>ENA-OPSL01000001-OPSL01000001.1-human-gut-metagenome-genome-assembly--contig:-NODE-1-length-371781-cov-5.183409_pt1 | contig 371781 bp, 307 predicted proteins | sample MGYA00241458_ERZ501908 | MGnify/ENA primary metagenome ERZ501908 (study PRJEB25962, sample SAMEA2042444) | human gut metagenome | biome: human gut; feature: human-associated habitat; material: faeces... | reverse complement strand
CTGATGATGCAAAAAAAACTCTTGAATCAAAAGGTTACACTTTCAAAAGTCAAAAAGATGTTTCCGGATTCGGTGATATAAAAGTATTTGAGCAAGCTTATGATAAAGACGGTATGCCAATATATGGGTATGTTTGTGAAGTAGATGGTTCCAGTTATATTGTTTGTGCCGCAAATGCTCCATCCGATTGGGATGTTTCCAATAGTGACAATCCTGTAAATATTATAATTAAATCTATTGATACAAGTAATGTTTAAACTGTATAATTTCATTACTTATTTTTCTTTTTTTAAATAAAACGATACTCTTTTCATAAAACAAGTTTAAGCAATTTTTATTGTTATTTGAAAATATAAATAACTAATTTTTAACAAACAATATAAACAAAATGCATCTTCAAAATTATTATCTAAAAATAAAAAAACATTAATCTGTCTTGGAAAATAATAACTTCAATTTATCGTTAATTTTATATATTTTTATACTAAAACTTTTAATTGTATTCTTTAATATATTCAATATAATAAAGATGATGTTTAATTAATGATAATTTCTTTTAGATGTCTGTTTTGATAACTTTAATTATCATTAGTCAAATATATTTTATAAAATATAAAATAAATTGTATTTTAAAGGAGGTTTGAAAAATTGAAACATGGTGGGTTGTTAACTGCTGTATTAATATTGATTTTATGCAGTTTGCTGGGTTTGGCTAGTGTCAGTGCTGCCGATTTAACTAATGATACACTTGATGATTTTCATGGTGATCCTGTAATTGGTGAAATTAATAATAACCATGCAGTTGGCGAGAAAAATAATGGGGATTGTCTTTATGTTAGTGTAAATGGTAATAGCTATGCTAATGCTACTTCATGGGGCAGTGCCACTAACTCATTGGATTGGGCAATATATTTAGCTAAAGACAATACTACGATTTACATAGATAATGGAACATACAGCGGTTCTGCAAATTCAAAAATTAATATAGCCAAGTCTGTAAATATTGTAGGTTCTGCTAACACTGTATTTGACGGATTAAACAAAAACTATTTTTTTACAATTTCCGATGGTGTAACTGTCAGTATTAGCAATATAACTTTTATTAATGCATTTAAAAAAGCGGATCTTTATTATGACCAGAAAAGCGTATATGGTGCAGTGTTGGATGTTAAAAAAGCAACAGTCTTTATTAGCAATTGTGCATTTAACAATAACCGTATTGAACATACTTCATCTATAAGTAAGGACAATTACGGAGCAGCCATTAGTAATTCTGGTAATATGACAATTATTAATTCCAGATTCAACAGTAATTCAATGACTTCTGAAGCACGTAATTCTGCTCATGGAAGTGATGTTTACAATAATGGTACTTTAAAAATCTTTGATTCCACATTTAAAGGTTCATATGTTGGAGACTTTGCATTCGGAGGATCAATTTCTAATAATGGTAATTTAACATTAACCCGAGTTGTAATGTCTGGTAGTAGTACTGCTCAGCAGGTTAAGGGAGCAGTTCTTTTTAATTCCGGAAATTGTACCATGATAAATTCTACTATTAAGGATTCTTTTGTAAATAGAGCTTTATTCAATACTCTTTATGGTGTTGTTTATAATGAAGGTAGTTTAAAAGCTGTTGGATGTATTTTTGCAAATAATGGTGGTATAAAAGATAGTGCTATTCCGGTTTATAAAGGTACTGTCAATATTTACACTGTAGGGGAAATAGACATAAGCTATTCTGCATTTTTAAATAACAAGCCACTGGCTGAAAGTTATGCTGATTTCTTTGCAGACGGTGGTGAAAACATTTGCCTGGACAATAATTGGTGGGGATCCAATAAAAAGCCGGTGAACAAATCCAATGTTGATAAAGTAAATTCCTGGCTGATGTTGGTAGGGTCTCCGGAATACAGTGCTCTTAATATAAACGAATCAACATATATTTCAGCTATTTGGAAATCAAGCAGTGGAAAGCCTGTTGATATCAGTTTATTCCCTATTTTTGATGTTTCATTTAATACATGGGTTAATGGAACTGCACAGACAATAACCAAAAAACTGGATAATGGAAGTGCTGTTATTAATTATAACTGGACTCAAAAGAAAGGAAGTTATGAAGTTTCAATCAGTTTAGGGGATTTTACTCAAAAAGTATTGGTTGATGTAGGTAAACTTGTATCAAATATGACTGTAAGTGTCAATGACATCAATTATACTGAAACTCTTGTTGTTGATGTAACCGTAAATGGCATAGATTCAATTTTGCCTGAAGGAAATGTTTCACTTATAATTGGTGGAAAAACATACACTGAAAACTTAGTCAATGGTAAGGCAACTTTTAACATACCTGATTTGCTTGCTGGAAATCATACATTAAATCTTGTTTATATGGGAAATGACGAATATTTCAGATCATTTGTTCATAAAACTGTCACAGTAAATAAATGCCCTATTAATTTAAACATTTCAATTCCTGAAATTAATGTTGGGGAAATTGCAAAGGTCAATATACATACATCTCCTAAAGGAGTTCAAATTTATGCATATTTAAGTATTAACGGTAAACGTGTACAGATGATTGTTATAAATAAGGAGGATATTCAGGTTACAATTAGAAATTATGGTGGAGCCGGTGTGTACAACATTACAATTGAAACATGGGGCAGTGAACTTGATGAACAGCTTTATGAAATGGCTTCAGTCAGCGGATTATTGAAAGTAAATAAATATGATACAAATCTGAGTGTTAATGCCAGTGATGTTAAAGCAGGTGAAAATGCAACAATAACTATTAAAATAAACCCTAAAGATGTTAAAGGGGAAGCAACACTTATTATAAATGGTGTTGAAAGCAAAATATTTTTAAAAGATGAAATAACTGAGATTACACTCCATAATTTAACCGGCGGAAAATATGATGTAACTGTTATTTATCCTGGTGACAATAAATATGCCGGTTCAACGGCATCAACGTCATTTGTGGTTTTAAAAGAAAGCTGCAATTTGACTGTTGATGTTATTCAAAATGATGACCTTACAGGTATTGTCAATATAAAAACAAACCCTGATAATTGTACTGGCCTTATTGGAGTTTATGTAAATAATGTACTTTATCAGGCAAAGCTAGTTAATGGAATAGCTAATGTTTCTGTTAACTTTACAAAAGGAACTAATTATGTTTATGTATACTATCCTGGAGATAGCTATTATGATGATGCGTCATGGAATACAACGGTAAATATATCTGCAAAATGTATCTTAACAGGTGATGATATTATAATGGTTGAAGAAGACGGATCCAAATACACAGTTAAAGTAACTGACCTGGACGGAAATCCCTTTACTTATGTGATTGTTTTAATTGAAGTTAACGGCACAACATATAAGGTAACTACAAATAATGCAGGTAAGGCTTCACTTCCTCTCAATCTGACTTCCGGAAATTACACAATATCTGCTACATATGATTATACAACAGTATACAACACCATTACAGTCAAACCTCTTGATTTTAATTTAACAGTAGCTGATATAGGATATGGTGAAAATGCAATTATCAATGCTAATTTCAATGCTTTAATTAACGGAACTGTTACATTTATAATTAAAAATCATTTAAACAAAACTGTTGATGTAATCTCAGGAAATGCCAGATATAGTTTGAGCGGATTAAAACTGGGTACCTATACTGTAGAAGCTGTTTATAAGTCCAAACTATCAAAAACAGCTACATTCACAGTATCCAAAGGCACTCCAAAATTAGATGTGGACATTAAGGATGTTCTCGCAGGACAGGATGAAGTAATTACAGTAACTCTTCCAAATGATGCAACAGGAGAAATTACATTTATTGTAGATGGAACAACCTATAAAAAAACACTTAATAATGGAATAGCTGCAATTGCAATTTCTGATTTGACTTTGGGAAATCATAGTTTAAAAGTAATATATTCTGGAGATGCTAATTACAACAGCAATGCTGCCGACATGACATTCAATATTAAAAATTCACTTTCAGAAACTGTCATTGATGTAAACAATACTGTTTATGGTGAAAATATAACTGTACTGGCCAGTGTAACCTCTGGAGCAACAGGTAATGTTACTTTTATCCTTGGAAATTTAACTAAAACAGTAGAAATTATAAACGGCAAAGCAATAGCTACTTTTAATAAGTTAAATGCAGGAACTTATAGTGTTAGGGCAGATTATTTGGGAAATTCTGTTTATTCCAAATCATCTGATGAAAAATCATTTGATGTAGCCAAAGCTAATTCAAATATTGAAATTATCACTGGTGAAATAGAATTTAATAAAAATGTTAGGATTTGGGCTGTTGTAAATGATGATGCAACTGGAAATGTTACTTTCAGGATTTTGGGATTATATTCACCAAGAAATAAGACTATTGTTGGAGGCAATGCGTCATGGCTTATTTCACCTTTAAATAGTGGTTCATATGTTGTTGTGGCTACATATAATGGTGATAATAACTATTTAAGCTCAAATACAACTATGGTTATTTCAGTAAATCAAACTGTAAGTGTTTTGAAGGTAAATGTTGAAGTATATGAAGATGACATGGTAGTTACTGCAATTCTTAAAACTCTGGACGGTCAGCTGATTACAGGTGATGTGGCTTTGGAAATTAACACTAAATTTTATAAAATTGTTGTAGTTGACGGAATTGGTGTAAGAAGCATTGAAAAACCTTCAGTTGGTAAACATACTTATTCTGCAACTTATAAAGGAACTGATAAAATTTCTCGAGCTGTAGATACTGGTGTTTTTGAAGTCCTGCCTGTTGATTACAATGTTATTTTAAATGCTCCTGATGTTAAAATGATTTATCATGACGGCACCAGATTTGTAGCAACCCTAACAGACAAACAGGGAAATCCTATTGGTGGTGCTGCAATTGAAATAACTATCAATGGAAGAAGTTATGATAAGATAACTGATGAGAAAGGTAGTGTGAGTTTGGGATTGAATCTGGACAGCGGAATATACTCTGTTGTTGTTAAATTTAAAGGATTATTAAACTATACTCCAATAACCAAACATGCAAATGTCACTATTGAACCAACTGTTAAAGGATTGGATGTTGTTAAAATGTTTAGAAACAGCACACAATATTATGCAATATTTACTGATTCTCAGGGCAATTTCCTTAAAAACAAAAATATTCAATTCAATATTAACGGTGTATTTTACACAAGAACCACCAATGATAAAGGAATAGCCATGATGAACATTAACCTAAATCCTGGCAAATATGTTATAACATCAAAAAATCTTGTTACAGGTGAGCAGTCAGGAAATAATATTACTGTAAAATCATTGATTGTTCAAAAGGATTTAACCAAGCACTATTTAAATGCTTCAAAGTTCCAGACAACTATCTATAACAAAGACGGAAGCCTGGCAGTTAATAAAGAAGTTACCTTCAACATAAATGGAGTATTATATACCAGAAAAACTGATTCAAAAGGAGCAGCTAGTTTAGCTATTAATTTAAGACCCGGAGAATACATCATCACAACCATGTTCGACGGATTAAGCATAGGAAACAAAGTCAAGGTATTGCCAACATTAGTAACACATGATTTAAACATGAAATACATGGACGGAAGCAGATTCACTGCACAAACACTTGATGGTCAGGGAAAACCACTAGCCAACCAAAATGTATCATTTAATGTAAACGGAGTATTTTACCATAGAATTACCGACAATAAAGGTATAGCAAAATTAAACATTAGACTAATGGCCGGTGAATACATCATAACTTCATCATGGAACAATTTCCAAACAGGAAACACCATAAGAATATTTTAAAAAAGAGATTTTAATTAATCTCTTTTATTTTTTTAAATAAATTAAATAATCTTTAATAGCTTCTTTATAACTTCTTAAAGGTTCAAAACCATTATCAGCCCATCTTTTATTATTTAAAACTGAATAGCTAGGTCTTGGTGCAGGTCTTGCAAATTCACTAGCTGTTACCGGAGTGACTTTTACATTCACCCCTGCTATTTCAAAGATATATTTTGCAAATTCACACCATGAACAGCATCCAGAGTTAGTAATATGATAAATGCCATAATAATCAGTTTCTATTAACTTTCCAATAGCTTCGGCCAAATCCGGAGTGTATGTTGGAGTTCCTACCTCATCATACACTACTGTTAATTCATCATGTGTTTTAGCTAATTCCAGCATTGTTTTTGGAAAATTGCCTCCATTAATTCCATATAACCAGGCTGTACGAACAATGAAAAATTTATCAAGTATTTCCTGGATAGCCTGTTCACCTTCAAGTTTACTTTTTCCGTAAACACTTATCGGCCCAATTTCATCATCTTCAACCCATGGAGTGTCATTTTTGCCGTTGAAAACATAATCTGTACTAATATGAAGCAACGGACAATCAGCTTCCCTGCATCCAATAGCCAAATTTCTTACACCTTCACCATTTATACTGAAAGCCAGCTCCCTGTTTTCCTCACATCCGTCAACATCAGTGTATGCTGCAGAATTTATAACTATATCTGGCTTATTTTCTTTTATAAATTCAACTGTATGCTCTTTATCAGTAATATCCAATGTTTTAGATGTTGTAAGTATTAATTCATGTTTGTCATTTAGAACATCTATCAAATCATGGCCCAACATTCCATTAGACCCTGTAATTAAAACTTTCATAATTATCCCTATTTTTATTTAATGAAAACTAAATATTATTTATATTAATAAACATAATATATTTAATTATTTAAAAATAAAAGGGGCTTTTTAATTATGAAAATTTGTATTATTGGACAAGGCTATATTGGATTGCCAACAGCTGCACTTTTTACAAAAAATCATTGCGAAGTTGTTGGAGTGGATGTTAACAAAGAAGTTGTTGAAACTTTAAATCAGGGAAAAATTCATATTGAAGAACCTGGAATCGGTGAAATAATTAAAAAGGCTGTTGAAAAAGGAGTATATTCTGCTTCAACAACACCTGTCAAAGCTGATGCATTTATAATAACTGTACCAACACCATATGTTGCTGAAAATTACACCTGCGATTTGAGTTATGTTATTAGTGCATGCGAATCCATACTTCCATATTTGGAAAAAGGAAATACAGTAATTGTTGAATCCACAATAGCTCCAATGTCTATGGATGATTATGTTAAACCTATCTTTGAAAAAGCCGGTTATACAATAGGAAAAGACTTATACCTTGCCCATTGCCCTGAAAGAGTTCTTCCTGGAAAAATAATGTATGAACTTGTTCATAATGACCGTATAGTCGGCGGAATAACTCCAGAATGCTCAATTAAAGCTAGTGAAGTTTACGGTCAGTTTGTTGAAGGTGCATTAATGAAAACTGAAGCAAAAACAGCAGAATTATCCAAATGTATGGAAAACACTTTTAGAGATGTCAACATTGCACTAGCTAATGAACTTGCAAAAATATGTACTAAAATTGGAGTAAATGCACTAGATGTAATTGAAATGGCAAATAAACATCCAAGAGTAAACATACATTCACCAGGACCCGGTGTTGGAGGGCACTGCCTAGCTATCGACCCATATTTCATTTATTCAAAAGCACCAGAATATGCAAAAATAATAAAACTAGCCAGAGACACCAACAACTCAATGCCAGAATTCGTATACGAAAACGTTAAAAAAATAACACCAAATGGCAAAATAGCAGTTTTAGGAGTTGCATATAAAGGAAACACCGGTGATGACAGGGAAAGCCCCGCATATGAAATAATAGCCAAATTAAAAAAAGACAATTATGAAATAAACATCTGGGACCCACATGTAGCCAATGACGAATATGTTGATTTAAACAAAGCCACCAAAAACGCGAGCCTTGTTTTAATTTTATGCGACCATAATGAGTTTAAAAACCTTGATTACGATTTAATCAAAGAAAACATGAAAAATCCAATTATATTTGACACCAAAAATATAATAAAAAAAGTACCTAAAGATATTAAGCTTTACAATTATGGAAATTTATTTACTCTCTAATATACATATCTGAGTCAATATCTTTTCCCATCCAAGCTTTTAAAGAAGTCCACTGCTTAGCAGAACCTGCCCAGAACTTATGATTTTCAGGCAGTCCAAGTGGTAAAAATCCAGTAGTACATAAATACAAACTACCTGTATTACTGTAATCTTCAGCTACACCAACCTGTTTTCCATTAAAACCAAACCTCAACCATCCATTTTTATCAAAATTAGAATTATCACCAAATTGCCTTTTAATAACTGCAGTTAAACCGCATCTTACTTGTTCAGGACTTACATTTTCAGGTAATTTTTCAAATAAACATGCCTGACCTAAAGCTTGAAAAACCGCAGTTCTATATAACATAGAACGACCTACAACGGGATATGTTCCTTCCGGAGATATTAAACGTTCTAATTGTGTAGCATAACGACTTAATCTATTTAAATGAGCATCTAAAAATTCATGACCTTCAATATTGTATTTTCTCATAATCATTAATGTATCAGTCAACATTGGATGAATAACATAGCTATTATAATAATCCATGTGGAAATCAGGTCCATCCCCGTATTGACCATCACCACAGTACCACTGGTCACGATAGAGATAAATTCCTCTTGTAAGCCTTTCAAAGTCACATTCACCAGTAATATCTAAAATAAATGCTTCAATCATAGATGGAAACAAAACCCAATTATTAATCCATGGTTCAATACTCCGGGTCTTTTTTAAAGCATCTAAAATCATGTGCTGACCATCAGATTCTATCCTATTCCAAATTTGTGTTTTGGACCTTATCAAACCTTCTGCCAAATGTGCTGCATCAACTAATGGCTGATATGGCTCATCAAAAATAAGATAATCTTTTGATTGAGGATTACATACATTAACTAATCCCCTAGTTGTTAAATCAATATAATGACTTCTTAACTTACCTTCATCACTATTATCTGGCCCCAATTCCAACCAAGGAGAAATACCGCAAATTAAACGACCTACCGCTTCAAGATGAGCAAATTTAGCCCTATCTTTTTTAACATATTCTACAGGCATATTCTTTTTTAAAGTTCCACTTGCCATATTAGTTAAAACTGGATTAGCTATCTTAGAGAGCACATTAACCCATAATTGTCTATCATTTTTACTTTCAAGTGAATTATTTTTAGAAAAAAATCTCATTATATAATGGTAATGTTATTGATTTTATAAATAGTTTTATAATATGCAGAAAGATTATCTTCTGATTTAATTATGTGTTGCAATTCAGTATTGCCAATGTAAATTTCTATTTGATTGTTAATCTAATCTAATTATATGTTATATCTTTTTTTAATGAAATAAATAAATTCCCTATCTGAGAAAAATTTTTATTCAGGTAATCTTGTGAAAAAAAGCTTAATTTTTTAAAAACAATTATGTTTGAAAAAAATATATTCTTCAGTATAAAAAAACTAGAAAAGAGCCAAATATTTGACACTTAAGAATTGTATAAAAAAGAAAAATCAGAAATCTATTGACTGGTCAGACTCAACTAGATTGCCATTCCATGCTTTTAAAGTAGTCCATTCTTCAAAAGGACCCACCCAGAAAGAATCATTGAAAGATAAACCTAAAGGTAAAAATATTGTACAACATGCATAAAGACTACCTGTATTAATACAATTTTCAGCAATTTCAATTTGATGACCATTTAATCCAATACTTAACCATCCTTTATCATCAAAATTTTGATATCCTTCAAATTGAGTTTCCAATACCTTTGTTAAAGCTGATCTAACTTGTGATGGTTCAATATTTCTAGGCAATATCTTAAATAATGATGCTTGAGATAATAAATGGAAAACACCGCAACGGAAAGTCAATGATTTTCCTAAAAGAGGATATGACCCCTCTGGAGAAATAATACGTTCTAATTGAGATGCATACCTGCTAGATCTCATTAATTGAACATCTAATAATTCCCCCTCTCCAATACTATATTTTCTCATTATTTTTAAAATATCATTAAGCATAGGATGAATAAAAATACTATTATAATAATTTACATCAAATTCCGGACCATCTGCATAAATTGCATCTCCAAGATACCATTCATCCCTAAATTTACGAACACCATAAGTTAAACGTTCTTTATCACATTCACCTGTGAATTCTAAAAGAGTAGCTTCAATCATAGAAGTAAATAATAACCAGTGATTTTCAAATGGTGCAATAATTCTTGTATTTTTAAGTTCATAAATAATTCTAGCCTGAACATCCATTGATAAATTATTCCATATTTGAGTTTTGGATCTTAATAAACCTTGAGCAAATAAAGCTATACTCATTAAAGATTGTTTATTTTCTGTAAATATAATATAATCATTATTATTTGAATCAACTGCATTACCAATAGCTTTTAAAGTTAATAGTATGTACTTTTCACGAAGCCTGCCTTCTTCAGATTCATCAGGACCTAATTCTAACCAAGGTGCAATTCCATTAAAAACATTGGCAAAAGCTTCAAGATGAGCAATTTTATTACTCTCCGAATTGGATGCTTCAAGAGACATATTTTTTTTAAGTGAGCCTTTTTTAAGATTATTTAAGACTGGAAATGCAATCTTTTGTAAAGTTTCTACCCAAAAAATTCTATCTTCCCGAATAGGAAGGTGTTCTTCAACAACCTTATTATCCCTTTTTTTAAATCTTCCAAAGAATGAGTTACTCATGAACAATAATTTATTAAACATATTATTTAAATTTTTAATTAATTTAACAAAACAGGAAAAAATCCCAAAATTAAACCTCAAAGCATGAAAAAAATCTATTTTTAAAATTAGTTAAAAGCTAAATAAAACATTAAAAAGGATTTAAACCTACACAAAATTAAAATATGATTAAAAATTCCAATATTAACTAAAATAAAGAAAATTCAGTTAATTTTTAAAAATTAAACAAAATTCAAAATGCTTTATATAGTAATAAATATATATAATTATTATAATATGTGAGGTTTAAAAATATGCCAAAAACAATGTCTGAAAAAATATTAGCTAGAGCAGCTGGTAAAGACGAAGTTGAGGCTGGAGATATTGTTATCGCCAATATTGATGTTGCAATGACTCATGATTTAACCGGACCTCTTTCAGTACAATCTTTTGAGAAAATTGGTGCTACTAAAGTCTGGGACCCGTCAAAAATTGTAATACCATTCGATCATCAAGTTCCAGCTGATTCTATTGACTCAGCTAATAATCATATTATAATGAGAAAATTTGTTAAAGAACAGAAAATTGAAAACTTTTACGATGTTAATGCAGGAGTCTGCCACCAAATTCTTCCAGAATTGGGACATGTTGTTCCTGGAGAAGTTATTGTTGGTGCTGATTCACATACCTGCACTCATGGAGCTTTAGGTGCATTTTCAACAGGAATTGGTTCTACAGATATGGCTATGGTGTTTGCAGAAGGTAATTTATGGTTTAAAGTGCCTGAAACCAACAGGTTTGAAATTACAGGTAAGTTAAAAGATAATGTTTATGCTAAAGATGTTATTTTGAATATTATTGGACAGGTAGGTGCTGATGGTTCAACATACAAAGCATGTGAATTTGCTGGCGAAACTGTTTCAGATATGAGTATTTCCGACAGAATGGTTTTAACAAACATGGCTATTGAAATGGGTGGAAAAACCGGTTTAGTAGAAGTAGATAAAAAAACTATTGATTATGTAGAAAGTCGTTCTAATAAACCTTACAAAGTGTTTAAAACTGATTTAGACGCTCCTTCACTTAACATTATTGATATTGATGTGAGTGATTTGGAACCGCAGGTAGCTTGTCCCCACAATGTAGACAATGTAAAACCTGTAAGTGAAGTAGACGAAGAAATTGACCAAGTATTCCTCGGATCCTGTACCAATGGCAGACTCAGTGACTTAAGAGATGCTGCTAAAATATTAAAAGGTAAAAAAATAGCTAAGGAAACTAGAATGCTGGTTATTCCAGCATCAAAAGAAGTTTACTCAAAAGCTCTTGATGAAGGATTGCTTAAAATATTTGTTGATGCCGGAGCATTAGTATCCGCTCCATGCTGTGGACCATGTCTTGGAGGACATACTGGAATTATAGGTCCCGGAGAAGTAAGCCTTTCTACATCTAACAGGAACTTTAAAGGTAGACAAGGAAGCCCTGACGGAAAAGTTTATTTATCTTCCGCTGCAGTAGCTGCTGCTTCAGCCATTGAAGGAAGAATTGTTGCACCGGAGTGAGAATATGAAAGGAACTGTTTGGAAATTCGGAGACGATATTGATACTGACATTATCCTTCCTGGAAGATATTTGATTTATACAGATGAAGAAAAATTATCCCAACACTGTATGGAAGGATTAGATGATAAATTTAATGAAAAATGCAAAAAAGGCGACTTTATTGTAGCAGGTAAAAACTTTGGATGCGGATCTTCCAGAGAACATGCCCCCATAGCTTTAAAAGGTGTTGGAGTAGCTGCAGTAATAGCTGAATCATTTGCAAGAATCTTTTACAGAAATGCTACAAATGTTGGAGTTCCTCTTCTTGAAGCTCCAGGCATAACTAAATTTGTAGAAAATGAAGAAGAAATAGAAGTAGATATGGATAACGGAATTATAACATCCAAAAAGGGAGAAACAATCACATTTAAAAAATTGCCCCCATTTATGTTAGAAATATTAGAAAACGGTGGTTTAATTGAGTACCTCAAACAAAAAAGACAATAAATACCAAATAGCTGTTATTCCAGGTGATGGAATAGGTAAAGAAGTTATGGAAGCAACAATCTCTGTTTTAGATGAATTAAATGTTGATTTTGATTATGTTTATGGTATAGCCGGCGATGAATGCAATGAAGAACACGGAACACCTCTTCCTCAGGAAACCATCGATATTGTAAGGGATTCTGATGCATGTTTATTTGGAGCTGCCGGAGAAACTGCTGCAGACGTTATTGTAAAAATCCGTCAGGAAATGAAAATGTTTGCTAATTTAAGACCTGTTAAATCATATCCCAATACCAAATCCGTATTTGAAAATGTTGACTTTATGATTGTAAGGGAAAACACAGAAGGATTATATATTGCAAATCAGGAAGAAAAAACCGAAGATGGTGCAATAGCTAAACGTATTATTACAAGAGAAGCTGAAGAACGTATTATTGATTATGCTTTCCAATATGCAAAAGACAACAACAGAACTAAAGTTACTGCAGTTCACAAAGCCAATGTTCTTAAAAAAACTGACGGATTATTTAAAGAAATATTCTATGAAGTTGGCGAAAAATATCCTGATATTGATACTGAAGACTTTTATGTTGATGCAACAGCAATGTATCTTGTTACACAGCCTCAGGAATTCCAGGTTATCGTAACTACCAATTTATTCGGAGATATTTTATCTGATGAAGGTGCAGGTCTTGTTGGTGGACTCGGTTTAATCCCATCAGCAAATATTGGATCAGAAGGTGCTTTATTTGAACCTGTCCACGGTTCAGCCCCAGATATTGCAGGCCAGCAAAAAGCAAATCCAATAGCTATGATGCTCTCAGCAGTCATGATGCTCAGATACCTTGGTGAAAATGAAGAGGCAGACAAATTCGATGCATCTATTTTAAAAGTATTAAGCGAAGGTAAAACATTAACTGGAGATTTAGGTGGGAGTGCAACTACCATGGAAGTAGCACAAGCTATTAAAGATGCATTATAGGTGGTCAAATGGTTAAAGAATCTAATTTAGAAAAAGGTATAAGTGCAATCATTCCTACATACAAAGGAGAAGCCTTTATTTCTAAATTATTAGATTCTTTAATTAACCAAAGCATTGATCCAAAGCTTTTTGAAGCTATTTTTATTGTAAATGGAGAATTAGACTCCACCCCAGACATTATTAAAAAATATCAAGAGGAAAATCCTCAAATCAATATTATTTTAACTTATAGTGAACCAGGAGTATGTAATGCACGTAATGCAGGAATTGACATTGCAAATAGACAGTATACTATTTTTATAGATGATGATGACTACATTAGCTACAATTATTTTGAAAAATTATACCAATATGCTAAACCTAACAGAATAGTTATTGGAACTTTTTTAGATGTTAATGAAAATACTGGAGAAATTCAAGAATCTTATTTATCAAAACCGCTTCTTGAAAGCTCCGGAATTAACACAAATCCATATACTGATGAAATGCAAGGAATATTAACTATTACTACCGACAAATTAATTCCAACTAAAGATGTTAAAAATTCTTCTTTTAATCCCGAACTTAAAAACGGTGTTGATATTTCCTATTATGCCAGATTTTATGTTGATTATGACTTTGAATTTTACATAATTGATAAAAAAGAAAAAGCAATTTATTACAGATTATGGAGAGATAATTCCATATCTAGAAAACCACTATCATATGATTTTAACATAACAGACAGGTTAAAAGTAATAAATGACATCAATAAAGGATTAAAAAAAGCTAAAACACCTGCAATGGTTGGTTTTATTAAAAGTTTAACTGGCGGCCAGGTAAGTAAAATAAATAAATATTTAGAAAAGCATCCAAATGATTATATTAAGATTTTAAAAGATATTGCTAGCTATAATTTCGAATTTTTCCCTTATAAATATTTAAATGAAAATTTAAATGATTTAGATAATTCAAAAAGAGAATTAATCATATCATATGCATTCAGTCCAACAAATATAACAACAAGTAACTCTGTAGTTAAAAGAATATTAACAGAAAAGAAAAATGTTGATGTTATTTATGGAAGCTTAAATGAATTAAATAAAGATTACAGTCTTGAAAAAATTGTCAATCAATTTTTAATACATAAAATTGAAGTTGAAACAGAATTTTCTACTAGCTGGGAAAACATAAAAAACTTTGTAAAAAAAGGAATGGAAGAATTAAATAAATTACCAGTTTATGAAAAAATATATAGTAGGGCTAATTTTGCCCATTCCCACTTTTTAGCTTTGGAATATAAATTAGCTCATCCGGAAACTTATTGGAGGGCAGAATTTTCAGATCCGCTAATTTGTGCATTTGGAAGAGACCGGCTAAGTCCTCCAATTGAAGATGAAGAATATGTTTCAAGGATAAATAAACATTTAAAAGAAAAAATTTCATCTAAAGACGATATTAACTGTATTTGTGAATATTTAACTTTTTTATTTTGTGATGAAATCATATTAACCAATGAAAATCAAAAAGAATTAATGATTGACATTAATCCTTATGATGTAACCGATATAGTCAATGAAAAAGCCATAATAAATACTCACAGAACTTTAGATACCAAATATTATTATGTAAATGAAAGCAATTACAAACTAGATGAAAATCGTTTGAATTTCGGATACTTTGGAGTTATATATAATGCTAGGAGCTTTGAAGATTTCATAAATGCTTTTGATAGCTTAAATGATGATTTAAAAGATAAAATTACTTTACATATATTTACATCAACAAAAACAGTTTTTGAACAATTATTAAGTTCAGATTTATATAAAATCACTAATTTAAACCCTCCTGTAAACTTTTTAGAGTTTTTAAATCTTACAACAAAATTCGATGTTTTGCTTGTAGAAGATTCCAATAAAGGAAATTTTAAATTAAATCCATATTTACCCTCAAAATTATCTGATTATCAGGGCAGCGATGCTGCAATATGGGGGATCTGTGAAGAGGGCAGCATAATGGACAGCTTAAATTTAGACTATAAATCTAAATTAAATGACATCGATTCCGGGAAAAAAGCTATTGAAAAAATCATAGAAGATAAATTAAATTTAAAAAATAGTTTAAATACAAATATAAAAACAGAACACTACTACAGACAAAGAATAGACCAGTTAACTCAAAAAATATATGAATTAGTAAGCGTAGCTCAAGAAGAATTTAAAAAAGATGAAAATTACGAATCAAAAATTAATGAACTAAATTTAAAAGTTAATGAGCTGGAACATTTGAATTCAGAAATTTTAAATTCGAATAGTTGGAAGGCAACTGAAAAGTTAAGAAAAATTAAAAGAAAATTTAAATAATAATAAAAATCTTATAATTATAATATTATATAAATGAGGAAAAAATATGAATGTAGATAAAAAAAGAGCAGCAGCACTTTTTATCATCTTAATTATGGTATTAAGTGGAGTAGCTAGTTTTATGTTACTGGTTTTATAATAGGAGGACTAAAGAATGGCAAAATATAACATAGGCGCAGTAGTCGCAGAGTTTAATTATGATATTACACAAATGATGTTAGGATTGGCTAAAGAAGAAGCTAAATCTAGAAACTGTGAAATTACACAGGTAGTAACCGTTCCTGGAGTATTTGATATGGCATTAGCTATTAAAAAATTACTTGAAAAAGACGAAATTGATGCAGTAATTACTCTTGGAGCAGTAATTGAAGGAGCTACAGATCACGATCAAATCGTAGCACAACATGCATCCCGTAAAATAGCTGACTTATCCCTAGAATACGAAAAACCAGTAGCTTTAGGAATTAGCGGACCGGGTATGACAAGATTAGATGCACACAAACGTGTAGACTATGGTAAAAGAGCTGTTGAAGCAGCTATTAAAATGTGTGACAGATTAAACGAAATTTAGATGATTACATGGAAATTCTAAAACCTAATCAGTTAAAAGAAAAATTTAATGACCCTTGGATTGCACCCTACCAAAAAGTATTGACAATGGTAGATGGCAATAAAGTTGAAATCGTTGAATTCCACCCTTGTATATCAGGATCACACTGGTTACTTCACCAATATAAAAACAATAGTGACTTAATTGATTCTGCATACAGAGACGGGAACAAACACGTTTATTCTTGCCATATAGGTTGTGCTCCACTTGATTTAAAAGCTAGTTTTAATGCAGCAGGAATTGATGAGATTGTTGTTGACGGCGATGAAGTCAAAGTAACTCATGCAGGCCTTGCTGGAGCTGGTGTAGGTGCTGGAATGTGCAGAGGAATGGGCGAAGGTGTTAAATACATTGAACTTCTTAAAGAAGGAGGAGGTTCTAAAGTAGGAAGAGCCAGAGTAGTTACTCCCAAACTTGAAAAAGTAGTTATTGGTGTTGATGATACTGACGTTAAAGATGCTGGTGCTACCTGGACAATGGCTCATAATTTAGGTGTTGAGCTTAAAAACGAAGGATTTGAATATTTAGACCATGTTATTGTTCAGTTATATCCCCATAACCCTCACAAAACACAAAATTGCGTTTCAATTGCATTAACCTTTGCAGTGCCCGAAGATAAAAAAGAAGAATTAATTAAAAGAACTATAGAAATTCTTAAAAGAGATACTTTATCTGATAAAACCGCAATTGCAGTTTTAGAAGGATTAGAAATTCCTGAAAAATTAAGACAATATTCAATAGCTACCAAGTCCGGAATGATGGATATTGAAACTGCTGAAGCTACAGCTAAAGAATTAGATATTGATTTGATAGCTGTTACAGGAGACCAAGGAAAAGTTGGTGCCCTTGCAGCTCTCGGACTTTATAATGATGTTGAAGAAGCTGTAAAAGTTTATGACAAATCATAAACTTTCTTTTTTTATTTTTATAAATTTAAATTAATGAAAAATCCCTGATTGATGTTAGTTATATGTTTTATTGAATTAGCAGTGCTGTTTTCAAATCTAATTTCAATTACATGACCGTCATGATAAAAGCTTTGAGTATTATTTGTAAATGAAGCATTCTGATATTCAATTGTTCCTATTTCTTCCTGATTTAAACCTACACTATAGGTATTATTATCTTCAAATATGGCTGTTGAATTAGCTATTGATTCATTATCCAAATATATGCCGTAAGAATATGTATTTCCACCTTTTGAAGATATAATATATGATTCAACCAAACTGACATTTCCTTTGTTGAAAATATGGTGAACTACTGTTCCTTCAAAGATCTGACCTAAACGGCTGTCCTGCAGGACATCACCATCTTCCAAATTAAGTGCATTTTTAGCATCAATAGGGAGTCTTAATATATCTACCTCGCCGCTACGAGTATCATTTATCAAGTAAGGTACACCATTTACAATAAGACTATCACCATAATTCATACCTAATGTTTGTAAGCTATCTGCTGGCATACGGATTACATCTGTTTCATTTTCAATTGCAGAGTCTACAGTGTATGGTCCCCTTACAGAAATTGTATTATTGCTATCATCTGCAAAAATAATTAAATTTCTGGAACTAGGTTCAATAGAAATAGTGCCCTCTTCAAAAGTGGCTGCTCCTATAAATGTTGAAATCATCAAAATCAAAATAATAACTGAAATAATCAGCGGAAAATGAACCTTAATAAATGATTTAACTAAATTGCCTGTTGGAGCTTTTCTATATATTACAACAGATTTTACAATTACTTTAATAATATAACAAATAGCTATTATAACTCCTACAATAGAAACAATAACTCCTACAGCTAAAGGAACTGGTTTTACAAAAAATATTGCAAATAATCCTAAAATAATTAAGGACAAACCTACAATAGACATTCTAATAAAGTAACCAATTTCATCAATCATTACAACACGACCATATTTGTTAGCACGGTCAATGATTGTTCTTACAACTTCATTAGCCATTAAATTTAAATCAGACAATGGAGACATGTCATGTTCAATTTCTCCAATATCCACTTCCTCTACAGAAATGCCTAAAACATCAGCATCAATAACAATACCAACATCGACACCATAATCCTTTTCAAAATTTATTTTCTTTAAAGCTGACCTTTTTGCAGCAAACTGTCCGCTTAAAGGCTGTTCAAATGAAATTTCCGGGAAAAAAAAGTTTAAAAGAGGTTTGGCAGTTAACTCTGTTACTCTGCCGCTTTCTCTTGCGAATTTGGTTTTGGTAATATCCGTTCTTCCTTCTAAAATAGGCCTGATCATAGCATCTACTTTTTTAGAAGTTAGATTATGAATATCTGCATCAATAAATGCAATAATATCACTGTCAGATTTTCTATAACCTGTAGTAAGAGCTTCACCCTTACCCTTATTTACTTCATGGTTGATTACAATTGCCCCGGCACTTTTAGCTTCTGATTCGGTGTTATCTGTTGATCCATCATTGACTACAATAACTTCATCAACATATTTGACCTTTTTAACAACATTAATCACATTGGCTACTGTTTCTTCTTCATTAAATGCAGGAATAATAACAGAAACCTTCATATATTTCTTAGGTTTTTCTGTTTTAAATGCAGCCAATAAAAATACAAGAAGCACAACAAGCCAAGACAATAAAATTCACCTATAATAATTTAATACTTTATATACATATGTTATTTATAGTATAAATGTTTAGTATTTTTCATAGTGGATTCTTGACTCATCAAATTTGTCCATGAATTCGTTTTTTAAACCTTCTTTTGGATAACCTAATGTAATTAAACAGAATACCTTTAGATTTTCATCATCAATGCCTACTAATTTAGCTATTTTATCCATACGTTCTTCTTCTGGAGCTACTCCATTCCAAAGCCCACCTAAACCTAAATTACAAGCTTCAAGCAGCATATTCTCAGCTGCTGCACTCATATCCTGCTGCCACATTGTTTTATAAAATGCCCTTTCAATATTGGCTACAAGTACAATAGCTACTGGAGCATTACTGACTCTAGGTTTTATTTCACCTATTTCTTTAAGGGTTTTTCTGTTTTTAACTACAATAAATTCCCATGGTTCGGCCTTAAGTCTGCTTCCTGGAGCCTGCATAGCTGCTTTAAGAATTTTTTCTATTTTTTCATCCTCAACTTCTTTTGAGTCATATTCACGAATACTTCGTCTTGTATTTACAACTTCTTCAAAATCTGCCATAATATCACATCCTAGATAAATTCTTTTAAAAACTTAATCATATTTAAATGTTTAATTCCATCATGTGAAAAATCAAAATCATCCATACTTATAACAATCTTTTCAAAATTATCATTAATAACTTAAGATGTCTAAATTCTCTTTCTTGAGTTTCTTGTTTAATCATTATTATCATCAACAACTTTTCAGCATATAATAAAGTTTTAAAATAAGCTCAAATTTATAATAGCTATACTCTTAGCAATAATTTATAATTTCAATTTTAAAAAAGATGAAATTATATTAATTAAAAAAAAGATAATTTCTTGTAATATATTAGGAATGTAATTTTAATGATAGCTAAAACACTCGAAAAAGAATTAAACCTGGAACAATGGCAAGTCAACAAAGTAATCAAATTAATTGATGAGGGCAACACTATTCCATTTATTGCAAGATACAGAAAGGATGTTACCGGCTCTTTAAATGATGAACTTTTAAGAAAATTCGATGAAAGGCTTAAATATCTTAGAAACTTGGAAGATAAAAAAACCAAAATCATAGAGCGCATTGACAACTTAGGAAAGTTAGACGACAACTTAAAAAATCAAATTCTTAATGCAGAAACATTAGTGGAACTTGATGATTTATATAGGCCCTATAAAAGCAAAAAAAGGACACGTGCAACCATAGCCAAACAAAAAGGTTTGGAACCGCTGGCCAGTCTTATTTTGGCTCAGGAAGTTGAAGAACCTGTTTCCAAAATAGCTGAAAATTATGTTACAGACGAAGTTAAAACACCCAAAGAAGCTATTGAAGGAGCACAAGACATAATTGCTGAGATTATTTCTGACAACTCCACTTTTAGAAAAAAAATCAGACAGAATACTTTTTATAATGGAGTAATTGAAACTAAAGCTAAAAATAAAGATGAATCTGCTTCAGAATATGAAATTTATTTTAATTATTCAGAAAAACTATCTAAAATTCCACCACATAGGATATTAGCCATTAACAGAGCGGAAAATGAAGGCATTATTAAAGGAAAAGTGGATATTGAAGAAGACGACATTATCCAATACCTTAAAAGACACACACTTAAAAACTGCTCCAAAGTTCCTGAAATGATTGAATATAACCCTCATACCACCCCAATTATTACAGAAGCTATTGAAGATTCATATAAACGTTTGATTTCACCGGCTATTGAGCGGGAAATTAGAAGTTATTTAACTAAAAAGGCTGAAGAGAAATCTATTGAAGTTTTTGCTAAAAATTTAAGCCAACTTCTTATGGAAAGCCCCTTAAGTGGAAAAACTATTTTAGGATGGGATCCTGCTTTTAGAACAGGATGTAAATTAGCTGTTATTGATTCAACAGGTAAAGTTTTAGAAACATCCCTAATCTATCCAACTGAACCTCAAAATAAGGTTACGGAATCTAAAAAAGTGGTACTTGATTTAATTAAAAAGTACGATGTCAATGTAATAGCTATCGGAAATGGAACTGCTTCAAGGGAATCTGAAGAAATAGTGGCCAATATTATTAAAAACACTTCTGTTGAATACATCATTGTTAATGAAGCTGGTGCATCTGTTTATTCTGCAAGTAAACTGGCTGATGAAGAGTTTCCTGATTTTAATGAAGGTGAACGCAGTGCTGTTTCAATAGCCAGAAGACTGCAGGATCCGTTGGCTGAACTTGTTAAAATTGATCCCAAATCTATTGGAGTTGGTCAGTACCAGCATGACATGAATCAGAAACAATTGAATGAGTCTTTAGGAGGAGTTGTTGAAAGAGTAGTTAATGAAGTTGGTGTTGATTTAAATACTGCTTCATCTAGCTTACTTAATTATGTTTCCGGAATTACCAAATCAACTGCTAAAAATATCATTAGCTATAGAGAAGAAAACGGTAAATTCGACAACCGAAAAGAACTTTTAAATGTTAAAAAACTTGGTAAAAAGACTTTTGAGCAATGTGCAGGATTTGTAAAAATAGATAATCCACAACATCCTCTGGACAACACTACAATACATCCTGAATCCTACGATGCTGCAGTCAAACTGTTGGATAAATTGGGTTACACCTTAGCAGACATAGGTTCGAATAATCTAAAATTAGATAACCTTGATTACGAAGAACTCTCTGATCAGTTAAACATTGGTGTTATAACTTTACAGGACATTGTTAAAGAACTTAAAAAACCGGGAAGGGATCCCCGCGAAGACATGCCAAAACCTGTTTTAAGAAAAAATGTTTTATCAATAGAAGATTTAGAAGAAGGCATGATTATGCAGGGAACTGTTAGAAATATTGTTGATTTTGGAGCTTTTGTAGATATTGGAGTTCATCAGGACGGATTAGTCCATATTTCACAGCTGGCTGACAAATTTGTAAAACACCCTCTAGATATTGTAAGTGTCGGAGATATTGTTGATGTCAAAGTTTTGGATGTTGATTTGGCCAGAAATAGGATACAATTATCAATGTTAATATAAATAAAGATTATTAAATCTTTAAATTAGAAAACAATAAATTATCAAAACCCTCGATATGGAATTTTTAGTGCCAACACTGACTATCAATTTTATTCATGAATCTTGCCATTAGTAACAGCTGTTAGATACTAATCTTTTTTATTTTGAGTTATCATAGTTAAATAATGCTCAAAATTCTCATCATGCTGTTTTCTAATAATATGTAAAACAACACCTGTGAAAAATATAATAACTGCTACAATAACTACTACTCCAACAGTAATAAGTGTAGGAACCTTTTCTACAAATCCCGTCCTGAAAAAACCAATTAAAACTGGGAAGAAATACATACTAGCTATTATTAAAAGAACTAACGTTATTAAAGAAAAGAAAAATAATGGTTTTACATCTCTAAAAAGCCCAAAAAGCAAGCTGATAACTTTATAACCATCACTAAAAGTATTTAATTTAGATTCACTCCCTTCCATCCTATCTTTATATTCAATTGGCAATTCTTTAATTAAAAAATTATGATTTAAAGCAAAAATAGTCATTTCAGTTTCAAATTCTTTAGATGAAACAGGGAACGATTTAACAAACTCATAGCTAAAACCTCTCATACCAGTCATAATATCTGAAATATCATTTTTAAAAATAAAATTTATGAGTTTTCTAACTAGTTTATTGCCAGAATTATGAAATCTTCTTTTATTTTCTTCAAAATAAGTGCTGGATAATCTATCCCCAATTACCATATCCGCTTTTTTAGATAAAACAAGTTTTTCAATTTCAATAGCTGCTTCAGCAGGATAAGTATCATCCCCATCAACCATAATATAACAGTCAGCATCAATATCTCTAAACATGGATCTTACAACATTACCTTTACCTTGCCTATATTCTCTTTTTACAATAGCTCCTGCTTTTTTAGCTATTTCATAAGAATTATCTGTTGAATTGTTATCATAAACATAAATATCCCCATGCGGCAAGGCTTTTTTAAAATCTAAAACAACTTTTTCAATTGTAAGTTCTTCATTATAACAAGGAATCAGTACTGCCGTTTTCATTATAAAAATGTTTGTAAACTATGTTATTAATCATTTATGGTTTATAAGAAAAAGACTCTTTCAAATCTGTGTAATTTGAAGTTATGTTAAAAAATTTTTTTAGTTCTGCTTTTTCTTATTTTCTATTAAAAAACAGGAAATATACGAATATAAAAATTCATTATACTCCTATAAAGAAGAGTTAATCCATATGAAAAAAATAGATAAATTAATAATTGTTTTTGCTATTGAATTTTTAGCAGCTACTTTAATTTTAACTTCAGTTACTTTTTATTAATTTATCGATTCCATGTCAAAATACAAAAAGTCCAAATAAAAATTAACAATCATTTAAAAAATTAATGACACAACCCAAAAATACTTGCATTAAACCCACAAACAATAAAATTTAAAAAAATCACACAAGTTTTTAAAAGAAGCACTAACATTATTTATACAAACTTTTTTATATTTTTGAATTAAATATCATATTAAATTAATTAGTTTTTAGTTAAATATTTTCACATTTTAAAAAACAGTACGAGATAGCTAAATGAATTTAAAAAAATACTACAAATATGTGCCTTTTATTATATTTTTCGTCGTATTATTAATATGGCATTGGAAAATTCCATTAATGGCGGATGATTTAACATTTAAAGGTATAATCAGCAGACATCCTTTGTTTCCCCTTAATGGCAATAGTTATTTAGAATATAGGTACTCTTCCTGGAGCTCTAGAACACTTATTGAATTTAATTTAGGTATTTTACTTTCTTTGCCTGGAAAAATTTGGAAATTATTAGATTCAATTGTTTTTGTTTTAATTCCTTTTTTAATAACAAAAATATCAATTGATAGTGAAAAGTTATCTAATAAAAAAAGTATTTTCTACAACACAATAGGATGTTTATTTGTTGGAATATTTATAATAGCATTCTACCACATTTTTGAAGCTGCTGGATGGGTTGCTACTACAATAAATTATACATGGCCATTATGTTTTGCATTAATTCATTTTTATTTACTTAAGGAATTTGTATTTAAAAATAAAAAATTAAATACATCTAAAAATATTGGTGTAAATTTAATCTTAATTTTAAGTTTGATTGAAGCAACCAACTCTGAACAGCTTTTACTTGTTATGTTAGGAATTTATTTAGCTATAATAATTTATTGCTTATATAAAAAAATTGAAATTCCTAAATTAATTTATGTATATCTAATGATAATGATTTTAAGCTTAATTTATACTGCAATATGTCCGGGAAATATAAATAGATATAATAAAACCATAATGACTGTTTTCCCAGAGTATGCTACTTTTAATTTAATAAACAAATTAGATATCGGAACAACTTTGTTTTTAAATTGGACAACAACACGTTGTGACATAATTACAATAATTTTCTTTGGAATTATGGGAATTTATGGATATATAATATCACAAAAAAGAAAAATAGCTTTATTAACATTTATTCCAATTATTATTGTACTTGCATTTTGGACTATGAGATTTATTGGTCCTGCTTCAATAGTGCATTTTGTAGCTCTCGGTGGATCTGTTTATGGATTATTAAGTTTAGATTCATTAACTATACAAGTTTGCCTTACTTTATATTGATTTATGATAATGTCTGTTTTAATTTTCCTTTATTTAGTTTATAAATATAGAACTAAAGAGTTAGGATATATTTTAACTTGTTTATTAATAATTGGATTTGCATCAGTGATAATTTTAGGTTTTACTCCTTCACTATTTAGTAGTGGCAGAATTTTCTTTTACTTTACATTTATCCTTATAATCATATCAACCATGCTAATTAGAGATATTGACAAATATCTAGAATATACTAAAAAGTAAAATTATTTAATTAAAATTAAATAACCTATTACTTATTTTACTTTTCATAAAATCCAATTTCAAAATTTTAATAAAACTAAAACTTATTAAATAATTAAAATTAAGATTATAATTATGGATGAATTAATTAATAAGTTATTTAGAAAAAATACAGACAATATTTTCTTACAAATGTTTAGATACTTATTTGTGGGAACTGCATCTTTTTTAATAGATTTTATTATTTATTTGTCATTAATCAACTTTTTAGGACAAAATTATTTAATATCCGCAGCTATTGCTTTTTTTATATCCGTATTAGGTAATTATTATATGTCTACTTCCTGGGTTTTTAATCAAGCAGACAGAAACAATAAAGTTCTAGATTTCAATTTATTTATTTTAATCAGTTTTATTGGGCTTATTTTTACTGAAATATTATTATACTTATTTGTAGACTATGGAAATATAAATTACATCTGGTCCAAGATTATAGCTTCAGTTATAGTAATGTTTTGGAACTTTACAGCACGTAGAATTATGTTTTACGGTAAAAAAATATAAGATGAAAATAACTCCAAATGATACATTTAATCTTAAAAAGCTCCCCATAGAATTGATAAATTTAAAGCTTATGAAGTTGAAATTAAATAACTTTTAATATAAAATTAAACAAATATCAATTATTAATATTTTTTTAGAAGGTATTTTAAAATGACACCAAAAGTAATGATAATTCTGGGAAGTGGGTCAGATATTGCTATTGCTGAAAAAAGTATGAAGATTTTGGAAAAACTTGAAATACCATATAGTTTGAAAATAGCTTCAGCACATAGAACACCTGATCTTGTAAGAGAACTTGTTGTACAGGGAACTAATGCGGGAATAAAAGTATTTATCGGAATTGCTGGATTAGCAGCTCATCTTCCAGGAGCAATAGCTGCATATACCCATAAGCCAGTTATTGGAGTTCCTGTAAATGTTAATGTTGACGGATTAGATGCACTATATTCTTCAGTTCAAATGCCTTATCCCTCTCCTGTAGCTACTGTTGGAATTGATAGGGGAGATAATGGAGCTATTTTAGCTGCACAAATCCTAGGGCTTTATGACGAGGAAATACGCAAAAAAGTATTGGAATTAAAAGAAGAATATAAACAGAAAGTCATTAAAAGTAATGAAGAAATTGTTCAAAAAATAGACAATCCACATATTACCAATGACTTTTTAAGGATTAAAAACCTCGAATTAAATGAAACTACAGAAGAATTTAATGGAAGCTGCATTAATAAAAATGCTGAGGTAGTCATTATTGTTGGAAGACATACTGATTTAATTACTGGAAAAAAAGTAAGTGTTACACTAGACAGACTTAAAATACCTCATGATATGCAAGTAATTTGCCCAATTAGATCAGGAAAAAAATTCAGAGCATATGTAAACACTATGAAAAATGCTAAAATATTTATTGGAATCAATTCCAACTCTTCCCAGGTAAGTGGAGGTCTTGTAGGTCTTACTGAAAAGCCTGTTATTGGAGTTCCATGTGAAAATGAACTTGGAAATAATTACCTGCTTTCAACTGTAAATATGCCACCAGGAGTGCCTGTAGCTACTGTTGGTGTTAATAATGGTCGTAATGCTGCTGTTTTAAGTGGTGAAATACTTTCTATTAACAATCCTGTTCTTTTAGAGCTTTTAGAAAAATTAAAAAATAAAAAAATCAACATATAAGGGATAATTATGGATATCAAAGATGAAAACATTATTGAAATAACAACTGAGCTTTCAAGCGAGTTTGAAGTAGCTAAAGAGCTAAGGAAATATCCTAAAGACACTGTTATTATAAAAAATGTAAAAGGATATGATTTGCCGATTATTTCCGGAATCTGCAATACAAGAGAAAAAATAGCTAAATCTATTAATTGTGAAGTAAGTGAAATTACTCAAAAAATCATAGAAGCCAGTGATAATCCAATTAAAGTAGATAAATTTACTGATTTTTCAGATTATAACACTACAGAAGCTAATTTAGATAAAATACCTATTTTAACACATTATAAAAGAGACGGTGGAAAGTATATTACTGCAGGTGTAGTATTTGCACGTGACCCTGAAACAGGTATTCAAAATGCATCAATTCACAGAATGCTTGTTTTAGATGATAAAAGACTGGTTATTAGGATTGTTCCAAGAAATCTCTACACATATTTCCAAAAAGCTCAAAAATTAGGCAAAGATTTGGAAATTGCAATAGCTATTGGAATGGATCCTGCAATTTTACTTGCAAGCACTACTTCAATCCCAATTGACTACAATGAAATGGATGTGGCCAATGCATTTAAAAACGGAGAATTGACCCTGATTAAATGCGGAGACCTGGAAGTTCCTCAAGCAGACATTATTTTGGAAGGCAAAATATCTGTAAGTGAAACTACAGCTGAAGGTCCGTTTGTAGACTTAACCGATACTTATGACATTATTCGTGACCAGCCAATTATTAACTTAAGCAAAATGCATATTAAAAAGGACAATCCCCATTATCACGGAATTCTCCCTGCCGGATTTGAACATAAATTATTACAGGGCCTTCCTCAAGAACCTAGAATTTTTAAATCTGTTAAAAATGCAGTTCCAACTGTTGAAAATGTTGTTTTAACAGAAGGGGGCTGTTGCTGGTTACATGCAGCTATTTCCATTAACAAACAAACAGAAGGAGATGGAAAAAATGCAATTATGGCTGCACTGTCTGCACATCCTTCACTTAAACATGCTGTTGTTGTAGACACTGATGTGGATGTATTTGACCCGCAGGATATTGAATATGCAATAGCTACCCGTGTAAAAGGAGACAGAGATTTAATGATTGTTCCTAATGTACGTGGATCTTCCCTTGACCCGGTAGCTGAAAGTGACGGTACAACAACAAAAATAGGTTTGGATGCCACCAAATCCTTAAAAACCCTAGATAAATTTGAAAGAGTTAGTTTCGGAGAGTAATTATGAATATTAAAAAGTATAAGAATTATTTATTCTTATTACCTTTTATATTTTTATTTTTAATTTTATTGAATTGGCACCATTCGATTGGATTATCGATAGATGACTTATTTTTTTACACCATTCCCCAAGAAACAAATATTATGAGCTTTGTTATAGAAAGATATGATATTTGGAGCTCCAGAATACTGATTGAATATATTTTATGCCATATTTTACAATCCCCTCTTATACTTTGGTGGTATTTAGATAGCTTAATTTTCACATTTATTGCTATATTGACTTATAAACTCATTAACGGTGAAAATAAGCTTTTTATTCTATATTATCTTGCATATTATGTTTATCCTTCATATTTTCAAGTCATTATGCTTTAGGCTCAGCAGGATTTATTACAACAACCATTAATTATACTTGGCCATTGTTCAGTGGCTTGTTAGCCATATATATTTTAAAAAATCATACTGCAAAAGATATAAACAAAACAAAAAGAATATTGGCTTATATAATTTCAGTACTTTGTCTTATGTTTGCAGTAAATAACGAGCAGCTAGCTGTTATTTTACTCGGATTGTTTGTGCTGTATTATCTGCTTAACTACAAAACAAAAATCAATAAAAAATGTTATCTAATAGGAATTACATCAGTTATAGGAATTATTAATACTGTTATTTGTCCGGGAATTCATAAACGATATATTCTAGAACTAAGATGGTTTCCGGATTATTTGCAGCTGAATATATTAAATAAACTTAATATCGGATTTTCACACATTATAAATAGATGTGTTACCTGGTGTGATCTTACTACTTTAATTTTACTTGGAATTATTGCAATATGTGTTTATTTACTTACTAAAAATAAAAAACAAACCATAATCAGTTTAATCCCATTTATAATAGCTAGTGGATTTTGGATTCTTACCTTAACAGATAATCTAACACTTATTCAGATAATGAATGCAAATATTGTTCGCTATGGCTATGTTCCAATAAGCATTAAAAGAATGATTTTAAGCTTAACAATTTATGCAATTTTCATTATAGCATTTCTATACAGCCTATATTCAATATATAAAAATCAAAAAAGTGTTTTATGGCCTATATACAGCATAATGTTTGTTGGATTTGCTTCCACAATAATGTTTGGTTTTACTCCGTCAACCCCGTCAATGGAGAGAATGTACATATTTTTTTATTATGGAAATATGTTAGCTATTCTTATATTTATTAAACAAATTATAGAAAAAAGAATCAAAACCTGATATTTAATTCTTTTCCACATTTCATACATTTTTTATTTTTATTTAAAACTTCTGTAGAATAGCTATTTCTTTTTAAAAGAGTTTCACCACAATTTGGACAGTAAGTATTTGTATCGCACTCCAAATTTCCAATATAAACATACTCAAGTCCACATTCATTAGCTATTTTTTTAGCTTCAAATAATTTGTCTTCAGATGTCGGTACAATATCATTTAATTTATAGTATGGGAATGCTCTTGAAAAATGCAGTGGAACATTACAACCCAAATTATCAACAATGAAATTAGCTAATTTTGTAATTTCTTCTGCTGAATCATTGTAATCATTTATAATTAAATTTGTAATTTCTAAATGTTTATCTGCCTCATAAATTCGTTTTAAATTGTCCAAAACGATGTTTAAATCTGCTCCGCATATTTTTTTATAAAAATTTTGAGACATGGATTTCAAGTCTATATTGAACGCATCAACAAACTCTAAAATTTCACTCAGTGCCTGACTAGACATATACCCGTTACTTACATAGATAATTTTAAGATTTTTCCTCCTGCCAAGTAAAGAAGTTTTTTTGTTAAATGGTAAATGTATAGTAGGTTCATTATATGTCCATGCAATTGACTTACAACCTTGACTAATTGCATTTTCCACAATCGTTTCTGGAAGTATATTTAACATATCAGAAATTTTATCAAATTCCTTTGAGATCATATAGTTCTGACAGTGCAGACAGCCCATATTACACCCAAAACCGCCTACAGAATATGTTAAAGTTCCCGGTAAAAAATGATACAATGGCTTTTTTTCAATAGGATCAGCATTTAAAGAAGAGACTATGCCAAAACTTTCATCAAATAACTCTCCATTAATATTTTTATGCTGTTTACAAATCCCATAAGCTCCATCTGCTATTTTACAATAATTTGCACAAATCTCACACCTTACCTTTCGTGACTTGGAACTTTTCTTAAAAAGATTGCTGCTAACTAACATAATGATCATATCCCCTGGAACTAATTTGTCTAACTGTAGAATCACTTAACATAATTTCAACCTTTTTGGAATCCGTTACTTCACCAATAACCAAATATTTGAAATTTAAATTGTGTAAATTTTTTTTATTTATCGTGAAAACAAGTTCAAAATCTTCACCAACATGCAAAAGCAAATCAAGATAATTAAGATTCAATTCAGCAGCTAATGATTTAAATTCACTAGAAATATCTAACTTATCTTCATAAATCATGAATCCAATATCTTCCCTTTTCATTTCATAAAGTTCACTAGCTAAACCATCAGTAATATCAGTAGCTGAAGTTCCGCCAGAATTTTTAATATTGATTCCTTCTTTAATTTTAGCTATTGGTTCCAAAGCCTTTTTAGTGTAGAGATTGTCATTTTCTAAATTAAAACCTAATGCTGCTAATCCGATTTTACCAGTTAAAACTACCAAATCCCCTTTTTCAGAAGTGTTTTTCATTAACGGATTATCACAAAGACCTAATGCAGTTCCAGATATTATAATTTCACTGGCTTCATTAGTATCTCCACCAATTAAACAAATACCATAATACTCACAGGCTTTTAGAACTCCTTTAATGATTTGTTTAAAATCATCAACTTCAAAATCTTTCGGAAGAGCTATTGACAATAGAAATCCTAAAGGAGTAGCACCCATAGCCGCCAAATCACTGACATTAACAGTTACGCTTTTAAAACCCATTTGAAAATAAGACATGTTTTCAGGAAAATGCTTTGATTGAATAAGCATGTCACAGGTGGAAATTAAGTTAGTATTAGCTATTGGAGTAACTGCAGTATCATCTGGAGTTATAGTTTTACAATTAGCCAGAATATACTTAATTAATTCCTTTTCACCAATATCTGAGACCTTTAAAGTCATGAATAATACTATAAGTTTTATAGATTAAATAAGTTTTTAAAAAAAAGTGCTTAAAATTATCTGAAGAATTAAAAAAAGTAAAAATTGTGGGAAAAATCCCACTTAATTAAGCTGTAACCTTAAGGGTGTTGTACACAGCAATATTCTGATACCAATAACTGCTTTGGATACCTGTGATTAACTGATAGGATCCTACAGGTAAACCTATTTTAATCTTAGCTATTCCAGCATTATCAGAATATGCACCATATGCAGTTCCATTGTAGATAAATAAAACTAACTGATTTACAATAGGTTTGCTGGATTTTTTATCTGTAATTTTAACTTTGTAGTAATCTCCTTTTTTAACTGTAGGAGTTAAAACAGATATTGAAGCTGTTAATTTATTTACAACAACTTTAGTTGAAACAAAAGAATCGTTCCAGGAAGAAGTACATATATAAGTACCTGGGTTTAACCTAATAGCTAAATAAGCAGTACCATTTTCATCAGTAACCCTATTATAAATTACGCCGTTAATATTGATTTTAACAGTTTGATTAGCTAAAGCTTTTCCTTGCCCATTTACTACTTTAACTTTGTAACTTTTACCAGCTTGATAATCTGTTTTCATGTCTTCTGCAATAAGTTTAGATAAAACAACTATTTTGTTTGAGTTTTCTTCTCCATTACTTGGATTGTAAACAGTTATAATATAAGTAGCTGGGTCCAGGTTAATATTTAATCTAACAGTACCATTTTCATCAGTAACCCTATTATAGAAAACACCATTTATGTTTAATTTAACTGTTTTATTAACTATAGGAGTACCATTACTATATACAACAACTGCAGAATATTGAGTACCATTCTTGTAGTATTTTGTAATATCTGATCCATTAATAGTAGATAAAACAGTTACATTACTTGCTTTTGCTTCATTATTAATTGGATTATAAGCAGTTAATATGTATGTACCTGAATTCAGATTAATATTTAATCTAGCAGCACCATTTTCATTAGTATTTCTAGTATAGAAAACACCATTAATATTAAATTTAACAGGTTTATTAGCTAAAACCTTACCTTGACCATCTACAAAAGTAGCATAATACTGAGTACCGTTTTTATATAATTTTACAACATTAGATGAACTAATTGTTGAAATAACAGTTACATTATTTTTAACAGTTTCATTAGTAGCTACATTTTTAGATTCCATAACATAATTACCCGGTGAAAGATTAATACTGATAGTGGCAATACCATTTGCATCAGTAGTCCTATTATAAGCTACACCGTTAATGACAAATACAATAGTCTGGTTAGCTAATGCTTTTCCGTTTTCATCTAAGAAAATAGCAGAAAATTTAGTACCATTTTTATAGAATAATGAAATATCTTCAGAAATTATAGTACTATTTTTATCTTCCGGTGTGGAATTAGTTCCATTATCACCAGTAGAAGCATTAGTGGAAGGAGTAGGTACATCCCCTCCAGTACTTGAATTTTGATTAGCATCATCTGAAATTGTAGGTTCAGATCCACTAATTACATCTGTAAAACTTTGTTCGGATACAATAACATTATTAGCATCATTTACAGCAACAGCAACATTACCATCAAAAGATTCAGCGCTTACAGCTGAAAAAGATAATGCTGCTAATAATATTAAAGTAAATAAAAATATTTTATTAAACTTCATAATATCACAAAAAAATATCATTATTTCTTTCAATAATGTAATATAAATTATACATCTTATTATATATAAATGTTAATATCAAAAGTAGTTAACCACCACCACAAAAGTGGTGATGATTAAGGAATTATAAATTTTGAGATACTCTATCTTTTATAATCTCATATAAACGAGTATCAATGCCTAAAGGGTCAGCTAAAACTATTTCACCATCAAAATCAAATGTTTCTTCATCATCATGATCATGATCATGATGGTGATGATGGTGATGATGATGTCCGTGGTCATGATGATGCTCATGATGTCCGCCGGATATTTCAGATTCATCAAAATCATTTTCAATTCCTAATAATTTTGGAATATCCCTTCTTGTATGAAGTCCATGAGCTACAAATACAGGAACAACAATAATTTTTTCCAAATCATTTCCATTAGTTAATTTATTAATACTTTGAGGAATATTAGGTTCCCTCATTTCCATAAATCCATATTCAACAATAGCTTCAGGGAATTCTTCTTTATACATTTGTGTATATGCTTCAATTACTTTTTTACCTTGGTCTAATCTACTACCATGACTTAAAAGTAAAATTCCGGTTTTAGATAAATCACTAGTCATTATAATCACATAAAAAAATTAATTAAAAAATACGGAAAATCTATAAAGCTTTTTCCATATTTTTTACTAAGATATCAATTAAAATATCATCTGAACCAATAGGTTCTGGATATAAAATTTCCCCTTCAAAATCAATCGCTTCCAAATCATGATGATGGTGATGATGATGCTCATGACCATGTTCATGACTGTGTGAATGTGAGTGTGAATGGGAATCAGCCTCTTTTAAACCCAAAATAGTTGGAATATCAGAAGTTGTATGAACTCCCGGAGCTATAAACACAGGTACAACAACTAATCTGTCAATTTCATTCTCATTAATAAGCTTGTTAATAGAAGTTGGAATGTTAGGTTCTACAAGTTCCATGAATCCAAAATTAGATGGATAATCAGTAGTTTCACTAAACTTCCTATAAACTTCACTTATAAACTCTTTATTATATTTTAATCTACTTCCATGAGAAACTAATAAAATTCCTGTTTTAGCATCACCATTTAACTTAGAATCAGATAATGATTCATTAATCCTTTTATCAATGACTTCTAAAAGATTATCATCTGGTCCAATAGCCGGCAATAACTCAATATCTCCATCAAAATCAACATCCTCAGCAATAGATAAATAATGGTCATCAGGATAATTACCGTCAGGACATCTAGGATCAGTTTCCAGCGGACTTAATCCTAAAAGAGTTGGAATATCAATATTAGTATGAATTCCAGGAGCTAAAAATACAGGAATAGCTATTATTTTTTCAAGTTCTGGAACTTCTTCTTTTAAATTTTCAACAGCTCCAGCAATAGAAGGTTCGGCTACTTTCATATAACCTACTTCTGTAGCAAATCCAGTAGCCTTGTTAAATTTATCTTTAATCTCGTTAAAGGTAACTTCTGCAAAAGGGAGACTACTTCCATGGCTTACTAATAGAATTGCAATCTTATTTTGTAACTCTAAATTTGAAACCATAGGATATTACTCCATCCTCGCCATCTTCTCTAATTTTTCTAAAGACCATTTCAACAGGGTCTCCAATTTCAAGATTGTCAACATCACAGTCAACAAGTTGTGCAGTTAATTTAGCTCCTTCTTCTAACTCAATTACAGCAACAGCATAAGGTGCTACTTTTTTAAAGTCATCTGGAGCTGACCTAATTACAGAATAGGTGAATATTTTTCCTTTACCACTGAATTGGAAAGGTTCAAGATCTCCTTTCCTCCTACAATTAGGACAAACTACACGAGATGGGAAGAATAATTCTCCACAAGTGTTACATTTGGAACCTATAAGATTATATCTTTGTTGTATATGACGCCATGTTCTAACAGTATCTGACATACAAATCCTCCATAATTTTAAAAAAATTTTTTATTACAGTATACTATCTACACAATAATATAAAAAAGTATTTTTTTTAATACTTAAAACTAAAAATTTAGAGATAATGTAATACTAATTAAAAATTCTCTGATTTTAAAAAATCAATTATATTAAGATGAATTATCCCATTAGCTGAAAAGTCAAATGAATCCATTGATATAACATACTTCGGATAGCTGTCAGATATTTTTTCTAATGATTTAAACTCTCTTTTTCTAGTATTTTCATCTAAAATAGATTGAGATACCTGAATGTATTTTATCTGATTAGCCTTCCTGCAAACAAAATCTACTTCCAAATCTTGGATTTTTCCTATTGTTATGGAATATCCTTGTCTTATTAATTCTAAAAACACAATATTTTCTAATAACTGACCCCAATTCCTTTGAGTGGACCCATTAAAAATAAAATAAAATCCGGAATCAACAAGATAATATTTATCAGATATTAATAGCTTCCTTTTTTGTTTAATATTTTCACGTTTAATTTGATAAAAAATAAAAGCATTTCTTGCATAATCCATATAATTAATTATTGTATGGGGAGTTGTTTTACGATTTTCATTTTTAATATATTTAGAAATAGAATTAGCTGAAAATAATTGACCAATATTAGAAATCATGAATTCCATTAATCTTTCAAGCAAATCTAAATCTTTTACTTTATTTTTATATAAAATATCATTTAAAACAATAGTAGAATATAAATCATATAAATATTTCTCTTTTTCTTCATTTTCATAATTTAATAAACCTGGAAATCCACCATAACTTAAATACTGTTCAAATAATTTAATTTCATCAATGTTTTCATGCATTTCATCATAATATTGAATTAACTCTTTAAATGAAAATGGAAGCATATTTATTGAAATATATCTTCCAGAAATTAAAGTAGCTAGTTCTCCGGATAATAATTGTGAATTAGATCCAGTAATATAAATATCACATTCCAAATCAACTCTATAAGAATTTAGAGAAACTTCCCAGTTTTTTACTTTCTGAATTTCATCAAATAATAAATAAATTTTCCCATTTAAATTATTTGTCTTTGAAAAAATAAATTCATCTAAATCATTATCATTTCTAATATTTTTATATTTTGAAGATTCAAATGACATATAAATAATATTTTCACTAGCTATTCCTCTGTTTTCTAATTCATCGATGATTTGTTTTAATAAAACTGTTTTACCACAACGACGAACTCCAGTTATAACTTTAATATCTTCTGTGTCTATTAATTTAACAATCTTTTCTAAATAAAATTTACGTTTAATCAATTAGACCACCTTCAGTTATTTAATATTTAACATTATTGTAATATTTAAATTTATGTTTTATAAAACATAAAATTATAAAAAATTAAAATTTATGTTTTGTAAAAAAAGAAAAATTATTATATCTAATTGTTTCTGAAATTAAGTTATTTTTCAAAATAAAATCTGTTAGACATGTTTTATAATTCCAATTAAAAAACATATTTTCACTTTTTCACATTGGTGCACTTGAAAAAATAATTTATAAATTGGAAGTTAAATTTCAAGTGATGAAATATTTAAAAATAGACTCTAAAGGAAATATAATAACTGGAACAACTGTGATTTTAATAGCTTCTCTAATATTAATTCTAATTTTTGTTTTAACAAGTATTTATACTTTAGAAAATGAAAATACTGATTCAATAGCTAATGATAATCTAAAATATATTGTTAATGATTATAATAGAAATTTAGAGGTTTTATCCCGTGATTCAATAGCTGAAGTTACAGAAGAAGTTTACCACGGGAAATATATTTTCAGTTCTGAAAGAGAAATTAAAAAAGTCTTAAATAAAAAATTAGATGATAAAAACAAGGAATATGAAAAAAAATACGGTGTTTCAATATCTTCTAATGTCCTATCTATCAAAAACACAGATGACCCCATTAATCTAGAAGTTACAACTCATTTAAAGATTTCAAAAAATAAGGACAGATTTTCAGGTAATTTAAAAAGCATAACCTCTGTTGAAGGCTTAAAAGACCCCCTACCTTATGCCATTTTAACTCCATATAGCGGAATTTGGCATGACGATAAAAAAATCCATTATGGAACTACTTTAACCACATATTTAACTGCACATGGCATCGATAAGCCAGAAGGTTATTTAGGTGCAACTAGTCCTTTAATAATAAAAAAATGCCCATATGACCCTTATATTCACCATGGTGACGGAGATACCCTGCAAAACTGCTTAAAAAATGGTTATTTTCATGAAAGTGCTGACGGCAGCTGTTATTTATGTAGACTTGAGGGAAAAGGAATATGTCCTCACTATGGATTTGAAGTCTTTATTGTTCCGCACTGTGTAGGTGTTGAATATTCTGTTTCAGGATCTGACCATGTCGTATTTCATGACAGATATCCCGGCCATAAAATAAATCCTGAAGATCCAACCGAGCTATTTTTAGATGTTGCTCACAGAACTAAATATGGAGTATTAGTATAATGAATGAAAAGGGAAGTGTTTCAACTGAAATATTGGTTGCTTTGATTGTTATTTTATTAATAATTGGTATAACAGCTAAATTTAGTGAAATTACATTAGATAAACTAGCTACATCAACAGAAAATGAAAATATTGAATTATTGCTTTCTCAAAGTGCAGATAACTTAATTAATAATATAGGAACTCCAAATTGGGAAAAATATTTAGTCGGTACACCCGGATTAGCTATTTCAAATGAAAATGAAGCTATTATTCCAAATAGTATTTCTTATGATAAATTTTTAATTTTAGGTAAAAATTATAGAAAACTAGTTGACAAGAATCTTTTTGATTCAAAAATTAAAACTTCAATGGAAGTCATCCCTAAAGAGAGCAGCATTTCAAGTGTAAAAATTGGTTCACCAGATGACGGAAAAAATGTTTACAGTGTAAACAGAATGGTTAAATGTGATTTTTATAAAAAATACGTTGTAAAAGATTTTCAAACAAAAGGAAAATGCAATCATAACCACAAGGATGGCTATAGCTGCAATTATTTCAAGATATATAGAAATTACTTAAGAAGCAATGATTATTATTTATTAATTGACAAGGATTCAGCAGATAACTTAAAATGGTGTATGGACAATACCCGAATAAAACTACCTGTTGTAGAAAGTGTTACAAGCAATAAAATATATTTAAATAATAGAATAAACCTAGAATTTCCAATAGTCGATTTTAGTTCAATAATGTTTATCCATTTTAATAAAAAAGATGTCAAAGCCCTTTTAGTTTGTGTTCCAAAAGATTTTGATAAATCAAAACTGGATTATGATTATTTTAGAACAAATAACTGTGAATTTATCCTGAAAGGGTGGTATTAAATAAAAATAACTGCAGTAATAATTAATGACACAGAAATAAGTATTAAACTGGATATTGCATCTGTAATACTTGTTGAAATTGGAATTAAAATATTATCCGGATCATATCCATTATCATATGAAACAATTGAAATATAATAGACCAAAATCAACATAATAGGGATTAAAATAAATCCTGCAATTGAACTTATCAATATTATTTTATCAAAGCCGATACCAACTATATTTAAGAAAACAGATGATGATTCTGCAAGAATTCCTATAAATGGATACATTATAAGAGCCAACAATAATATAATTGCAAAATTATGTACAGATTCGCCTTCAGGTCTTTTAAGAGGTTCTATAAGACCTGAATGTATACCTGAAGATAGTCTTGCTGATAAAATACTTACTAAACCACCGCTTTCTCCTGAAAATAAAGGCACTAATGTAAGTAATGTTGGATTTGTAAGTAATGTTTCAAGTGAACTGTTAAGAATTCCTCCTGCAGATACTCCTAAAACAGAACATACTAATAAAACTGGTGTAGACTGTTTTATAATCACCTTATTTTCTTCTGAATAGTTGTAACAGTATACAAAACTGAATAATACAAGTGGAATTACTATTATAAAAACTATCAACTCTAAATATACAACTGATTTTAGAGCAGAGATTATAAAAAGAGCCACTACAATAGCAGGCAATGTAAATAAATCTCCAACAGCAGCAACTAATGGAGTTGTAACATTATCCGGATCCCAACCACGTTCAAAACTTCTAAATGAAATAAACATTGTAACTGGAAGCATTATAACTATAGAAATTACTCCAGCTATTAAGCTAATTAAAATAAAATCTACAATATCCATTGACGGAAAACCGAATATTACACAGATAACTTTAGCAATGATAGCTAAAAATAAGGATAAAAATAAAGTCAACACAAATGAAGAGAAAATATTATTAATTAACTCTTCAGAACGGTTAAATTTAGGATCTATTATACCAATATGTAATGCTGTGGATAATCTGGATGCAAAAGAACCAAAAATGTTTCCCCTCATTCCTATAGCTCCAGGAATAATAACCAATAGTCCAGGAAAAGTTTCAAGAAAAATATCCATTCTTCCAAGAACTATACCTGCAACTAAATCTCCACAGGCACAGATTAACAAAGCTATAAGACTTTCTTTTAAAATATTATTATGTTCTTTTAGAAATGATGAAAAGGTAGAATAAGGATGTCGAATCATCTTCTGTTTCATAAATATCACTACCTCTCATCATTTTAACCACTTGTTTATTTAATAAAAATAAATTAATCTTCGTCTTCTTCCAATTCATCAGGAATATCTTCTAGAGAACATGTTGCTGATGCAAGTTTTTCTAAAAGATCAGCACCCGCTTCAGTACCTTTTAAAAGTAAAGTATCATCTGGAAGTATTAATGTATTCTTATCCGGACCATATATCCATGAATCTCCACGTCTAATAGCTATAACTCTCATTCCAGTACGATTTACTAAAAGTAATTCCCCTAAAGTTTTATTAGCTAAATCTGAATCCAATTCTACAGAAACTCTGACAATCATCTTATCAGATTCAGACATCACCATTTTAAATACAGGATGTGGTTTGAATCCTGTAATTACTAAATCAGCTAAATCTTTAGCAGCATTAGCTATACTTTCAGCAGCTTCAGCCACCTCAAGCAATGCAGTTAATTTCTCAGCGTCTTCATAAGAACGCGCTGCAACTAGCGATTCTTTCTTAATTTCATAATTCATTGAATTTACTTTATTTTCAAGTTTCAAAACTTCTTCAGCTGCATCTTTACTATTAAATAAAACAGCTGAATAAGCTAAATCAACCATCAATTCCGACATATTTTTCATTTCAATTAAAATATTTTTAATTGACATTCCCACTACCTCTAAAGATCATATGGATTATTTTTTAATAAACAAGCTCTTCTAAGTTTTAATAACGTTTTTTTCTTAGCTTTTAAATCATCTACTTCCTCTAAAAGTTCTTCCAAAGGTTTTCTTAAACAATCTACAGCTTCTTTTTCATGAACCCACATACATTCCTTACAATTCCAGACACCTTTGCCTTTTATCCATTGCCCGCCAGTAGAACTGTCTCCACATGGATAAAACGGACAGTAACAAAAATCACAGTACTGACCTTCATAATGACATGGATAAAACTCACATTCCCTATTTGGTCCGTGAGAAATTTCCCCATTTAAAAATTTCTCATAATGGTCACTGGAAAGAGGATGTATTTTAGATTTAATTACATATCCTCTTGGAGTAATTAATTTATCCTCTTGCATGTAAGTTAAATCATTTCCAACAATTAAAGTACAAGACATGTTGACCATGTCTTCAGTCAAATCCTTAATTTTGACAATAGTCTCTTTTACAGGTTCATAAGTACTATCTACAATTCCAATTAATGCATTTTCACCTTTAATTTTTAAAACAGTTTTTACAAACCTTCTAAAAGGTTCTTTACGTGTTTTACTAATAGGATTGTAAATTGCTATAACTAAATTAGCTTTCAGAGCAAACTCTAATTTTTTTTCTATTTCAGATAAAGGAGTTAAAATATTACTTAAACTAATGTTTGCATAATCGTTTAAAGGAGCTCCAAGTTTATCTGCCGCATAATTAGCTGCAGATACTCCAGGATAAACTTTAACATCAATATCTTCATCATACCTGCTGATTATCTGATATAAAACATTTGCCATTCCAAAGACACCAGGATCTCCGGAACTTATTAATGAAACTGTTTGGCCAGATAAACTTTTATCAATAGCTAGTTGAGCTCTAGCTATTTCATCACCCATTCCTTTTTTTATGATTTCTTTATCAGAAACCAAATCGGAGATTTGAGCTACATACTTTTTATACCCTACAATAACATCAGATTCTTCAATAGCTCTAACTGCTCCTAAAGTCATGTTCTCTCTATTTTGACCAATTCCAATTACATTAATCATATAACCATCTCAGTATAATTTTAAAATAGATTGTATAGTGATAGAATCAACATCAACAATTAAACTTCCACCCTTAAATGTTGCATTACCCTCAGCTACAATTTTATATGATGGGTCCTGACTAATTACAATCTGTGAAGAATTGGAAGACGGTGATGCATAACCTAAAGCTTCAATAGTTACATTTAACTCTTCATTATCTTTGTCATCATAAGTTGTGACATTCATTGAATCTACATTAACTCCATCTACCTTTGATAAATCCTCCAGTGATTGAGCCACATCCCTTTTATTAGTGATGTTTACAACAGTTGGATCTTTAACTAAAACATTATTAACATTGTCAGAATTAAAAATACCTGTGATTTTTGAAATCTGCATATCTATTAATCCTTCAATGTCAGGAGCTTCTGCAGCAACAATAGTATATGAACTAAAGAGTCCTATTTCAAAAAATACTACAAATAGTACAACAACTAGTATTATTCTAAGTGCTTTTGCCATTTTATCACATTACTTTTTATCTCTGTATAAAACAGAAATATTAATGATTTAATTATATTTCTAATGTATAATAAAAGTAACTACTAATATTTAATCAATACAAAAAAAAATTTTAATGCAAATAAAAATTCAAAATCCAAATTCTCAAAGTTTATTAATATAGAAAATAAAAATTTTAATTAATATGACTAATAAAATTTTATTAAAATTTGCAAAAAAGGGAATTAACCTATCACCAGAAGCTTATAAAAAAGTTCTTGAAGCTGAAAATCCTCTAGATTTTACATCTTCATTAATTGTTAAATTAAAAGGAGGTGATTTTAAATCTAAAGATTTAGTTTCAGTTAGCGGTCAAACTGTTGATGAAATAATGAGAAATAGCACAATTGAAAAATCAACAACAAGACCTCAATTAACACAAAAAGAAACTAAAAAACCTACTGTAGAACCTAAACCTAAAGAAGAAACTAAAAAGCCATCCAGCATTAGTGATTTTAAAAAAGAATCTGATGTTAAAGAAAAATACGTTAACAAGGAAAATGCAGAAGCTTTAGAAACTGTAGAAAATAAAAAAGTCAAATTTAAAAGGAATTTAACAAAAACAAATGTAGAATATGACTTTAAAATCATACAGGACACAAGTAAAAAATCATACACAAGTGGAGAACTTGAAAACTTAATTGCTTATTTCCAAAGCAGATATGAAAAATTAGCTAATATTCTGGTTAAAAGACCGGAACTTAAAAATTACACAAAAGTAGCTGATATTGAAGAAGGTCAAAGTAATTTAAGCCTTATTCTAATGGTTAGGGAAATCAGATCCACTAAAAATGGCCATAAACTTATTGAATTTGAAGATGATACAGGAACTATTCCAATACTATTTTCAAATAAAAATGAAGAAGTCTTTAAAGAAGCTGAAAAGCTAGTTAAAGATGAAGTTATCGGTGTTCTTGCGGATAAAAATGGTGATTTGGCTATCGGAAATGAAATTATAAATCCTGGAGTTATGAGAATACCTAAAAAAGAAATGGATTTCAGTATTGTATTCTTATCTGATGTTCACATAGGAAGTTTAACCTTTTTGGAAGATGCATTTACTAGATTTATAGACTGGATTAATTGTGAATTTGGAAATGAAGAACAAGTAAAAATAGCTGAAAGTGTTAAATATCTTGTTATTGGTGGAGATATTGTAGATGGTATTGGTGTATATCCAAATCAGGAAAAAGAACTGGCTATTAAAGACATTACTCAGCAATACAATGAAGCAGCCAGATTTTTAGGAAACATTAGAAGTGATATTAAAATTATTATTGCTCCTGGAAACCACGATGCATCTAGAGTGGCAGAACCTCAACCTGCAGTACCTGAAGAGTATGCAAAAGCTTTATATGAACTTGATAATGTAGAATTTATAAGTAACCCTGGTGTTGTCTCTTTAGACGGTATTAATGTTTTAATCTACCACGGACGTAGTTTTGACGATTTGGTAATGGCAGTTAAAGAGTTTACCCATGAGAAAAACGATTTGTTAATGGAAGAATTACTTAAAAAAAGGCATTTAGCTCCAATTTATGGAGAAAGAACTCCACTTGCTTCAGAACTTGAAGATTATTTAGTAATTGATGAAGTTCCTGATGTCTTCCATACAGGGCACGTTCATATTAACACCCATAAAAAGTACAATGGTATTCATTTAATTAATTCTGGAACATTTCAGACTCAGACAGAGTTCCAGAAAATTTATAATATTGAACCAACCCCTGCTGAAGTCCCTGTACTTTACAAAGGGAAATATAAATGTTTAAAGTTCATTTAAAAATTTTTATAAATAAGAACAACTTAAAATAATATTAAGTTTAGGTGAAAAAATGGAAAAAAATATTGAAGAAATTATTAATGTTTCAGATTATCTTTATAAAAATAAACTTGTTGCTGGAAAAGCCGGAAATGTTAGTGCTAGATTTAAAGGTGAAGATGGTGATGTAGTTGCTATTACACCTACTTTAAAATCATTATATGAATTAAATGAAGAAGATATTGTTTTAGTGGATTTAGAAGGTAATTTATTAACAAAAGGTAAACCCTCTTCTGAAGTTGATCTTCATTTAGAAATTTATAAAAAAAGAAGCGACGTAAATGGTATTGTCCATACTCATTCACCGTATGCAACAGGATTTGCATTTTCTTCAAAAAGAATTAAAAGACATGAAGGTTTCGGAGCTATTAACACTCCATTTTTAGAAGATATTGAATATGAAGCTCCAGGAAGTATGAAACTAGCTAAAAGTGCATCAAAAGCTATTGGTGATGAAGATGTTTTAATCTTAAAACAGCATGGTGTTTTATGTGTTGGTGACAGTTTAAAAGAAGCTACTTTACTTGCAACTTTCGTTGAAGAAACAGCTAAAACACAGTTTATAACTTATATGTTAAATTCAACTGAAGACTTAATATGAATCTTCTTGTGAAGATTCATTTTCTTTTCCAGAATCAACATAATCAGTTATAATATCTAAAATTAAACCAGATAAAGAAGTATCTTTATCAATAGCTATTTTTTTTAATTGTTTTTTCAAATCTACAGGCATATTTATAGTTGTTTTACTTATATCTGACATAATTATATAATTGTTTATCATATTTTATATATTTTTTCTATACTGAAATTTACCAAAAAATATTTAAAGATTAATATAATAATATAATTTTAATATACTAATTTTTTAAATATATATTATTTTGGAGGGGAAATTTTATGTCTAATCAAACAATCGATGAAGTATCAGAAATATTGGAATATATTATGGAGAACAATACAGTTCCACGTAACATAAGAGAAGCAGCACAGGAATCTAACAATTTATTAAAAGATGAATCACAAGATCAGTCTGTAAAAGTAAGTACTGTTTTAACTAAATTAGATGAAATTAGTAATGATCCTAACATACCAGTTCATGCAAGAACTTTAATCTGGGAAGTCCTTTCTAAATTAGAATCCATCTAATTTTTTTTAATCTTTTTTAGAAACAGCTAAAGCTATTGTAACACCATTAAAAGCTGTTTTTTTATAAATTAATTTTGAATCAAAGCCTGCTGTAATTAAAGCAGAAGCTTCAGACACACTGCCAACACCAAACTTAGATTTTACAAATTCTGATTCATGTATATCCTCTGATTTGAATAAAGTCAGTTTGTCCATTTCAACAAAATTAACTGGAATATTTAACATTTTACTTAAATCCAAAATACCTGTTTCCTCTTTCTTAATTTCACCTGAAGCCAGTTTAGATAATCTTTTTTTAGAAATATTTAAATCATCAAGTGCTTTATCAAGACCTGTTAAAATGTCTTCTTTGGATTTTCCGCGTTTGCAACCAATACCGACAACAATATCTTCAATTTTCATTATCAGTTTATGATTTTTATATAAGACATGTATTTCATCTGTATTTATGGAACTGGTAAATTCAATTGAAACATCAATTTCAAGTGTATTCTCATTTAAATAATCAAATAAAAAATCATAGTTTTCTTTACTGTTGACTCTGAACATTATTTCTTCATTGTTTAAAATAGCTTTATTAAAGTATATGATTTCATTTGGATTTTTAACTGTCAAATATAAATCTTTAGCTATTACATCAACACCTAACTTTTTATTGACATCAGTTGCAGTTGTAATGACTTCTGTTGCATTTAACATGTTAGCTACTTTTGATGTAAGTTTATTAGCTCCTCCCAGATGACCTGATAATGTACTGATTACAAAATTAGCATTTTCATCAATGTTTAAAATAGCAGGATCATAAACCTTTGATTTGATTAATGGTGCAATACTTCTAATTAAAATTCCAGAAGCCATAATAGCTATAATTGCATCATATTCATAAAATAATAATTTAAAAGTGTTTTTAACATCCTTATAATAAATATCAGTGTTGATTATAGTTGAATCTTTATCCAAATGTTTCTTTAATAATAAAGATAGTTCATAACCTTTTTTTGAAACAGATATAATAGCTATTTTCATAATATCACATATAATATAATTATAAATAAAATTATTGTAACAGTAAATAAAAATATTGCTAATTTTGATAATTTAACAGCACGGCCTATGTCGCTTGTTTCAATATTTTTGTTATTATCTCCTAAAATGTATGTATCCAATTTAATCAATTGTATATTTAAAGCTCCTGCAGCTGAAGCCATTGTAAAACCTGAATTTGGACTTGGACAGTTTCTGGCATCTCTTTTTAATATTTTATAGCTGTTTTTATAATCAAAATTCAGACAGAATGCAGATAAAACAACAAACAAACCCGCTATTCTTGATGGAATATAATTTAAAATATCATCTATTTTAGCCGGAACAAAACCAATATCAATCAATTCATCAGTTTCATAACCGACCATTGCATCAAGCGTGTTGAATATCCTGTAATTGAATGGAATTAAAATTAAAATAAATAAAACAGCATATGAATCAGTGAAAATTCCAATAATGCTGATTATCATAAAATAAAATACAGGTGAAATATATGAATCAGTGATATTTTCAGTTAAGCTTTCAATAGTAGCTGAAACAATATGTTCTTTGGTTAACTCATCAGTATTTCTGCTTACTAAATAGGAAACTGCCTGTCTTGCTTTATCAATATCTTCTTTTAAATCTGTTTCAACATCACTAGCAGTGTCTAATAACATTCTAATAGAAAAAGTAGAAGATAATATTAAGGTAAATAATATATAAAAAATAATTATATTAAATGAAAATAAATAAAATAATATAATTAATAATACAGTTGAAACAATACATGTAGACAATGTTAAAAATAAACCAGACCATTTGTTTTTTATTTTAATAAATATGTTTTTAAAAAATGATATTATTGACCCTATAAATACAACAGGATGAATTTTAGTGGGAAGCTCCCCATAAATTATATCAAGAAAAATAGCTGAAAATAATGATAATAATATAAATATTAATATATTATATGTAGAATTAATACTATTAATAGATAGTAATATATTGAAATTATTTATTAAATCAAAATTATAAAACATTATTTAATATATAATTTTAAAATAAATAAATATTTTATTATAATTTTAAACAAGGTGAAAAGATGACAATTGAACAAGATGTTAAAAACTGGTTAGCTGACGAAGGTGTCTTTAGAGAAAAAGCTGCTGATGAAAATGCAGATTTCCATTTTGTTATTGAATTTCCTAAAGATAATGTAATGGATGTTGTAAAACCAAAAGAAAAAGATGTAATTGTTATTGGTTGTGCAACACAGGTAGCACCAGAACATATTAGTCTAATGCAAAATGCATCTCCTCAAGAAAAAAATAAATTTTTATTTGATATAAGCACTAATTTAAACTTATTTTTAGTTGACTATGAATTAAAAGTAGATCAAGATATTTTACAGCAATATGTTGTTACTGATAATATTTATGAAGATGGTTTAACTAAAGATGCATTATTTAAAACTATTAAACGTGTGTTTAAAGCTAAATTACATTGTATAATGTTATTAAATTACGATTTTGGTAATTCAAACAATAATAATTCAAAACCTCATAATGAAAATAGTATGTTTGTATAATTTTTTTATAAATTTTAGACAGACAGACATTAATTTCAAGTGAAAGCTCTGCGAAGGTTCTGTAGGAATGAAGACATGTATTTCATCTGTAAAAATATTTGAAATTTATCTTATTTTTTATTGGTTAAAATTTAAAATAAAACATTTTTCATTCTTTTTTTACTGAAATAACTTTTTTAATTCATTTTAAATTTTTTTTTCACTTGAAATTTATGTCTTGATTTTTGCTTCCCGCTAAAAATTGCATTACACTTGAAATTTATCTCTCACTTTTTATGATAAATCATTATAAATTTTTTTATTAAATCCTTTTTCAGATTTTTTTTCACTTGAAATGTATGTTTTATTTTTCAAATGCTCAGATAAATATTATATTTAACTGAATTTATTACAATTGAAACTTATCTTCTTTAATTTTGAAATAATATTTGTTTTAGCTTTATTTTTATTGTTTTTATTTTTTTTAAAAAATTTTCAAATTAATTTATTTTATAAAAAATTGTTTTAAACTTCTTATTTTTTAAAAATATTTAATTTACTGTTTTTATTTTATAATTTAAAAATTGTAAATTTATTTTATGATTATATTAATTCTATTTTTATTACTCTTTTTTCACTTGAAATATATGTCTTTATATTTGAAATGGTTATTTTTCATGTTTTAATTTTAACTAATCATATTCATTTTAATTTTTATTTAATCTATTAATTATCTGTTTTTTATAGATTAAATTATTTTAAACATTTTTTAGTTAATTTTAATTTATTTAAATGTTTTTATTTTTTATTTTGTAATAAAATTTATTATTTCAATACAATTTTGTAATACAAACCTTTATTTAACACTATTTTCATATATTATCACTGGAAATAATACTTATGATTTTTTCATGTTTTTAAGATTATTTTTTTATTACTTTTTAAAAATGGTGAACATATGGCAAATATTTTTGATGACTTGGAGGTAGGAAAATCAGTTTTTAAAGATAAACAACCTTTAGATCATAGGTTTTTACCTGAAAATTTACCTCACAGGAAAGAACAGATAACACAAATAGCTAAATATTGGATTGAAGCATTAAATAATGTTACTCCATCTGATATTACTATTTACGGAAAAACAGGAACTGGAAAAACAGCAGCAGCAAAATTTGCTCGTGAACAGCTAAATGAAGCAGCATCTAATAAAAATGTTTTCATAAAAGTTGAATATATTCGATGTACTGACTACACAACAGAATATCAGGTTATTGCACAACTGTGTCAAAAGCTTGGAAGAAATGTTCCTCACAGAGGATGGACAAAAGGAGAAGTTATTAATACTTTCAGGGACATTTTCAGAAGAAATGCTTATGGAAAAAAACTAATTTTAATTGTTATTTTAGATGAAATTGACATATTGCTCAGTAAAGATGGAGATGGAATTTTATACACATTAACAAGAACTGATAATGTATCCATATTGTCCATTAGTAATTATGTTGAATTTAAACAATTTATCACACCTAGAGTAATGAGTAGTTTAAGGGATAAGGAAATTGTTTTTCCGCCTTATGGTGCTGATCAATTGGCTGATATTTTAAGTGAAAGGGCTAGTTTGTCATTTAAAGAAGATACAATTGAAAGTGATGTTATACCATTATGTTCAGCTATGGCAGCTAAAGAAGAAGGAGATGCAAGATATGCTCTTGATTTACTTAGAACTGCTGGGGAAATAGCTGATGAAGAAGAATCTGATAAAATCATTGGTGATTATGTAAGAAGGGCAAAAGATAGAATTGAGCATAATAAAATTACTGATGTTATTTTAACTCTACCAACTCAACAGCAAAGAGTTTTAGATGCTATTTTAAGACTTACTCAAAATAATGAAGAAATAACATCAGGTAAATTATATGATACCTACAAAGAAGTATCAAAAGGAGATTCTGTAACATACAGAAGAATTTTTGATTTTATAAATGAACTTGAAATGTTAGGTATTATTTCAACCAATACTATATCACGTGGACGTGGAAAAGGAAGAACTAATATTATAACACTTCAATGCGATACTGATTTACTTGAAAAAACACTTTATTCAATATGATTCCATTTAGGATTGTTTTTTATTAAAGTTTTTAAAATGGCCATTCTAACTGGAACAGCATTAAATGCTTGATTGAAATATTTGTTATGTTTGGTGTTATCTAAATCAGTAGCTATTTCATCAATTCTTGGTAATGGGTGCATAACAATAACATCCTTACCTTCTAACATTTTTTTATTAACAATATAAGCTCCTTTTATTTTTAAGTATTCATCTAAATCTCCAAAACGTTCTTTTTGGATTCTGGTTACATATAAAACATCTACTTTATCAATAATTTCTTCTATACTATCAACTTCAGTATATGGAATATTTTTTTTGTTTAAATCGTGTAAAACCTCTTGAGGCATTCTTAATTCTTTAGGAGCTACAAAATAAAGTTCCACATTATCATATAATCCCAATGCATTGGACAGGGAATGTACTGTACGACCAAATTTTAAATCACCGACTAAAGCTATTTTTAAGTTATCAATTTGCCCTAATTCTTTTTTGATAGTGTATAAATCAAGTAATGTCTGGGTAGGATGCTGACCAGCACCGTCTCCAGCATTTATCACAGGAACATCAACAATATCTGATATGAATTTGGATACGCCTTCTAATTCATGTCTAATAACTAAAGCATCACTGTAACCCTCAAACATTTTTGCAGTGTCAGCTATGCTTTCCCCTTTGGAAACAGAACATGATCTTGTATTTTCAATACCTATGCAGTTTCCACCTAAACGTTTCATAGATGTTTCAAAAGATAATCTTGTTCTTGTTGACGGTTCAAAAAACATTAATCCAAGGATTTTACCTTTTAATTCCTCACAGCATTCTTTTGATTTAGCTATATCTTCTAGTTTTGATGCTTCATTTAGAATATAATCAATATCCTTTCTTTCAAAATCTTTTATTGAAATTATACTTTTTAATTCAAAAATTTTAATCAACCCATTTTATTCAATTCTTTTATCAATTAAATTGTTAATATAACTAGCAAATTTATCAATTTCATCCATATTCAATACAGGAATATTTTCACTGGAAAGTGTTTTCTTAGCTTTTATTTTATCTATAAAGTTTCCTTCATCAGGATTTATTTCATAACCAAAATTTGAAGAAATAAATGATGATTTAACAAGTTGTTCTGAAAATGTTTTGTTCAGATGACTTTTAGTATTTGATTTTTCATCACAGTTCATAAACAGAGCAACCGGTTTTTCCATTAATGTTCCCATATTTCTGGATATGTATCTTTTTAATGTTCCCTGGACTTTTCCATGATATAGTGATCCGGCTAATATAATAAAATCATATTTTAACAAACAGGCTGTTTTAGCTTTTTCAATTGGAATTAATTGAATTTTAGCTTTTATTTTGTTTGATAAAATTTTTGCAGCTTTTTTTGTTATTCCGCTGGATGTTGAGTAAATTATTGCTATTTTCATATAATCCTTTCAATTGGTACGACAAGAATATCTTTTGCACCTGCATTTCTTAAATCGTTAACAAGTTCGAAAACCACGTCTTCATCTATAACTGCTTGTACAGCTACAGTTTCTTCTTTAGATAATACTTCTGAAATTGTTGGGCCAGTCATTGCAGGCATGACTTTTTTAACTTTATCTAAATTTTCTTTTTTAACATTCATCATTACAAGCTTTTTCCTTTCAGCTTCAATTACTCCTTTTATACTTGTACTTACTGCTTCAACTAATTCTTTTTTATTTTCAAAGCTGTTGTCATTAGTGATAAGTTTAATAGTACTTTCTAAAATCACATCAACAATTTTCAAATGATTCATTTTTAATGTGGTTCCTGTACTGGTTAAATCAGTAATTAAATCAGCTATTCCAATTAATGGTGCAATTTCTGTAGAACCACTTAATGTTATTATTTTTGATGTTAAACCATGTTCTTCTAAGTATTTTTTTGTTAATGTTGGAAATTCAGTAGCTACTACCATATCTGATGTTAAATCATCAATGGAATTTATATTGGAATCTTCCGGTGATGCTAAAACTAATTTTGTCTGTCCGAAAGACAAATCAACTAATTCCTTAACATTAGCTTCACTTTCATTAATCAAATCTACACCAGTTATTCCCATATCTACAATTTCATCTTCAACAAATTTGGGAATATCTGATGCACGAGCAAACATTACATCAATATCTTTATTAAAAGTAGCAGAAATTAATTTTCTATTAGCATTATCTTTTAATCCTAATCCTGCTTTTTCTAAGATGGATATTGAAGGGTCACTAATTCTTCCTTTAGAAGGTACAGCAATTTTTAATTTCATTTTAAATCTTCTCATTTTATTTATGTGATATGATATATCATTTTTTTTATTAATACTTTTTTAAAGTGTTGAAATTCTGGATATTTTTTAATATTTTCAGCTTTTACTATCAAATAATACAAAATCTTTAAATATAATAGAAATTATATTGATATTAAGCTTAAGATTAATTTAAAATTATCATAAGTTATAAATCAACTGTTTGAGGTGAAATACATGTCTGAAATACCAAAAGCTCCTATCGCAAGGATTATTAAAGATACTGGTGCTGAAAGAGTTAGTGAAGATGCTAAAGCTGAATTAGCTGAATATCTTGAAGAAGTAGCTCGTGACGTTGCAATTGAAGCAAATAATGTTGCTAAAATCGCTAAACGTAAAACTATCAAACCAGAAGATATTAAATTAGCTATTAAAAATTTAGAATAGTTATTTTAATTGACTTTTTTTATTTTTTTATAGGTGTTATTATGACTGATAATACTATTTTAATTAAAGATGCATTAATTTTAAACCCTTTAGATTTTAAAGAAATAAAAGGTTCTCTTTTAATAAAAAATGATAAAATCGCAGAAATAGGTACTGATATTGATGAAAGTAATGTAGATAAGGTTATTGATGCTAAAGGTAAAATATTACTTCCTGGATTTGTAAATACTCATACACATTTGTCAATGACTTTGTTTAGAGGATTGGCTGATGATTTGAGCTTGGATTCATGGTTGAATGATAATATTTGGCCGATGGAAGCAAATCTTACATCTGAATACTGTTATATTGGTGCTCTTTTAGGAGCCATTGAATTAATTAAATCCGGAACAACCACTTTTAGTGACATGTACTTTTACATGGAAGATGTTGCAAAAGCTGTTGAAGAATCAGGAATTAGGGCAGTTTTATCTTATGGTATGATTGATTTTGGTGATGATGAAAAAAGAGAACATGAAATTAAAGAAAACATAGCCTTATTTGAAAAATGTAATGGGATGGCTGATGGAAGAATTAAAGTATTTTTTGGACCTCATTCCCCGTATACAGCTTCAAAGGATTTATTGGAAGATGTAAGATGGTTAGCTAATGAGTATAATACTGGAATTCATATTCATGTTAGTGAAACTCAAAAAGAGATAAATGATTCACTTGAAGCACATGATTTAAGACCCTTTGAATATTTGGATTCAATAGGATTTTTAGGTCCTGATGTTGTAGCTGCACATAGTGTATGGTTATCTCATAATGAAATTGAAATTATTAAAAGGAACAATGTTAAAATTTCACATAATCCATGCAGTAATATGAAATTAGCTTCAGGTATAGCTCCAATTCAGGATTTAATCACTAATGATATTTGTGTTGGAATTGGAACAGATGGAGCATCATCAAATAATAATTTGGATTTGATTGAGGAGTTAAGAACAGCTTCCTTACTTCAAAAAGTTAATTTATTAAATCCTAAAGCTTTAACTTCTAATGAAGCATTAGCTATGGGAACTATCAAAGGTGCAGAAGTTTTAGGACTTGAACAGGAAATAGGATCAATTGAAGTTGGTAAAAAAGCAGATTTAATTTTAATTGATACCAATAATGCTAATATGGTGCCGGATAGTTCAGCTACAAGTTCCAATATCATTTACTCCGCAAATGGTTATAATGTAGATACTACTATTTGTGACGGTAAAATTTTAATGGAAAATAGAAAATTAACTACATTAGATGAAGAAGAAATTTATAAAAAAGCCAGAAAAGCTATTGAAGAGCTTAAAGAAGCTAGTAAATAATTTTACCTAGCTTCAAATTTTATTTTATTTTTGTTTAGAACAATACTTCTTTTCCAGGCATCATTGCTTTCAGGGAAATCAGATCTGAAGTGAGCTCCTCTACTTTCTCTACGTAATATTGCTGATTTTACAACTAAAATAGCTATTTCAACCATATTTATTACTTCAAGAGCAGTTACAAGTTCTGTATTATATTGGGCTTTATTTTCAACTTTTAAATTATTTAACTCTTTTTCCATCTCTTGCAGCTGTCTTAAAGCTTCATTTAAATTTTTTTCATCTCTAACAATTCCGACTTTTTCCCACATTAATTTTTTAAGGTTATTTTTAAACTCTATAGGATTAATGGAACCTTCTTTAATTAGGCTTTCAATTCTTGTTTTTTCTTCATGGACCATTTCAGGATTTTCTTTAAAATCAGTTTTGCTTGCAACTTTTGCTGCACTTTCACCAGCTCTTTTTCCAAATACTTGAGTATCAGCCAGTGCATTTCCACCTAAACGGTTAGCTCCATGAACTCCTCCTGACACCTCTCCAGCAGCAAACAGATTATGCACGTTTGTAGAGCAGTCTGAATTAATTTTTACACCACCCATAAAGTGATGTGCAGTGGGAGCCACTTCAATTTTTTCATTTTTAATGTCAATGCCTACATTTTTAAACTGCAGAACCATAGTTTCTAATTTTTCATCAATTAAATCATCAGGAAGATGTGTTATGTCTAAATAAACTCCGCCATGTTCACTGCCTCTTCCTTCAATGATTTCCTGATAAATGGATCTTGCAACAACATCACGGGTAGCTAGTTCCATTTTTTCAGGAGCATATTTTTTCATGAAGCGTTGGCCGTCTTTATTTAATAATTTTCCACCTTCAGCTCTTACAGCTTCAGTTACAAGAACTCCTTTTTTGGAATCTGGAGTTACCATTCCTGTTGGGTGAAACTGAATCTGTTCCATATCTATCAGATTAGCTCCTGCATTCCAGGCAAGCATGAATCCGTCACCATTTTTCTGAATGGTGTTGGATGTAATAGGATATAAATTGCCTGCTCCTCCACTAGCCAGTATAACTGCTTTTGCTTTAAAATAGATTATTTGGGAGTTTGCCAAATCTAGTCCAACAGCTCCTATAACCTGTCTTAAACTTTCATCCAAAACAAGAGATGTAACCATTACCTCTTCAATAGTTTGAATATCTCTTTTAATTATTTCTTCTTTAAGAGCAGTCATTAGCTCATGACCTGTCCTGTCTCCCTGAAAACAGGTTCTTCTGTATTGCTGTCCACCAAATGGTCTTTGATTTATTTTACCAGATTCCTGACGGTCAAAGATTGCCCCATAATTTTCTAAATCAATTAGTCTGTCAGGGGATTCGTGAACAAGTACATCTACAAGTTTTTTATCATTGAGATAGCTGCCTCCCTTTAAGGTATCTTCAATATGTGCTTCTATTGAATCATCAGCATCGACAGCTTTAAAAACAGCATTATATCCTCCTTCAGCCATTCCAGTACATCCAGATCTAAAAGTTAGTCCTTTTGAAACAATAAGTCCTTTAAGACCAGCTTTATCTACTTCAATAGCTGCTCTTGAACCAGCTCCTCCTGAACCAATAATTAAAACATCGGTTGAAATTGTTTTAGTTTCCATAGTCATTACCTGTAAAATTTATATTATTTTTAAATTTATATTTGATTGTTAAAATAAATTTGTTTTTAAAGGTGGAGTATATCGTAATAAATATTAGTAAATAAAAATAAATTAGTATTTGATGTAGCTAGTGTAATTTAAAATTTATTCTGAAATAGCTACTTTTAATTAAATTAATTATATAGTCAATAATTTTTAATCAAATTATAATTCATTGTATATATTTGGAGGTTTTTTAATGAAAATTGATGGAACAGTTACAACTGGTTTAGGCAAAGCCGCTTATTTTTTATCACAGGATTTTTATGTTAATAATTTTAAAAAAAATTGTGGATTTCGCCCGTATCCAGGAACTTTAAATGTTATAGTTCCAGAAGAGTACCTTCCTCAAATCAACAAAGTGAAAAATGAATGTAAAAATATTATAAAACCTGATGAAGGTTTTGGTGCTGTTAAATATATAAAAGCAAGATTAAATGATGAAGTTACTGGGGCTATTGTATTTCCGGCTAAAACTACACATGAAGAAAATTATTTGGAGTTTATAGCTAAAGATAAACTTAGGGATAAGCTAAATCTTGAAGATGGAGATACGGTAAGTGTTGAATTTTAAAAATGTTTTAAGAAACTTTTTATAATATAATTTATATATTATTTGATTGTACAATTCTCAGGGCGGAGTGAAATTCTCCACCGGTGGTGTTTCTGAAATAGATAAGTCCACGAGCACAAAAATGTGTTGATTTGGTTAAAATCCAAAACCGACGGTGATAGTCCGGATGGAAGAGAATAAGAAAGTTATTTTTTTATTTTTAGCCCTGTTTCTACACTATTAAGGAGATGTTACTATGAGTAAAAACGATTTAGAAATGGGTTTTGAGGCATTAAGAAATGGTGAATTTATTTTAGTTTATGATGATGATGACAGAGAAGGAGAGGTAGACATGATTATCGCTTCTGAATTTGTTACACCAAAATCAGTAGCTACTATGAGAGATAATGCAGGTGGATTAATCTGCAATTGTTTAGCTCCACAGTACTGTGATGCTATTAATTTACCATTTATGACAGATATTATGGAAGCTGCTAGCTCAAAATATCCAGATTTAGCTGAACTTGCTCCAAATGACATTCCATATGATGAAAGATCTTCATTTTCAATATGGGTAAATCATAGGGATTCATTTACTGGAGTTACAGACCATGATAGAGCTATGACCATTAGTGAAATGGCTATCATGTTAAAAGAAGAAAGATATGGTGATTTTGGAAAAACATTCAGGTCTCCAGGTCATGTATGTCTTTTAAGAGGAGCTGACGATTTAGTTAAAAACAGAAGAGGCCATACTGAAATTGGATTGGCTATGTGTGAAATGGCTGGCGTAACTCCGGTCTGTGTTGTTTGTGAAATGATGGACAGCAAAACCGGTCAGGCAACATCAGTAGCTGACGCTAAAAAATATGCTGAAGAAAATGGTTTGGTCTTACTTAAAGGGGAAGACATTATAAAAGAATATTTGAAAGAATAATCAGCTATACATAGCTTCATTATTCGTTCTTTTATCATTTATATAATTAAAGATGTATTGGGTAATTTGTTGGATTTTATATGAGTTATAAATACTAAATACAACATATTTACCATCATACATATCTATTTTCAGTCCGTCTTTAATTTCTTTAGTTGGACTAACTAAACTTATTTTACCCCATGGAATTCTAAGGTTTTTAGATTTCAATGCTTTTTCAATATATATTCCGTCATCTTTGATTTTCACGATTTTAACAGCTCTGCGGTTTCTGTCAGACATTACTTGAATATCCCCATTTTCATCAAAGCCGTAATCGGGAATCAGACATGTTGCCTTCCAGCCCTGTTTAATTTTTTTTGCAACATGAACTCTGTCTTTTTTTGTTAGCTTAACTCCCTGTTCCGGACTTAAATTAAGTGCCATTTATATCACCCTGTTTTTTATTTCTTCAAAAGGAACTATTCTATTGAAATTTACATTTTTTGCCATGCTAGCTATTGTATTTATATCTATATTTTCTTCAACACATTCAAGTGCATATTTTGAGAACAGATCATATCTGATTTCAACTTCAGGAGTAAATCCACGTCCGTCTATTTTCAGTTTTGATACATTTAAGACATTTTTGACCTGGGTGTTATTTTTGATGTACGGAACTACATTTTCAAATATATCCTGATTGTAAACCTTGTTTAGGAGGATTGCTTCAACTGTAACTCCAAGTTTTTTTAGCATGTTTGCATGTGCTACCAAATCAACTGCTGCTGATTCAATACCTCCCTTATTGACACCAGACATAAGCAGCATTGGAATATCTGATGACATTGCTATTTCACTTGCAGAGTATGGAACTTTTTCATTCAGTAATCCGGTAAACACACTCATAACACCTTCAATCAATACAATGTCATAGTCTGATTTGTTTAATTTATCAATAGCCAGTTTAATATCCATCCAGCCTAGATGTCCGATTTTTATAGATCCGTAATCTTCCATTTTTCCGTTTGTTAGGTATAGGCCAGGAACAATATCTCTTGCATCGGGACCTACTTTCATAAGAGCCACTTTTAGACCTCTTTTTCTTAATGCTCCAGCCAGTCCGGTTAAAATAAATGTTTTTCCGGAATCAGATCCGTTACTTCCAATCATCAGGAATTTGGGGCCTTTTCCATTATTTTTATATTTTAAGAATTCTCCAGATAATTTTTCTATTTTATGTCCTGAGTCGACTCCAACTTCCATGTTTATTTTGGATTTGACTTCTTTATTTTTAGCGGATATATCTTCGATATCCTCACTGGAAGCATCAATGTAGTTTAATAGGTTGTTTCTAATAATAGGATTTTCATCTAAAATATTATGAATCATTGTTCCTATAACATTTCCATCATCATTACATGCTCCTGAAAAAATGTTGTATTCGGATTTTTTATTCACGTCTCCATAATTCATTCTTTGAATTTTAGAGTAGAATAACGGTTTGGCATCACCTTCAATTTTACCGTAGGTGTGTGTATGGAATCCGGTAACATCTTCATTCTGGCCTTTTGTAATAAATGAATTGTCATAAACTTTAGCATTAACACGATCGCTGCTTATGAGTGGTGAAAGGTTAACATCTATTAATCCAAGACCTTCTTTTATTATTGGAACTTCTGACTTTCGTCCGATGTCTGTCTGATTTGCTAATAATTGTAAACCTGCACAAACACCAATAATAGGTTTTCCATCTTTAGCTATTTGTTTTATTTCTTTAGATAAGTCATCGCTGATATCACCTGATTCAAGAAGTGTACCTCCAGGTATAATTAATGCATCAAGTTCACTGCTGGCTTTTTTACCATCAACTAATCCATTTGATTTAACAAGATGGGTAGGTAGTTCTCCAAAGTTTTCAAATCCAGGAACTGCTCCTTTTATATAGATGAGTCCTATTTTTTTCATAAGTAAACCTCGTGTAACTATTTTATTTTAAGATTTATAATACTTTCACAATTTGTATTAATGCTGGATTATTGAAGATTCCCCATGGCTGAAATTGTACAGATAAGTATTATTAAAATTTTAGATGAAATTAATTCAGTTATTTTATTATAATGAATGTTATTCATTGATAATTTTTTAAAATTTGATATGTGAATATGTATTATATTCAATTTTTAATATTGCTGTAATCATAACTGGGACATATATTTCAAGTGTAAAATTTAAAAGTTGCACTAAACATAAAAATCTCATTAATAAAGCCGATTTTTCCTGAAAATCAGTATTTATTATATTTACAAGTGAAATATCTAAAAATAAGTAAAATAAAGGTTTTGTAAAAAAGAAAAAATAATTCTAATAAAATGATAATTTATTAGGATTAATTTTCATTTTCAAATACACTCATTGCCTTAATGATTTTTAAATCATCTAATGGTTTAGCTTGAATTTGTAAACCAACAGGAATACTATCTACTTCACCAGCTTTAATACTTCCAGCCGGAATTCCTGCAAGATTAGCTATTACAGTTAACACATCGTAAGCATACATTTCCATAGGAGTTAATTCATCACCAATTTTGTGAGGAAGTTTAGGAACAGTAGGACCTACAATTAAATCAACATTTTCTAACATGGCATTGATTTCATCTCTAATAAGGGATCTTGCTTGAAGAGCTTTTTTATAGAATTTTTCACTGTATTCTTTTTGTGAAATGTAGGAACCGATTTCAATTCTTCTTAATACTTCTTCTCCACAAACATCTTCTATTCTATAACCGTAATCCCTTCCGTCATATTTTCTGGTAGCTGAGAAGAATTCTACATAGTTGATTAAGTAATAAGTTGGAAGACATAAGTCAATATTGTCAAAACTTACTTCTACAAGTTCTGCACCAGCTTCAACTAATTTGTGAATAGCTTTGTTTACAGCAACATTAATTTCAGTATCTGTCACATCAATAAACTCTTTACAAACAGCTATTTTCATACCTTCAAGAGATTTTTCTTCAAGTGCACTGGTAAAGTCAGGTCTTTTCCCGTGTAGGGTGGTACATTCTGTTTCATCATAATCGGATATTGCATTTAGGGCAAGTGCAATTCCGCTGGTATCATTAGATAAAGGTCCGATTTGATCTAAACTCATTGACAAATCAAGTAAACCTTGTCTTGATACTGCACCGTAAGTTGGTTTAAATCCGACAACTCCACAATGGGATGCAGGGTTTCTGATTGAACCTCCAGTATCTGAACCAAGAGCAATATCACACATTTCTGCAGCTACTGCAGCAGCACTTCCTCCACTGGATCCTCCAGGGATTCTTCCAGGAGCTGCTGGGTTTTGAGTAGGTCCAAAACAGGAAGTTTCAGTTGAACTTCCAGCTGCAAACTCGTCCATATTAGTAATACCGAGAATAATTCCGTCTTGAGCTAATATTTTATCAATTACAGTTGCATTATAACTTCCGAAGTAATTATCCAAGGTTTTTGAAGCTGCAGAGATAATATAATCCTCAACATTGATATTTGCCTTAATACCAAAAACTAAACCAGATAAAAATCCAACTTTTTCTCCGTTAGCTATTTTTTCATCAATAGCTTCTGCTTGTTTTAGAGCAGATTCTTTGTTAACTTCTAAGAAAATATTTAATTCTTCATTTTTTTCATCAATAACTTTAATGAAGTTTTCTACATTCTCCTTAGCAGTCATTTCTTTATTTTGAATGGAATTTAATTTTTCAATAACATTCATTAAAACACCTGAGTAATCATAATAATATATAATAAGTGATATTTTATTTTTTAAGGTTTATATAAGTTATTGGTATTTTTTTTAAAAAAGTAAATATGACTCATATTTAATTTATGAGTCATTAAAGACAAATTTTAGTTAAGTGAAGCTTCTTTGATGGAGTATAAGAAGTTATAGATTAATCCAGTGATGATTGCACTGATTGTTGTTCTATAATAAATATAAAAACTTGGCTTAAAGCTTGTTCGCTCATAACTAATGCAGGAGCTAAACTGTGTGCTGGGTTTACAGAGTTTTCAGTTTATGAAATTCTCATAATACCTAAACATACCATAGAAATTAAAATAATATTTGCCTAAATGAATATTTTTTTACAAAATTATAAATAGTGTACAAGTAATTAAATAAAATTAAAGAGGGGGTCAAAATGAAAAAAGCTATTGTGTTTGATAATTCTGGAACTTTACTTGAACGCTACAGGGTTATTAAAGATGTTTCAACTGGAGAATTATTCACTGATGTTAATTCATTGCACTTAATTGATTCTATGGATTCCTTAGCACTTGTAGTTCTTCAGTTCAATACAAATTGTCTTTTGAATTTGGATAGTAACACTTTAATTTCAGATGTGATTAAACAGCATAATATTGACTTTGATGTTAGCTTTACAAGCTGTGAAACTACTAAAGAAGAAGTTACTGATATTTTAGAAAATGAAAATCAGGCAACTATTAGTGATATTACTGATGGGTTTACTATTTTAAAAGAAAAAATCCCTAAAATGGAACTTTGTAACGGATCTGCAGTAATTATCGATATTAATAAAAATAAAATAGTTTATACTATTACTTCTGCAGGCAAACTCTTTTCTGAAGTCATAGACACAATTAAGATTTTACAATCTAGAGGTATTGAAATTTATATTGCATCTGGAGACAGAAAGGGAGCCATTAACAAATTGGCCGAAATTTTAAATGTCAATAAAAAACATGCCTTTGGAACAGTTTCTCCAAAAGGCAAATGTAAGGTTGTAAGATGTTTAAAAGACAGAGGATATAAAGTAATGATGGTTGGAGATGGTCTCAATGATGTTTTAGCTTTTAATAATGCTGATGTATCTGTTCTAACTGTTGAACAGGAAGAAGAGGTTTCTCCAAAACTGATTAATAAAACAGATTATGTTATTCAAAAAATTTCAGAAGTTATTTCAATAGATTTTTAATAACTTCTTTACTTTTTAAAACATTATCAAAGTTATTTAACTCAATAATTCCTTTATTTACTTTTTTAAGAAGATTCAAATCAAGAGTTCCTTCACCTAATGTAACATGCTGATCTTTAACACCATTATTGTCATTTAAGTGACAGTAGCTAATGTTTTTTAAATCCAGAAATTCTTCACAATTTCCGCAAGTGTTTCCATGACCTACATCAATTGTTAAGCCACACCCAGTTTCATTTTGTATTCTTTCAAGCTCTTCAACCTTATTTCCTAAAAATGAGAAGCGTTCAGGCATATTTTCAACTGAAACAACAATGTCTGAATAGTCAACAAGTTCTCCAATACTTTCAATAGCCAGCTCCAATGCATATCTCCTTATTCTGTCTTCATTTCTTCCAATTTGCCCAGGATGGATAGTTAAAGCAGTTGCATTTATTTTTTTTCCATAATCTAGAGCATCTTTCATCTGTTTAACACTTTCTTTTCTGATTCCGGTGTTTAAACTAGCTATATTCAAATCAACTGTTGGAGCATGTATGCAAATTTCCAAGTCAGTATTTGCAAATTCAAGATTGTCATTTTTAAAAAAAGGACCTTCTCCAAGTATTTCTATCATTTCAAATTCATATTTTTTAGCAGTTTCTATTATGTCATTATTTGGTCTGGTAAACATTGCTAATGTTGTAAAACCTAATTTCATGATTTAAGATTAACTTTATATATTATAATTATATATATGTTATTTTGTTATATATCAAAATTTAACATATATAATTTTTTTAAATAACATATAGGAGGTTTGAGTTGGCCATGTTCAGACGTAAAAAAAATGTTGATCAACTTTCAAAAAAAATTATGAGGCATTGTTCTAATGGTTTAACTCATATTATTATATTATGGATTATTAGTAAAGAAAAAATCCATGGTTATGGGATTATGAAAAAGTTAGATGAATTTTTTAGTTCTTGTAATCCTACTGAGTATAATAAAACAAATTCAAGTAAAATTTATCCGATTTTAAGGAAATTAGAAAAAACTGGGATTATAAAAGGAGAATGGGGAGTTAGCAATAATAAAAGTGTTAAGTATTACTCTCTTACAGAGGAAGGTGAAATCTTACTTAAAAGTTTTAAAAGTGAGTTTGCTCACCTGATTAATAGCCCTCTTTGGTTAAGTTTTATTGAAGATATGTCAGATAATGAAATGCATAAGGTGGAAAACGATGAGAAATGCAATTGAAACTAAGAATCTTACAAAGGTTTATAAAAATTTCACTGCTGTTAATTCTTTAAATTTAAAAGTTCCTGAAAAAAGTATTTTTGGATTACTTGGTCCAAATGGGGCAGGAAAAACCACAACAATTAAAATGCTTACCTGTTTAATTCAACCTACTTCAGGTCATGCTAGTGTTGGAGGGTATGATGTTCAGGAAAATCCGAATGAAGTAAGAAATTTGTTAGGAATGGTTCCTCAGCAAGTTAGTTTATATAAGGATTTAACAGTTCAGGAAAATTCAGAATTGTGTGCTGATTACTACGGTGTTCCTGTTGATGAAAAATATGACCGTATTGAAGATTTAATGGAATTAGTAGACATTAAATATGCTAGAAATAAAAGAGTTGGACAGTTGTCCGGTGGACAAAAACAAAAGGCATCTCTTGTAGCTAGTTTAGTACATAGGCCGGAGATATTATTTTTAGATGAACCAACAATCGGGCTTGATCCAACTACTAAAAGAACATTATGGGATTTAATTCGTGAGTTAAATGACGAGGGAAATACAATTATTTTATGTTCTCATGACATGCATGAAGTAGATATGCTTTGTGATAATGTGGGAATTATAAATACGGGTAATTTGGTAGCTTATGATACTCCCCAAGGCCTTAAGGATTCTCTTTTAAAAGAAGAAAAAGAAGAGCATGAAATTAAAATGAAAAATACTTTAAGAGATATTTCAAATGAAAATGAAGTAAATAAATCTACTAAAGAAGACATTGAAACATTAAACTTAAAGAAAATGTCATTTTTACTTAAAGAAACTAATGATTCTATTATTTCAGCTATTCAATCTAATCCAAAAGTACATGGTGTTGAAATGGCTAAAAACGGACGTTTTAATTTGAGAATTGACAATTTTGATGATGATGCTGTTAATGATGTTTTAAAAGACATCATCAGAGCAGGAGGTGTTGTCAAATCAATATTTACACAGGAACCATCTCTTGAAGATGTATTTATTAAAGCAACAGCCGAGGTGAATGAAGATGATAGAGCTTAGAAAATTTAGCTGGATGATTAAAAAAGAACTTTTAAGTTTAAAAAGACATCCTCCAAGGTTAATTTCAATTTTAATTTTTCCTATTATCATGATTTTGTTATTTGGTTATGGTATGGGTGGAGACATGACTGATTTGCCCGTAGTTGTTGTTTCTCAAAGTCACGGTGACTTAACTGATGTAACATTGGATACTATTAAAACAACGGATCAGTATAAGGTAGTAGAGGTTATGGATGATGTTGATGATGCAAAAGAGAGAGTTGATAGTGGAGAAGTAAAAGCTGCAATTATACTGCCGGAAAATTATGACAGTAATGTGTCTCAAAAGGCGGTTACACTGTATTTGGATTCATCTGATCAAATGGCTTCTTCAACATTGGAAAGTGTAACTCAAGGAATATTTGCTAAATTATCAAATATGGAAGCATCTAATGCTATAGTTTCTAATCCTTCATCACAGGAGTTAGAAAATAGTACCAGTCCAGTTAATCAATCTGAATTAGCTACTAATACTCAAAGTGCAAATGTTACAAATTCAATTGGACATACATTTGATAATTTTAAAGATGATATTGCACTTCATATTAACAAAATATATGGGAATATTAAGTATATTGACTTTTTAGTTCCTGCAGTTTTAGGAATGACTGTAATGATGTCCTGTATGATGGGTATGGGTGCATCAATAGCTGGAGAACGTGAAACTGGTGAATTAGCTAGATTATTTATGACTCCGACATCAATTTCAACTGTAGTTGGAGGTAAAATTGCATCTAAACTTATTGTTGAGTTAGTTAGGGCTCTTATATTAATATTCATGGCTATTGTATTGTTTAATGTAAGTATTAAAGGAGGAATCTTACAAACATTCATTGTTCTTTTCTTTGGAGCACTATGTTTTGTTGGTTTTGGTATTATGTTGTCTGCAAGAACCAACACTCAGGAAGATTATACTCAAATAGTCATGCCATTTTCAATGCCTATGATGTTTGTTTCAGGTGTATTCTATCCTATTGAAACTATGCCTTGGATTTTACAAAAAATAGCTTATATATTCCCATTAACTTATCTTAACGATGCAATGAGGGGAGTAATGATTAAAGGTCAAAGTTTAGGCGATGTATGGTTAGATTTAGCTATACTTTTAGGATTCACTGCACTGTTCTTTATCATTGGAGTCAAAAGATTTAATAGAGATATTTAAGGAGGTTAAAAGATGTCTAAATATAATAAATTATTAATCGGATTTATAATCTGTATATTATGTATCAGTCCAATAGCTGGTGCAAATATTGATTGGAACACATTTCAAAGTAATTTAAATCATACAGGATATGTTGATGATAATTCTGACTTTGTTACAAATTTATGGTCATTTAACATGGAATCACCGGTTATAGGCTCACCTGCAATCTATGGGGACTTCTTATATGTTGTTTCACAGGAAGGTATTTTAAAAGTAATTGACATGGAAAACGGAACTGAAGACTGGTCATTTAATTTAAAAGGAGACAGTAATGCAACACCTGTAGTAAGTAACAACACAGTATTTGTAGGAAATAATCAAAGTTTTAAAGCTATAGATATTGAATCACAAGATATTTTATGGAAATATAATACTTCTGACGAATCTATTCAGGGGGCAGCTTATGTAGATAATGATACTGTCTATGTAGGTTGTGATAATGGGCATGTTTATGGATTTGACATAGCTGATGGCAATAAAACTTTTGAAGCGGATTTAGGAGAGGATAAAATAGTGTCTTCTCCAATTGTTGTTAATGGATCACTTTATGTTGGTTCAACTAACGGTAATGTTTACTGCATAAATTTAAATAATACAAATATAACCTGGCAATATGCTACAGGCGATGCAGTTTACTCTTCTCCAGCATATGCAGAGGGTAAAATCATAATAGGATCTGATGATGATTCACTTTATGCTTTAAATGAAACAAATGGGGATTTATGCTGGGATTATGATTTAAACAATAAAGTTAAATCTTCTCCGTGTATTGATGAGTATAATAACAATGTATACATAGGTTCTGATGAAGGTAATTTAACCTGTCTTGATTTAAGAGATGGAACTTTTAAATGGAGTCATGCTACTGGAGCTCCAGTTCAATCAACTCCAGCAATAAAAGAAGAGTTAATTGCATTTGGTTCTAATGATGGAACTGGTTATGTTTTAAATAAATACAGTGGTGAAGAGGAATTTACTTACAATCCAGGAACCATATTATTTAATTCAGAAATAACTTCTTCTCCTGTAATTAATGGAAATAGTTTATTCTTTGCAGATCATAGCGGACATGTATATTCATTAAACATTGATAAAAGTGAAGTCCCTGCTTGTGAATATTTATTTTATACATTAGCTGTTTTGGTTGTAATCTTAGTTGTGATTGTTGTTGTAGTTAAAACTATAAAAAAACATAATAGAAGATAAACTTTAAATATCTAAAAAGAAGTAATTACTATTACATTAAAATGGGAAGTTTTAATTATGTATGGTAAAAATATCGAGACACTAAAAAAGGAAAATATGAATCTTGCTGATAAGATTTATATTTTTGATACAACTCTCAGGGACGGTGAACAAGCTCCGGGAGTTGCTCTGACTGTTGATGAAAAAATTCAAATTGCTCAAAAGCTTGATAAACTTGGTGTAGATAAAATAGAAGCAGGTTTTCCTGTATCATCAAATGGTGAAAGAAAAGCTGCAAAAGAACTTAATTCATTAGGTTTGAATGCTACAGTTTTAGGTTTAGCTCGCAGTGTGCAAAAAGACATCGATGCTGTTCTTGATTCCGGATTGGACTACATACATACTTTTATCGGTACTTCTCCATTGCATAGGGACTATAAACTTAAAATGTCTAAAGAAAAAGTCATTGAAACAGCTGTTGAATCTGTTGAATATGCAAAAGATCATGGATTGACTGTTGAATTTTCTGCAGAAGATGCAACAAGAACAGAACATGATTATTTATTTGATGTTTATGATGCTGTTGTAGATGTAGGCGCTGACTTTTTAAATGTTCCAGACACTGTTGGAGTATTGATTCCTGTCATAACTAGAGAATTAATCACTAATCTTAAAGAACGCTACACTACTCCAATTAGTGTTCATTTTCATAATGATTTTGGTTTAGCTACTGCAAATACATTAACTGCTATTGAATGCGGAGCAAATCAGGCTCATGTAACAATTAATGGTATGGGAGAAAGAACAGGTAATGCTTCTCTTGAAGAACTTATTGTTGCACTGCATGCTGCTTACAACATTGACTTGGATATTGATACAACACAGTTATATAGCTTGTCTGAATTTGTAGGTCGCATTACAGGTATTAAAATGCCTGTTAACAAACCCATTGTTGGAGCTAATGCATTTGCACATGAATCAGGCATACATGTTCACGGAGTGTTAAACAATGCTTTAACTTATGAACCGATTTCTCCGGAACTTGTAGGACATTCAAGAAGAATAGTTTTAGGAAAACACACTGGAGCTAATGCAGTAAAAGCTAAATTAGAACATTATAACATTGACTTAACAGAAAAACAATTCCAAACAGTATTTAATCAAATTAAAGCTCTGGGAGATAAAGGTAAAACAGTTACAGATGATGATTTAAGAGCTATTGCTATAACTGAAATAAGCAGTGCTAAAGAAACTCCGATTAAACTTGAAGGTTTAGGAATATTATCTGGAGCTGTTGTATCTCCAACAGCTACCGTTAAACTGAACATTAATGGAAAATTAAAAGAAACCTCCTGTACTGGTGTAGGTCCAGTTGATGCAGCTATTAATGCTATAAGGGAATTGATTCAGGATACAATGGACATTGAACTTGAAGAATACAATTTAGAAGCTATTACTGGAGGTACTGATGCATTAGCTGAAGTATTTGTTATTTCTTCTGATGGTGAAGGTAATAAATCAACTGGTAGAGCAACTAACGATGATGTAATAATGGCTAGTATATTGGCTGTTTTAGATTCTATTAATAAGATTTTATTAATGGAAAAAAATTAGCTAAAGCAATATTTATATGTTAAAAAAATTATACACTTAACTGTATAACAGTCTATATGGAGTCATGATACTATGGAAGAAAATGTTATCTTTATTGGTAGTAAACCAGTAATGAACTATGTTCTAGCAGTAGTGACACAATTTAACGGTGGTGCAGACCATGTATCTCTTAAAGCAAGAGGTAAAGCTATTAGTCGTGCCGTAGACACTGCAGAAATTGTTAGAAATGGGTTTATCCCAAACGCTGATGTTGAGGATATTAGTATTGCTACAGAACAAATAGACACTTACAATGGTGAAAAAACAAATGTTTCAACTATTGAGATAAAAATTGTAAAAAAGAGTGAATAACTCTTATTATCCCTTATTTTTTTTAATATAATTTACGGACATGCTTGTCAAATAGATATTTTGATAATTTTATATTTGAAGTTCCCTTTCCGTGAGCCTCTACCTGACCTTTTTTAATAGATTTTAAAACACTATCAATATCTAATTCGCAGTCAATTAAACTGTAACAGTCACCTAAAAAGTCAATATGGTGGGAGTCACTTGCTCCTAATGATGGTATGTTTTTTTTATCAGCTAATTTTTTAGCTTTAAAGTTACACCAGCCAACAATAAAACGGGCATTTCTGGTTTCTATAGCATCAAAATTTAATTCATCAGGGTGGCTTTTACATAATAATCCGTGTCTGTAAAAACAAAAAGGATGGGGAATAATAGCCAGTCCTCCCTGATTATGAATCATGTCAATTGTTTCTTCAGGTTCTAAATCTCTTGGAATTACTTCTTCACAGCCAAATCCAAGAATATGTCCTTTAGAAGATGAAATCTCAATTGAAGGAATTACAAGCAGATTCTCAGTATTTTTTGTTTTTTCGACTGCAACTTTAGAACCTTCTACTGTATTATGATCGCTGATAGCTATGATATCAATTTTATCTTCAATAGATTTTTTTATGATATCATCTATTTTTGTAGAAGAGTCTGGAGAATACTGACAGTGTATATGAGAATCTAGCCTATACATTTTATTCGTTCCATTCGATAGTTTTGATTAGTCCAATAGTTCCGGTCATCATAACATCTCCTCCGGGACATGCATGGTGCCAGTCAAGGTTGGTTTTTTCAATCAATTCTCTTTTAGGGCCGCTGACAATGACTTTTTCTAGTTTGGATATTGGATTTAGAACATGTGCTCCATGACCATGGTCATTGTAAATCTCTTCATTTGTAATTTTTCCACTAGCCAGTTTGTTAATATAATTTTCAAGTGATTCACCAGTTAAATTAGAAGTATGGTGCTCAAATAATCCTTGGATTTTACCGTTTTCTATTGATGCTGCAGTAGTATGTCCGTTTCCAATATCAATAGCTATAAAACTGTTTAATTTGGAAGCTTCTTCATCATAGCACATTCCAGCTATTGAAGCAAATTTTGTATCCATTAAAAGAGGTGTTTCTTCAATACCTTCTTTTTTAAGGGTTTTTTCTACTGCTTTCATTCTGGAGTAGTACTCTGGAACATTTTCATGGAATCCAAAGCTTTCAGGTTCGACAGGTTCATTTAATTTTTCTCTGATTTTTTCAAATCTGAAGTCCCTGTCTCCCATATTCTCATTGTATCCGTGGTCTTGAACTGCAATAGCTATTTTATCAATATCAAAGTCTAAATCATATCCTAATACAAATTCAGATAACTTTCTAATGTTTATATCTCCTAAATGGATTTTAGTGTATCCTTCATAGCTTTTATTTTCATCAGCTATTTTAATTCCATATGATTTAACTTGTTCAAGGTCATCTCTTATTGTTTTAGCACAATTTGCTTCCATCACTACATCGTAACCTTTTTCCATATGTTCAAGAATACTTTTTTTTAATTTCCCCCCACCCATTATTTCACCGTCAAAATAGATGTCATTTTCAATTTCTTTAATTTGTTGGGAAATATATAAGTGTGGAGAAGGCAGAACTAATTTAATTGAGTTTTCCAGCTCTTTTTCGTCATCATAAATTAGTATGTCCTGAGTTCCTGTTCCAACATCAATAGCTAAAATTTTCATATTTCTAAATAGGTTTTTATTCTATTAAAATATTAATTGTACAAAAGTGTACAGTAAAGTTTTAAATAGTACATTATACAATCTATTAATATGAATTATAAAATAGAATTATCCTCTGAAGAAGTGCCAAAAAAATGGTACAATATTAACGCTGATTTACCTTGTGAACTTCCAATGCCAAAAAATAGTGAAGGAAGAAATCAAATTGAAGATTTGCAAAAAGCATTTACAAAAGCGGCACTGGACCAGGAGTTTGCAACTGAAAGATATATTAAGATTCCACAAAAAGTAAGGGAGTTATACATGCAGATGGGAAGGCCAACTCCGTTATTTAGAGCTAAACGTCTTGAAGAAAAGCTCAACACTCCAGCTAAAATTTATTACAAAAGGGAAGATACTTCTCCTACGGGATCACATAAATTAAACAGTGCAATTCCACAGGCATACTTTGCTAAAAAAGAAGGTGTTGAAAGATTAACAACCGAAACTGGTGCAGGACAATGGGGAACTGCTTTGTCACTTGCTTGTTCATTACTTGATTTGGACTGTACTGTATATATGGTTAAAGTATCATTTAATCAAAAGCCAGACAGGAAAAACATCATGAATATTTATGGCGGAGAAGTCTTTGCCTCCCCAAGTGAAAATACCGAATTTGGACGTAAAGTATTGGCTGAAAACCCTGACCATGTAGGATCACTTGGAATAGCTATTTCAGAAGCAATGGAAGAAGCTCTAAACAATGACAATGTAAAATACACTTTAGGCAGTGTGTTAAACCATGTAATGTTACATCAAACTGTCATCGGTCAGGAACTTAAAACACAATTGGAAATAGCTAATGAAGAACCAGACACTATGATTGCATGTGTTGGTGGTGGAAGTAACTTTGCAGGTGCTTTATATCCATTTATTAAAGATAAACTTGATGGAAACAGTGATACTAAATTTATTGCAGTAGAACCGAGTGCATGTCCAACATTAACTGAAGGTAAATATGAATACGACTTTGGAGATTCAAATGGATTTACTCCACTTCTTAAAATGTATACCTTAGGCCATGACTTTGTAGCACCATCTGTACATGCAGGAGGTTTAAGATACCATGGAATGTGTCCACAAATCTCATTACTTGCACATGAAGGATATATCAATCCTGTAACAGCTCATCAAAGAGACGTATTTAATGCAGGAATTCAATTTGCTAAATGTGAAGGAATTGTTCCGGCACCGGAAACTACTCATGCAATTAAGGCAGGTATTGATGAAGCTATTAAATGCAGACAAACTGGAGAAGAAAAAACCATTGTTATTAACTTCTCAGGACATGGTATGCTGGATTTAAAAGGTTATGCAAATTATTTCTCTGGTGAAATGCCAAACAGTAAATAGAGTGAGATTAATTCTCTACTCTATCTTTATTTTTTTGAATATTTTAATTTAAGAATTGCTTCTGTATTTAGATATGACCTATTTTTTAGATGTAAAATTATTATTTGTCATAATATTCGATAATGGCTCTAAATAACACATATTTAGTTTTATAGAAAAATTCAAAGCAATTGCTTTTGATTTATATAATATTAATAATTTATATTTGATTAATTTTAATATTTTATAATTTATAACTTATAACTGATAAGTTATAACTAGTAACTAATAACTAATAACTAATAAATTATTTCTTATTCTTTATAACTTATAACTTATTTCTTAAAACGTAGAATTTATAAGATAGAAGGTATAAAATATAACTTATACATTAAACCTTTTAACTTAAAACTTATCTCTTTTAAGTTATGAGGTATAAGTTATTAATTAAAAGTTAAAAGTTATTTCTTTTAAGTTATCTCTTAAAAGTTAAAAGTTATTTCTTTTAAGTTATCTCTTAAAAGTTAAAAGTTATCTCTTTTAAGTTATATCCTATAAGTTATCTCTTTTAACTTATTTCTTAAAAATTAAAACTTATCTCTTTTAATTTATAACTTAGAAGTTATTTCTTGTAAGATATAACTTAAAACTTATTTCTAATAACTTAGAACTTATCATTTATAAGGAGAATTAATTAATGAGTGAAATAATAGCTGTAATGAATCAAAAAGGAGGCTGTGGAAAGACTACAACTGTAGTTAATACAGCAACTTCACTGGCTGTAATGGGTAAAAGTGTTTTGGTAATTGATATGGATCCTCAGGGTAATGCAACTACTAGCTTCGGTATTGATAAAACAAAATTAGAAAATACTATTTATGATGCAATTATTGGGGATGTAAGTGTTAAAAAAGTAACAATCCCTACATTTATCAAGAATTTATTCATTGTCCCAAGTAATATTTCATTAAGTGGAGCAGGGGTTGAATTAAGCAAAAAGGAAAATTATCATATTGTTTTAAAGGAAACACTTAAGGATTTACCTCCTTTATTTGACTATATCTTTATTGATTTACCTCCTTCTTTAGGTGTTATAACTGTTAATGCATTAGTTGCAGCTGACAGTGTTCTTATACCTATTCAAGCAGAGTATTATGCATTGGAAGGTGTGGCTGATTTGATTAATACTATTAACTTAGTTAAAAAGAGGCTTAGAACACCTGTTCCAATCAAAGGTATTCTTCTGACATTATATGATAAAAGAACAAGGCTCAGTAAAGATGTCTACAAGGAACTTAAAAATCATTTTGGAAGCACTAATCTGTTATTTAATACTGTGATTCCAAGAAATATCAGGTTAGCTGAAGCTCCAAGTTATGGCAAACCTTGTTTAATTTATGATCCTGAAAGTACAGGTACAAAAGCTTATCTAAGTTTAGCTAAAGAAATTATAGAACGTGATGGAGGTAATTAGATGGCTAAAAAATCAACAGGTTTAGGTAAAGGATTAGATTCTTTAATTCCTGATTTTTATGATGAGGATTTTGACAGTAATTCTGCAGTATCTTTAGAAGACATGTTAAGTGAAGATGAAAAACAGGAAGAATCTAATGAGGATATTGTAGAAAATGTTGATGAAGATAATTCTTCTAATGAAGAAATTGTAGAAGAAACTTCTGAAAATGATGAATCTAGCGAGAAAATTGTGGAGAAAATTTCTGAAAATGAAGAGTCCAGTGATAAAATTGTAGAAGATACAAAATCTTTTGATGATGATACTTGTGAAGAAGAATCTAGTGAAGATATTGTAGATGATGAAAATATTCAGGAAAATAGTGTAGAAGAAGATGAGTCTAGTGAAAACCAACAAATAGATACTGTGGAAGATGATACTGATGAGGATATCAACCAAGAGGAAGCTGAAAATATTGAAACATCATCCGAAGACTTACCTGGCAGTGAAAGTGATGAAGAAAGCATACAAGATCAAAAAGAACAGGAAAAAATTTTAGAGAATGTGGCTGAAGTTAAAGAGATTGTTGATAAAAATCCAAGGATTACTTTATGGTCTTCACAATCTGCAGCAGTATTCAGGTATTTAAGAAAAACAGAACCTGAATTCAGTATTAGTAAAGAAGCTTCAGTTTTAATTGATGAAGCGGTTTCTAAAAAATATCCTGAGATTTGGGAATTATTCGAAGATATCTAAACTAGGTTGATATTCTCCATCTAATTTAATGTATTTTTCAGCCCTATTTACAGCTATTCCTAATCTTTTTAATTCTTCTTTTTTTGTAAACTTATATTTTTTTCTAATAGAAATTATTTTTTTAGCTGATTTTACACCAATACCCGGAACTCTTATCAGGTCAATAAATGGTGCACTATTAATTTCTACAGGAAATATATTCATATTACTTGCAGCTAAAATTTTAGGATCAATATCTAGGGATAATCTGTCATCATCTTCAAATACCAATTCTTTAAGTTTATAATTATAATCATTTAATAAACTGTCGGCATTGTAAAGTCTGCCTACTCTTTGGATATTGCAGCTGTCTTTTTTTTCAAATTCAGTCCCCTCGACAGGTGTAAATCCACTGTAATATGCACTGTGCAATTTGGAATTTTTGTATATTTTATCTATTCTATGTAGAATTTCCTTATCTGTTTCGTTATTTGCACCGATAATAAGCTGTGTTGTATGAGTAGAATTTGGATATGTGGTAGAACTGTTTTCAAGTGAATCTATCCAATGGAGTCTTTTCAGTATATCTTTTTTATAATCCTTTGTAGATGACAGTTCAGCCAAACCGCTTGGGGTAGCGGCTTCAATATTAATACTGACTCTGTTGGCAAGTGCCATAGCTCTTTTAATGGAATCTTTTGATGCTCCCGGAACTATTTTTAGATGTATATAATCATCGTAACCGTAATCTTTTCTAAGACATCTGCAGGTTTCTATTGTTTTTTCCATTGTAGAATCTTCATTGTCTGCAATACCTGAACTTAAAAACAAACCGTTTACAAGACCTTTATTGTAGTAGGTCATAAAAGCTTTAGCTAGTTCTTCAGGTTTTAATTCTAATCTGGTGAAAGTTCTTTTGGATTGATTAATGCAGTATTTACAGTCATTTTTGCATTTATTTGTAAGCAATGTTTTAAATAATGGTATTTGGCATCCATTATGGCCTGTAGCATGGTATATTCCAGGCAGATTTACTTGTGATGATTTTTGATGATTTACATAGTCGCATAAATCGTACTGAGCAGAGTCAGTTAAAACTTTCATCTTATGTAAAGTGGACATGATTAATTATTATATATTAGTTATAATTAATGCTTTTGGCAAGCATATGAAAAATAAAAAATAAACCAGACTATTTATTTAATCTGGTTTTGATTGAGTCAACATGTGCAAATAATCCTTCATATTCAGCTATTGGGATGCATGTCGTTGATATTTTTTCCAAACCTTCCTGTGTGATTTTTTGAACTGTCGGTTTTTTAATAAATGATTCTGTAGACAATCCGGAATACATTTTAGCTCCTCCACCGGTTGGAAGTACATGGTTAGTTCCGGATCCATAATCTCCACATGCAACTGGAGAATATTTTCCTAAAAATATAGATCCTGCATTATTTATCTGACTTAATGTGCTTTCGTCATCTTTTGTCATAATAACTAAGTGTTCCGGAGCATATTCATTTGTAACATATACTGCATTTTCAAAGTTTTTAGTAAGGATAATTTTTCCGCTATTAGACAGAGCTTCTTTTATGATTTCAGCTCTTGGAGCATCTTCAGTTTTTTTATCTACAAATTCTAAAACATCTTCAGCTAAGTTTTCATCATCTGTTACAAAAAAGCAGGATGCTTTAGGGTCATGTTCTGCTTGTGATAATATGTCTGTAGCAATATATTCTGCATTAGCTGTTTTATCTGCAAGTATTAGCACTTCAGACGGACCTGCCGGAAACTCAATGTCCACTTCTCCATACACTAATTTTTTAGCAGCGGTTACGAAAATGTTTCCAGGACCTACAATTTTTTCAACTTTAGGAATGCTTTCGGTACTATAAGCCATAGCTCCAATAGCCTGAGCCCCACCTACTTTATATATTTCATCGGCTCCGGCTAAATGAGCTGCTACTAAAATTGCATCACCTATTTTACTGTCTTTTTGTGGAGGTGAACAGCAGATAATTTTTTTAACTCCAGCTATTTTTGCGGGAATCACAGTCATTAGAATTGTAGATGGATAAGCCGCCCTTCCTCCTGGAATATAACAGCCAACACTGTTTATTGGTCTTACAATTTGTCCGGCAGTTATGCCTTCTCTAACTTCAATATTCCATTCTTCAGGAATTTCTTTTTTATGAAATTTTTCAATATTTGCAGCTGCTTTTTTCAGAGCCTCCAATAAATTATCGTCTAATGTATCATAAGCCTCTTTTATTTCTTCATCTGTAACTTTTAAATTATCTATTATGACTTTGTCGAATTTTTGTGTATAATCTTTTAGGGCCTGATCTTTATTTTGTCTAACATTTTTTAAAATATCAGATACGATGTCTAAAACATTGTTTACATCTTCTTCTGATCTTTTAACTGTTTGTGATAAATCAATATCCTCATATCTTAAAAGTTCCATCTAAATTACCTCAATATAGCTCCGGTATCTGCTGATTGAACAACTTTACTGTATATTGATAACCATCCATCAACATCTCTTTTTGGATTTTTTCTATTAGCTAATCTATTTGATATTTCTTCATCAGATAGTTCTACATTTATGAATCTGTTTTCAATATCAATTTCTATTATATCTCCATCTTCAATGGCTCCAATTGGACCGTCAGACATTGCTTCAGGTGATACATGTCCGATACATGGGCCTCTAGTTCCTCCTGAGAATCTTCCATCTGTAATGAGTCCTACATTTTTGATTTGCATACCTGCAAGTGCAGAAGTAGGATTTAACATTTCCCTCATTCCAGGACCGCCTTTAGGACCTTCATATCTGATTACTAAAATGTCTCCTTCTTCCACTTCGTGGTTAAATATAGCTTGAGTAACTTCTTCTTCACTGTTGAATACTTTAGCAGGTCCTTTGAGATGCATTAAATCTGGTGAAACTGCACCTTTTTTAACAACTGATCCATTAGGCGCAATATTTCCTTTTAATATAGCTATTCCCCCATCTTTATGTATAGGGTTATCTAATGGATGAATAACATCAGTATTTGTAACTTCAACATCTTTTATGTTTTCCCCTAATGTTTTTGTTGTAACAGTAATAGCAGATGTGTCGATTTTATCTCCAAGTGTTTTTAATACTCCCGGAATTCCTCCAGCTTTATGTAAATCCATCATTGTATCTGTACCTGCTGGTGAAATTAGACAAATATGGGGAACTACTCTGCTGATTTTGTCAAATAAATCAAGATTAACTTCAACACCTTCAATTTCATTAGCTATTGCCGGAATATGAAGTGCTGTATTACTTGATCCTCCAAGAGCCATGTCTATTGTAATTGCATTGTTAAATGCTTCCTGTGTTAAAATATCGGAAGGCTTTAAGTCAGCTTCTACTAGTTTTATAATTTGTTTTCCTGAATTGTGAGCCATTTTTTCATTTGCCTTATCTGCTGCATGTGTTGTAGCACAAAACGGCAGGGACAATCCGAGAGTTTCTGTTACGCATGCCATGGTATTTGCAGTAAATAATCCTGAGCAGCTGCCTGCACCGGGGCAGGCACATTTTTCAATTTCGTAAACTTCCTCTTCGGATATTTTGCCTGCAGATTCCTGACCGACAGCTTCAAATACTGTAATTAAATCTGCATTTTTACCTTTGTATTGTCCTGCTGCCATTGGTCCTCCGGTAACTACGATTGTAGGAACATCCACTCTGGCAGCTCCCATAAGCATACCTGGAACTACTTTATCACAGCTGGGCATAAGCACTAATCCGTCAAAGCTATGTCCTTTAGCCATACTTTCAACAGTAGCAGCTATGATTTCTCTGGAAGGAAGTGAGTATTTCATTCCTTCATGATTCATACTGATTCCATCACAAATAGCCATAGTGTTAAATTCAAATGGAATACCACCAGCAGCTATTATTCCTTCTTTTACAAATTCAACAAGTTCTCTAAGATGAATATGTCCGGGAACAATTTCTGTGAAACTGTTAGCTATTCCAATAAAAGGTTTATCAAAATCATTATCTCCAAGACCGCATGCCCTAAGTAAAGACCTATGTGGTGCTCTTTGAATTCCTTTTTTAATATTGTCACTTTTCATCTAATCACACAATTTAGTCTTTAATATTTTAATATATAATATTTAATAATAAATAAAAGCTATGTTGATTATTTTAAAAAGAAAATATTTAGTCTGTTTAGTTGCTTATGATTTAATGAAGTTCATTAGGTTAATTAAGCATATATTTTTTTAATATTCTTTTTTATTAGTTATTAAATAATTTTAAATGATAACTTTTAATAAGTAATCTTTTCAGGGCTTGTATTTTCATTGCCTTATAAAAAATAGATTTTGCTTGTTAATCAAATACTTTATTAAATATAAAAATTAAATTTCTTAATATAATGAAAAATTAATTTTATTATAATTATTTTTTTAAAAAACCTAGAGGTGAACCAATGCAAGGTTTATTAAACGAATGGAGAAGAACAAATTATACTAAAAATGTCACTCCTGATTTAACTGGACAAGATGTCATCGTCATGGGTTGGGTACATGAAATCCGTGATTTAGGTGGAATCATCTTTGTTATTATTAGAGATAGGGAAGGTAAGGTACAAATTACCGCACCAAGTAAAAAAGTAGATGCAGAAATACTTGAAGATATTAGGAAACTTAGAAAAGAATCCGTTGTAGCTATTAAAGGTACAGTTCAGGAAGCTAACCAAGCACCTACTGGTGTTGAAATTATTCCTAAAGAAATTAATCTTTTAAACTTAGCTAATCAGCCACTTCCTATGGATCCTACTGATAAAGTTAAAGCTGAAATTGATACCAGGTTAGACTCCAGATTCATTGATTTAAGAAGGGATAATGTCAGTGCTATTTTTAAAATTAAAAATAGAATGTTCCATACTATAAGGGATTTCTTCTATGAAAATGGATTTATGGAAATTAACACTCCAAAACTTGTAGCTTCTGCTACTGAAGGAGGAACTGAACTTTTCCCAATTACATATTTCGAAAAAGAAGCATTCTTAGGTCAGTCTCCACAATTATACAAACAGATGATGATGTCTAGTGGAATGGATAAAGTATTTGAAATCGGTCAAATTTTCAGAGCTGAAGAACATGATACTTTAAGACACTTAAACGAAGCTGTTTCTATTGATGCAGAAGCTTCTTTTATGGACGACATTGATGTAATGAAAATACTCAATAATATGCTTGAACAAGTTATCATTGACATTAATGAAGACTGTAAAGAAGAATTAAATATATTAGAACATGAAATGCCTGTTCCTGACGGTCCTTTCCCTGTTGTAACTTATGATGAAGCAGTTGATATTGTAAACTCCAGAGATGTTGAAATGAGTTGGGGTGAAGATTTATCCCGTGCAGGTGAAAAAGCATTAGGTGATGTAATGGGAGGATTCTACTTCTTAACTGAATGGCCTTCTGAAATTAAACCATTTTACGTAATGCCTAATTCCAAAGACCCTACTAAAGCACATGCATTTGATTTGATGTATAATAACTTGGAATTATCCTCTGGTGCTACTCGTGTACACCAATATGATGTTTTAGTAAAACAAATTGAAGAAAAAGGATTAAATGTAGCTTCATTTGGTAGCTACTTAAAAGCTTTCGAATATGGTATGCCACCTCATGCTGGTTGGGGTGTAGGTGCTGACAGATTAGCTATGGTACTTACAGGTGTTGAAAATATTCGTGAAACAGTTCTCTTCCCAAGAGACAGACACAGATTAACTCCTTAAATTTTGATTAATATGGAAGAATTTGATATAGCTATAATTGGCGGAGGTCCTGCAGGAATAATGGCGGCAATTGCTGCTTCTGCAGATTTGAATGTTGTATTGCTTGAAAAAAACTCATCTTTGGGCAGCAAACTTCTTATTACTGGAGGGGGCAGATGCAATATAACTAATGAAAAGCCAATTAAAAAGCTATTAAATTCTTTTCATGATAAAAACTTTTTAAAACACTCTTTTTACACTTTTACAAATGAAATGCTGCTGGACTTATTTAGAAACAGGGGTCTGGATTTTATAGTGGAAGATAATAATAGGGTATTTCCTGAAACAGAGGAATCTCAGGATATATTGGCTATTTTAAAATATTACTTAAAAGATATAACTATAAAATACAATTATGAAGTTTCAGATATTAAAAAAGAAGATAATTTTATAATAAATAATGATATAATTGCTGAAAAAGTCATAATAGCTACTGGTGGGGCTACATTTCCAAAAACAGGTTCAACTGGAGACGGATATTATCTGACAGGTAATCCGGTTACAGATATTAAATATGGACTAGTTCCATTAATAACTAAAAAAGACCTGTCAGACATTGCAGGAATTACATTATATGATGTTGTTATAAAATATAAAACCTTTAAAATTAAAGATAATGTTTTAATAAGTCATGTAGGTTTAACAGGACCTGGAATTTTAAATGTAAGTAGTGAAATTTCCAGAAATACTGATTATAATATTTTGGATAATGATGATATTGAATTAGATGAAGTGTTGTCTGTTGATTTGTGTCCTGATGTTAGTCAGGAAGAATTAAGAGTTAAATTTACCAATGATTTTCAGGATAAGGGAAAAACATTTATTAAAAACTATTTAAAATACTTTTTAACTAATAATTTCATTAAATTCTTTTTGGAACATCTTGAAATTGATGGGGAAACTCAATTAAGCAGAATTAATAAAAAACAAAAAAATAAGTTAATTGAATCTTTAAAAAATTTCAAATTTGAAATATCCGGTTTTAATAAAGATTTAAGCCATGTTACTTTAGGTGGAATAAATATTGAAAATATTAATCCTAAAACTATGGAATCAACAATAACTGATAATTTATATTTTGCTGGTGAGGTTTTAGAACCTGTTGGTCCTACTGGCGGTTATAATCTTAAAATCGCATTTTCTACAGGATATTTGGCAGGTTTGTCTGCATCTAAAGAATAAACTTTTTTTTAATAATCTGATTTTTAAAATTATAAATATATTAACATTATATATTAGTACTATGAAAAATCAGATGTTTATGGGTGCATCAACTAAACAAGGTTATGATATAGCTACTAAAAGTAGGGAAATTATTCGCGGCCTTATTGGTGATGACATTAAAGATTTGGCTCCTGCTGAGAGAGATATTGTTGAACGTATTGTTCACTCTACAGCTGATCCAGAATATGCTAAACTTGTACATATGAGTGCTGATTTTGTTGAAGCAGCTATGACTTCTTTAAGAAATAAAGAAACAATTTTAACTGATATTAATATGGTTAAATATGGTATAACTCAATATGAGGGAGAAGTTGAATGTTTTATTAAAAATGAGGAAGTTAAAAAAATAGCTAAAGAAAATCAAATTACAAGAGCGGCTGCTGCTATGAGGTATGCTGCAAGAAATGATTTTGAAGGAATTGTTGTTTCTGGTAATGCTCCAACAGCTGTTTTTGAAGCTATGGACTTATATGAAAAAGGTGAAATGAACCTTAAGGCTATTGTTGGAGTTCCTGTTGGTTTTGTAGGTGCTGCAGATTCAAAAGAAGCTTTAAGAAATTCAAATATTCCAAATATTATTGTTGAAGGCCCTAAAGGTGGAACACCAATAGCTGTGGCTTGTGTAAACTCTTTAATTCAAAATTTATAATGTGATAATATGTTTTCCAAAGATTTATTCCAAGAATCCAAAAAATTCATTCCTGGGGGAGTTAGCTCTCCAGTTCGTGCATTTGAACCATATCCATTTTTTGTTAAAAAAGCTAGCGGTTCAAAAATATATGATGTTGATGGAAATAAGTATATTGACCACTGTTTGGCTTATGGTCCTTTAATACTTGGTCATGCTGATCCTAAAGTAGTTAGGGAAGTGTCCAATCAGTTAACAATCGGGTCTGCTTATGGTGCTCCAACTGAAAATGAAATCATTTTAGCAAAAGAAGTTGTTGACAGAATACCTAGTGCTGAAATGGTAAGATTTGTAAATAGTGGTGGAGAAGCTACTATGAGTGCTATAAGATTAGCCCGTGGTTTTACAGGTAAAGATAAAATTATTAAATTTGACGGTGCTTATCATGGTGCTCATGATTATACATTAGTTAAAGGAGAACCTGGTAAATCTTGTGTTCCAGATACTAAAGGAATTCCTCTTGATACAGCTAAAAATACCTATTCTGTACCTTTCAATGATGAAGAAGCTTTAAGTGATTTGATCCAAAAAGATGGTGATAACATAGCTTGTCTTATTATGGAGGTAGTTATGGGTAACATTGGTTGTATTGAACCTAAAAAAGGATTTTTGGAATTTGTAAGAAAAATTACTGAAGAAAATAATATTTTATTAATATTTGATGAAGTTATAACTGGTTTCAGATTATCTAGAGGTGGAGCTCAGGAATATTATGGTGTAACTCCTGATTTAACTACAATGGGTAAAATTGTAGGTGGAGGTTTGCCTATGGGTGCCTTTGCAGGTAAAAAAGAAATAATGGAATTAATAGCACCTAATGGACCAGTTTATCAGGCAGGTACTTTCAGCGGTAATCCAATATCTGTTCAGGCAGGAATATCTACATTAAAACAGTTAGATAATCAGTTCTACAAAGATTTGGAAAGAAAAGGAAACTTTTTAAGAAGCAATATTCAGTCAATTATTGATGAACAGGAGTATAATATTACTCCTGTGGGCTGTGGATCAATGTTCCAGATATATTTCAACCCTGCTCCAGTTTATAATAATGACGATGCCCATAATTCTGATGCAAAAAGATTCTTGAGATACTTTAGAGCATTATTAAAAGAAGGGGTTTTCATTCCTCCAAGTCAATTTGAATGTAACTTTATTTCAAGTGCTCACAGTATGGAGGACTTAACACAAACTGCAGAAGCTATTGAAGTAGCTTTGGAAGTGGCTTTTAAGAAAAAAGAATAGTGTCATCTATTTGACATTATTTTTTAATTTATTTTATCAACAATTTAACCGTCAATCCATATGTTTAAAAATATTTTATAAGATTTAGCTAAATTATTTATAATTATTAATATATATTTAATTATTAAGGTGTTAGCGTGACAGATTATAAAGAAATCATATCTTACATCGTTATTCTTGCAGTAGTTTTAATAGCTGCCCAACACTTAAATGTAGTTGTCTCAGGAAGTATGGAACCTGTTTTCTATAGGGGAGATATTGTAGCTGTTGAAAAAGCTGATTTTTTAGGAATTCATGAATTTGATCCTAGTGATGTTCAGGTAGGAGACATTGTTGTTTACGATGCAACATGGTATAATGAACCTGTAATTCATAGGGTAATTAATATTACAGAAATAAATGGAACAACGTATTATATGATTAAAGGAGACCATAACAGTCATCCTGACCCATATTATGCAACAGCAGATCAAATAAATGAAAGGGTATTGACTTGGGATGGCCATCCTATTGTTATTCCGTATATTGGAAATATTTCTCTTTGGTTAAGAGGTTTGTAATTTAAAGGTGAGTTAATGTATTTTGAGATAGAAAAACAAGCAATTGATGCTATAAGTGATGCTTTAGACAAGTTTGAAGTAGATGATACTTTAGAAAATTTTCAGGTTGAAGATGAAAAGAATTTTAGATTAGAATTTCCACCAAATCCGGACATGGGAGATTTAGCTAGTACTATTGCATTTTCACTTGCTAAAAAATTAAGGAAAGCTCCTAATCTTATAGCTTCTGAAATTGTAGAAAAACTTGAAATTCCTGAAATATTTGAAAAAGTGGAAGCTATTGGCCCATATGTCAATTTCTTTATTGATTACTCAAATTTTTCTAAAAAGCTTTTAGAGTATGTCGGAAAAGATTATGGTCAGCTTCCAAAGGCAGATGAAAAAATAATATTGGAACACACTTCAGCTAATCCTAACGGTCCATTGCACATTGGACATGTAAGAAATTCTATTTTTGGTGATTCATTAAATCGTCTTTTAAAAGTAGCAGGTAGGGAAGTTGAAACACAGTATTATGTAAATGATATGGGAAGACAGATAGCTATTATTGTATTTGGAATTACCGAACTTGGTTTGAAAATTGAAGATCAGGAAGGAGATAAAATCGACCATAAGATTGGAAGATTATATTTCAAAGCTAATCAAAAATTAAACGAAGATGAAAGTTTAGTTTCACATGTAGATAATTTGATTGAAAGATATGAAGGTGGAGCAGAACCTGAATTAAATAAAATATTCGAAGAAGTAGTTGAAAGTTGTCTTTTAGGAATTAAGGAAACACTTCATAGAATCAATATAAACCACGATGATTTTGTATGGGAAGGTCAGTTTGTAAGAAGTGGTGAAGTGGATGACATGATTAAATACTTTGACCATGAAGGATTTGTCTCATATGGTGATGTAACTTATATTGATTTAACCTGCTTCCAAATTGAAAAAGAATTTGTACTTAGAAGGTCTGACGGCACTTCACTTTACTCAACAAGAGATTTAGCTTATCACAGATACAAAGCTACTCAGGGGGATGTGGTTTTAGATATTTTAGGTTCAGACCATAAATTAGCAGCTCAACAGATTAATGTAATCTTTAAAGAAATTTTAAGAGAAATTCCTCCTGAAGTTATATTCTATGAATTTATTACACTTCCTTCAGGATCCATGTCTACAAGAAAAGGAGTATTTGTTTCAGTAGATGAACTGGTTGATGAGGCTGTAAAAAGAGCAGCTGATGAAATTAAATCCCGAAACCCTGATTTAACTGATGAAGAAATTAAACCGATGGCTGAAGATATTGGTGTTGGAGCTATCAGGTTCTTTATAGCTAAATTATCTCCTGAAAAACACTTAACCTTTAAATGGGATGAAGCATTAAGCTTTGAGCGAGGATGTGCTTCTATTCAATATGCTCATGCAAGAGCATGCAAACTACTTAAAAAATCAGGCAAAGATGTATCTTCTTTAGCTGTATCTGATGACTGGGTTCCTAATGAAAATGAAAAAGATTTAATTAGAACAATAGCTAAGTTCCCACAGGTTATTGAAGACTGTGCTAACAAAAAAAGGATTCACAATATTACACAATACTGTCAGGATTTGGCCAGTGCATTTAATAAATTCTATAAAGCTGAACAAGTTATTGGTTCAGATGTAGAAGATACAAGACTTGTTTTAGTTGATAGGGCTAAAACTACTTTAAAAAATGCTTTAGATATTTTAGGAGTTCCAGCTCCTCAAAAAATGTAAATGAGTTGTAAAAACTCATTTTTCTTCTCTTTTTACTATAGTTGAATATATTTTTTTAAGTGTGGTTTTAAATTCTTCAAACTCTTTTTCACTTAAATTTTCACTACAAATTTTATCCCACTGTTCATCGTAGTCCATAACTTCTTTAGCTATTTTGGCACCTTTGGGAGTAACTTTGACATAATTTTTTCTTTTGTTTTCATAGTCGGGGTGTTTTTCAATATATTCTTTTTCTTCTAGTTTGTTTAGTGCTCGTGTTATGGTACTTTCATTAAGTTGGAATATTTTAGCTAGATTTTGCTGTGTTGACGGCCCCTCATCATATAATCTTATTAAAATTGGGTACTGTCCAAAACTTAAATTATAATCTTTCATATTATGATTTAAAAAAATTCCATACTTTCTGTGTATTGTTGAAATAAATGGGATTGTTGGAACATTTTCTTCGTCTTCAAGCCCCATGTTTTTGACCTCCAATTAGACGTTTAACATAGATTTCAATGATTATATATGCGATTATAGAACCAATAAAGCCTCCTGCAAGCATTCCAATATATACTCCTATTTCTCCAAGACCTAATGGGAATGCAAACAAACATGCAAAGAGTAAAACTAAAATAAACTCTCTCATAATTGTTAGACCAAGTGAAACAGTTCCTTTTCCAAGTCCCTGAAATACATTTGCTGCTGTTGCTCCAAATGGTACAAACAATACAAATAAACACATTAACTGTAGGAATTTTGTTATTAGTGGGGCTAATTGGCTACTGTTTGATGAATATGAAAATATATATGCAATTTGTCCCGCAAAGACATGGATTAAAATACATGTTATTAATGAAACTATAAATCCTAGTTTCACTGCATATCTGACAGTTGTTTTAATTTTATCGTAATTACGGGCACCATAAGATACTCCTGCTACTGTAACTGCTGCGGTTCCTACTCCTACTGCAGGAATGATTCCTACAGAGATGATTCTCCAACCTGCTGTATATACTGCAACAGCTGTGGTTCCTGCTACTACTGTCAATAAGAAATTAACTATAATTGCAAGTATAGCCATGATTAACTGTTCTAAACTGGCTGGAATTCCTACTGCTAAAATATCTGCATACATTTTCATGTTATTTTTAAAGTTTTTAAGGCTGTATGAAAGATAAGTGTTCTTTTTAACATAAATCCAGTAAATTTGCATTAAAAGTCCAATAAGTCCGGCTATTCCTGTTGCCAGAGCTGCTCCTGCTAGACCTTGATTTAATCCGTAAATAAATATTGGATCCAATATCATGTTTGCAATAGCAGTAACTGCAAGGGGAAGTGTTGCTCTGTTTACGTCTCCTTCTGCTCTAAATATTCCGCCGATGATTGCAGGTATTACTAATGAAAAAGTCCAGATAAACAGTACTACTCCATATTCTTTACAATAATTTAATACTTCACTTGCTCCCATAATTTTTAATATAGGGTCTAATATTGCAATGAAAAGCACCATAAAACCTATTGAAATAATTATACTTAATATTAATGAATGTGCTGTTGCACTGTCTGCTCCTTTTTTATCTTTAGCTCCTATAAACCTTGAAATAAGGGAGTTTGCTCCGGCCCCTATACCGTTTCCCACTCCTACTAAAATCATAAATAATGGAGTAATATAACCTATTGCAGCTAGAGGGTCTGAACCCAAACCTGCGACCCATACACTGTCTATAATATTATTTAACATTACTAGAAGTAGACTTCCAATAATTGGGTAAGCTAGTTTGTTTATTGCCTTTTTAGGGTCTCCTCTTAATATTTCTACATTTGAATTTCCTGACATTTTTCACCTCAATTCTTGCATGTGCAAGTATTACTCTTGCATATGCAACTGTTAGTATATAAATGTTGTGGCAGTTAGTGGAAAATTGATTTATAATTGTTTGATTATCCTTTTTTAAAAAAATTACTTTCCAAACAATTAGAAACATTCCATTTTCACTTCTTAATGCTTTTAGATTCTTTTTACATCTTTACATTATAAAAATATAATTCTGAATTGGTTTATTATCTGTACTTTTTTTAATTATTTTTACATTGGCTATTAACAATTATATTAAGTAATGGAAAATTTTAAATATATTAAATACACAAGTTATATACATAGACATTAAAAAAGGAGAAATTCAAAAATGAGCAGATATTTTATTGAAGATGTTAAATGTGGATATGATACATGTTTCGATTGTTGTGGCCCTCATACAACTGTTGCTTCAGCTATAAAGTACAAAAATGATGATGGAAAAACAGGATGGCTGTATTGCATACAACCGGAAGGCTATGATCCGATAATAGCATTACATGACGATGATGTTTATGAAGAAATAATAAGGGGGGAATTTCCTGAAATTGATTACGAAGCAGATAGTTTTGGAGATGTTAGTTTAAATATAGGTAGTGGAAAAGAGGAGTTTTTCGAATTCTTTTATAGGAATAAAAATAGTGGTGCAGCAAATCTTATTCATTATGCATATGATTTATGCATATGTCCTACACACATAGAAGCAGACCTTTTAGCTCTTGGAAAAGGTCACTATAGTGATGAAATAGAAGTTCCAATATTGGATGATGAAAAAACATGGCTTAATAGATAAAATTGAAGATGTGATATAATGGGAATTTGTCCAAGATGCGGTAGTTGGGTTGATGAAGGAGATGTATGCAGATCTTGTGGTGGAGTCAGAGAGGTTGAATATGGCGGATATGATGAATATGATGAAGGTGATGAAGAGGTATATGATGATTCTTATGTGGATTTAGAGGCAATAAGGTACAGTGCAGACGAAAAATTAGAATCTGCAATGTTGAAACAAGGGCTAATCATAATTTAAAAGAGGCTATGAGATTAGTTAATAGTGCTATTGATGAAATTGGTAGTTATAGTGAATTAAATGATTTAAAACAATGGGCATTGTCTTTAAAATCCGAAATTAAGGGAGACATGGAGGATGTTGCTGCCGATAAACGTTATGAAGGTATTTTAAAAAGGAAAGGTAGGGATAAATTAGTTCGTATGTGCGGATATGACCGCATGTTTAATTCCAATGATTTAGTTTTTAGATTGGTAAAAGAAAAGAGCGGCTTTATTAACGTATGTTATGGTGACATGAAAATAGGTTATGTTTCAGAAAATTGGGGTCATGAAATATGTTATTCATCAGTTAGTGAGCTTACAAATCTTCCAAAAGTATCATATGCCAAGTATTTTTGCAGATATCCTGGAAGATATAATTATGTGCCTGATTCTGGTTGGGTAATACTTGAATTATTAGATGATTATTCACCAAGAAAATACTGGACAGAAATTAAAAAAGAAATAAAACTAAATATTGATGAGGATTTACTAAAAAAAAGGGAGACAGAAGCTAGAAAAAAAGTAAGGCAACTAATAACTATTAATCAACACTCAAAAAAAGATTTAATTACAATAGTTGGGACTTCTTTTCAAAAACAGGTACAATTTAAAGAAGGAATGAAATTAAAATTAGTTAAGGAACCGGATAATTCTTACGATAAGGATGCAATAGCTGTCTATGTAGGTAGTGATAAAGTAGGTTATGTTGCAAATAGTAGTAAAACTAATTTTAGTAAGTCTTCCATGGCTTCAGAACTTAAAAATCTTCCAAAAATAAGTTATTCCAGGTATTTGACGGATTATTTTGATTATCATATAGCTAAGTTAAAGTGGGAGTAGGGGGGGGTGTTAAATACAATTAACTATTTGCTTTTTTAAGTAAGCGGCTAATAAATATTTCAATACATAAAAGCCCTACAGCAGACCCGATAGCATTACCGATAACTAATCCGTAATAAACACCACGAACTCCTAATGATAAGCTGATTCCAAGTATGAATGTAAATATAATCACTAAAATAGCTTCTCTTTGCATTGTTAAAAGAAAACTTGTTATTCCTTTACCCATTCCCTGGAATGCATAACTCGCTGTTGCACCGAAAGCTACTGGAATTATAAATAGCCATACAAAATTTAAGATGTAGCTGATTGTTGGAGCAAGTGAACTGCTGTTTGCCGAATATGAAAAGAGAAATGCAATTTGGTTGGAAAATACAATAAATATCAGTGAAGTTACAATTGAAAATATAAGTCCTAATTTAATTGAATATCTTGTAGCTATTTTGATATTTTTAAAATTACGTGCTCCGTAAGCTATTCCAACAACTGTAATGGTTGAAGTTGCAATTCCTATAGTAGGCATTATTGCAATGCTTATTAATCTCATTACAATTGTATAGGTAGCTACAGCCGATGTTCCTCCAACTATTTCAAAGATTAAATTAACTGCAATTGCAACAACTGCCATTAGAAGTTCTTCAAGCCCTGCGGGAATTCCTACATTTAAAATTTCTTTATACATCCCCCAATTGATTTTAAAGTTTTTAAATGTATATTTGAAGTATGTGTCTTTTTTAATAAACATCCAATAAAGAATTATCAGCAGTTCAATAAAAATACTAATTAATGTAGCTATTGCCGCACCAGTTATTCCTAAATTTAAAGTATAAATAAAAATAGGGTCTAAAATCATGTTTAGAATAGCTGAAATACACATGGGAAAGGTTGCTCTTTTAATATCTCCTTCAGCTCTGAATATTCCTGCATAAGCTACTGGAAGTATTGTAACTATTGAAAATATAAATAATGGTCTTCCGTAATCAATTGCATAGTTAAATACTTCCTTCGCACCCATGATATAAAGTGTCGGTTCTAGAATTACTACAAAAATAACTGTAACTATTATGGAAACAATAATACCTAAAACTATTGACTGGATAGCTGCTTCGTTTGCTTTAGTTTGATTTTTGCTTCCGACATATCGGGAAATTAATGAATTTACACCTGCACCAATACCTGTTCCAATTCCGACTAAAATAAGAAATAATGGAGTTACAAAACCGATTGCAGCTAGTGGTTCGGGACCTAATCCAGCAACCCAAATACTATCTATAAGATTATTGCTCATTATAAGAAGCATACTTATTATAATGGGATAAGCCAGTTTTTTAACAGCTTTTTTAGGGTCGCCAGTAATATCTTTCATATTATTGTTTAGTTCCATTCGATTTCCCCTTAAAATATAGGTAATATATTTTAATGTCAATTTATATAAATCTATAATATATTAAGAAATTGGTGAATTATTATGAAGGTCTTAGTAGTTGGAACTGGTGCTCGTGAACATGCAATAGCAGATGCACTTAAAGGTGATGTTGAGTTATATTGTTATATGAGCAAAGTAAATCCTGGTATTTCAAAAATAGCTGAATTTGCACAGGGTGATGAAGGAGAAATAGAAAAAGTAGCCAAATTTGCTGTTGATAACAATATTGACATAGCATTTATTGGTCCTGAAGCTCCTTTAGGTAAAGGAATTGTTGATGAACTTGAAAAAAATGGAATTAGCTGTGTCGGACCGTCTCAAAGTGCAGCCAGAATAGAAACTGACAAATCTTTCATGAGAAAATTATTTGAAGATTATGATATTGAGGGATCTCTTGTTTACAAAGTATTTGACAATTATGATGATGTTAGTGCATTTTTAGATGACTTTGACAGGGATGTTGTAGTAAAACCTGTAGGTTTAACCGGTGGAAAAGGAGTTAAAATCGTAGGCGACCACTTAAAAGATAATCAGGAAGCTAAAGAATATTCCAAAGAAGTAATTGATAATGCAATGGGTGGTTTTACTCAAGTTATCATTGAGGAAAGGTTAATCGGTGAAGAATTTACTATTCAGGCTTTTTGTGATGGAACTCACCTGGCGCCAATGCCTGCAGCACAGGACCATCCTCATGCTTTTGAAGGAGATGTAGGTGCAATTACTGGTGGAATGGGTTCTTACTCTGATAAAGGAGGATTATTACCATTCTTATCTCAGGATGATTATGATGAAGCAGTAAAAATAATGGAAGCTACATTGAAAGCTATTGCAAAAGAAGCAGAACCATATAAAGGTATTCTTTATGGTCAATTTATGTTAACTGCAGATGGGCCTAAATTAATAGAATATAATGCAAGATTTGGAGATCCTGAAGCTATGAATGTTTTACCATTACTTAAAACTCCATTAGCTGATGTATGTCAGGCTATTGTTGACGGTAATTTAGATAAAGTGGAATTCAATGACAAAGCTAGCGTATGTAAATATATAGTTCCTGACGGATATCCTGAAACTTCTCATGCAGGCGAAACTATTGAAGTGGATGAAAAAGCTATTGAAGATTTAGGAGCTAAAGTATTCTATGCAGCAGTAGGTCTTGAAGATGACGAAATTCACCTTTCAGGTTCTAGAGCATTAGGTATTGTAGCTAGTGGAGACAGTATTGAAGAAGCTGAAAAAATAGCTGAAAAAGCATGTGCTTGTATAAAAGGTAATGTATATCACAGAAGTGATGTGGGAACTACTGACCTTGTTAATAAAAGAGTAGAACACATGAAAGAAATCCTAAATTAAATTTTAGGATTATTATTTTTAAAAAATAGGTAAAAAAGATTTTTAAATTCTTTTTTAATCCTTTTTTTAAAACTTTAGCTTTATTTTTCAGGATTAAACCTTAAAAATCATTTTAGCTTTATAATATTCTTTTATTTCTGTTTGTTATATTAAATGGTATAGAAAACTTTAATATATAATAATTATATATATTTTATTTTGTTAAGATTAAAGAAGGGTTAAACTATGAGCAATTTATTGTCTGTTTGTGACATCAAAGATGAAGTACTGGATATTTTAGAATTAGCTAAAAATTTCAAAGAAGGAAAAATGGAAGAAAAACCTTTAGCAGGTAAATCATTAGCTATGATATTTCAAAAATCATCTACAAGGACTAGGGTATCTTTTGATGTAGGTATGTATCAGTTAGGTGGTCAGGCATTGTTTTTATCCTCTTCAGAATTACAAATGGGTAGAGGAGAACCTATTCCGGATACTGCAAAAGTTTTAAGTCGTTTTGTAGATGGAATAATGATACGTGCTATTGAACATGATGATGTTGTGGAATTAGCTAAATATTCTGATGTTCCGGTTATCAGTGGTTTAACTAACTTGGAACACCCTTGCCAAGCTTTAGCTGATATGTTAACTATTCAGGAACATTTGGGTAAATTGGAAGGCAAAAAACTTTGTTTTGTTGGTGATGGAAACAATGTATGTAATTCTTTGCTTTTAATGGCACCTCTTGTTGGAATGGACATGTCTGTAGCATGCCCTGAAGGTTATGAACCTAACGAAGACATTGTTAATATGGCTAAAAAATTAGCAGAGGAACATAACAAGGAAATTACTATTAGTTCTGATTTAAAAGTCGCTCTTGATAATGTGGATGTAGTCTATACTGATGTTTGGGTAAGTATGGGTGATGAAAAAGAAGCAGAACAAAGACAAAAAGATTTTGCACCTTATCAAGTTAATTCTAATTTAATGAGTTTAGCTAATGATGGGGCTATTTTTATGCATTGCTTACCGGCTATTCGTGGTCAGGAAGTTAGTGGTGAAGTTATTGACGGTCCTCAATCAGTAGTCTTTGATGAAGCTGAAAACAGACTTCATGCACAAAAAGCGGTTCTTTATCACTTTTTAAAATAACTTTTTTTCAAATTTTAATTTTCATTATTTTTTCTTAAAAAACTAAGATACTTTTATATATTTTCATTAATAAAATTTAATCATTAAATAAAAAAAATTAAGGTTTTTATAATGAGAGGCGGAGAAGCAATAATTGAATCCCTAAAAAGAATGGGGGTAAATACAATCTTTGGTTATCCTGGAGGACAAACCATACCGTTTTATGACATGTTATATGATGCAGACATGGATCATATATTGGTTAGACATGAACAGTGTGCAGCTCATGCAGCAGATGGATTTGCAAGAGCTTCTGGTAAAGTGGGTGTGTGTTTGGCTACTTCTGGCCCTGGTGCAACTAATCTTGTAACCGGTATTGCTACTGCTTATATGGATTCTTCTCCAATCATAGCTATTACTGGTCAAGTACCAACACATTTAATAGGTAATGACGCTTTTCAAGAAGCTGATATTATAGGAATTACTATGCCTATTACTAAACACAGTTTCCAGCCAAAAGATCCTAATTTAATACCTTCCATTGTTAAAACAAGCTTTGAAATAGCTGAAAGTGGAAGGCCGGGTCCGGTTTTAATTGATGTTCCAAAAGAAATTCAGGAAGGAGAATTGGATTCTTTTGATGATTCATTAATTTCAACACCAGGTTATAATCCAACTTTAAAAGGAAACATTAAACAAGTTAGAAAAGCCCGTGATTTAATAAGAGAATCTAAAAAACCGATTATCCTTGCAGGTGCAGGAGTTATATTAGCTAATGCTTCACAGGAGTTGAAAGAATTATCTTACTTAATCAATGCTCCGGTCATGACATCATTACTTGGTAAAGGAGCTATTGATGAAACAGATGATATGGCATTGGGCATGCTTGGAATGCATGGAAGAAAAGTAGCTAATGATTCAATAAATGAAAGTGACTTGATTATAGCTGTAGGTATAAGATTTTCAGACAGGGCAACAGGAAGATTAGACAGTTTTGCACCTAATTCTAAAATTATCCATATAGACATTGATCCTGCTGAAATAGGTAAAAATGTAGATGTTGATTTGCCTATTGTAGGGGATGCTAAAAATGTTTTATCTTCATTAAATAATGTTTTAAAAGATTATGAAAGTAACGAAGATGCAAAAAAATGGGTTAAACTTCTTATAGAACGTAAAAAAGAATGTTTCCCTAGAGTTACTTATGATGATATTCCATTAAAACCGCAAAGTGTTATCCGAGAAATCAGTGAAGTTTTAACTCCTGATTCTATTTTAACAACTGATGTAGGTCAAAATCAAATGTGGGCGGCTCATTTCTATGATACTCAAAAGCCACGTAAATTCATATCTTCCGGGGGTTTGGGAACTATGGGATTCGGATTGCCTGCAGCTATTGGAGCTAAAGTAGCATGTCCTGAAGATCCTGTTGTATCCATTAATGGTGACGGAGGATTTTTAATGGTTTGTCAGGAGTTAGCTACTATTAAAGATTATGATATTCCTGTTATTGCAGTTGTTTTAGAAAATAGAACTCTTGGAATGGTTTATCAATGGCAAAACTTATTATATAATGGAAGATATTCTGAAACTAAATTAGGAACAAGTCCTGATTTTGTTAAATTAGCTGAAAGTTTTGGAGTTAATGCAACCAGAATTACAAAACCTGGAGAAACTAAAGAGGCATTAAAATCAGCTATTAAGGATAATGAACCTATTTTGCTTGATGTTATAATTGATAAAGATGAAACTTTACCGATGGTGCCGCCAGGTGCAGCTATTGATGAAATGATTGGCGAATATAAACTTGAAAAAGATGTATAGGTGAGTTAAATGGCTTTAGAATATCATGTTATAAATGCATTAGTTGAAGATAAGCCGGGAGTATTGCAAAAAGTTGCTGGCCTATTTACAAGAAGAGGTTTTAACATTGATAGTATTACAGTTGGAGAATCTGAAGTTGAAGGATTGGCCCGTATGATTATCACTGTTAAAGCAGATCAAAAATTATTGGAGCAAGTTACAAAACAACTGAATAAGCTTGTAGATGTTATTAAAATAAAAGATATTACTGAAAATGCTGTTAAAAGAGAGTTATGTCTAGTTAAAGTTAATATTCCAAATGAAAAAGCTAGAGCAGAAATAATGCAGTATGTAAACATCTTTAGAGCTAAAATTGTAGATGTTTGTGAAGAAGCTTTAATTATTGAAATTACAGGTGACATTGAAAAGATAGATGCATTCCTATCCCTTTTAAAAGGATATGGTATTAAAAAGATTTCACGTACTGGTCTTACTGCAATGTCTCGTGGATTTCGTTCATGATGATCCTTAATGAAATTTTGGAGAATAATAAGAAATTTGTAGATGAATTTGAAGGTGAGGAATTATCCCACCATCCCCAAAAAAAGTTAGCTATCTTAACTTGTATGGATTGTAGATTAACTGGATTTTTAGAACCCGCGCTTGGTATTGGAAGGGGTGATGCTAAGATAATCAAAAATGCAGGAAATACAATTGTAGGTGAAGATGCTATTCGTTCAATAGCTGCTGCAATTTTCTCACTTGGTGCTGAGGAAGTTTTAGTTATTGGCCACACCGAATGTGGAATGGCAGGTTCTGACCCTGATAAATTAAGAAATGCTATGATTGAGAGGGGAATCCCTCAAGAAGAAATTGACAAAGTTGATTTAAAATCTTGGATTGGCGGATTTGAAGATGAAGAGGAAAATGTTATAGACACAGTTGAAAAAATTAGAAATCATCCTCTTATTCCAGATGTACCAATTCATGGTCTTATGATGGACATTGTTACAGGTAAATTAGATGTTGTAGTGGATGATAGATAATTATCGTCTACTTTTTTCTATTTTTAGCTATTTTAATTAAATATTTCACATCTAAAGCAATTTTTTAAGATATTATCAATTTTTCTTTTGTTTAAACAGAAATTATATATATTATTATTGGCTACTAATTAATAAGCAAAGCCAAAGGGGTTTGCTTATACTTTCTTATAATTCAAGTATGAGAAAATAGTCTTATCTAGACAATGTTGTTATTAAGGGGATTATAGGTATGAACTTATAATCTAACAACATTTTTATAATTTTAATCTTATTTTAATAATTTATTATTTTTTTATAAATCGTAATGGTAATGTTTTTGAATTTGATTTATTTTGAGAATTAACTTGGAAAAATGATTAGACTGTGCTAAATAAGGGTTTCAGCAAAGATAAAAAGCCAAAAATAATTCTCTTATTCTATAATAGTTATTATAATATTTTTTCAAGAATCATAATTATGAAAAAACATATAATTATTGGAATTATAGAAAAATACTCATAATTCAAGATGGATTCCTCCTTCTTATTTAGTAGGAGGTATATGACATAATTTTATTATTCATATTTAATTGTCCTAATCTAGATGGAGTTCAGTCTATATTTTTAAAATATAGTTGTATTTTAACTTATATAAATTTAAACGTATTTTAACCAGTTAAAATTACTTTTAATTGAGATATTGTTCTTATAATTTAAAATTAACCTGGTTGAGAAATATTGATGTTAAATCAATAAGTTTTGTATAAAATAATAATTTTTCTTAACATTAGTTACTTTTATAAGTAGAAAAAATAATATATACTACTTGATATTTGAAGTACTTTAAATATCTCACATTTATCAATTATATAGGAGAAGTTAAAATGAAAATGTATTACGAATCAGATGTAAATACTGATGCTCTTGAAGGTAAAACCGTAGCTGTAATGGGTTATGGAAGCCAAGGTAGAGCACAATCTAGAAACATGGCTGACAGTGGTGTCAATGTTATTGTTGGACTTAGAGAAAATGGTAATTCTTGGAATTTAGCTAAAGAAGATGGTATGACTGTAAAAACCTTCTCTGATGCAGCTAAAGAAGCAGATATCATCCATATTTTACTTCCTGATGAAATCCAAGAAAAAGTTTACAATGAACAAATTGCACCTTATGTTGAAGCTGGAAATACCATTTCCTTCTCTCATGGATATAACATTCACTTTGGATTAATCAAACCTGATGAAGATGTTAATATTGTAATGTTTGCTCCTAAAGGACCAGGTTCTAGAGTAAGAACTACTTACTTAGACGGTTTTGGAATTCCTGGATTAGTAGCTATTGAACAAGACGCTACTGGAGATGCATTACAACTTGCATTAGGTATGGCAAAAGCTTGTGGTTTCACTAAAGCTGGTGTAATTGAAACTACTTTTAAAGAAGAAACTGAAACTGATTTATTTGGTGAACAAGCTGTTTTATGTGGTGGACTTACTGCATTAATTAATGCTGGTTTCCAAACTTTAGTAGAAGCTGGTTACCAACCTGAAATTGCTTACTTTGAAACCTGTCACGAAGTAAAACTTATCGTTGATGATATTTATGAACATGGTTTCGGCGGAATGTGGAAAGATGTAAGTAATACTGCAGAATATGGTGGATTAACCAGAAGGGACTATGTCATAACTGAAGAAACTAAAAAAGGTATGAAAAAAGTTTTATCTGAAATTCAAGATGGTACTTTCAAAAAACAATTTGCTGATGAAAATGCAACTGATGCAGCAAACTTAAAAGAAATGAGGGCTGCTGAAGATCAAGAAACTATTGAAGTTGTTGGAGAAAGACTCAGAAAAGCTTGTGGATTACAAAAAGATGATTAAATAATTTAATCATTATTTCTCTTTTTTCTCTTTTTTTTATAATTATTTTTTTGGATGCAATTATTATGGTTTTTATAGGAATGGATCATGGAACTACTGGAATCTCTTTTTGTATTATGTCTGATGATGGTGAAGTTATAGATGTTTTTAAAATTGGAAGGGAAGAAAGTAAACAGGGCAAAGTATCGGCTATTGAGGAATTATCTAAAAGAGTTGATTTAAACTCTATTGATTTGATGGCGGTTACTTATGCAATGGGTGATGGGATAAATAAGATTCAAAACATTACTCAGGTAAAAAATAGGGGAATTCTATCTATTAATGGAGCCGGAAAGGTCACCGGCGGAGGAACATCTGTTTTTAGTGAAATAGAAGACTCAAATATTCCTGCTGTTATGATACCTGGTCTTCATAAGGATTCTGATTCATTGGATAAATTATTCAGAGCAGCTTACTCTCATCAGGCCAGTCCAGAGAAAGTTAGCATATGCTATAATGCTTTTTTAGAAACTGGCTGGAAAAATATGATTGTAGCAGATATTAGCTCCAATAGTGTGGATATTTTAATTGAAAACGGCAAAATTAAAGGGGCTATGGATGCTTGTTTAGGTGCTATGGGTATTGTCCATGGACCACTTGATCTGGAAATGATAAGACAAATTGATGAGGAAGATTTTTCAGCAAATAATCGTTTTTCACATGCAGGTGCTATAAAAATAGCTGATATTGACGGTAAAGTAGCTAATATGAAAGATCAATTATTGGATAATTATGAATCCGGGGATGAAAAAGCTAAATTGGCTATTGATACTTTAATAATGACTGTAGCTATGGAAATTGCAGGTTTGGATGTTGTTTGTGAAAATGAAATTGAAGGTATTGTTTTAACAGGTTCTGTAGGCAGTGCAACCAAACCTTTTAATTTTGAAAATGAGATTAACAAGTACTTTAAAAACAAGTATTCTTTAAAAATTATTTCTAAAGAATCCGGAGCTATTGGTGCAGCACAAATAGCTAGAGATGTTTATAATGGTAAAAAGGAGATTTTGGGGATTTTAGTAGATTATTAGCTAGTCTTTTAAACTAACTAAAACTACATTTCCACCTTTTATAGTTTCTAATCCATTTTCAGTTTCAAGGACTAGATTTAAGTAATTATCAACAGCTATTACTTTGCCTTCACTGCGATTATCGTCTCTAAGATCTACACTAACATTTTTACCTTTAAATTGTAAAAATAATTTATTAATTTCATCATTGTTGTTCATTAAATCAACCCTTGATTTTTATACTATAATATTAATTTTTTAGCTTTATATAACTTATGCAGTTGTTTGTTAATAAAGTTCATATACTTAATGTTTACATAAAATAGATTATGGCAATTAATTTATTAGAACAAAATTTAGAAGCAATTACACAAACTTTAGCTAGATTGCAAAAAGAAGGGTGTAATGACGAAAAAATTTTAAATGAACTTCGTGAAGAAAGAGATAAAATACTTAAAGATTTAAAACTTTAAGCTATTTTAACCATTCTTTTATTAAATCCATTTCTCCGGTTAAATCAATTGTAAGTGGGGTTATGGTTGCTTTATTTAGTTTTTTAAGGCAATGACCATCTGTACCTTCACAGTCTGAATTGTAAGGGTCTCCTCCAATCCAATAATAAGGTTTTCCACGTGGATCCAATCTTCTTTGAATTATTGGAGTGTACATTCTGTTTCCAAGTTTTGCAACTTCAAATTCTTCATCTACTGGATTTTCAGGTATATTTACATTTAATAAGTCAATGCCATCAGGCAATCCTTTTTTCAATACTATTTTTACAAGTTTTCTAAGCATTTTACCTGCAAAACTAAAATCAATATCTACGGTTCCATTTTCAAATTTAATATAATCTCTTGTAACTTCCTGAGAAATAGCTATTGAAGGAATTCCAAAACTTGCAGCTTCAAGTGCAGCACCTATTGTTCCGGAAGTTGTTAATTCAGCTTTTCCAATATTGAATCCGGTGTTTATTCCAGAAATCATTATATCCGGTTTTTCTCCCATAATTTCAAATAATCCGAAGGTAACTGCATCAGTTGGTGTTCCAGTTACTCCGTAAGCTTGGCTTTTATCTCTTAAAGTTGTTGGATTTATTCTTAAAGGATCATAAAGAGTTATTGCATGTCCAATTCCACTTTGTTGGGTTTCAGGGGCCACTACACAAACTTCACATAAATCTTCAATTGCATTTTTGGCAGCTAGTATTCCTGTTGCATTTACTCCGTCATCGTTACTTATTAATGCTTTCATATATTTTAATAATATTTTGGTACTTAAAATAATTTATGCTGATATGATAAACTTTAATAACAATTTCATGTATAAATTATATTAATAGATTTTTTTTGAAATAAACACTTACGGGTGGAAAATTGGAAAAACCACAATTGATTAATTTTATAGCTAAAGTGATGGAGGATTCAGGTTTTAAAGTTTATAAGAATTTTAAAACTTCACAAAGGGTTATAGATATTTATGCAATTTTGCCTACAACAATCGGGGATTTTGGAGTAGTTGTAGCATGTAAAAACTATGATAAAAATTTTGAAGTTGGCGTTGATGTATTAAGAGATATGGAACGTGTAGCTGAAAGTTTAAAAGCTTCTAAAGTAGCTATTATTGCATCATCTAGTTTTACAAATCAGGCTACTAATTATGCTCTTAGAAAAAATATCAAGCTTGTTGATAGGGATGATTTAGTTGAACTGGCTAAAAAATATCAGGATAAAACAGAAACTCAATCAACTTTGGATGTCGGAAAAGAAGAGGAAGTAGTTAATGAAGATTATTATGATTATTCATATGATTCTGATGATATGGATTATTTAATGAGAAAACAGGATGAAAAAGAATTTATTTATAACAGCTCAAATTCTTTGCATGCTTATGATAATTCTCATCGTTCTCATGGATTGCTGTCTAAATTTGAAGGTCATAATAGGTCTCAACAAAGAGCAAGTTTAGCTCCTGTAAATTCTTATTATTATGATTCTAAACCAAAAATGAGTTTTAATATTGGCGAAACATTATCCGGACTTTTAGCTAACCCTATAGCAGTTATACTTTTAGTTGTAATTGTCTCTTATGCATTATCTTATCTTTTAGGCAATGTTTTAAAAGCTGGTGGTGGAATTGGCGGTTTAGTTGAAATGCTTGTTGCATTAGTAATGTCTTATGGATTAACTTATTTCTTTTCAGAAAGAAACAGGTATTTTATCATTAGGGGAACTGTTATATTCTTTGTTTCATTAATTATATTGATTATATTAATTTTTGTTTAAATTTAATATTTTTATAATTTAAAACAATCACAATAAATCCCAATAAATACAGGAACCATATCATAATATCTGTAGGTCCTGTTTCAATCCAGATTAGGGTATGTGTTAAAATTATGGAATAGATTCCTATTCCAACTTCTTTTTTATATTTTCCAACTATATTGAGGACTTTTAAGAATATCCCCATGAAAAACATTTGTATTAAAACACCAGTTAATCCAAAATCAAGATATGCCGGTCCAAACATGGTGGAAGTTATACAAACATTGTCTGTAAGGACATACAGTCCAATAAAAGTTCTTGGGCTGCCACTTGAAAAAATCATAGATAAAATATGGCCATGAGTAGTGCCTCCCAAGTTTAAGATTCTTTGAAATACTTCAAGGGTAAATCCTGCTCTGTAAAATATTAGCTCAAGAGGATTCAACATCCAGTGCTGGCCTGAAATGGACTGTGATGCAATATATCCGATAGCCAGTAAACCGATTATGATCAATCCCACAAATAAAATTCCTATTTTTCTATTTATTTTATTGATATAATACATTGTAATAAATATACTGGCTAAAATTCCAAGTACTGATGTTCTATATCCATTTAATCCAAATATTAAAGCTCCAATTAAAACCAAAATCAGATATCTTTTTTTATAATATTTGGCTATTAAAAGATTTATCATAATTAAAAATAATGGATAAGCTATTCTCCAGATGTTTGTAGTTGCATTTGATTTCAGTACGCTGTTGAAAAGTGGAATTCCTCCAATAAGAATCATATTTATTGATTGAAGTATAATCGCTATTAAAACAAGTGTAATTAATATTTTTTGGTTAAAAAAGTTGTTTATTTTTGTATATATTGGAGAAGATTCATTTTCATATATTGTAACTTGAGATTTTATAATTCCTGCTCCAATTAAAAATACCAGTGTTGCAAGTAAAACTGTTCCGATTGTTTCTGCACTTAAAGGATACTCGAATCTGTAATTAAATGATCCGATATATCCCATTGATAAAAAAACCATTATTGCAATTGCTACAATATATGGTGAAAAAAAGTCAAAGTTTTTAAAGTTCATAAAAATTATCCTCCAACTTCTCTTGCAGAAATAGCTAAATTCCCTCCGAAATTAGGCATAGCTGCTACATGTGTATGTACATAGCTTGCAAGTGTGTTTTTTTCCATAAATCCGTCTTGATTATTATATGAACCTTTTCCTCTTAAAATATTAAAAGCTAAATTATGTTTTATATTGGAATTGTCTACTAGAACTTTTGAGTAATGGAATTCATGTCCATTGAATTTTTCACCTTTTTTAGAGATTATATTGTCTTTCTTAACTTCGGCTATTGTATATTTTAAGGCCTGAACTTTATCAGTTAAAATTGAATTATATGGATAAACTCCAACTTGTCTGTCTTCATGAATAGAATTCATAAGATACATTAAACCTCCACATTCAGCAAAAATAGGTCTGTTTTCCATATGGAATTGTTTTATCTGTTTTAGCAGGACTGTGTTTTGGGATAATTCTTTAGAAAATAATTCAGGATATCCTCCGCCAATATATAATCCGTCTACATCTGGAAGGGATTCATCTTTTAGAGGTGAGAAATATTCCACTTTGCAGCTATTGGCTTCCAGAGATTCAATATTTTCCTTATAATAAAAATTAAATACTTCATCATACGCCACTCCAATTTTAACCTTCTGTTTATTCAGTTTATTCCATATATCTTCTCTTGGTGATGTTAATTTTGGAGCCTCTTTAGCTATTTCAACCAATCTGTCTAAATCAATAGATTCTTTTATTATATTTGACCAAAGTTCAATAAAAGACAGGGAATTTTCTCTTTCAACTGCAGGAACTAATCCCAAATGTCTTTGCTCAATGGATATTGAGTCATCACGGATAATTCCTCCGATTACTTCAACACCAGTAATTTCTTCAATGGATTTTTTAGTCTTTAAGTAATGGGCATTGTTTTTTACTTTATTTAGTATGACTCCAGCAATATTAATTTCAGGGTCTAATGCTTTAAATCCTAAAACTAAAGCAGCAGCACTTTTTACTAAACTTCTAGAATTAATAATTAAAATAACAGGAGCATTTAAAGATTTAGCTATTGATGCTGTACTTCCAATATCATTTATAGAGTCAATACCCTCATAAAGGCCACGGACGCCTTCAATAATTGCAATGTCTTTTTTTTCCATGGCTTTTAAAAATGCATCTCTTACCTGTCCCTCTTTCATAAAAAATGAATCAAGGTTTCTTGAGGTATTTCCGGTAGCTAATGTGTGGTAAGTTGGATCAATATAGTCTGGCCCTACTTTAAAGGGTTGGACATTATATTCTTCGCTTAATGCTTTCATAATTCCAGTAGCTATTGTTGTTTTTCCAACTGCACTACCAGTTCCTGCTAATATAATTCTCATAATATTATTTTATGGATTGTTGTGGTATAATTATTTATCGCATAACATGTTTTAAATAATATAATCAATATAATTTAAATTAATATATTTATGGTGGTTAAATGAGAATACTACTTATTCATTCTGATTATTTAAATTACAATGTAAAAAATAAAACACCTGTAGCTGAAGAAATCGAAGATGCTAAAAAACAAGGAGCATTTGATGAATCTTTAGTTGTATTTACAGCTGTTGAAAAAGACGACGAAAATAACCCACAAGGGATTGTTAAAAATTTAGTTAAAGAGGTTATTAAAACTAATGACCAAGTTAAAGCAGAAAATATAGTTTTATATCCATATGCTCATTTATCTTCTTCTTTAAGCTCTCCAAAAGTAGCTGTTCAAGTATTAAAAGATGCTGAAGAAGCTTTAAATGCTGAAGGATTAAATGTTAAAAGGGTACCATTCGGATGGTATAAGGCATTTGAAATTTCCTGTAAAGGACACCCATTAAGTGAACTTTCAAGAACCATTACTGCTGAGGAGGAAGATGAAGAGGAAGTAGAGAAAAAACCTTCTTCATGGTCTATTCTTGACGGAGATAAAATTATTGATATTGATGATTTCAAATTTGAAAATGATCAGTTGGAAAAACTTGTTAGCTATGAACTTGGTACTGGTGCATCTGATGCAGGAGAGCCTCCTCATGTTAAATTAATGAGGGAAAAAGAGTTATGTGACTATGAAAGCGCATCTGATGTAGGAAACCTCAAATGGTTCCCAAAAGGACGTTTAGTTCGCGATTTACTCGCTGATTATGTTTATAATTTAGTTGTAGATCAAGGAGCAATGCCTATTGAAACTCCAATTTTCTATGATTTGGACAACGAAGCTATTAATGTTCATGCTGCTAAATTTGGGGAAAGACAATACAGAACAGACACCAAGAAAAACTTGATGCTTAGATTTGCATGCTGTTTTGGCGCATTTAGAGTAATGGCTGATCCATTTATTACTTGGAAAAATTTACCTGCAAAACTCTATGAATTATCCACTTACAGTTTCCGTTTTGAGAAAAAAGGAGAAGTTGTAGGTCTTAAAAGATTAAGAGCATTTACTATGCCTGATTTCCATAGTTTCTGTGCTGATATGGAAAGTACTTTAGAAGAATTCTCAAAACAAACTGACATGTGTATTCAGACAGGTGTAGATTTGGATGTTAATTATGAAATAATTTTCAGAGCTACTAAAGATTTCTATGATGAAAATAAAGATTGGATGTACAGTATTGGTAAAAAAATAGGTAAACCAGTTTTACTTGAAATTTTACCTGAAAGAAAACATTACTGGTCTTGTAAAATAGACTTTGCAGCTATTGACTACTTAGGAAGACCAATTGAAAATCCGACTGTTCAAATAGATGTTGAAAGTGGTAAAAGATTTGATATTACATATCTTGGAGAAGATGGAAAAGAACATTATCCAACTATTCTTCACTGCAGCCCAACTGGAAGTATAGAAAGGGTTATCTGCAGTTTACTTGAAAAAACAGCTATTGAATTAGATGAAAAAGCTCCAATGTTACCTACCTGGTTAAGTCCTATTGAAGTAAGGATTATAACTGTTGGTGAAGATCACAAAGACTTTGCTAATGAATTATATGATAAAATCAATGCTGAAAATATTCGTGTTGATGTAGATGACAGGGATGAAAGTGTTGGTAAAAAAATAAGGAATGCTGCTACTGAATGGATTCCTTACATATTTGTTGTTGGAGACAATGAAAAAGAATCTGGTGTGTTCTCTGTAACAGTTCGTGAAACTGGTGAAAAGGTTGACATGACTGTTGATGAATTAATTAAAGAGGTTCTTGACAAAACCAAAGGAATGCCTTATAGAGGATTACCTTTACCAAAAGATATCTCAACAAGAATTAATTTCCAATAAACCTTCTTTTTTGAAGGTTTTCAATTTTCTTTTTTTGAAAAATAAACTTTTTTTAGTTATGGATGTGTCTGATTATTAATTTTCATAATCTTTGGTATTGAATAAAAAAATTATAACTATTTTTTCTCATGAATTTAACTTCTTTTAATGTAAAATAAGTGTTGGATAAATCAAACATATTTTTTATGAGAATTCTAGATATGTGGGGGATAAATCCACATATCTAGTTATTCAAGGTGATGTGTTTATTGAATATATGGAGGTTTGATAAGACATTCATGACTAACCTTTCAATAATTTTGGAATATGTTTTAGTCACATATTCCAGATTATATTTTGTAAGGGCTCGTATATATTTTTTATCTTTTTTTAAGCTTTAATTTCATGTTTTTAGGGCATTATTGTATTTTAAATCAAAATTTACACTTTTAGAGCAATATTATCAGTAACTTGTTTTTTAGTAGTTAGCTTTATTTAATTAAAAAAATATAATTATATATTGTATATAATATACGGAGGAACTATTTAATGTACAATATAGGAGAAGCTCTTATTGGTGATGGAAACGAGTTAGCTCATATTGATTTAATAATCGGTGAAAAAGAAGGACCTGTAGGTCAAGCTTTTGCAAACGGATTATCAAATTTATCTGTTGGCCACACTCCATTAACCACTGTAATTAGACCAAATTTAATGACTAAACCAGCAACTTTAATCATTCCTAAAGTTACTGTTGGAGATTTAGACGATGCTGCTAAAGTATTTGGACCTGCACAAACTGCTGTTGGTAGGGCAGTAGCTGATGCAGTAGAAGAAGGATACATTCCAAAAGACATCGTTGAAGACATCGTAATTAATGTAAGTGTATTTATTGACCCTTCTGCAAAAAATTATAGGAAAATATATCAATACAACTATGGAGCAACTAAATTAGCTATTAGAAGGGCTATGGAAGGTTACCCATCTATTGACAAAGTACTTGCAGAAAAAGACCGTGGAACTCACCCAATTATGGGCTTCAGAGTACAAAAACTTTGGTCCCCACCATATTTACAAGTTGCACTTGATTTAGACAACTTAGACGCTATGGAAAGAATCATCAACGATTTGCCTGATAAAGAAAGAGTTCTTATTGAAGCGGGTACTCCACTTGTTAAAAAATTCGGTGTCGGTGTTGTTGGAAAAATTAGGGAATTACGTCCAAGTGCATTCATTATAGCTGACCTAAAAACTTTAGATGTTGGTAGAGTAGAAATAAAAATGGCTGCAGATGAAACAGCAGATGCAGTAGCCATTTCTGGTCTCGGAACTATCGAATCTATTAAGAAAGCTATTCATGAAACTCAAAAACAAGGTATTTATTCAATCCTTGATATGATGAATGTGGCTGACTTTGAAGAAAAATTATCTGCTCTTCCAGATGACTTAAAACCGGATATAGTTTTATTACACAGAAATGTGGATTTAGAAACTTACAAAGCTGAAAAAGGTGAAGATACCAGTGAAATGACTGAATGGGGTAATATTAAATCCATTAAAAAACTCATTGGTGACGGTTTAGTTGCAGTAGCTGGAGGAATTACTCCTAATAAAGTAGAGGAAGCTACTTCAAAAGGTGCAGATATTATTATTGCAGGTAGATACATTATTGGTTCTAGAGATGTAAGAAGAGCTGCTGAAGACTTCTTAGCACATTTCCCACAAGATCCAGATAGTATGAGACTTGCACTTGATGAAGACGAACAAGTAAATTAAATCTTTTGATTTAATTTATTCTATTTTTTTTTAAAAAAGGAGATTATAATATGGGATTTTGTAATTCTTGCGGCAGGCCAATTGTAAAAGCAGATTATGGTACTAACGCAGATGGTAGTTTAAATGAGGAATATTGTAAAGATTGTTTTCAAAATGGGGAATTTACAGAACCTGATATAACTCTTGAAGAAATGATTACAAGAAAAACAAAAGAAATGATGGAAAAAAATCCTAGATTGCCTGAAAACCAAGCTACTGGTATTACTGTTGGATTTATACCAGGTTTAAAAAGATGGTGTCCAGAAGAGTTCTGGGATGATGAATTTTAGTCTGTTTTTAAAATAAATTCTTTAATTCTATTAGCTATATATTCATCATGACTTTTATTTGATTTGAGGAAGTAATTTTCTTCTTCTAATTCATTATATTTATCAACTAATTCGTTGTATTCATCATACATACTTTTAAGTTCTTTTTCTAGGTTTTGATTACTTTCAAAAATATTTGCATAGCTGGTTTTAGTATTAAGTGTGTCCTGTTTTAAGTTAGTGTATTTATTGCTTATTCTTTCGTAGCTATCTTTAATGCTTTTGTTTTCATCTTTTATGTATGAACATTTGTCCTTGAGGTTTTTGTTTTCGTCTTTTATGCTTGTGAATTTGGTTTTGATGTTTTCAGTTTCCTGTTTGATATTCACGAATTTGGTTTTGATGTTTTCGTTTTCTTCAATTAATTTCGAATGCTTGTCTTTTAAAGTTTCTAATTTTGAAGATTCATTTTCAAGAGTAGATAATAATTGATCTTTTTCTTGTTTAAGCTGATTAATCTCATTTTCAAATGCTTCAACATTTACTTTTGGTGTGGTTTCTATTTCATTGGTGTAGATATAATTGGCTATTTCAAGTGCACTAACTTTATCTTCCAAGTTCTTAAACTCTTCAATTTCACTTTGAGGAATAATTAAAACTTCTTCTTTATCTTCGTATATATCATCATGTTTAGGTATTGTGATTTGTATCTGTTTTGTTGTGTATTTTTTCTTTTCACCATTTTTAAGAGTTCTATTGTATTCCCTAGAATATTTTTTTACAACACCTTTTCCAGTTTTCATATTTTATTCCTCAATAATTTAACATTATAATTTTGTAGTTTAGTTATTATATTTTTTTCTAATTTTCTCATCGTGTAAGGTTAATGTTAGACATAGTCCGACTGTCAGCAGGATTGCCGTAACATCCATCACAAGTTTCATTGCATCTTTTAATATGGTATTTACAATTTTTTCAGTTAGGCTGTTTTCATGTTTCAGTTCTGTTGTGTTTACATGACCTAATTTTTCAAGATATTTTCCACTGTGGTGGGTAATATTGTTGTCATCTAAGTAATCCGGAGCATAAGTATCTACTGCATCATGCAATCCGCTAAACGCTCCAATTATGAGAATACATCCGATTATGGCAGTTCCCATTGATGATCCTAAAGTTTGGCTTGTTGTAATAAGTCCTGATGCTGTACTTTGTTTTTCTTCAGGAGTAGTATTAAGTGAAATGTCCACACCAAGTGAAATGACAAATCCTAATCCCAGTCCAAAGACGGTTAATCCTGGGGCTATGTCTATGAAGTGTGTATTTAATCCAAATTGGTATTTAAGTAAAAATGTTGATCCGATAGCCAATATGAATCCTATAATCATTATAATTTTATGATTAAATTTCATAGCTAATTTCGGAGCAAGTAATGAAGTTATTAGAAGGCCAACTGTGGATGGAAGTAAAGTTAACCCGGTTTTAAATGCACTTAAATGCAATACACTTTGTAGGAATACAGATACTGCAAATAATGCTCCAGCAAGTGATAAATTAGTTATTAAACGTATTCCCATTCCTGTTTTTAAATTATGATTTTTAAGTAAGCTGATATCTACTAAAGGTGTTTTTCCTTTTTTCTTTTGTTTATTTTCAAATATTCCGAAAGTTACAAGTAAAATAACTGATAATGAAATTAAAATCAATGTTGTTAACTGGTGGTGTTTTAAACATAATATTCCCAAAACAAGACTTATCAATCCGCTTACACATAAAATAGCTCCAATTATATCAAAATCACTTATGGTAAGGTGAGGTTTAAAGTTTTTAATTTTATATGAGAATAAGAATATGAATACAACTATTAACAGTTCAAGTACAAATCCGAATCTCCAGCTTAAAAATGTAGTTACAACTCCTCCAAATAATGGTCCGATAGCTGCAGCTATTCCTGCAATTGCACTGCTGATTGCAAGGGCAAAAGTACGTTTGTTATCTTTATATGTTCCACTAATTATGGAAATTGTAGCAGGAGTCATCAATGCACCGCCCAATCCTTCAAGTATGGACCATCCAATAAATAATGTAGTTGCGTTCTGACTTATGGAAGCAATTAGTGCACCTATTCCGTAAATTAGTGCACCTATTAAAAATATTTTCTTTTTTCCGACAATATCCTGCAATTTAGATCCAACAAGCATCAATGAAGCAGTAATTAAAGTATAAAAACAGATAATTAATTGTATTGTGCTTAACGAAGTATTTAAGTCTAAAACTAGTTGTGAAATACTTACATTCATAAAAGTCGAATCTAAAGTTATTATAAATGAAGCCAATGCAACCAATATAAGTGGGAGCCATGTTGTTTCATCTTTTGTAATAATTATCACCAGTTTAATTTAATATTTCTAAATTTGTTTAAACTATTTAAAGTATTTAATTATAAACATTTAATTGAGGTTGATTAAATGAAAGTTTTTGGTATCTGTGGGAGTCCTAGAAATGATACAACATACCATGTTTTGAAGGAAGCATTGGATAAATTAAATAATCAGGGATTTGAAACAGAGCTATTTAGTTGTTTTGGAAAAGATATTGGTCCTTGTATGCATTGTGATTATTGCTTGGAACACAAAAAATGCATTAGTCATGATGACATGCTGGAAGTATATGAAAAACTTCAGCAATGTGACGGACTAATACTGGCTACTCCTGTTCAAAGCGGAGGTATAAGTAGTAACTTGTCAGCTATTATGGACAGAACACGTGCTCTGGAAGCTGTTGATTATAATATTTTAAGAGGAAAAATTGGAATGAGTATTGCTGTTGGTGGAGACAGAACAGGAGGTCAGGATTTTGCCCATTTAAAAAATATAACTTATTTCATGATACATGGAATAATCCCGGTAAGTGGTGGACCTTTTGGATCTAATTTGGGAGCTTCTTTTTGGTCTAGGGATTCTATTGAAGATATAAAAAAAGATGATTACGGTTTTGAATCATTAAACAGAACATTAACAGAATTTGAAAAATTTTTAAAAAAATACATTGATTAAGTTATTGCAATGAGTATATTTATATAGTAAAATTAATTTATATTAGTATAGTTTTTTTATTTTAATCAAATTTTTTTATTAGGTTATGTTATGGCAAATAAGTTAGTTAGAGGTAGCTTTATTATTTTTATAGGTAATATTATCTTCCGTATTGGGGGGTATCTGTACCGTTTTTTAATGGCTGCTCTTTTAGGCCCAACTAGTTGGGGTATTTTAGCTACTACTTTGCCATTTCAGGGAATATTCCAAACATTGTCTGCTGGTGGACTCCCTCCGGCAATAGCTAAGTATGTTGCAGAATATGAAGTTGTAAATGAACATGACATGGCCCGTAAAACGATTTATGTAGCTTTAAAAATCATGGTATTTCTGGGAATATTCTTTGGAGTAATTATGGTTTTCATTGTTGCTCCATGGCTTGCTTACGATTATTTGGGAAAACCGGAAACACTTGTTCCACTGCAGATTGTAGGTCTTATTACTCCGTTTAGTGTTATTGTCGGTGCTTTTAGAGGAGCATTCCAGGGAGTATATAAAATGGAGTATATTGTATATACTCGTGCTGTAGAGCAGTTAGGGATGATTTTATTTGCAACTGCATTTGTTTTAATTGGATTTTCTGTTACTGGTGCACTATGGGGTACTGTAATAGGTTTTGCAGCAGCAGCGGTTTCTGCAGTATATATATTCAGACATCATATGGCAAAATATATTCCTCCTGCCAGTGTAGATTTTAAGTTTACCTGGAGAGATGAATTGGATTTGGCTACTACTTTGGTTAAATTCTCCATTCCTGTAATTATTACAGCTATTGCTGAAATGCTTATTTACAATATCTGTACTATGGTTATGGGTAAATTTTTAACTTTGGAAGCTGTCGGATTTTTTGCAGCTGCCGATCCTATATCCAGATTGCCATTAATGATTTCTATTTCAATAGCTACAACAATTTTGCCTGCTTCTTCTGAGGCATTCAGGGCAGGAAATAAGGTAGCACTGGAAAAATATGTTTCTGAAGCATATAAGTTTTCTTTACTGTTCGTTGTTCCAATGTGTATAGGATTGGCTTGTTTTGCAGCTCCTATTTTAAGATTGCTTTATTTCACTAATCCGGCTTATGTTGCAGGTGCATCTGCATTAGCTATTTTATCTATTGGTATGACATTCTACTCAATATTTTCAATTTCAACAAGTATTGTTCAGGGTATTGGTAATCCAAGAATTCCTATGTACATATTAGTATTTGGAGCTATTTTGACAGCTATTTTAAATTGGGTTATGGTTCCAACTTTAGGTATTGCAGGCGGTGCTGCAGCTACTTCAATAGCCTGTTTTGCAATGATGGTGCCTATACTTTATATGGTATTCAAATTAACTCAGGTTAAAGCCCCTAAAGTTTCAGTAGTTAAAATATTGGCTGCTTCAATGATGATGGGTGTTGTTGCATATATTATGCCTAAGACAACATCCTGGTTGTTTGTAGGAATTATTGTCTGTATGATTGTGTACTTCTTTGCATTAATACTTGTAAGATTCTTCACTCAGGAGGATATTGTAGGTTTAAGAGCATTATCCTCTAAATTCGGACCTTTGTCTAAAGTTATGGGTAAAATGTTGGATTTAGTTGAAAAAATCGAATTCAGATAAAATTTGCACGATTATATTTTTCAAATTCTTTTTTTATTTATTTATATTTCTTAAAATAACTAAAAATGAATATAACAACTTTTATTTTTGATTATTATGATTTATTTTATTTTTATTTTAATTTTTTTAATTTATTTAGGTAGTGTTTAAAGATATTAAGAAAAATATCGATAATTAATCAGCATTGCTTTTTAAAATAAGTCTATGTTATTATTCAATAACTTTTTGCAGGTATTTATTTAAATAATCTGTTATTTTTAATATTTTTTCATCGAAACATTATTTAATTATAAAAATCATAATATTCTTCATTATATTTTGGAGGAATATTGATGACCGATGTGAAGGCAGGTGTTGAATATAAAATCAATGTTGATGGGAATTCTTTCTTATTGGACGGTAAAAAATATCAATTATTGGAAAGTATCCTGGATACTGAGTCAATGACTGAATCCGCTAAATCAATTAAGGTTTCTTATAGAACTGCATTGAATTATATTGATAAAATAGAATCAGCACTTAATGTCAAAATTGTTAATACGACTAAAGGTGGAAAAGGTGGAGGTGGGGGAACTACCCTTACTGATGAAGGTTATTCTATTTTAAAAGAATGTAAGAAAATTAATGCTATTATGGAATTGCATAAGGATGTTAATGAAATTGAATCTGAAGTTTTAGACATTGATGAATCTAAAGGAATCATGACTGTTAAAATGAAACAATTTGAGATTAACACTCCGTTAAATAGAAATTATAAAGTGGGAGACAAATTACTGGCATTAATCAGCTATGATAATATTTTTGTCATGCTGGAGCCTCAGACTTCCAGTATTCGTAATATTATTAAAGGAAGAATCATTGAAATGAAACTGGAAAAAGAGGTTATTCGTGTAAAAATAGATGTTGGTGGACTTAATTTATATTCTGACATAACTTTATCTGCAGAAAAAGATTTAAATCTTACAATTGGTAAAGAAGTATATATTGGATTTAAAGCAATGTCTGTTGCCACTTTAAAGTTATAATTCTGGGGGAATTTTTATTTTAAAAATTGAAGTTGATGAAAGCAGATGTACGGGATGTGGGTCCTGTTATGATATTTGTCCAAAAGCAGGTAAAATATGGAAAATAAATGATGTTGCACATGTATTGGATTTAAGATATTGCCATGTTTGTACTATATGTGCGATGGCATGCCCTGAACACTGCATTAAAATTATACGTAATGCTCCGGAAGAGTGAATAATTTACTCTTCTTTTAATTTAACAATAGTTTGAGGAATAGCTATGGATAGAAAATCAAATGTTTCAAGAACTACATCTGAAACAGATATACAAATAGAAATGAATCTTGACGGAAAGGGAAAATATAATATTTCAACAGGTGTGAATTTTTTTAATCATATGTTGGAGGCATTTTCAAAGCATTCAATGATTGATTTGGTTGTTGATGCGAAAGGAGACATTGAAATTGATGATCATCATACTATTGAAGATGTCGGCATATTGTTGGGTGAAGCTTTCAGGCAAGCTATTGGAGATAAAAGAGGCATTAAAAGAATGGCTGATGCTACAGTACCTATGGATGAATCAGTAGCCAAAGTAGCTATTGATATTAGTGGACGCAGCTATTGCAATATGGAATTTGATTTTACTAATGAAAAAATTGGAGACATGACTTCTGAAATTGTTGTTCACTTTTTTGAGTCATTTGCATCTTCAGCTAAATTAAATATTTATGGGGTTTCAAAAGGAGCAAATGATCATCATCAGGCTGAAGCGGTCTTTAAAGCTTTTGCTAAATCATTAAAAGAAGCAATAAAAATAGAGCATGATGAAATTCCTAGTACAAAAGGTGTTTTATAAGTGGTAGGTGAAGATTTCTCTCAACGGGCATCTCATGATCGTTTAAGTGCAATAACTGATGGGGTTTATGCTGTAGCTTTGACTTTGCTTGCTTTGGAGATTGTTGTTCCGTCAGCTAATTCAATACATTCTTCTGCCCAATTAAACAATTATATGGTTAATAATCTGTTGCCGCAGTTATCTCTGTATTTAATTAGTTTCATTATTCTTTCAAATTTTTGGGCATCTACTAATGCTATTCCGATGTATAAAAAAGTGGATAATACTATTCTTACAATAAATTTGGCTATTTTGGCATTGGTGGTTTTAATACCGTTTTCAACTTCTTTTGTATTGTCTTTTTATCATTACTCTCAAAGTGTAATTATTTTTAGTTTGATTATCCTGTTGGTTGGATTGTTTTATCTGATTTTATATATTTATTTATTTAAAGAAAATTTAGTTAAAGAAAGGATTTATAAGTTTATAGAACCTCATAAAAGGATCATGCTTATTGAATTAAGTATTCCACCAGTGTTGGCTTTGATATCAATAGTATTGGCATTGTTCAATCCTTTAGCAGGTATGTATGTTTATGTTATTGTGCTTTTTGCAACAATGATAAAAAAAATAGCTAAAAGATTTATAAAGAATTAATTTTTTTTAAAAAATTTTGTTGTCTAAAAAAAAGATAATGTAAGTAGCTAAAAAGCTACTTTTAATTTTTATATTTATTCTGGTTTACTGATTAAGTCGGTTTTGCGACCGGTGTTACCCTCTTTCATGTGAGGGGTTCTTAAAACAGAATCGTTTCCTTTTTCAATTTCTCTAGCTTCATCAGCTAATGCTGCTGCAGATGCTGCCATTTCGTGTGCTGCTGCTACTAATGGGATGAAGTTTTCGAAACCTTTGGTCATGAAACATCCTTTCATATCTAAGTTTGCAACAGCTCCAGCCATTTCATATGATGCAATAGCTTTTGCTTTTGCATATGGGTTTTCAAATCCAGCTGCTTCAACAGCTTTTTCAGCAGTAATTATAAGTTTAGGTAATTCGATATTTCCTGCTGCAGCTCCGTCAATTACACCGTCAATTGTGTTTTGAACTAATCTTAAAGCTCCTGTTTCTGCAAGCACTTTGAGAATATCTGCGTTGAAAATAGCCATTTCAGTTGGGTCTAACCATTCTCTTTTTGCACCAATCATAGGGTCAGACATTACAATAATGTATCCTAAGCCTTGTTCATCCATTTCATCTTTTTTACCTTTACCTGGTGCATCACCAATGATAATAGCCGGGATGTCTTTTTCAGATAACAATTCTCTTGCTTTAGCTGGTCCAGGTGCTCCGGGGTTTGGACTAATGAAGATACAGAAATCTGGGTCAAATTGATCAACTTTTGGTACAACGTCTTCAACTTGTTCAGGATTCATTTTTGCTCCAGATCCGAATACTCTTACATCAATATTTGGTCTGTCTGCTCTTTCATCTAAAAGAAGGTCTAATACTGGAGAAGTTCCAATATTTCCACTTTTTATAATTCCTATTTTTACAACCATTTTAGTTCACCTATTATTTCTATACAATTGTTTATAGAATTGTATATTTATTAATCTTTTGATTTAGCTCTGTTTAATAAATTGAATATTTTCCATAATTCTATTCAAAAATTTTAGAAAAAGTAGTTAGAAAACGATAAAATATTCATATAATAATAGTTAAATTTTTAAAAATAGTTAAGAAGTGGTTCCGACGAGATTCGAACTCGTGATCCCCTCCTTGTAAGGGAGGTATCATACCACTAGACCACGGAACCATAGTACATCATTATTTATTGATATTATCATATATAAAGCTTTTGGTTTTTTAAGTAATTTAGATTTTATTTCCACAATTGAAGCAAAAAGTATCCTCTTTATTTACTGTACTTCCGCAATTGCTGCATTTCCATTTATGATTTAATTTGTTTCCGCAGTTGGTGCAGAATATATCATCATCATTTACTGGATGTCCGCACTTATTGCATCTTAATTCCGTTTTTATTTTTTTTCCGCAGTTGGTGCAGAATATATCGTCTATTTTTACAATATTTCCACAATATTTGCAGGTATTTGCAGAATGGCTATTTTTAGTTGCAGCTATTCCAGACACTCCTGCACTGGGTGTTTCGAATGTAGGTACTTTTTCAAGTATATTTGAACTTGTTGATGTACTGTCGGATAAAACTGGCTGACTATAAAAGTCTGTTCTGTTTTCTATTTCAAATATCATTTCATTCATTGCAGCAATTCTTTTATCATCAGAGGGGTGGGTAGAAAAGAAATCAAAATTATTGGCATTTTCTTCACTCATTGATTGCCAGAATGCCGGAATTTCCCTTATGTTATAACCTGCCCAATGAATTATCATCATTCCAAGTTTGTCAGCTTCTATTTCTTGGGATCTTCCAAATGGTTGTATTAAAAAAAGTTCAGACCCGATATCTGCTATATTTGTAATTGCACTTGTAGCAAGTCCTAATTCTTCTTCACCTAAAAGAATAAGTCCGAGGCTTCCAATTCTGGAAAGGGTTGTTATTGTATTTTTTGTATTTCGAACACTGGACTGGGTTCTGCTGTGGTCTAAAAGAGCATGTGCCATTTCATGACCTAGGATAAATGCTATTTTTTCTTCAGTATTGGCTATTGGCAGAATTCCTGAAAGTACGATGATTTTTCCTCCAGGGATGCACATTGCATTTTCGGCCTCATCTGCGATTAAATGGACTTCCCAGTCATAATAATCTGCTGTATAATCTGATCTTCCAATTTTAGCTAAATAATCTTCAACAGCAGTTATTAGATTTGAAGTAACCTTTAATATTAATTGGCCTTCTTGTGTCTGGTCTAATATTTCATGGCCATCTATCTTATTGTAATACTCATTATAACATTCATTTAAGAATTTGTCATCATCTATATTGTCATAATGAGATTTTCCAGTAAAAGGGTTAAGGCCACTTCTGTCATCTTTACTCATTTTACCACCATATTCTATTATTAGTTTATTTTTTATACTTTATAAAATCATGGGTTTACTTTGTGTATAAAATTCGCATCTGTCTGATAAGTAAGTTATAAATAAAAATAACACTATAATATACACTAATGAATTATTAATTGAAAGTGATATAAATGGCATGGGACGATTCTGCTAGTAAAATATGGATGGACGGAAACATGGTTGATTGGAAAGATGCAAAAATTCATGCACTTTCACATGTAGTCCATTATGGTACAAGTGTTTTTGAAGGTATTAGAGCATATGACAATAAAAAAGGCACTTGTATTTTTCGTTTAAATGAACATGTAAAACGTTTATTTAATTCAGCAAAAGTTTATAAAATTGATATTCCTTATACTCAAGAAGAAATTGCACAGGCAATTAGGGATACTGTTAAAATCAATGAGTTAGCTTCCTGTTACATACGTCCTGTTGTATTTAGAGGATATGGTCAGTTAGGAGTTAATCCGTTATCCTGTCCTGTTAATACTGTAATTGCTGCTTGGGAATGGGGATCTTATTTAGGTGAGGAAGGAATGGCTAACGGTGTAGATGTTGGAGTTTCATCCTGGAGAAAACCAGCTCCGGATACTTTCCCAACATTAGCTAAATGTGGTGCTAATTATATGAATTCTCAATTAGCTAAACTGGAAGCTATTGACCATGGTTATGAGGAAGCTATCATGCTTGATTATGAAGGGCATGTTTCTGAAGGTAGTGGGGAAAACATTTTCATTATTGAAGATGGAGTATTATACACTCCTTCAATGGATTCTTCCAATCTTAAAGGAATTACAAGGGAATCTATTAAACAATTAGCCAATGATTTAGGCTATGAAGTAGTTGAAGAAAGAATTTCAAGAGAAAGATTATATTTTGCTGATGAAGTATTTTTCAGCGGAACTGCTGCTGAAGTTACTCCTATCCGTTCAATTGATCATAAAATCATTGGTGCAGGTAAAAGAGGTCCAATTTCAGAAGAATTACAAAAAACTTTCTTTGACATTGTTGAAGGCAAAAAAGAAGATAAATTTGGCTGGTTGGATTACGTTTAAATGGTGTGAGAAATGGATATAATTCAGGCAATTATTATTGGTATTGTTCAGGGATTAACTGAGTTCTTACCGGTAAGTAGTTCAGCTCATTTAATCTTTGCTCAAAATGCATTAGGGGTAGAATCCTCTCTTGCTTTTGATGTTTTTCTTCATTTAGGAAGTTTAATAGCTGTATTATGGTTCTTCCGTGCAGATATTATCAGAATGATTCAGGCATTCTTATTAAGTATTGGAGATATTATTCAGCACAGATTTAAGGAAGGATTTTACTCTGATCCTTATAAAAGATTGGTCTGGTATGTAATTATAGCTACTATTCCTGTAGGTTTAGTTGGTGTATTATTTGAAAGTCAGGTAGAGTCATTGTTTGCAGGTGCATTATATGTTCCGGCATTTTTCTTATTTGTAACAGGTACTATTCTTTACTTATCTCAAAGAATGAATTCTGGTGAGGTTGATTTATCAAATCTTTCACTTAAAGAATCAATATTTATGGGATTAGGTCAGGCATGTGCTATATTGCCGGGGCTTTCACGTTCAGGTACTACAATAGCTGCAGGACTTGTAATAGGATTAGATAAAGAATTTGCTGCTAAATTCAGTTTTATATTATCTATTCCAGCTATTTTGGGAGCATTTGTAGTTCAACTTAAAGATATTGGAACAATCACAGATTTCAATGCTTTAGCTATTTTATTCGGATTTTTAGCAGCATTAATATCTGGTTATTTGGCTATTAAATGGTTACTTGAATTAATTCAAAAAAGAAGTTTGGATATTTTTGCATATTATTGTTGGATTGTAGGAATAATAGTATTTATGGGTTCAATAACCCATTTATTCTAAATACTATTCACTGCAAACCTTTTCTATTTTTTTTCTTAATCTTTCAACAGAGTTTCCTCTAATTAATGCTGTAAACATTGCACCGCCGGCCCCAACACCTTCTTTAACAAAACCGTCAAGGTAATTTTTTAATCCAGGGTACTCTGCATCTTCAAAATTAGGGTCTACAATATTGATTGTGATGTCTTCATCAATCTGTTTTATAAGGTCAAATAAATCAGCGGTTTCATCATTGGCTACAAAAACTGTAGTAGCTAAGTTTATCCTTGAAAAATCAAAATTTGGGTTTATGGATTTTACAATTGCACAAACAGCAGCCATTTGTGTTCCACCGCCTAAAATTATTGGGATGTCTGTAGAAATTACAAGTCCAGCCATTCCTGCAAGGGTTGGATCTCCAACCGCTCCAATAGCTTGCATTGCATCAATTTCATCAGTTTCAGGATTAAGATCTGCATTTTTCAATCCTTCATCCACTACTTTTGTTTTTAAATCATGAGGATTTGTAGGCATACTTCCACTGACTTTCTCATTAGCATCATATCCAAGAGCTCTTAAGATTCCAAGAGCAGTAGTTGTTCCTGCAGCTATACTTTCTCCGATTACTAGATAGTCATGCATCATTGAAAGCTTTGATCCAAGTTCTTTTGCATTTTCATAAATTTCCAATGGATTTAAAACTCCTTTTCCAGTTCTGATATCTCTTCCGTATTCCTTTCCAAGTCTGTTGCATTCTAAGTCAGGAGTAATTTTGGAACCTGCATCTACTATAACAAATGGGATATCAGCAAGTTGTAGGGATGCTTTAGTTAGCATTGATGGTGTTGGTGCAGCAGTTTCTCCAACTACTGTTTGGGGGATTTCGTCCATACAATGAACACTTCCGTGAACCATTATTTCAGCATCTGCTGCAGGTGTATATTCAGTTAATTCGGGGGTTGCTCCAGCTCCGGATATTCCAGGTATTTTGGAAGTTTCAGTTGTACCTATCACACATATAAATACAGGTTCTGCATACTTTATCTGGTTTATTAATTCATCAGAACCGTATGTTGTTATTCCGTCAATCATTTATTCACCTTTTTTAATTCTTCAATAATAATTTTATTTTGATTTATAATTTTTTGATTTTGCTTAATAATTTTTTCCAACATCTCTTTTTGAGTCAAATCCGTGCTGAATGTTTTTCCGTCTCTGGCTCTTGGAGGTATTTTAAATTCATTTGTTTGAGGTCTTGGGGGGATTCTGTTCGGACTGTCGGAATCTTTTTTAATTTCCTGTGTGTAGATATTTGAAACATTATTTTTACTGTTTTCTTCTAACAGTTCCATTAATCTGGAATCTACTTCATCACCTTTAAGCTGTCCCTGTTCAACTTCAAATCTTAATCTTTTTTGGATATTATATCCCTGATAAATTGGGATGTCTCTATTTTTGATTTCTTCTTTAAATTCCTCACTAAGATGTATGTCTCCCGTTAATTGTTTAACTCTTTTTTCTTCAGAAGTTTTTGTGCTATAAAATCCCATGGTTAGTAATTTATTTTTGAAATTTAAATATTTGTAGGAAGTGTGATATTATAAAATGTGTGTTTTTGCAAATTTTAAAATAGTCGTGAACTGTATCTTATTTATATTTCAAATGACCAATATTAAATTAAATTATTTTTTAAGTTGATTGTTTTGATATGTTTAGGAATTGAAGGAACTGCTGAAAAAACAGGTGTAGGAATAGTTGATAGTGACGGAAATATATTGGCTATGGCGGGAGAACAATTATTTCCTGAAAAAGGAGGTATTCATCCTAGAATAGCTGCCGAACATCATGGATATTGGATTCCAAAGCTAATTCCAAAAGCTATTGATGAAGCAGGAATTTCTTACGATGATTTGGATTTAATCTCTTTTTCACAGGGTCCTGGTCTTGGACCTGCTTTAAGAATTGTAGCTACTTCTGCAAGAACACTGGCACTATCATTAAATAAACCGATAATTGGGGTTAATCATTGTATTGGGCATGTTGAAGTGGGAAAATTAGATACTGGTGCAGTTAATCCTGTAACACTTTATGTAAGTGGTGGAAATAGTCAGGTAATCTCTCATGAAAGCGGAAGATATAGGATTTTTGGTGAAACATTAGACATTGCTGCAGGAAACTGTCTTGATCATTTTGGCCGTGAAACTGGTTTGGGTCATCCGGGAGGTCCGGTAATTGAAAAATTGGCTAAAAAAGGGTCTTATGTTGATTTGCCATATGTTGTAAAGGGAATGGATTTCTCATTTTCAGGATTATTGTCTGCAGCTTTAAGGGAAGTTAAAAAAGGCACTCCAATTGAAGATGTTTGTTTTTCACTGCAGGAAACCGCTTTTTCAATGCTTGTTGAAGTAACAGAAAGAGCACTGTCTCATACACAAAAAGATGAGGTCATGTTATGTGGGGGAGTTTCTGCAAATTCCAGACTCAGGGAAATGCTTAAGGTAATGGCTGAAGAACACGGAGCCAAATTCTGCATGCCTGAGATGAAACTGTGCGGTGATAATGGAGTAATGATTGCATGGTTGGGATTAATTATGCATAATCAATTTGGTCCTTTGGATATTAAAGATACTGGAATTATTCAGCGTTTCAGAACTGATGAAGTAGAGGCACCATGGGTTAATAATAATGATTCTCATTTAAAATTACCTGATAATTTAATAGCTAAAGGTGCTGAATCGGATATTATTAAAATTTCATATTTGGGTAAAAATGCAGTATTGAAAAGTAGAATTCCGAAAGCTTACAGAATTGCTGAGATTGATTCCAAAATAAGAAAGTCAAGAACTAAACTTGAAGCTAAATTGCTGTCTGATGTTAAAAAATCAGGTGTAATTACTCCTGTATTGTATGATGTTGATTTGGAAAATAAATCTATATTGATGGAAGCTATTGAAGGTAAAATGCTTAAAGAAGTTATTGATGACAATTTAGCTTATAAAATTGGAGTTGAGATAGCTAAAATACATAGTTTGGATATTATTCATGGGGATATTACAACTTCCAATATGATGCTTAGAGATGGAAAATTAGTATTTTTAGATTTTGGTCTTGGGAGACATTCTGATTTATTTGAAGATAAGGCAGTTGATTTGCTTGTGTTGAAAAAATCATTGCAAAGTATAGACGGCACTACAGCTAGCAAATACTTTGATAATGTCTTGGAGGGTTATGCAGAATCATATGGAAAAAATAAAGATAAAATAATTGAAAAAATAAAAGAAATAGAATCTAGAGGGCGTTATACTCATTAGAAAAGTACGGGTTGTGCCGACATTATTTTTATATATGTGGGAACCTCTTTTTTTTAGTGTATTGGATGTGGGATTGACACAAATTTCTAAATCCGTTTGCATAAAACTTATAAAAAAGTTCCGGTGCTTATAGATTTTAAGCACCAGAACTTATGATACAAAATTTCTTTTGTAGTTATAATTAAATTTTTTGGAACTGTTGAAAATTAAAAAATAAATGTAGTTTGATATTTGAATATTGCTTTTCACTTCGTAAATTTATTATAACTCTCTAATTGTTTTAATTTTAAATAAATATTAAATGCTATTTTAAACAGCCGATTGGAATTACTTTAACGCCATCCGGACGAGTGTATGCATATTTTCCACAAGTAAGCACTGCAAGAAATGTAGGATTATCCAATTTTTTATTCTTTTCAATTAACGCCTTGATTTTAAGGAGATTTTGGGCACCTTCGTTTATTCTTTCACTTCCAAGCTTGTATTCTATTAATGCATATCTTCCGTCCCTCAAGTGAACAACACAGTCAATTTCTAAATCTGACTTGTCATGGTAATATGAAACTTTTCCGCCATGGGAATTTGTATAAACATTTAAGTCACGAATGCATAAATTTTCAAAAATAAATTCGAATGTTTCCAAATCATTTTCCATTGATTTAGGATTTGCATTCAATGCTGCTACGGCAATTGAAGGATCAATGAATACTTTTTTATTTCCTGATCTGATTGCTGATTTGGATTTGATGTTTGGGGACCATCCTCGGTTGTCTTCAATTACAAATAATTTTTTCAAGGCATCAACATATGAATAGTATGTGGGTCTACTTATATCCATAAAATTAGCATTAATATCATCTATAATGGTTTGGTCTTTAGCCAGTGTGGAATTATTTCTTGCAAGCGAACGTAATAATACTCTTACCCTATCAGGGTCTCTTTTAACCCCATCAACAGCAGAAACATCTGTGTTACAAATGTTTTCCAAATAATTATATGCAACGAAAAGTTTGCCCTCTCTGGTTTTTTGATTCAATGAATCTGGCCAGCCTCCGCGGCATGCAGCAAATATCAAATCGTTTATTGTTAAAGAGGATTCGCAGTTATTAATGTTAATGTCGGGATTGTCAAATAAGTCCATAATTGAAATTTACCCGTTTGATTCGCCGCTTTCATACAAACTCATAGGCCTCATCAGCATTCTATGGATTCTTCCGGTTCCTGAGTGCATGATGCTGTCTTCATCGACCACTGTTGAACCGGTTAAAATATATAGTCCATATCCTTCGCTTTCATCCACGCTTGTTCTGACGGAATCCCACAATACAGGAGCCACCTGCCATTCATCAATTAATCGTGGTTTCTCTCCTTTCAATAATCTGTAAGGTTCTATGTCTGCCCACATCATATTTGTTTTATAATTATCTTTGTCTTGTAGTTTTAATACACTTTTAGCATGCTGTTCGGCAGTAGTTGTTTTGCCACACCATTTCGGTCCAACAATGAGAATCGCACCAATCATTGTAAGATATTTTTCCAAATCTTTATCCAATATTCTCGGTAAATATTTAACAACCATAGTGATTACTCCTTATTTTACAATTTTTCCATATATTACTTTACAATTTTTCCAACACAAAATCTACTACTTATTTTATCTAGAGAATTGAAAAGCAATATTTTTCGAAAAGTAGGTATGTTTCTTGTTAATTCAAACAGTTGTTGGCTCAAATGGGTAAAAAAAAGACTTGAAGAAATATCTGGCTCTGAAATTACCGTGCAAATGGCAATCAACACCTTTTCAAACATTTCTATAAAATTTTTACAGACTAAAAAATTTAAAAATTAGAATCTTAAAGTTAAAGTATCTCTTATTTGATTAAAGAGTAGTCAGTAGTTTATGATTAAGATATTTTGGTTATTAATTATTTTTTAAATTCTTTAAATTACTTATTTTCATGATTTAAGCTATTTTGATTAAAAATAAAAAATTCATATTGTTGATTAGGTATTAACTTAATTTAGGCATCTAGAATATTTGTGATATTCTAGAATTAATTGGTCTATCAAGTAATTTAAACAATAAATAAATTTTACATGTTTACCATATTGGAAAATGATAAATCTATTGAAAGGAAATTTAAACCATTATTGAAGATTGATGATAATATGCAATTAGTTTGAATCAACTGGACCTTTCTAGACATTGAATTATTCATTTAAATCTTTTGGATTTTTTAACTGATTATGAGTTAATTTTATAAAAAATTTAATTCATATTAATTTTATGATAACATTTATAACTGGTAACAAACATAAAGTTATAGAAGCAGAGAATATATTTAAAGATTATGACATTAACTTAGAGCATATTGATTTAGGTTACTGTGAACCTCAGGGAACTCTTGAGGAAGTAGCTATATCAGGTGCAAAATATGCCAGTCGTAAACTTAATAAACCTGTGATTGTTGAAGATGCTGGTTTATTCATAAAAGCTTTAAAAGGTTTTCCTGGAACATATTCTTCTTATGTTCAAGAAACTCTTGGAAATCAGGGAATATTAAAGCTTTTAGATGGTGTCAATGACCGTTATGCCGAATTCAGGTCAGTTATTGGGTACTGCGCCCCCAATTCTGAGCCCAAGATCTTTTTAGGTAAGGTCATAGGTGAAATCGCAGTTGAAGAAAAAGGAGATTTAGGTTTTGCTTTTGATCCTATTTTCTATGTTCCAGCTGAAGGTAAAACTTTTGGAGAACTTACAACTGAAGAAAAAAACCAGTTTTCACATAGAAAAAATTCTTTAGAAAAATTTATTAAATGGTATTCTATTCAATAATTTTCTAATTTATTATTATGGGCTTACTTTATAACTAATATTAAGAGGTAATTATTATGGCAAGACCAGAATGGGTAACTTACAGTGATGAAGAAATTGAAGAAATGATTTTAAAATTTAACAAAGAAGGAAAAAGTACCAGTGAAATCGGTATTATTTTAAGAGACCAATACGGTATTCCTAGTGTTAAAGAAGTAACCGGTGAAAGAATCACTCAAATCTTAAAAAGAAATGATCAAGCTGGAAAATACCCTGAAGATTTAATGAACTTAATCAAAAGAGCAGTAAATATAAGAGATCACTTAGCTGAAAATCCTAAAGATTTACACTCTAAAAGAGGTTTAACTATCATTGAATCTAGAATCAGGAGATTAGCTTCATATTATGTAAATGAAGGTGCATTACCTGAAGGATGGAGATACAATCCAAAAGAAGCAGCACTCCTTGTTAAATAGAGCTAGTGAAGCTAGTAATGTGCTTAAGAAGCATATAGAAAACAATAACGTTATAAGAATTATTTCTCATAACGATGCTGATGGAATTTCAGCGGCAGCTGTATTAGCTAATGCTTTAAAAGAAGAAAATGTTCAGTTTCATACTACGATTGTTCCTCGTCTTAAGGAAGATTTAATAAATCAGTTAAGGTATGAAAAACATGATTTGGTCATTTTTTCAGATATGGGAAGTTCTTTTGTAGGGGAACTCAATTCTTTTAAATGTGATGTTATTATAGCTGATCATCATCAGGTTAGTGATGTTGAAGCAGAAAGCAATGTGGTTCACATAAATCCTCATTTATTTGACATTGATGGAAGCAGGGATTTAAGTGGAGCTGGTTCCAGCTATTTGGCAGTTAGGGATCTTGATAAAAAACATTTAGCTTATTTTGCTTTAATTGGTGCTTTTGGTGATATGCAAGGTCAAGATGGATTTACTGGAGTTAATAAACTCATTGTTGATGATGCTAAACAAAGTGGTAATTTGGAAATTCATGATGGTTTGAAAATAGTTTCTAAATCATCTGAACCACTTTTTAAATCTTTAGCTTACACTTTTTCTCCTCCGCTTCCAGGAATAACTGGGGATTTGGAAGGTTCAACTGAGTTTTTAGAAAAGATGAATTTGTCTTATGGAATTAAATTCACTGATTTAGGTGAAGAGGAAAAAGATATTCTTAAAGATGAACTTATTAAAATCAATCCGGATATCTTCGGGGATTGTTACACAGTTCCAAAAGAAATACCTTTGCTTCGTGATTTGGAAGAGTATTCATATATTCTTGATGCATGCGGTAAAAATAAGAAGTTTGGATTAGGTTTAAGCATAGCTCTTGGAGAACGTGAAAAAGCCTTAAAAACAGCTACTGATTTGCAACGCAAATACCGTGATCAACTTGTTAAAGGATTGGAATGGATTAAAAGGGAAGGTTCAGTTAATCTTTCCCATATTCAATATTTATACAGTGAGGATAAAGTGTTGAAATCTGTAATGGGCACAATAGCTAGTATAGGTTTGTCTATTAACTTGTTGGATGATTCAAAACCTGTTTTAGGATTATCTAGACTTCATAAGGATATTAAAGTTTCTGGAAGAACAACTAGGCAACAAGTTGAAAAAGGAGTTAATTTGGGAAAAGCCTTACAGGATAGCTCCAACAATTTCGGTGGCCAGGGTGGAGGTCATGATATTGCTGCAGGGGCTATGATTCCATTTGATAGTAAGGATAACTTTTTAAACTTAGTTAATGATATGGTTGAATATCAAATAAATAATGATTAATATGTTTTTAACAAAAAAAGAAGAACAAATGTGTGATGGGGAGTTTGGAGAAACTATTAGAAAAAGCATGGATATATTAGTGGCTTTAGGAGATATTTATGGTGCTTCTAAATTAGTGGATATCACTTCAGCACAGGTTTCCGGAGTTTCTTATAAAACTATTGGTGATGCAGGCTTGGATTATCTTCAAGATTTGGCCAGTGATGATAAAGGGGTAGCTAGTGTTAATTCTTCCCTAAATCCTCCTGGAACTGATTTGGATAATTGGGAAGCTTTAGGATTTCCAAAGGAATTTTCAATTAAACAAAATCAAATTGTAGAAGCTTACGGTAAACTTGGAATCTCAAAAACATGTACTTGTACTCCTTATCTTGTTGGAAATGTTCCTAGATTTAGAGACCATGTATCATGGTCTGAATCTTCAGCAGTAGCATATGTTAATTCTGTAATTGGTGCTAAAACTAATCGTGAAGGCGGTCCTGCAGCATTAGCAGCAGCTATTGTTGGTAAAACTCCTCTTTATGGATTCCATTTAGATGAAAATAGGACGGCTAATTTAGTAGTGGATGTTGAAACCGAACTCGCAGGTGCTGATTTCGGAGCTCTCGGATATATTGTTGGGAAAATTGTCGGTGGTGGAGTGCCTTACTTTACTCTTAAAAATATTCCTGATAATAATAATTTAAAAACATTAGGAGCAGCACTTGCGTCATCAGGTTCAGTAGCTCTTTATCATATGGAGAATGTTACTCCGGAATATAATGTGGCTGCTAAAAGTGAAGCTGATGATCATATTGCAATCTCTGAAGACGACATTTTAGACACCCGTAACAAACTATCTACTACAACTGATGAACCGGATTTAATCTGTTTGGGCTGTCCTCATGCTTCCTTGGAAGAAATAAAAGAAGTTGCAAATATTGTCAAAGGAAAATCAATTAAAAACAAATTATGGATTTGCACATCAGTTAGTGTAAAAGCAACAGCTGATAGAATGGGGTATACAAAAGTTATTGAAGATGCAGGTGGTAATGTGGTCTGTGATACCTGTATGGTCGTAGCACCTATTGAAGATATGGGCTTTGAAGTAATTGGTGTAAATTCAGCAAAAGCAGCTAATTATGTTCCGTCTATGTGTGGACTTGATGTTGTTTATAATGATGTAGAAAACTTGATTCAATTTGAATAATTTTTTCTACTACTTTTTTTTTAAATTTCAGTATTTCTATAGAATGTTTTTAGCTATTTTTCTTAAAAGTGTATTTTATAAGAAACTATTTATGTAAATAATTTGATAGGGTATTCTATAAGACACTCATTAGGTTGTTTTTAATACTTAGTCGAAATGTAATCAACTTTTTAGGGTGTTGTCTTCAACTTTAAATTTAATAAAATCATATAATAATTATAGGTGAATAAATTTATGAATTATTTAGTTATTGGTGCAGGAAATGCTGGTAGGCCTGTTGCAAGGTTACTTAATAATCAAAATCATAAGGTTATTATAACTGATCCAAAACAGTTATCTGATTTTAAACAAGATGTGCAAAGTATTTTAAAACAAATGGAAAAAGAGGGAGTTATTTTAGATTTAGGCAATGATAATCCTTCTATTGATGGTATTGATAAAGTTTATAAGGCTCCAAGTTTGCCTGACAGTGCACCTATTGCAAAAAAAGTTGCTGAAGCTAATTTAGAGGTTATTACTAATGAAGATTTCTCAAAAATGGTAAATGATTTAATTCCTGTTGATATTATTGGAATCACGGGAACTATGGGTAAAACAACTACTACATTTATTACAACAAGCATTTTTAAACAGGCAGGTTATAAAGTATGGTCCTGCTCTTCTTTAGTTAATAATTTAGTTAGTGAAGCTATTATTGATGGTATAGTTAAAGGTAAAGCTCAAAATTGTGATATAGCTATTTTTGAACTTCCTCATGGAACTATAGGGCTTCTAAATGAATTGGATATTAAAATTGGTCTTTTAACCAATATTGCTGAAGACCATCTGTCTGAATTTGGAGGTTCTCTTGAGAAATATCAGCAACGTAAATTGATTTTGGAAAAAATGAGTGAAACATTTATTGCAAATAATTCCTGCAGGGATATTATAGCTCCGGTAAGGGGCAATGCTCTTTATTATGCTTTAGATGATGATTGTGATTTTATTGGAACTGCCGGTGATGAAAAATTAACCATCAAATATTCTAAAGGGGAATTTACAACACCGTTCCACATGGTCAGCTATTTCTTTGAAAACTCTGTAGGGGCCAGCAGTGTTGCTTTAACTTATGGTGTTTCTCCGGAAGATATTACTGATGCATTATCTGAATTTAAAGGACTTCCGGCACATATGGAGGATGTTGGTGAGTATAATGGAAGAAAAGTTATTTTGGATTCTGCATTTTTATATGATGGAATGAAAATCACTCTTGAGTACTTTAAAGACGACAATGTTGTACTGTTTCTAGATCATTTTGATACATTATCTAAAAGGGATAAGACAGAAGTCGGTCAGCTTGTTGGACAGTATGTGGATGTTATAATAGCTAGTGGATTTAATGAGGTTAACCAAACAGTTGAGATGGATGCTGCATATGAAGTTTTAGATGCTATTGAAAATCCAAGTGCAATTAAAGTAGCTACTAGGGATATTACTGAAGCAGCAGCTCTTACATTCAAATATTCCAAACCTGGAGACATTATTCTGCATATGGGGCCACTTATAGCTTATGATAGAATTACCACTGTTGAAAAAATCATGAAAGGACTTGAAGAGGGAAGTAAAAAATATGAATGAGTCTGATTTTCCGGAAGATACAACATTTGGAGTAATTGGAATTTGCGGAGCTAATTGTAATCTGGTAGCCAGAATTCTTAAAGACCGTGGATTTGATGTTATTGGAACAGATATGTCCTCTGGTGATGATTGCAGGTTTAAAAAATCTTTGGAAGGATATGACATTGAAGTATTTTATGAATCTCATCCTGAAGAGTTTTTTGAAAAAGTAGATTATATAATTCCTCCAATAAGTTTACCTAAAACAGCTGAAGTATTTGATATTATTCAGGAAAAAAACATTCCAGTTCTGGAAGTTAGTGATATTATTGATATTTTTAAAGTAAATAAACCGGTATTTGGAATAACCGGAACTAATGGTAAGACAACTACCACAACCCTTCTGAAAAAAATAGCTTATGATAATAATATTGCACCTGTTGAACATAATTTAGAAAAAATGCAGGGGAATGCTGAATATATTCCAATTTTACAGTCTCGTTTAAATGGGGATGTTGGAATATTGGAAGTAGGCACATTTGGAGTTCCGGGCACTATTGAAAGAATAGTTGGAAATTCTGAATTAACTTCCGGATTAATAACAAACATAACTCCTGATCATTTAAATGATTTGGGAGGATTTATGGAGTATGCGCATGTTAAAGCAGAATTTATAAAAGGATTGGCTGGAAAACAACTTATTGTAAACGGTCAGGATCCAACAATCATGGGGCTTTTAAGGGAATTGAACTTTGAAGGTGAAATAATTACTTTTGGAGTAGATGAAATGCCTGTAGGTGTAGCTTCTAAAGAATGTGTTTGCGGAAAAACTATTGATGTTAAAGAGATTATTTCAGGTTCTGGCTATTATTTATGTGAATGTGGTCTAACAACTCCTCAACTGGATTATATTGCAACCAACATTAATTTAAAAAACAGAACATTTGAATTACATACTCCTGATGAAAAATTAGAAGTTAAAATGCTTCTTGAGGGAATTCATAATGTATATAATGTTGTGGGAGTAATTGTTGCAGCTCATGAATTTCTAAAATTACCTTATGATAAAATATTGGAGTCAATAGCTACTTTTGGTGGGGTTTCCGGAAGGATGGAAAAAGTAGCCACTATTGGCGAAAAGGATGTTGTTGTAGATTTTGCACATAATCCTGCAGGTGTTGAAACGGTTTTACGTGAATTTAAAAAATTATATGGTGATATCACTACAGTTATTACAATTTCCTCTGAATCCGGTGCTGAAGGAGATTTGGAAATATTTAATAAAGTTTTAGAGTTTTCTAAATACATTGTTCCGGCATCCAGTGCTTCTCAAAAAATAGCTAGTGATAAAATAAGTGAACGTCCTGAACTTAAAGAAAAAATTATATTGGATCATGGTGTTGATGATTTTGTCAAAAAAGGCACACTTGGCGCAACCTTTGATGAAGTTCAAGAAGGAATTAATCAGGCATTAAATCTGGATTGTAATATGATAATAGCTATTGGTGAGGCTGCTACAAAATTTAAAAAATGTGTCAATAATTTATGAATTAAACAATCATATGTTTAATTATTTTTTCTAATTTTCAGCTATTTTAATAATTTAAATTTTTGTTTTGTTTACACTTGTTATTATTGTTATTATCTTTGTGCATAATTTTGAGTTTTGTTTGTTGGTTTGGGTACTTTTTTCACTTATTTTTACTGCTCGTTTTATTTTTTATTTTGTTCATTTTATTTTTTAAAATTATTTGTTTGTTTAATTAATAATTTAACTAAGTAGATTATATTTTTATTTTCCATTGTTATATGTTTATTTATTCAAATCAATAGGTAGTTTTATATAAGTTGTGTTAAAGATATATACATTGTCTAACTGATTGTTAGTTCAATGTACATTATAATTATTTTTAATAATTATATTGTTAATGGAGAATAATCTCATGAGTATAAAAAAGAATATTGGTGTGTTAGTTCTTTTATTGGTACTTTTAAGTATGTCTGCAGTTTCTGCTGAAGACGTATCTATTAATGCTAATGATACTTACCAAACGCCAAATGAAATTCAAAAAGATTTCACGTCTTTACAAACAGACATTGATAATTCTCAAGGTGTATTTGAGCTTACTTATGATGTCAAACATGGAGATGATGAAATAGATAATTATGGTATTTCTATTACAAAGACTACTATAATTAACGGAAATGGTCATACAATTGATGCTAATGGTCATGGAAGTATTTTTGTAGTAAAAGATTCTTCTGTTACATTAACATTAAATGATTTGACTTTGATTAATGCAAATCCTGTTTCTGATAGTTCAGGAATTGTAAGTAATGGTGGGGCTGTTTACTTTGATGGTTCTACTTTAATAGTAAATAATGTGAATTTCAAAAACAATACGGTCTATAAATCTGGTGGTGCAATTTACACTACTGGAACTTGTATTGTAGACAGTTCTGTTTTTGATGGAAATGATGTGCAATTCAGAAGTCAAAATATTGACAATGGTGGTGCAGCTATCTATGCAGATAATGGTGCTTCATTATTAATCTCTAATTCACAAATAATTAATAACCATAAAAACATGGTTATTCGTGACAATAATGTTGGAGATCTTGTAGATGGTGTAGTAGTTGCAACAGGATATACTAAAATTTCAAAATCTTACTTTAGAAATAACAGTGGATGTTATGGTGGAGCTGTAACTTCTTTAGGTTACACTAATGCTGGTAAAAATCAGATTATCATTGAAAATTCAGTATTTGATGCAAATAGAGCATTCCAAGGTGCAGCTGTAAATGTCATGGGTTCTACTTTCAAAATATCCGGAACCAATTTCACCAACAATAAAGGTGTTGGTTATGGAAGCGGAAATCCTAATGTAGGTGCTCTTCTTACATGGTATGGCTGTGAAGGTACAATATCTGATTGTAATTTTATAAACAATACTGCAGATAATGGTGCTGCTTATAGATTAGGAGATGATAATAAGGGTGTTTCCAGTGCCAGTGTTGACAGCTGTACTTTTATAAACAATACTGCATCCAATCAGGTGGTGCTGTATATGAAGGTGGAAAAACAGGTAAAGCTACTTTAGATATTAAAAATTCCACGTTTACCAATAACTCTGCAAAAAAAGAAGGTAGTGCTATTTATAGTGGAGATAATTTAAATATTGATGATGATACAACATTTACTAATAATATGGTTTATATGTATTATACCGGTACTTTAAACATAGGTGAAATTAAAACCTTTACTGATTTGCAAAAAGCTATAAACATGGTTGAAGGTGATATTCATTTAAGTTCTAATGTAACTATGTTGGCTAGTGAAGCTGATAACTTTGTAAATGGTATTGTTGTTGACCATCTTGTTAATCTTAAATGTGATGGTTTTACTATTAATGCTAATAATTTAGGTAGAATATTTAATGTTACCTCAACAGCTGATAAATTAAATATATATAATGCTAATTTAATTAATGGTAATGCAGATATAGGTGGTGCAATATATAACACTGGTTCTGTATATGCATATAACACTAATTTTATAAACAATACTGCTGCTACTATGGGTGGTGCAGTATTCAATAATGGTACTTTAACTATTCAAAAATGTATTGTAGATAATAATGATATAACCAAACGTACTTCTTCTGACTCTGAAGATTATGGTGGTGCAGCTATCTATAACTGGTATGGTAGTACATTATTTATTAAAAATAGTACTATTTCCAACAACCTTAAAAATTATAAAAATGGGGATTATGTTGTTGGTGCTGTAACTTCTCTTGGTAAAACTATAATTTCACAAAATTCTTATTTTGTTAATAACTCTGGCCGTTGGGGTGGAGCTATTACTACTTCAGGCAGTTCATTACCTGGTAAGAAGGTTAATGAATTAAGTATTAGTGATTCTACATTTAGTAAAAATGGAGGATTATATGGTGCAGGTATATTTATACAAGGTTCTAAGTTCTCAATTACTAGTTGTGTATTTGATAGTAATACCGCATCTGGTAAAGGTAATATGACTCCAAATGATAATAATGGGGCAGCTATTGAAGTAACTAATACTGATAAATCTATTACTGGAACTATTTCTAAATCTACATTTACCAATAACAAAGCTCAATATGGTGGAGCTATTGATATTTGTGCAGGAACCATTAAAATTACAAATTCAAAATTCATTAATAACTCTGCTGATGTGGAAGGTGGAGCTATAGATATTAATACTTTAAATGGTAATCCTAAAGTTACAATTTCAGGTTCTAAATTTATTAACAATAGTGCACCACTTGGTGGAGCTATATTGAATATAAAAGATTTAACTGTTAAAGGATCTACTTTTATTAACAATACTCCTAATACTATATTTAATGGGGTAGGTGCTGGAGGTAATCTTAATTTAAATATCAGGACTTTTACTGATTTACAAAATGCTATTGGTCTTGTTACAGGTACTTTAACTCTTAATCAAAATATTGCAATGACTGCTAAAGAAGCAGCTAACTTTACAAACGGAATAACTATTAATAAAGATATTACTATTGACGGTAAAGGCCATACTATTGATGCTAAGAATTTAGGTAGGATTTTTAGTATTGGTGAAGGATTTACTGTTACTTTAACTAATGCTACTTTGATTAATGGTAAAGCTGATAAGGGTGGAGCTATTTATAATGATGGTTCTTTAACTTTAAGTGATGTTAAATTAAGTGATAATGCTGCTGATAGTTATGGTGGTGCTGTATTCAACAATGGTCATTTAGTTGTCGGTAATTCTGTATTTGATTCTAATGATATTGTTAATCGTGGTTCTGCTAGTGTTGATTATGGTGGTGCAGCGATTTATAACTGGTATGACGGTGTTTTAACTGTATCTGGTTCTAATTTTACTAATAATATTAAGAATTATAAGAATGGGGATAATTTAGTTGGTGCTATTACTACTATTGGTAATGCTACTGTTAGTGGTTCTAACTTTGTTAATAACTCTGGCCGTTGGGGTGGAGCTATTTCAGCTACTGGTGCTGAATTAAGGAAAAATTCAAGTACTTTAACAGTATCTAATACTATATTTAAAGATAATTCTGCTTTATATGCGGGTGCTGTTTACATATGGGGATCTAATTACAATATAGCTGATTGTGTATTTGATAACAATACTGCATTTGGTAAAGGTAATATGACTCCAAATAATAATAATGGTGGTGCTCTTGTTGTATCTCAAGTAAGTAGATTCAATGAACCAATCACTGGTACTATTTCCGGTTCTAAATTTACTAATAATAAAGCTCAATATGGTGGTGCTGCTTACTTCAATAAAGGATTTGTAACTATTACTGATTCTGTATTTGAAAATAACGTAGCTACTGCTGAAGGTGGAGCTGTTGACTTTTCTCATGCAAGTGTTAAAGATTTAGTGGTATCCATAAATAATTCTTCATTTGTAGGTAATAAAGCACCTGTTGCTGGAGCTATTTTTACAAATGTTGATTCAAAGATTACAAATTCAAACTTCACTAAAAACACAGCATCAAAAGGTGGAGCTGTTTTAAATGAGAATGGTGCAAAATTAACTGTTGATAATTCTACATTTAAAGATAATGCTGCTGATAGTTATGGTGGTGCTGTTTTCAATAATGGTGAATTGGTTGTTTCTGATTCTGTATTTGATTCTAATGATATTGTTAATCGTGGTTCTGCTGGTGTTGATTATGGTGGAGCGGCTATCTACAACTGGGAAAATGCTAAATTAGATATTTCAAAATCTAACTTTACAAACAATATTAAAAACTATGTAAATGGTGATCGTTTAGTTGGTGCTGTAACTACTATTGGTAATGCTACTATTAGTGATTCTTACTTTGTTAATAACTCTGGCCGTTGGGGTGGAGCTTTAGCTGCAACTGGTGGAGTATCTGGCAGTGCTATAAACACTATTGATGTAGATGGAACTAAATTTGTTAACAACACTGCTTTATATGGTGGAGCAATGTTTGTATGGGCATCTAATTACACTATTTCCAACTCTGTATTTGATAACAATTCAGCATTTGGTAAAGGTGATATGAGTCCTAATAACAATAATGGTGGAGCACTTGTAGTAACTCAGGATAATATACCTGTTTCAGGTAAAATAGTTAACTCTAATTTCACTAATAACAAAGCCCAATATGGTGGAGCAGCTTGGATTAATGAAGGAACTGTTGATATTGATGGTTCTAACTTTATAAACAACACAGCTACTGCTGAAGCTGGAGCTATCGGATTTGATTCACAATATATTAAAATTATCGCTACTGTTGATGGTTCTAAATTTGTAAACAATACTGCAGGTTCTCGTGCTGGAGCTATTTATAATCTTGGTGATTTAACAATTACCTGTTCAGAATTTGATAATAATAAAGCACAATTTGGAGATATTATTTACAATAATAATCTTGGCAATAAGGAGGGTATCTTAAGTATTAATGGTAACAAGTATAGTAATTTCACCGAAAACAAAGCTCCAATTATTAATATTGGTGATATAAATACTATTTCAAGTACTGGTGGAATAATTGTAACTGTTTTAGATAATAAAACTGTAAATGTTTGTTATGGTGATGTTGTAACTTTACATGCTACTGTTGTTGCTGATGGTGTTCTTGTAGCTGGTCAAAAATTATTCTTCGTTATTGATAATGTTGAGTATATAGCAAATAGCTTAGGAAACGGTTCTTATATTGCATCTTATGAAGTAAAAGATGTTGGTAGTAAAACAGTCGGCATTGTTTATGACGGATCAGATGTTAATATTAAAACAGGTATGTTAAATATATCAAAAGCAACTCCTGATTTAACTGTTGGTGCATTGAATATTACTGTTGGAGATCTTGAAATAATTACTGTAACCGGACCTAAAGATGCAACTGGTCTTATAACTTTAACTTTAAATGGTATTGATTATATATTGCCTATTTACAATGGGGAAGCTAAATTCTACTTCCAAGATTTAGCTTACGGTACTTATGATGTATCTGCAAGTTATTCTGGCGATAATCATTATGTAGCTGCTGAAAACTCAACAGTCTTTAAAGTAGATAAAGTTTTAGCTAACTTAAAAATAAATGTTGAAGATATTACTTTTGGTGAAAACGGACTTGTCATAATCACTTTACCTTCTGATATTGACGGTTCAATAGTTACTGTTAATGTAAATGGTAAAGTTTATCCTGTAGATATTGAAAACGGATTTGGAAAACTTCCATTACGTGAATTGGATGCAGGTGATTATACTATATCTGCAGTATTTGCAGGTAATGATAAATACTTGCCTGGTGTAAGCAATGCTTTATTAACTGTATCTAAAGCAGACCCTGCATTAAATGTGCTTATTTCAGATGTTGGTTATGATGGAGTATTTAACATTAATGTTGCTTTAACTGGTGTTGATGCTATTGGTTTAAATGGTAATGTGATTGTTACTGTTAATAATAAAGATTACTCTGTAAATATCGTTAATGGTAAAGGTACTGCTGTTGGTGTTAAATTAGCTGCTGGTACTTATGACTTTACTGCTGCTTGGGCAGGAAATGATAATTACAATGCTGTTGGTGATTCTGGTAAATTTAGTGTTGCTAAAGTAGATTCAATTATTGATGTTGCGGTTAGTGATATTAAAGTTGGTGAAGATGCTGTTATTAGTGTTAAATTGCTTAGTGATGCTACTGGTAGTGTAACTGTTACTGTAAATGGTAAAGATTACACTGAAACTGTTGTTAATGGTGTAGCTAATGTAAAAGTAGCTGATCTTAAAGCAGGTACTTATGATGTAGCTGTTAAATATTCTGGTGATAACAATTATAATGCTGCAGTTGCTACTTCCAGCTTTACTGTGTCTAAAGTTGATTCTACTATGGATGTAACTGTTAATGACATTGTATTTGGTGGAGATTTAACTGTTGATGCGGTTTTACCTGATGATGCTACTGGTGAAGTAATTATTACTGTTGATGGAACTTCTTACACTGCAGGTATTAATGATGGTAAAGCAACACAAGTTGTTAAAGATTTAACTGCTGGCAGTCATGTGGTTGTTGTTAAATATGCTGGTGACGATAAATACACTGCTGTTGAAATTGCTAAAGGTGTTAATGTTGCTAAAGCACAACCTGTTTTAGGTGTTGTTATTGCTGATGTGGATTATGGTAACGGATTTGTTATTGAAGCTACCTTAACTGGTGTTAACAGTGCTCCTTTAAATGGTAATGTGATTGTTACTGTTAATGGTAAAGAATACACTGTTAAAGTTACTGACGGTAAAGGTATTTTCACTGGTGATAAATTAGCTGCTGGTACTTATGCATTTGCTGCTGTTTGGGCAGGAGATGATAATTACAATATTGTTACTGAAAACGGTGATTTCAAAGTTAATAAAGTAGATTCTGCTATTGATGTTGCTGTTAGTGATATTAAAGTTGGTGAAGATGCTGTTATTAGTGTTAAATTAGCTAGTGATGCTACTGGTGAAGTAGTTATTACTGTTAATGGTGAAGATTACACTGCAGCTATTGAAAATGGTGTAGCTAGTGTAACTGTATCTGATCTTAAAGCTGGTGATTACACTGTAGCGGTTAAATATACTGGAGATAATAATTATAATGAAGCAACTGGCAGTGCTGAATTTAGTGTACTTAAAATAACTCCTGAAATGGATGTAACTGTTGAGGATATTGTATTTGGTGAAGATTTAATTGTTAATGCGGTTTTACCTGTTGATGCTACTGGTGAAGTAGTTATTACTGTTAATGGTGTAGATTACCATGTAGCTATTGAAAATGGTGAAGCTAGTGTAACTGTATCCGGTCTTGAAGCTGGTGATTACACTGTAGCGGTTAAATATGCTGGTGATGATAATTATAATGCTGCTGAAGTTACTAAAGGTGTTAATGTTGCTAAAGCAAATCCAGCTTTAAATGTTATTATCGACAGTGTGGATTATGGTAATGTATTTACTATTAATGCTGTTTTAACTGGTGTTAACAATGCTCCTTTAGATACTAATATAATTGTAACAGTTAATGGTAAAAACTACATTGTAGCTATTGTTAATGGTAAAGGTACTTTCCATGCTGATAAATTAGCTGCTGGATCTTATAACTTCAATGCTAGATTCGCAGGAAGCAATAATTATAATGAAGTTAGTGATTCCGGTAAATTTAATGTTTATAAAGTAGATTCTGCTATTGGTATAACTGTTAAAGATATCAATGTTGGTGAAGATGCTGTTATTACTGTTAAATTATTTAGTGATGCTACTGGTGAATTGACTGTTACTGTAAATGGTAAAGATTATACTGCGAATGTTGTTAACGGTAGGGCTACTGTATCTGTATCTGATCTTAAAGCAGGTACTTATGATGTAGTTGCCAAATATTCTGGTGATAACAATTATAATGCTGCAGTTGCTACTTCCAGCTTTACTGTGTCTAAAGTTGATTCTACTATGGATGTAACTGTTAATGACATTGTATTTGGTGGAGATTTAACTGTTGATGCGGTTTTACCTGATGATGCTACTGGTGAAGTAATTATTACTGTTGATGGAACTTCTTACACTGCAGGTATTAATGATGGTAAAGCAACACAAGTTGTTAAAGATTTAACTGCTGGCAGTCATGTGGTTGTTGTTAAATATGCTGGTGACGATAAATACACTGCTGTTGAAATTGCTAAAGGTGTTAATGTTGCTAAAGCACAACCTGTTTTAGGTGTTGTTATTGCTGATGTGGATTATGGTAACGGATTTGTTATTGAAGCTACCTTAACTGGTGTTAACAGTGCTCCTTTAAATGGTAATGTGATTGTTACTGTTAATGGTAAAGAATACACTGTTAAAGTTACTGACGGTAAAGGTATTTTCACTGGTGATAAATTAGCTGCTGGTACTTATGCATTTGCTGCTGTTTGGGCAGGAGATGATAATTACAATATTGTTACTGAAAACGGTGATTTCAAAGTTAATAAAATAGATTCATCTGTTGCGGTCAATGTTAATAATATTAAAGTTGGCGAAGAGCTAACAATAACTGTAAATGTGCCTTTTGATGCTACTGGTGATGTAACTGTTGGTGTTGACGGTAAAGAATATAATGTGGCTATTGAAAATGGTAAAGCAGTTAAAACAATAGCTGATCTTAAAGCAAATGATTACACTGTAACTGTTAAATATTCTGGTGATAACAATTATAATGCTAATCAAAACACAACTGAATTTACAGTATCCAAAATATCTGACTATAATATGAATATTACTGTTCCTGAATTTAAAGAAGGAGTAAACTCTACTATTAATGTAGTTTTACCTAAAGATGCAACTGGAACAGTTACTGTTGAAATTGGTGGTAAAAATTATACTGCAAATGTAACTGATGGTGTTGCAAATGTAATTATTCCTGGATTAGGTGTTGGAGATTATAATATCACTACAACTTATTCTGGTGATGCTAAATATGATTTGATGACTAAAAAAGGAAACATAACTGTAATTCCAAATGTGGATGTAAACTTGGATGTTGATGATGTTGTAATGGTTTATCATGATGGAACTCGTTTAGTTGCTAAATTAACAGATTATCAAGGTAAACCAATAGTTAATGCTACTATATACTTTAATATTAATGGTGTAAACTATGCTAGAACAACTGATGCTAATGGTACTGCATCTATAGCTCTTAATTTAGAGTCTGGCGCATATCCGGTAATTGTGGCTTATAATGGTTCTGCTAGCTATAGTAAAATCTCTAAAAATATCACAGTTACTATTAATCCAAGTATTATAGCTGATGATTTAGTTAAAATGTATAAAAATGATACTAAATTCAGTGCTAAATTCTTAGGTAGTGATGGAAAAGTATTAGCTAATACTACTGTTAAATTTAATATAAATGGTGTATTATACACCAGAACTACTAACAATGATGGTGTAGGTAGTTTGGCTATTAATTTAAGACCTGGAGAGTATGTTTTAACTGCTTACAACCCTGTAACTGGTGAACAACAAGGATTTAACATAACTGTAAAATCTTTAATTGTAACTCAGGATTTAACTAAGTATTATATGAATGCATCTTCATTCCAAGCAACTATCTATGATAAAAACGGAAGTTTGGCAGTAGGTAAAAATGTAACTTTCAACATTAACGGAGTATTCTATACTAGAACTGCTGATGAAAATGGTGTAGTAAGTTTAGCAATTAATTTAAGGCCTGGAGAATATATCATTACAACAATATATGAAGGATTAGACATAGGTAACAATATAGTTGTTTTACCTACACTGGTTACTCATGACATTAATATGACTTATATGGATGGCAGTAAATTTACTGCACAGACATTAGACGGTCATGGTAAACCATTAGCTAATCAAAACGTATCATTTAATGTAAACGGTGTATTCTATCACAAAGTAACTGATGATAATGGTTTTGCTTCATTAACTATCAGGTTAATGAGTGGAAAATACATCATTACATCTTCTTGGAACGATTTCCAAACAGGAAACAACATAACAATATCTTAATTTAAGAGATTTTAATTAATCTCTTCTTTTTCTTTTTTTAACAAGTTTTTTTACTTTAAAATTAAATCGTGCTGTTTTTATAATTAGTTTTCATGTGCTCTTATTAAACATTTATAAACATTTAATTACTATGTTCTATCATGGCACATTATATTGACCACCCTTTAATAAAATCTAATGCTATCGAGGCCAGGTTATATCAACAGGTTTTAGCTGCTGATGTTTTAAAAAAAGGAAATACAATGATTGTTGCACCTACAGCATTAGGTAAAACTATAGTAGCTACTTTAGTAGCGGCAGATAGATTGGAAAAAGTTAAAAACTCTAAAATATTGGTATTGGCTCCAAGTAAACCATTGGCTATACAGCACGAATCTACTTTTAAAGAATTTTTAACTGTTCCTTGTTCATCAATTACAGGTGCTGTTAAAACTGATGAAAGAGTTAAAAGGTGGGAAGAATCTCAAATAATCTGTGCAACTCCACAAACTGTTGAATCTGACTTATTAAAAGGAAGATATTCTCTAAAAGATGTGTCTTTAGTTGTTTTTGATGAATGTCATCACGGTGTTGGATCTTATTCTTATGTATATTTGGCTTCAAGATATGTTAAAGAATCCAAATTTAACTTAATTTTAGGGCTGACAGCTTCTCCAGGTTCTGATAAAGAAAAAATAAAAGAAGTTTGTGATAATTTATATATTCAAAGTATTGTAGTTAAAACTGAAGAGGATAATGATGTAAGACCTTATTTTAATCCTGTTGCAATAGATTGGGTTAGGGTTAAAATGAGTTCTGAGCTGGAAAAAATCAAAACACATGTTGATAAAGCTCTTAAGATTCGTCTTAAAGGCCTTAAAAACATGGGAGTTATTAGAACAGTTTCAGTTAACAAATTGGATATATTAAAAGCAAGAGGAAGAGTTCAAAGTGCAATTGCAAGGTCTGTAAATCCTAAAAAGGAATGTTTCCAAGCTATTTCTATTTTAAGTGCGGTTATTAATATACAGCATTCTCAGGAACTTATTGAAACACAAGGAGTAGTTACATTTAACAAATATGTGGCAAGATTGCGTAAGAAGAAAACAAAAGCTGCCAAATCATTAATTCAGGACCCTAATTTTGGTAAGGCTATTTATCTTGCAAGGGAGGCTGAAAAACATGGTTTGGAACATCCTAAACTTAAAAAAGTAACAGATATTATTAAAAAAGAATTGGGACAAAACGGTCAAACTAAATTGCAGTCTGACAGATATGTTAAAGATGCTGACCAAAAATCCTCAAAAATAATGGTTTTTACTCAGTATAGGGATTCACTTGAAATGATTCATCAGAAACTTGAAAAAGAAGGAATTAAATCCGCCAAGTTCTTTGGTCAGGCTTCAAGAGATGGTGAAAAAGGATTAACTCAAAAGGAACAAAAAGAAATCATTAAAGCCTTTAAAATTGGTGAATATGATGTACTTCTCTCAACAAGTGTAGCTGAAGAAGGAATTGATATTCCTGCTGTTGATTTGGTTATTCTTTATGAACCTGTTCCGTCTGAAGTTAGAATGATCCAAAGAAGGGGAAGGACTGGCCGTAAACGTTCAGGTCGTGTGAAAGTTCTTATTACAAATGGAACCAGAGATGAAGGTTATTATTGGGCTTCAGTTAATAAGGAACGCAGGATGAAACATCAGTTAATTGATCCTGATGTATTGGAAGAGTTAAATTCCAATGCTATTGAAAGAATGGAAAATGAAAAAAGGGTAAAGGTTTTAGATCCTACTCCTAAAAAAGAAGAACTTCCGGTTGTTTTTGCAGATACTCGTGAAGGTAATTCAAAGGTTATACGTCATTTATCTGAAATGGAAATTGATGTTAAAGTTCAGGCAATGGCTGTTGGTGATTATCAGGTAAGTGATGAAGTTGTTATAGAACGTAAAACAGCTAAGGACTTTGTTGATTCAATTGTTGACAAAAGACTATTTAAACAGGCAAGATCTTTAATGGAGGAATTTAAACGTCCGTTAATTATTCTTGAAGGAGATGACTTGTATAATGGTATGATTAATCCGAATGCAATTAGAGGTTCGATAGCTTCAATAGCTCTGGACTTTGGAATTAGTATTATACCAACAAGAAATGCTCAGGACACTGCAGCAATGATTAAAAGAATAGCTATTAGGGAGCAAAGTGGTGAAAAAACACCAATTCAAATAAGAACAGACAAAAAACCTGTTAACTTGTGGGAGCAGCAGCTGTTTATAATAGAATCCCTTCCAAATATAGGTCCTGTTAATGCTAAAAACTTATTGGAGCATTTTGGAACAGTAGCTAATATTATTAACGCGTCTGAGAGTCAGCTTCAGGAAGTTGAAGGTATTGGTAAAAAAACAGCAGCCAATATTCGTAAGGTAGTTGATTCCAAGTATTTATATTTCCAAAATGAAATTAAAGAAAAAAAATTATTGTAGGAAACTTGAAGGTAATTTAACCTTCAATCTCCCAAATCTTCACTATGTACTGGAGTATAATATTTTTCAGCTACAAATGTAGGTAAAATAGCACTTAATACAAGTATTCCAGTTATTACACTATATTCTGTCTGATTGATTAATGCATTATTTAGTCCGAATACTGCAGCGACAAGCCCAAATGTTAAACCGGTACTCATCATCATTGTAACATAGTTATAGTTTTGTTTTAAAAAGATTTTACTTGGATAATAAACTCCAATGTATTTGCTTAGTTGACGTAATACAAATAATGTTAAAAAGATTCCAAAACAGCTATATATTAAAGGTATGGAAACTTTCATTCCTCCAATTATGAAAAATATTGGAGTTATAATAGCAAATGCAACGGTTTTGAATCTGGATTTAACTTCTCCTTTTTGTGTGTTTTTAAAGTGATCGGAAAGTATTACTCCTAGTATAAATGCAGGTAATATGGCTTGCCCGCCTCCAAGACTTCCAAAGAATATAAATCCTAAAAGTAAGACAAAAACATATTTTATTTCCAGTTCTCCTATTTTATTTTTAAATAATGGATTTTCGAAAAATAAATCAGATTTATAATAAGCCATTACAAGAACTGCTAAAGACACTACATAAAATAATAATGTATAAATGTCAAATTTTGTAAATAAAACACTTAAAGCTATTGCAGTACATATGTCTGTTATAAATGTTGCAACCATTATTAATTTTCCGATTTTGTATTTAAATAGTCCTTTTTGAGTTAAAACGGAATAAACAACTGTAATACTTGTTTCGGATAATGCCGTACTTGTTAATAGTGCAGGATTTAATTCTCATCCTATAATGTAATAAGTTACTAAAAATACGATTACGAAAGGAATTAGAAATGATAAAAAACCTATTGTAAAACTTTCTTTAAAATTATCTTTCATTAAGTCAACATCAATTTCGACTCCAGCTAGAAATGTAAGCAATATTCCTCCAAAACTAGCTATATAAATCATCCAAGATTCGCTGTGGAAGAATCCTAGATTTCCTATTATTACTCCTATTGCAATTTCAACTACTGTTACACTAATTCCAGTTTTAATAGAAATTACACTAGCTAGAAGTATTATTATCCCTATTAATGGAAATACATCAGCCATTAAATTATCCTCCTAATTATTTTTTATATAACATAGGAGTTATCAGCAATTGCGGTTTGAAAATAAGTTTCTGGTGAACCCCATCACCAAGTTATTATTTTAAATATTTTATTATTTAAAACTTTCATTATGATTTGTACAACATGCTATGATTCTCCTTTGGGAAAGTTAACACTGGCTGGTAAAAACAATAAACTGATTGGTTTGTGGATTGAAGGTCAAAAACACTTTTTTGGAAATTTTAAAGATAAAACAAAGAAAAATGATGATTTGGTTATTTTTAGAAAAACTGAAAAATGGTTAGATAGCTATTTTAACGGAGAAAACCCTTCAATTGAAAATTTAGATTTAAATCCTCAGGGAACGGATTTTAGATTAAAAGTTTGGAAAATACTTGAAGGGATTGCCTATGGTGAAGTGGTTACCTACGGAGATATTGCAAAAAAGATAAGTTATGATATGTCTTCTCAGGCAGTTGGCGGTGCTGTAGGCCATAATCCTATTTCAATTATTGTCCCTTGCCATAGAGTTGTTGGTTTTGACGGTAAATTAACTGGTTATGCGGGAGGTTTGGAAAATAAGGTTAAATTATTAGAATTGGAAGGTGTAAAAATAAGGGATTTAAAAGTTATTTTTTAAATAATTATAACTTTTTTTAACCCAATCCTTCTCATTTACTTCTATGATATATGTGCCATCATACTTTTTATCTTCAAAAGTAGAGATGATGCTTTTTAAATCAATAGAGCCATCACCTAATGCATAGTGTGAGTCATCATCACCATTATTATCATGGGCATGTATGTGTTTAATGGAATCAAAGTACATGTCCTCCGGCCCATATCCTGCATGGTTGGCATGACCGATATCCAGCGTCATAGACATATCTAGAGAAGTAACTAATTCGTTTAGTTCATAGGGATTTGAGTACATATATCCCTCAAAAGTAGGCATATTTTCAATAGCTGCATTTACACCTAATTCTTTTCCATATTCTCCAATTTCTTCAATGGACTGTTTATTTAATTCAAAAATTTTATCTTTAAAGTCTCTGCCTAAAAAAGGGATTGATCCTGGATGAACAACAACAATTTCTGCATCAATTTCATTTGCAAGGTCAATAGATTTTTTAATTTCAGCTATTGAAGCTTGTCTGATGTTTTCAGTCAATGATGCAATATTTAAATTGATAATAGGGGAATGAACACTGTATTTTAAACTGTAATTCTCAAAAATACTGGTATCTAAATCCTGATTTGGATATTGATGCAATATTTCTGCATAATCCAATCCTAATTCTTCAAAATATTCTAAATTTGTTCCTATATCATCTTTAAATCCTGATAATGTTGATGCACCTATTTTCATTTATTTCACCTATTTTTTAACTGCAGTTATATCTAAACCCATTTCTATGGCATCGAGCAATATGTCAGATAATTCGATGCCTCTTTTTATTTTAATTTCTCCTTTTCTGCTTGTTGTAGCTGTAAGTAAATATTCTCCTCCAACAAAAATATCAAAGTTTTGTGTACCGTTAACTTTTCCCAAATCTAAAATTAGCTGTTTTTTTGTGTGGATAATGTCCACTTCAAATTTTTCACCGCGGGCCAGATGTCCTGGAGTGTTTTCAAGAATTTCAACACCTAAGCTTATTCCAATATCCTTTTCAATCTCAGCTATTCTTTTTCCATTTTTACCGATGATTTTTGGAATATATTTTTCATTGATGTAAATATTGGCTCTTTCAGGAGAAATTACTTCTACCCCTACTTTTGATTTAGGAATTAATCTTTTAATTTTTCTAAGGATTTGCTGTTCGGCTAGCCTGTTTACGGCAGATTTGGCAGTAGTTGGATTGCTTGAAGAATTGTTAACTAAATCAAGGTCCATTACAATTGTTTGCTCACCGTATGTGTAGATTTCATTTTTAAGTTCTCCAGTTTCAAAATCACGAATTTCAATAACTGGTCTGGCTAAATCTGCTTCCTTCATACCTGATGGAACTTTAACAGTCATTTTTGTTTCAAATACTTCTTTAATATCTCCATCTTCAATGTAAATGCTGGTGTCTACTACTGAAGTAATTATTCCAAGTTCCACTCTTGATGAAATTCTTTGTATGGCATCAATTGGTCTTGTAGCATGAACTATTCCAATCATTCCGACTCCCGCCATTCTCATATCTGCAAATATGTTAAAATCGCTGTTTTTTCTAAGTTCATCATAAATTGTGTAGTCTGGTCTGACAAGTAATAAAACATCAGCAGTATTTTCCATACTTCCTTCTAAAGGAGCATACTGTGTAATTTCTGCTGGAAGTTGCAAATCTCTTGGGGATTCCATTGTTTTTACAATTTTATTTAAATCTTCAGCATAATATTTAGCTAATGCCTGAACAAATGTACTTTTCCCGGCTCCTGGAGAACCTGAAATAAGTATTCCTTCAGCACTTTTGCTTATTCTTTCCATTAGCTTTTCGGAAATATTATATTCATCTAGACTGACATTAGCTACTGGTCTGACGGCAGTTATTTCAAAAGCTTCTGAAAATGGTGGTTTGGCCATTGAAATTCTGTATTCTCTGGATTGAATAACAGTTGATCCGTCTTTGTCTGATTCCAGATAGCTTTTAGGGTCGCTTCTGCTTTTTTCCAGGATTTCATTATAGATATCTAAAATATCTGAATATGTGTAAGGTTTATCTTCAATTTTTACAAATTCCACATGTCCAGGTTTTCCTTTTTTAGCCATTGGAACAACATTTTCTTTTAAATGAACTGACATTGTGTCGTCGTCAAATAATTTTTCAATAGATAATTCTTTGTGTTTATATTCCTGTTTAAAGTAGTAAACAGATATTCCCTGTGCTTTTGCAGTTTCGGCCTGAACTTTATCATTTGTAACTAATGTTCCAAATTCGCTTCTGGCCAAATCTCTAATTAAACTGTCAATTTCTCCGCTTTTTGCATATTTGATGTCGTAATTGGTTGGACGTTTTCCTTTAAATGTAATAGCCAATTCACCATTGTCCTGGGCTTCCTGTAATTTCTGAAGCTCTTTTAAACCATTTATTCCTTCATTTCTGTTGGCATTTGCTTGATGTTCAAGTTCACAAACAACAGCTTCAGGAACAATAATCTCAGGATAATCCAAATCTTCTTCAGCTATTATTTTACTTATAGCTCCTTCTATTACGGCACTTGTATCTGGTATTATTGTTTTCATTTCAATACACATCATCAGGATTGAAAACTTTTTCTAAAATTGTTTCAAGATCATCTTCATTAAAGTTTTCAATGTTTTTAGTGTTTAGTTTTCTAAAGAAACATGAAAAGTAGCCTTCATGACATGCCGCTCCGTTTTGCTTGACTTTTAAAACAACTGCATCCATATCACAGTCAACAAGTATTTCTTTAACTTCCTGGGTGTGGCCTGAACTTTCACCTTTTAGCCATTGGGAATTACGGGAAGTGCTCCAATAATGAGCTTTCCCGGTTTCAATTGTTTTTTGAAGGGCATCTTTGTTCATATTAGCTACCATAAGTATTTGCCCGGTTTTCCAATCTTGGGCAATGGCAGTAATGACTTTTTGACCATTTATTTCATGTCTAAAATTAATTTCCATTGTTTATACACCTTTAATATATTCCACTACATTATCAAGGTCTACTAATTCCTGGTTTCCGCTTTCCATATTTTTAATGGTAATCTGGTTGTTTTCTAAATCTTTAGCTCCAATGATGGCTACTTGTTTTACTTTGATTTTATTTGCATGATTCATTATTTTCTTGAATTTTTTACCGTTTAAGTCAACATCACAGGCTATTCCTGCAGACCTTAAAGTTTGGGTTATTTCATAAGCTTTAAGTCTTACATCATCAGAAATTGGAGCTACATAGATGTCAATAGGGCATGGAAGTTCTTCTGGAGTTGCCAATTCTTCAATTGCATTCATTAATCTGTCAAAACCAAATGCAAAACCGGTGGAAACTACTTCTTCACCACCAAAGATTTTAATTAAACTGTAAGTTCCTCCTCCACAAACCTGCTTTTGAGCTCCAAGAGATGGGATATAAACTTCAAATACAATTCCTGTATAATAGTCAAGTCCTCTTGCCACACCTAAGTTTAAAGTGTAATTTTCCATTTTAAAACTAGCTAGTGTATCAATAAGTTCTTCAAGCTCATTTAAAGCATCGTGAGATTCAGGATATGGTGCAACTAGTTCTTCAATGTCTTTGATAATGGATTTGTCTCCAACCATATCAATTAATTTAAATAAAACATGGTTTAATTCTTCATTGTCAATAATAGGGTTTTCACCGGTTAAAGATTCTTTTAGAAGGTCTTTATCTCCTTTATCAATAACAACCATAACTTCTCTTTGGGTGGCTGTATCTATGTTGAAATGTTTGAATAATCCGCGAATGATTCCCAAATGATTTATATTAACATCTGCACCAGGAATTCCAAGTTTTTCAATGGATTCTGAACACATTGCAATAACTTCAGCTTCTCCTTGTGGTGATTTAGCTCCAATTAATTCACAGCCAAATTGCCAGAATTGTCTAAATCTTCCTTTTTGTGGTCTTTCATATCTAAAACAGCTTCCGTAATAATAAAGTTTGATAGGTTTGGATGCAGTTTTTTGAAGCTCATTTAAGTATAATCTAGCTACTGGAGCAGTAATTTCTGGTCTTAAAGTTAATTCTCTATCAGATTTGTCTTTGAAATTGTATAATTGGTCTACAATTTCTTCTCCAGATTTTGTTGTAAATAATTTCAATTCTTCAAATAAAGGTGTTTTAATTTCCTGATAAGCATAATTTTCAAATACATTGCGTAATATGGATTCTGCTTTTTTTCTTTCTCTCATTTCATCAAAAAGAAAATCTCTAGTTCCTCTAGGTCTTGTAAATTCCATGATTGCCCTCCATTAATTTATCAATAATTTCATAATATTATAGATTTTATTATTTAATATATTTATAAGTGGCAGTTAACAGGTTAAGAAAAGAGGACTGAATAAATAAAGTATGAATTTAAGTAAGGGTTTTTACCTTCTTAAATCCTTTATAAATGTATAAAATTAGCAAAACACTTGATATTAAACATATAATTAATGTTGGAATTATCCAAGGAAATTCTAACATTATTGTGTCAATATGTGTTGATTCTAAGAGAGTTACAACTAAATTATTAATGAAATGAACTGTTATCGGAATTAAAATGTTGTCTGTTTTTAAATAGAGGATACACATACAAATTCCAAATAGGAATGCACTTATCATTCCTCCAAATTCATGTCCAATTCCAAATAAGAATGAAGAAACTAAAATAGCAGGAATAATTCCGATTCTCAGTTTTAATCGATTAAGCAGCACTCCTCTAAAAACTAGCTCTTCAACAATTGGTGCAAGAATAATTGTTCCAAGTGCATCTATAAAAAATGCAATTGGTGTGAGGCTTACATAGTCAAATTCAAATCCTGTTTCCCAGCTGGGGTCTAAAAATCCAATCATAATGTCTAAACTGGAAAATAATGCAAGAAAAACCATTGCAAAAAATATGTTTATTAAAAATACATAAATGATTTCTTTTTGATTTTCAGTTTCAAAAACAGAATGAATATTCGTTTTTAATCCATATGTGCCTTTAAGAGTATAAATGAAGAATACTAATATTAATATTGTAATTACGACAAAGTATAAATCATCAGAATCATAAATAGCTGGAAATATTTCACTTAAAATTACTCCAAGGATTATGGCTCCTATTCCTGCAACTATCAACTCTCTAAGTTTTATTGATTTTAATCTTTCGTTGAAATTGGTGATATTAAAATCCATAATTAATTATCTGTAAAAAGAAATATTTATACAATTAAATAAATATCACTAGTATATGATTAATGGAAGTACAAAAATTGTAGGTTTGATAGGCCATCCTGTAGAACATAGTTTTTCTCCACCTATGCACAATGCGGCTTTTGAAGAATTGGGGCTGAACTATGCTTATGTTCCATTTAATGTTTGTCCTGAAAACTTAAAATCAGCTATCTTGGGAGCAAAATCTCTTAATATAAAAGGTTTTAATGTAACTATTCCTCATAAAATCAATGTAATGAAGTATTTGGACAAACTGGATCCGATAGCTAAATTAATTGGTGCAGTAAATACAATTGATTTTAAAGAAATGAAAGGATATAACACTGATGGGATAGGATGTATTAAAGCTATTGGGGAAGTAACTTCGATTAAAGATAAAAATATTGTAGTAGCTGGTGCTGGTGGGGCTTCAAGAGCTATTTCTTTTTATCTGGCTCGTGAAAATCCTCAAGGTATACATATTTTAAATAGGGATATAAATAAAGCAAAATCATTAGCAGAGGATGTTAAAAACTCTAAATTAACAGATAATGTTGATTTTGATTCAATTGATAAAATAGTTGGTTATGTAAGTGATGCGGATATTTTAATAGATACTACTCCTGTAGGAATGAGTCCTCATGTAAATGACGAAGCTATTGTTAAAGCAGAGGATATGCATTCTGATTTGGTTGTTAATGATATTGTTTATAATCCTAATGAAACCGTACTTCTTAGTGAAGCCATTAAAGCAGGTGCAACTCCTGTTTATGGAATTAAAATGTTATTGTATCAGGGTGCAGAGAGCTTTGAAATCTGGACAGGAGAGAAGGCACCTGTTGATGTTATGGAAAAAACACTTAGAAAAACACTTGATTTATGAGTAGATAAAATGGATTCTATATTTAATTTTGCCATTGAAATGGATGAAGATGAATTTACAACATCTAAAAAGGATGTATTGAAATTTTTAAAAATAATTGGTGTTGATACACGTTTTGTCAGCTATACTGCTGAAAAAATTTATATTAATAACCTGAGATTTTCCAAATTCTCAAGAAAAAGACAATCCACATTTAATAAAGAATATCCAGGTATTGAAGTAGTTAGAAACTCCCTATTTCAAAAAATATGTTCCAAATCTTCTAAAGTGCTGGCTGATGAAATAAAACCGAACAGCACAATTCTAATTCCTGAAAATAATGATTTGATTGAAATTATATTGGAACCATATACTCGCAAATATGGTGTAAAATTGGTTTATGGTGGAAGTTATGATTTGATTGTCAATCCGATTATTTTGGACAGTAAAGTAAACTCCATATTTTCGGATATTTTCAAGGGAAATGGATTGACATTTAGCAATAAAACCAATGAGATTTATCCGCTGATTAATGTACCTCTTAATTGGATCAATTCATTTTTGGAAATGGACGGTAAAAAAATAATTGAAACCAAGGATTATGATGATTTGTCTACATCTTTTATGGAATTTTTAGAAGATGTAGCTCCTCAGTATCGTGAAAATGTTTTAAAAGCTTATGAGTATATTGAAAAAGAATTAGAAGTTGAATAAGGAAACTTGTTTGTCAGTTTTCTTTTTAGGTTTTTCTTCAACTTCTTTTTGAGATTCTTCTTGTATTTCCTCATCAGTTTCTTCTTTTATTTCATCAACAACTTCTTCTTGTATTTCCTCAGCAGGTTCCTCTTTAACTTCTTTTTGAGGTGGGATTGTAGCCATTAATCCGTCCTGGATTTCCTGAGCTCTTGCATCTCTTTGTTCAACTCTTTTTTGAGCTTTCTGTTTTTCCATTTTTTCAATAACTTTTTTAGGTATTTTTCTGGTTCTGAAACGTTTTATTTCGTCTTCTTCAAAACCTAAAAAGTCAGATATTTCCCAGGCAAGTTCATTGTTTTCAAACATGATTTCAAGATATGGAAACATTGAAATAGCTACGCTGTGTGAAATATGTAGTTTTTGAGACATTTTTTCAGCTATTCTGTCTCTGAGGTTTCTTTTTCCTCTGTTTCGTCCCATTAATGTAAATACTGTAGGGGAAGTGATTCTTGTAAACTTTTTGTAAGTTTCGTCTTTTGCATCACTGACTCCAACTCCCATGAAATCAGTTGCATATTTCCAATAGCCGTAGTATCTGCTGCTTCTAGCTCTTCCAAAGTACAAATCCGCTTTGGCAATATTTTTATATGCCTTTTTGATTTCCTTTTTCTTTGTGTATTCACGGGGAATATTTTCTGCAATGTATTCCATTACAAGTGTCGGGTCTTCTTCAACCATCAATGCTTTTTTAACATGATTAGGATTTTTACTTTTTAAAACAGCAGTAACTCCATTGATTATAGTGGACCTGTCATCTTTTGTAGTTATGTTTTCAATATCACTTAGTTCAAGAACTTCATTTTGATTAGCCAGTGCTTGGAATGTGTTTATTGCTGAACGCATATCTCCATTAGATTTTTTAGCCAGTTCTTTAAGTGCTGCAGGATTTGCTTTAATTCCTTCATTAATGGCTATTTGTTTAAGTAATTTGTTAATACTAGGGCTTCTGACTTTACTCATTTTTAAAACATCACATTTTGTTTTAAGTGATGCAATACGTTTTGAATAAAAGTCATTAGCTATTAGAATCATTGGATGTTTTGCTTTTTTAATGATGTCTCCAATAGCTCTTACTCCTCCTCGGTCATTAGTTCCGTGAATTCCGTCTACTTCATCAAGAATAAGTAGTTTGTAGTCATCTCCAAATAATGATCTGCTGGAAGAGGATTCTCCAATAGTGCTTTTAATAACATCCTGAGAACGTTTATCACTTGCATTTAGTTCTATGTATTCTGAGAATTCTCTGGCTATTGCTTGAGCAAGTGTTGTTTTTCCAATTCCTGGAGGTCCAACTAGGAGTAATGGCTTTTGGGGATTTCCTGCTTTCCAGTTATCCACCCATTTTTGGATTAATGCTTTTTCTTTGTTATTGCCAACCACTTCATCCAGTGTTTTTGGTCGGTATTTGTCTGTCCATAACATTTCTATACCTTATAAGAATTGGGTTAAAAGAGCTTCTAGTTGGATTCTTGGATTTGCTCCTTCTCTTATTCTAAAATCACAATCTGCTATTGCTTCAATTAAATCAATATAAATGTCTGCTTCCATTTTTCCTTCAAATACTCTTTTGGAAACATCCTGGTAGATTTGACTAACCATGTCTTCTCCGCTTGTTCCTTGCAAAACCATGGTTTCTCTTAAAAGATTACGTGCACCCATAAAATCTCCAGACAATGCTTTTGTTATGAGATTATGAACATCCTGAGGTTTTGCTTTTGAAACAACTTCGTAAACTGCATCTTCATCAACTTGTTTTCCTTCAGAAGCAGCTGCCTGAAGTACATTCACTGCTTTACGCATGTCTCCTTCTGCAAAGTATTCAATAGCTTCAATTCCTCCATCAGTGTATTCAAATCCTTCTGATGTGCAAATGTATTTTAATCTGTTTGCAATTTCTTCTCCTTTAATAGGTCCAAATCTGAATATTGCACATCTTGATTGAATAGGGTCAATAATTTTAGAGGAGTAATTACAAGAAAGTATAAATGAAGCAGTTTTAGTATACATTTCCATTTCACGACGAAGAGCATGCTGAGCATCTTTAGTCATGTTATCTACTTCATCTAAGAATATTATTCTAAATGGGGCTCCGACAGGTTTTAATCTGCAGAAATTTTTAATGTCATTTCTTACAGTATCGATTCCTCTTGCATCTGATGCATTTAATTCTAAAAAGTTTTGTCTCCAATACTCTCCAAGAATAGCTTTTACAAGAGCTATTGCAGTAGTTGTTTTTCCAACACCTGCAGGTCCTGTAAACATTAAATTAGGCATGCTTTCTTCGCCTACATATTTTTGGAGTCTGTTTACAATCTGTTTTTGCCCGATAATGTCATCTAAATTTTGTGGTCTATATTTTTCTACCCAAGGTCCGCTCATTCAATCACCGTAAGTTATATGCTAATAATTTATGTATTTTTTATTAAATTAAGATTGTGGTACTGTATAATTTAATAATTATAAAGTTTATATATTTATTTTAAGATGTGTTAATATGGATAATAAGAATGTGATAATTATAATTCTGGCTATTGTGTTAGTTGTGATTGCTGTTGGTTGTCTTTATTTTGTTTCAATGCCTACTGCAGGTGATAATAATCATGTAAATGAAACAAATATAACTAATAATGTTACTAATGTTTCTCAGGAAGATAATCAGATTTCAACTTCTTCAGATAATTCTGACAAATCTTACGGCTCACAAAAAGAATATGATGACTGGCAAGAAGATTATGAAACTGGTGAGTATGATGAACACGGAAATCCAATTTATAGAAGTGTATTTTCAACTTCAGGAGGCCAGTATAATCCTGGAATATATGAGTCATATTGGTCTTCAAGCGGACCAATTTCTGAAGAAAGAATAGGTTAATAAATAGGTAGTTATAAAATATATAAAAAATTTATAAAATTATGAGGCATATTAAATGAAAAGTACATGGAAACTTAAAGTAAGAATGGCACTTACTATGATTATATTGTTCACTATTGTGTATTTCCTTGTTATATTGGCTGGTAGCTATTTGGGAATTGGTGGACCATCATTTTACTTAATTATAAGTCTTTGTATTGTAGCTGCACAGTACTGGTTTGGCCCTACATTAGTTAAACATTCTATGAATGTAAGGCCGTTGTCTGAAAGTGAAGCTCCAAATATTCATCAGATGGTTGAAGAACTTGCACGTGAAGCAGGTGTTCCAAAACCACAGGTCGAACTTTCTGAAATAAATGTTCCGAATGCATTTGCATATGGCAGGTCTAAAAGAAGTGGACATATAGCTATTACTCGTCCAATTTTAGGTTTGCTTGATAGAAATGAGTTAAAAGCAGTTTTAGGTCATGAAATGGGTCATATTAAACATAATGACATGATTGTTACAGCTATTGTAAGCTTAGTTCCAATGATTTGTTATTATATTGCATTATCATTTATGTTTTCACGCAACAACGAAAACAATGCAGGTATTATTATCGGAATATTGGGTTATGTATTCTATCTTATAGGACAATTGCTTGTATTATTTATATCAAGAACAAGAGAATATTATGCAGATGAAGCTAGTGTGGAATATGGAAATCGTCCAGCAGATTTAGTTTCAGCTCTTTATAAATTATCTTACGGAGCTGCAAGATGTGATGATGAAACAATTAAAGATGTAAATACTGTTCGTGCATTTTTTGTTAATGATGTAGATAATGCTACAAGAGATTTAAATGACTTCAGACAAATAGATTTCGATGGTGACGGATCCATTTCCGAAGAAGAGTTAAGGGAACTTAGTCAAAGAAATGTTGATGTTTCTACATCTAATAAAATTATGGAATTGTTCTCAACACATCCGGATTCATTAAAAAGAGTAAAAAGACTTTCTGAATTAGAAAATTAGGTGATTAATTTGAAAATGATTTTAGATGAACGTGGTAAGAAGTATCTTCTTAAAGAAGACTGTGAATTTCAAAGTGATTTAGGTATTGTTACTAAAGAACAGATAGCTAATTGTGAAATAGGTGATGAGCTTAAAAGTCACTTGGACCACACATTTAAAATTGTTAAACCTACTGTTAATGATTTCATTGATTTAATGGATAGACGTTGTTCAATATTAGTTAAAAAAGATATTGGAACTGTGCTGGCTTACACGGGTTTAGGTTCAGGAGACAGAGTTGTTGATTCTGGAACTGGTGCTGGAGCTATTGCACTGAATTTCGGAAATGTGGTGGGCGGCACCGGTAAGGTTTATACCTATGAAATAAGGGAAGATTTTGCTAAAGTAGCTCAAAAAAACATTGAAACTTTTGGAATCAATAATATTGAAGTTAAAAACAAAGATATTAAGGAAGGAATCGATGAACAAAACATTGATCTGGTCTTTTTAGATTTGCCAAAGCCTTTTGAAATTTTTGAAGATGTTTATGAGTCTTTAAAAGTAGGCGGATGGTTAGCAGTTTATGCACCATATATTGATCAGGCAGAAATAGCTTATAGAGTAGCTAAAAAACTTAATTTTTACAATATCGAAATATTGGAAACATTGGAAAGAGGTCTGGAAGTTAGACCTCAGGGAGTCAGACCAAAAACCCGTATGGTTGGTCATACTGGGTATTTAGTCTTTGCCCGTAAATTATAAAAATATTAAAGGGTAATTGAACTCTTTAATTAATCTTTTTCTAAAACCGTCATATGGTATCATTTATTTTAGGTTAATAACAGTTTGAATGATTAATAATATGATTTCTTTGCATTATCTGAATTGATTGTTAGAGCAAAAAGAAAAATTAGTAAACTGATATAGCTAGTTTATATTTTTTATTCAATTTTCATCTATCCTATTAAAAATTTTAAAATAATAACTATTTTTTAATAGGAGTTATGGTGATGGTTGTATTTTAAATTTATCAAAAAGTTATTTAATTAAAGCGGAAATGTTAAAGGTATATTGAAAGGTTCTATGTGAAGAATCATATACGGTCCGTTTTCATAAAGCAGCACACAAAGCAGTACTAAACATATTATGCTAAGGATTATTCCTGAGTTTTCATGGTGTTTAATGCACAAAATAAGATAAATAGCTACTAAAAACATTAAAATTATCTCTATAAAGTGTGAAATAGGAAATGTCATCCAGTCTATATGTAAAATCATTGTGATGATACTTAAAACAATTAATAAAATAACAATTTTATTGCAGTTTTGGAAGTTCATAATTATTATTATATAAGTATATATATAATTTTGTTTAGCGGATTTAAAAAATAAGTAAATGAAATAAGGTTTTTAACCCTATTCCATAAAAATAGCTGGTTTGTAAGGCATTGCATTTCTAGCTTTGTTTTCAGGGTCATAGCTATCGTCAGTATGTACAATGACTTTATCGCCAGTTTCTTCCATAATGTAGTCTATCGCATCGCTAATGATTTGATTTTCATCAATTTTACCTACATATTTGGTTTTAGTCATTTCACGACCTATTTTTTTAGCTACTGCAGCTATTTCTTTTTTATCATCATAAATATTTGCTCCAATAGCTCTTCCCATTATTTGACCAATATCCGGTTTTCCAATTTCTTCAGCTATTTCATATAAATCCCATTTCCAATCAGGAGCAAGGTAAACATGGATTTTTTCCACATTTCCTTTAACCATTTTCTTAATCTGGTTAATGTCTTTAATAATGTTTTGAACTAATTCTTCTGATTTTTCAATTTTTGGACTTACTAGGCTTTCGTCAGCTTCCGGCCAGCTAGCCTGGCTTACATAACCTTCTCCACCATAAGTTTCCCATAATTCTTCACAGGTATGTGGAGTAAATGGTGCAAGCAGTCTGATCCATGCTTCAAGAACTGTTGAAAGTACATAGATTATAGCCGGGTCTTGAGAGTCAAGCAAGTGTTTTACCCTGTATAAGTAATGGTCAACATCTTTTTTAAGCAAGAATAAAGATTCCTGAAGTGCTTTTCTTGTTTGGAATCCATCTAAAGCTTCAGTAGCTTCTTTAATATGTTGATTTAATTGGCTTAACATCCAAATATCGATTGTACGGTTTAATTCAACTTTTTCGATATTGGTTAAATCCAATGGGGAGTTTTTAACTTCTTCTACTTTGGCGGCAAATTCCCTAAACCATTCCAATCTTCTTTTGGTTCCAAGAACTTCTTTTTCTCTCCAGTCAAAGTCTTGCCATGGTTCAGCTGATGCCATTAGGAAAAGTCTTACAACATCTGCACTGTACTGTTCAATAGCATCTTTTAATAAAATAACATTTCCTTTTGATGAGGACATTTTATTTCCTTCTAAAAGACCCATACCAAAGACTACAGTTCCTCTAGGCCATTTTTCTTTAGGATAAATCGCACTGTGGTGGAACATTAAAAAGCTTAAGTGGTTTCCAACCAAATCTTTTGCAGATAATCTCCAGTCAAGAGGGTACCAGTAATTGAATTCGTCCTGAATTTCTTTTACAGTTTCGTCGTCGACTTTTACATCATCGCTGTCAATATCTAAAAGAACTTTGTCAAAGAATGCAGGGTTTAAATCATCAGCATTCATGTTTCTTAAATATTTGGCTATTGTATAATAGGACATGTAGATAGTTGAATCTGTAAGAGGTTCGATTAACCATTGGTTATCCCAAGGCAGTCTGGTTCCAAGTCCGACATTCCTGGAACAGGCCCAATCATCTAACCAGTCAATATAATATTCAAAGTTGTTTTTAACTTCTTTAGGAATGATTGTTTCACCATTAAGAACTTCATGTGTTTTTGCAGTCCATTCTTCATCTGAATATTTAAGGAACCATTGGTTGTCCATTATTTTAACAACACAGTCTTCACCGCATCTGCAAATAACAGGTCTTTCAGCAAAGTCATACATAGTGGTAGCCATGTTTTTATCAATCATATCAGCTTTAAATTCTTCTCTAGCTATTGCTACTTTTTTACCACCATATTCAGGAATATGTTCGCTGATAATACCTTTTCTGTGCTCTACTTTGTATAATTCGTTAGTTGCATCATGAAGTTTAGGGTCATTTTGGTCTTTGATGCCTAATTTTTCAATTATTTCTGCAGCCGGAATTTCTCCATATCCTTTTACACTACATACATTAATCGGATTTACATCATCAATAATGTCTTCCAAATGATATTTGGCTATTAATTCTTTATTGTTTTTTAAGTCTTGAAGAGCAATGTAGTCTGCAGGTGCATCTGCAGGTTCTGAAAATACTACTCCACTACCATATGAACCGCTTACAAAGCTAGCCGGGAATATTGGTAATTTGTCACCTGTAAATGGATTTTCAACAAATCCTCCAATTAAATCATTAGGATCCACTTCCCGGATAATGTTTAAATCTTTAATTTGATGTTTTAAATTGTGGTGAGCTTCTTTTGTAATAATCCAGTGTTCGCCTTCAGCATCTACTTCAATATATTCAATATCAGGATTTAACCAAATGTTGGTAGCTCCGATAATGGTTTCCGGTCTTAATGTAGCTGTAACAAGAATTTTATCATCCATTTTGAATTTAAGTAAGGTTAATTCATTAACTCCTACTCCTTCACCTTCAAGTAAATCATGATCTCCAACAGGATTTTTATCTCTTGGACAGTATTTTACCGGATGTTCTCCTTTTATAATCAGTCCTTTATCTTTTAATTTGCTAATTTGCCATTCTACAAATTTTTTGTAAGTTGGATCAATTGTTCTAAATTCCCTCCTCCAGTCAATGGAATATCCCATATCATGCATTACTTCATTATATTCACTACTGAAGTACCTTACAATGTATTCAGGGTCTGCTAAATTAGGAAGTTCTTCTTTAGGAACTTTATGAACATTTTCGTATAAATCCAAGGTCCATGGGTCTTTTCTTCTAACTCTTTCAGCTATTCCAATAACCGGAGCTCCGGTTACATGCCATGCCATTGGGAACAATACATTATAACCTTCCATTCTTTTAAATCTTGCATAAACATCTGGAACAGTATATGTACGTCCGTGTCCAATGTGCATAGCTCCACTAGGGTATGGAAATGCTACAGTAAGGAATAATTTTTCTTTATCATTAGGGTCAGATTCAAAAAGTTTATCATTTTCCCATTTTTTCTGCCATTTTTTTTCTATATTTTCTGTCACTAAATCACCATTACAGTCTTTTCAGGGCTTTCAGGAACTTTGCTTTTATGAGCATTCCTTTTTACTTTATTTATAATCATATCAATTTCATCAATTGAAATATCTAAGTTTTTAGCTATTTCATCTTTTGAAGTTTCTTTATCGTTATACTGGTAGAGAATTTTATCTAAGTTTTCATAGGTCATTCCTATTTCATCTTCATCAGTTTGATTATTCCATAAACCTGCACGAGGAGGTTTATTGATTATTTCTTCAGGAACTCCCATATATTTGGCTAATTCAAACACGTCAGTTTTGTATAAATCTCCAATCGGTTCAATATCACAGGCTCCGTCTCCGTGTTTTGTAAAGTATCCGATTAGTATTTCACTTTTATTGCCGGTTCCGCTTACAAGGTAACCTTTTGAATTTGCGTAATAATATATGATGGACATTCTAATTCTAGCTTTAAGGTTTCCAATAGCTAATTGTTCGTTTTCTGTTTTATATTGTGTAACATATAGAAATTCGTTTAAAACACTATCAATAGCCATTTCTTTATAATCAATATCTAATATTTTAGCAATGTCTGTTCCATGAATTTTATCTTCTGTTGGGGTGGTTGTAGATGGCATAACAATTCCAAATACGTTTTCTTTACCAACAGCTTCTGTAGCTAAATATGCAGTTAATGTTGAATCTATTCCGCCACTTAATCCAACAACAAGTCCTTTTGCATTAGCTTCAGATACTTTGTCTTGAATGAATTTAATTATGCTTTCTTTTGTTGTTTTAGTATCTAATTTCGGAAGCTCGTTCATGCTTTTACACTCCTTGGAAAATTTTTAATGATAATTATTATGATTTTTTTAACTTATATATTAGATAGTAAACGTTTATATAGGAAAAAATTATAAAATTACTTTTAGTTACTAAAATTAATTTTTTAATATGGAGGTAATTTTCTTGGCATTTAAAGATTATTTTAAATTTAACAAAGATAAAACAACTTTTATGTTTATTGGGGGAAAAGGTGGGGTTGGAAAAACTTCAATTTCTTCAGCAACAGCATTATGGTTAGCAGAACAAGGTAAAAAAACATTAATTGTATCAACTGATCCGGCACATTCATTGTCTGACTCTTTGGAAGTGCCTATTGGCCATTATCCTAGGGAAATTAAAACAAACTTATTTGCAGTTGAAATAGATCCTGATGAAGCTATGGCTCAAAAACAAGCAGTTCTTGATGCTCAAAAAGCTAATTCCACTTCAGAAAGTTTAATGGGATTAGACTTCTTGTCTGACCAAATGGATATTGCATCATCTTCTCCTGGTGCTGACGAAGCAGCTGCATTTGAAGTATTTTTATCTGTCATGACTTCAAATGAATATGATGTTGTAGTATTTGATACCGCACCGACAGGACATACCTTAAGATTATTATCATTCCCTGATGTAATGGACTCTTGGGTAGGTAAAATGATGATGATTAAAGCCAAATTAGGTTCTGCAGCTAATTCTTTAAAAAATCTTATTCCGTTTATGGATGCTGCCGATAATCCACAAACTAGTGAAGAGCTAAAAAGAACTAAAGAGCAAATTGACGAAGCTAAAAAAGTTTTATCTGATCCTGACAGAACCACATTTAAAATGGTTGTAATTCCTGAAGAAATGTCTATCTATGAATCTGAAAGAGCATTAGGTGCCTTAGAAAACTATAACATTACTGTAGATAGTGTAATTGTAAATCAGGTAATGCCGGATATTACAGATTGTGATTTCTGCCATTCCAGACACAGACTACAACAAAAACGTTTAGCTTTAATTGATCAAAAATTCCCAGAACAAATTATAGCTCAAGTTCCTTTATTTAAAGATGAAATTAAAGGTCAGGAAAAATTATTGAACTTAGCTAAAATATTATACGAAGACCAAGATAATACTGAAGTTAAACAAGAAGCTATTCAGCTTTAAAAAAAGAAATAAAAAGTTAAAATATAATATTTTAACTTAAATTTTTTATTTTTTTAATTTATACACTATTTCTACCAGGATAAATATAGCTATTAACACCCAAAAGACCATGTTTAGGGTTCCAATATCTATTGGTAACTGTAATCCGCAAAGTTCTACAAGAATAATCAAAACCAATACAACAAGTGTTAAAAAATAAAGCACTTTTGATATTGCAGGTTCATTTTGAAAATTTTCTTTTATTTTTTTCCAATTATCTCCCATAGCACCACCATTTAATATTTTCCTAATTTTCTAGGAGTGTTAAGTGGATCCCAATATTCTTCATCAAAATACTGGTATGTTTCTTCTTTGGTTAAGTTTCTTACATTACCACTGCTTATATATTTCGCTTGGCTACGGTTTAAAGAATTGTCCGAATTGATATGTACTTCGACATAGTCCACTTCCTGGTTTCCTTTAGGAATTAAAAACAACTTGGTATCCTGAAAATAACCTGGTCTGCTTGGTGTAAAATGACTGTACCAATAATGGGTGTCGTCTTCATCAACAAATGTCACTCTGTATTTGTTGGCCACTGATTGAAATGCTATTGCAAAGGTAGCTGGGAAAAATACAATTGTTGAAATTCCTGAAACAGCTCCTCCAAGAATTTTTAGAGATAAAACACCAATATTGTATCCTATTATAGTTGATGGGTGGATATTTTTCATAAAATTATCAATATTTTTATTTATTTGGATTATTCCGTTGTCTACAAATTCTCTGATGTTTTTTAGTTGATTAGTTAAGCTTTCTTCAAACAATTTGGGAATTATGCAGACTGTACATTCACCTTTGTCTGTTTTTTGAGTAGCTCCTTTATATGCAAAATCATCATCAACCAGAACAGTTTTGCAGATTCCTGTTGTTGTGTTTAGGATAAGTACTGATTTGTTTCCATTTTTGCAAAATACATATATTGAATCTTCATGATTGACGAGGTTAACTTCTGATTTTAGAAGGGCATCCATCACTTCATCAAATGAACTGGTCATTTCATTGCTGTAAATAATTCCAATAGGGTTCATTACCTGCTGTTCTATTTTTGATAGAAGTAGAGATGTTATGAAGTTGAATTCAGTTATTTTAGTTGCATTTTTTCCAATTACAGACATCCCCATATTTGGATTGGCTATATGGATATAAAGTTTGTCATTATCAATTCCACCTAAAACAACTGCTGTTTTTGTTCGCTGCCAGTTAAGGGATAACTTTTCAGCATATTTGTCAGCATTCAAATCACTTAAATAAGCAGTATTTAGTCCGGATAAAAACATTCCCTGCACATATTTTAATTTATAGCTAGTTAAATAATCAAGTCCAAAAGCCAAGTTTTCTATGTCTGCCTGGGTAATTTTGGAGTTGATAATAGCATAGGACTGAACTATTTCAAAGTTATTGTTTGCATTATACTTAGGATGGCTTCCGTAAGTTATGGTTTCTGTTTTTTCAACTAAATTGTTGTTTGTTTTAAATATAGTGTTGATTTTTTCATTGGTTATGTATCCGATGATTTTTTCTCTAGCTGTATTTAATGTTATTGTTTTATTAGTTGATGTGAACTTTATTGGACTTATTTTATTATTTGTAAGTATTATATAATTGGCATTTAATTCAGTTTCAGGATCTAAGCCATTAGCTAGTGCTAAATTATATCTGATTCCATATTCATCAAATCCAATAGTGTTAAATAGGACACTTGCTCTTATTTCACCATTTTCAATGTAATTGATTCTTTCACCCATTTTACCTTCTTTATCTATAGTGACTCCGAATTGACTGATGTCTCTCTCAGCACTATTATAATATCGAATATAAGTGTAATTTTCGTTGGAATAAATTAAAATGCCGTTGCCTTTTTGGATTCTTGCGGTTTTGCCAGTTTTGATTTTATTTTCACCAAGAGGTATGAAAACATATTTGTCATTAATCAACACACTTGTTTTATCGTTTGTTTCATAATTTGAAAGAATATAATTTTTCAATCCGTTATTGATTTCAAATATCTGTTTTTTTGGCAGTTTTACAATTCCCTTTTCTCCAAGTTTAACTGTATAATTATTTTTGGCTTCTACTTTAGGAAGAGTTACATTTACATAATTCGGAATAGCTATTTCATAGGTAAAGTCTCTGTTTAAGTTTTCAGATATGACTGTTGAATTTGCAGGGTGAATAATTATTTTATTTCCAATTTGAATATTCTTGTAATGGGTGGTTATTATGTATTCTCCAGGGTTTAAATTAATGTTTAGAGATGCAATACTGTTTGAATTTGTAGTTTTGGTGTAAAATACTCCATTTATATTAAATGTAACATTTTCTCCAGCTCCTACAGGTTTTCCTTCATTAGTTGTTACAAATGTTTTAAAAGCGCTCCCGTCTTTAAAATTCATTTCTAAATCATTTGTCTGAATTGTAGGTTTAACAAGTATTTTATTTGAAACAAAACAGCTGTTGTACATTGCTGTTATTATATAATGGCCTGGGTTTAAATTAATATTTAAGAATGCATAACCTGTATTGTCTGAGGTTTTGGTATAGAATACTCCATTTATGTTGAAGGTTACTTTTGAATATTTGGCATAGCTGCCGTCTAAATTGTGTAGGTAAACTGAATATGTTTTTTTATTTTTGTAGTATTTGACCAGCTCATAGTTGCAGCTAATTGTCGCCAATACAGTTATGTTATTGGAACGCTGTTCGTTAGTTTTTGGATTGTACGAAGTTATTATGTAGTTTCCGGGATCCAAATTTATATTTAGTTTAGCTATTCCGGCCATATTTGTAATTTTTTTGTAAAATACTCCGTTTATGTTAAGTGTTATTTCGCAATTGATTATGGGGTTTCCTTTTTTGTCGCTAAATTCAACATAGTACTGTGTATCATTTTTATGGTATTTGACAATGTCATTACCATTTATTGTAGGTTTGATTGTTACTTTGGAATTTGAACTTGAGGGATGATAAAAATCACAGCCTTCAAATATTATTTTTGCCATATACTCTCCGGATTCCAAATTTAGGGATAACATAACCTGACCCCTTGAATCTGTAATTTTGGTGTAGTTAACTCCATTAATATTAATTATAACTTTGGCATTACTTATTGGATGGTGCATATAGTTATTATTGTCGGTCAATGTTGCTATAAGTTTGCTGCCGTCTTTATAATACATTTCAACGGGTGGTGAATTAATTATGGTTAGTGTTTTAGCTTTTGGTGTCGAAAGTATTTCATTTGATGTTTCTATATTATCTATTGCTTGAATGTTCTCGTCGTCACTGATTTCTAAATCATTGTTTATTGTTTGAGTTTCATTTTCAATTGTTGTGGCAGAAACAGTGCCTATCAAAAAAATAAATAGGAAAATGAAACTTATTAAGTTTATTTTTCTAATCATAGTATCTACCAACTGTTAACTTTTTTTAAAAAATTAACACTTAAACTATGATTAACTAATTATAAAAGTTTTAATTTTAAAATTAAATGGTAAATGGTTTTTAAAATGAATTTAAAGGGTAAATATTTCTAATATATTACCATAATACACATGTAAGTAAATTCACTGTTTGCAATGTCTTTTAATGTAGACCGGACAATTTTTTCATCATCATAACTTAAACGTTCACAGACAACTACTTCACGGTGTTCGTCCACACCGTTATCCAATAAAAACTGAGCCATGTCTCTGACTTTTTTAGACGGGAGGGCTATTGTTGTTTTGCCGTTATTTATGACTTTTAAAATGTCTTCTATGTTTTCTCTACCGTGAAAAGTCATAACATTTGCATTGTCCCACTGAATGTGGTTACGGGCAGCAGCTAGCTGAAGAGAGCTGATTCCAGGAATAACTTCTATTTTTTCTTCAGGAAAATTTTTTTCATTAGCTATTCTTAAAACAGTATTTAAAACACCTGAAAATCCGGGATCTCCAGTAGATAATATTGACACGGTATTTCCTTCAATAGCTAAATCCACTCCTTTTTCAAGTTTATCTAATAAATCCTTTACATTAAATGCAATTTTATTGTTAACATCATCAAATAAATCTATTGCTCTTGTACTTCCAACAGTATAATCGCTGGTTTTTACTGTATCTACAGCTTTTTTAGTTAAATATTCACTTGATCCTGGGCCGATTCCTATTATATAAATTTTATTTTCCATTTTATTCCTCTTTTAGTTTTTTCATTCCATTTTTTAATAAGTCATATATTGATTTAGCTCCAACAAGCTCGTCAGGACAATCCCAATCAGAAGGATATAATATAAACGGTTTAGTTTGAGTTCCACCAAGTCCTCCGTGGCTGCCTATCAGTTCTTCAAATGCACAGATATCTCCACTTTCAGGATCATAGAAACTATTTACAAGAATATCTGGCATATTTTTAAAAGTATTGTGTCTTTTAAGATGTTTGGGAGCATTTTTTCCAAAATTAGCTAATGGATTTTCTCCGATTATTTCATCACTTTCCAAATAGTAAATACCATTTTTTCCAATAACCATTCCTCCATTAGCTAGTGAATTAACTAGTATAAATCCAATTCCAGGATGTTTTACAAGTCCAGGAATTAAATCAGGGAATAATGATATTATTTCTTCGTAGGTTAATCTATGTTTCCATTGTGTTAAGTAAATTAAACCTAAGTTTCCAGATCCTAAAACAATCAATTCAGAGTCAGATGCTTTTTTAGTAGTATGTTGTGAAGCTTCGTATCCTCTAATGTAATCTAGACTATCACTATATTTTTTTCTGAGTGTCTGGATTTGTTCGCTTTTGTATAATTCGTCGATTTTTAAAAAATCAATACTTTTTTCTTTTATGTTTTGTAGGGATTCATACTCCTCAAAAATGTCATGATTTTTTATATTGTCCATTTTTTCCCTTATATTTTCAATAGATTCATTTTTAGGAATATATGAATTTCTGAAGTGGTCTGATTCTTCATCTGTCCTTAATGATTTCATATCTTCAGGTAAAAATCTTCTTACAAAGTTTCCTAAAGTTATTCCATATCTTTGTTTAAATGTAGCTCCGTTTCCCTGTCCATGGTCTGAAAGAATTACAAATTCATAAGGTCTTTTGGAAATACTTTCGGCATTTTCCAGGCGATTAATTTCCAAATCAATTTCTTTTAAAACACTCCAAACATCATTATCCCGTATTCCGGAGTGATGAGCCACTTCATCATAGCCTACATAAGTTGCATAGGCTGAATTTATTTCTCCATTAAGAATATCTCCGGCCAAGGTTTCTGTTACAACTTCTCTTAAAAACACATTTCCTCCAGCTCTTAAAGTTGCATATACAATTCCCCTTTTCATTCTGGGCTGTATATTCTTAATTTTGTGGACTATCTGGGATTTTAATTCCTTAAGAATGTCCCATAAGAATAATACAAATATTCTCTGAAAGCTATTGGATGTGGTAAATACTGAGTACCATGTTTTGTTATATAATTTATTAAGTTCTATGATTTTAGATGATGTAAATATGAAATTATCACTGTCTCCACTAAACATATTTGCTCTGCTGGCTCCTTTATCACTTAAAAGTCCGTTACCATCAGATATTTTCTGTTCAATTAGTGGGGCATGGGAAAAATTAGATGAAACTATAATCTTATTATTGTTTTCTTTTTCAACCCATCTGTAAGCTATAATGTCTTTGTTATTTCCATGTAAAATTCCTGCCTGGCTTGCGCCTGTTTGACTTGACAGGTCGGTTTCCCATTCTTTTAGGGTATGTGTTTTATTTTCAATCCACCTTTTAAGTGTAGGCATATATCCTTTCTCAATAGCTTCATCTAGGATTTCCTTAGCTAATCCGTCAATTTCAAGCATTATTAATCCAGGATGTTTGTTGGCAGCTCTTTTTTTATTTTTAACTTTTTTAGAAAGCTTTTTGATGATGTAGTTATTGTAGAAGTCAATATTTGCTATATTGAATATAAGTGTTGTAGCTATGTTTATGAATAATGTTGCAATTAAAGCTCCTCCTATTCCTATTTTAACTTCCGGAAGGTAATATGCAACTCCATAAAACATAAGTCCGTTTAAAAGAAGAGCTCCTATTCCAAAGGTTATGATAAAAAACCTCATCAGGATTTTGGTAAAAATGGGCCATAAAATCGTGTTTGCAACGGTTAATAAAACAATTATGATTATTGCATTTGTCCAGGGACCTAAAACAAAATCAGCACTAAGCATTGGCATAGCTAGGACTATTAATATGTTAATTATTCCGGTTATGATTGAAGTTAGGATTATTTTAGCTTTATTAACATTTGAATAGTTGGTATTTTCCATATTAATCTAATTAATTTCTATTTTTTGTTTTTCATTGCTTTTTAAGTGGAATAATGTTATTTCAGGTTTGCAGTTTATTCTTATCCAAAACATATTTGTTCCAAGGCCTCTGCTTGTATATTGGATCATATTTTTAACTTTATACTTTCCAACAGGGTACCTTGTTGATTTTGGACCTCTGAATGGTGCTATATTGGTTCCGGGAATAATAAATTGTCCGCCATGGGAGTGTCCTGATATCTGAAGTCCAAATCTTCCACTTTCACAGGATACTTTAGCAAAATCCGGTTCATGAGCAAGTAAAATGGCAGCTCCTTGATCAGGTAATTTGTTTAAAACACTATTCAAATCATCAGCACCAACAGTATAGCTGTCTACTCCTGCAATATTGAGCAGTTTTTCATGGTTGTCGTTTTTTCCAGTTTTTTTAAGCGTGTAGACATCATTGCTTAAATCTTTAACATCAGCTTTTTTTAGGATGTCTCTCATTTCATTAGCTCCAAGCCAATGGTCATGATTACCTAAGACAGCCAATTTCCCATCTTTGGCTTTTAATTTTTTAAAAGATTTTTTTAAATCTGTTTCATAGCCTTCTAAAATATATGAAACATAATCTCCGGTCAGTGTTATCATATCTGGTTTTAAGGTGTTTACATACTCAACAACTCCGTCCAAATACTCGGGATTTAACCATTGGCCAATGTGTATGTCTGTTAGATTGATTATTTTATAATTGTTAAATGCAAGGCCTAAGTTGTCTAATTCAACATCAACATTAACAACATCAAAGAATTCTTTGCTAAATTCTGTTCCAAAGCTCATTTCTCTTGACTGGGTCATGAATTCCTGTAATCCTTGACGAACTTTTAGAGCAGAGGGTTTATTGCCATCCATGTTATTTCACTTATATTTTTGTATTAGATTTATATAATTTAAATCTTAAATATATAATTAATTATTTATTTTTATTGTGATATTATGCTTCAAATTGCAGTTACTGGAAAACCAAATGTTGGAAAATCTTCATTCTTTAACTCTGCAACTTCTTCAAGCGTGGAAATGGCTAATTATCCATTTACTACTATTGATGCTAATAAAGCAGTTGCTCATGTTATTAGTGAATGTCCTTGTAAAGAATTGAATGTTACTTGTAATCCTAGAAATTCCATATGTATTGATGGAAAAAGATTGTTGCCTGTTGAATTAATAGATGTTGCAGGACTTGTTCCTGGAGCTCATGAAGGTAAGGGATTGGGTAATCAATTTTTAGATGATTTGATGCAGGCTAAAGTTTTAATACATGTTATTGATGCTTCTGGATCCACCGATGCTGAAGGACAAAGTGTAGAAGCCGGATCTCATGACCCTTTAGATGATATTGAATTTTTAGAAGATGAAATCGTAATGTGGATGTATGGAATTCTTAACAGAAACTGGGTCAGACTTGTACGTAAAATTGAAGCTGAAAAATTAGACATAGCTAAAGTGATTTTTGACCAGTTGTCTGGTACTGGAATAACTCTGGAAGATATTATTGAAGCTAAAAGGAAAGTTAATCCGGATTATACCAAATGGGAAAAAGAAGATTTCATGGAACTTATTCGTAATATATTGCATATAGCTAAACCAATGCTTATCGTGGCTAATAAGGCTGATTTGCCAACTGCTGAGGAAAACATTAAAAGAATGCAGGAAAAATATCCTTATGTTATACCTGCATCTGCAGAATCTGAAATAGCTTTAGTCAAAGCAGCCGAAGCAGGACTGATTAGTTATACTCCTGGAGATTCTGACTTTGAAATTTTAGAAAAAGATAAATTGTCAGATAATCAGCTTAAAGCTTTAGAGTATATTAAAGTTAATATTTTAGAAAAATACGGGGGAACAGGTATTCAGACAGCATTAAATGAAGCTATATTTGGTTTGCTTAATATGATTGTGGTTTATCCGGTTCAGGATGAACACAAATACACAGACCAAAAGGGAAATGTTTTACCTGATGGAATTTTAGTGCCTAAAGGTGCGGTTCCTAAAGAATTGGCTTATCTTGTTCATTCGGATATTGGTGATAACTTTATGCATGCAGTAGATGCTCGTAAAAATATGAGAATTGCTGCAGATTATGAATTGCAGGATAAGGATGTTATAAGTATTGTTACAAGAGGTTAACTGCCTCTTTATGTAATATCTTTTTGAATTTGTGCATAAATCTCTTTTTTAACACTTTCAGGTTCATCTAATTCATTTAAAATTTTTCTTAAAGTATTCCACCATATGTCTTCTGGTGTAAGCCAATCAAGAGGCAATTGCCCATAAACATCAAGAACTTTTTCATTAATGTCTGTGCTTTTCATAATTTTATTTTAGTTTAATAAATAGTATTTTCTTTTTCTAAGAGTGTTTGAAAAGTATTTATGAAAAAAGTAAAAATAAGAAGTTATTCTTTTAATAATTTTATTGCTTCATTAGCTGCATAAACACAGCAGTCAACACATGGAGATTTGTCTTCTCCATCTTTTGAAATTATGCCGCACTGAACTGAACCATATTCTTTTTTAAAAGCATCATAGAGTTTTTTAGCATCCATTTTTATTTTAATTTCATCATCTTCCAAAAATCCCAATGCTATTAATGCTCCTGTGAGTGCACCGCAGGTTCCTTCATCAAATGTGCCTCCGATTCCTCCTGAAAACCCGCTAGCTAATGCACATAATCTTGCCTGACTCATTGGATGGTTGACTACTTCACAAAGTCCCATAAGGGTTGATTGGGAACAGCTTTTAAAAACACGGTATTGTCTGATTTTTTCTTCTACTGATTTTGAATTCAAGTCCATACTATCATCTATAAAAAAAATAATTGGGGAAAGTTACTTCCCGCATTTCACATATGTCTAGAAATCAAAGCTTTCCATATCATAATCAAAGCTTTCCATATCATATGCATTTAAATCTGAATACATGTCTTCATCTGATTCTTCAGGAATTTCAAATTCTTCTGTATTCATTTCTCCTGTTTGTGAATCAACAGTTATTACTCCTGCACTTTGACCGTCCTGTGTTTCTATATGGAATGTGTATACTCCATCATTTTCATCTACACTGCTTATGGAACAGTTTGTGTCTTCCAAGTAATCATTTACCATTTCTTCACATTCTTCCTGTGTAAGGTTATTCTCTTCCGGAGCAGTCATATTTTCAGATGACGGATCTGAAGTTATGTTTTCCTCAAAGTTGAAATTATTATTGTCTATAATAGTATTAGTTTCAGTTACTGTAGCAGCTATTGCTGTATCATATAAATTAATGTTAAATTCAGAATTGTTTACTATAATCATAAGCCCAACCATAAGGTTGAAATCTTTATCTTTATCAAGATGTTTTTGACCTACTCCCATAACTCCGTGATTTCTTTCAGATGGATGTCCGTTGCTGAAAATTACACTGTTTGCCATTTTAAGCACTAAATTTTGGTCACTAGCACCAACACATATTCCTTCTTTTCCATTAGTTACTAATATGTTTGTAGTATCGCCTTGGGTAAATGCAACAGATTGTGGTGGTTGATCTGCTAAAGATACAATTTTTGCATCTTGCAAACTATTTAAGAAATTAACCATTGACTGATTGTCTTTAAATGTGTGAATTGTTATTCCGTATGTATTTTCTTTAAATCCGTCGGGTATTTGTATAAATTCGGTATCATGGGGAACATTTATCTTTATTCCGTCAAATGTATTTTGTTTCATATCTACGTCACTATTAATCACAGTTGCTCCAACACAGGTTGCTGTAATGAATATGGCGGCTATTGAAAGAATAATCGCTACATTTTTATTCATTTTATCTCCTTTTTTTTATTTGACATAATTTGTATACATTAGATATATGTTATTTATACTATTAAAACTTAATTTTATAAATTAAGAAAATTTAATATTATATATAAAAAAATTTAGTGAATAGGTGAAAAAATGCATCCAAGACCAAGTCCCATAGCTGCATCTCTTTATACTTTAAGAGACATGAATGTTGATGTTATTATAATGCATGGACCTCATGGTTGTTGTTTTAGAACTGGTAGGCTTTTAGAAAGTGACGGTGTACGTGTTTTAACTACAGCAATGGCTGAAAATGATTTTATTTTAGGAGCTAGTGAAAAACTAGAAAATACATTAAAAGAAGCTTATGATATGTTTAAACCGGAGTTTATAGGTGTTGTAGGTACTTGTGCTAGTATGATTATTGGTGAAGACTTAAAAGAAGCAATAGCTAATGCTAATTTAGATTGTACAGTTATTCCTGTTGAATCTCACGGGGGATTTGGTGAAGGAGATAATACTGAAGGAGCAATAATGGTTTTAGATTCTGCTGTTGAATATGGTATAATTCCTCGTGAAGAGGCAGACCGTCAAATTGAAATGCTTAAAAAAGCTACTGGAATAGAAAAAACCAGGGGAATGGCTCAGGGAAAATATATTCAACCTAATTTTGGTGATAATAAGGAAGAAGTAGCTAAAAAAATCATAAAGGCACTAAGAGACAATAAAAAAGTCGCTTTTGTATTGAATGCTAAAAAAGAAACTTCTTATTTATTTGCAGATATTTTAAACTTTGATTATCGTGAAATCAATCCTGAAAATAAACCAATAATTGTGGCTAATTTAGATGAAAATATTGGTCTTTCAAGAATTAGGAATCATGCAGTTAATATTAAACAGGAACTGAAAACGGATATTGATTATATTACTGGAGGATTGGACGAATATCCTGTAACCGGAAAAGCTGCTGCAGACTACTTAAAGGAAAACCCTGTTGATTTGTATGTTGTATGCGGTGTTCCTCATGCATTTCCTGTTGAAGAAATTGAGGGGGAATCAATAGCCGTAACTGATGGTCCTCGTTTAGTTGAACCATTAAAAGATTTGGGATATGATAATGTAGTTGCAGAACTTGATGCTCACTCAAAAACTTTAGGGACTGATAAAATTGTTTTTTCTGACTTTGGAGGAATGATTAGATCAGCTATTGACTGGAAGTAGAATTATGATAACAATTATTGATTATAAAAGCGGAAATTTAAAAAGCATTTCCAATGGATTTAAAAAAATCGGCTGTGATGTTGAAATTACAAGCAGCATTGAAAAAATAGCTGATAGTGATTATTTGGTTCTTCCGGGAGTTGGAGCTTTTGGCAGTGCAATGGAAAATCTTGAAGAATTTAAAAAAGTAATTCATGAACATGTAGATGATGATAAACCATTTTTGGGAGTTTGTTTAGGTCAGCAGGTTCTTATGGACTCAAGTGAAGAAAGTCCTGATGTTGACGGTTTAAAATTATTTGAAGGTCATGCATGCTATCTTCCAGAAGGACTTAAAATACCTCATATGGGGTGGAATAAATTAGATGTTGTTAAAAAATGTCCAATTTTGGAAGGTGTTGATAAAGAGTACTTTTATTTTGTCCATTCTTATCATGTTGTTCCGGATAATGATGAAATAATTGCAGGAACCTGTGATTATGGAATTGATGTTGTTGCAGCATTAAGTAGGAATAATTTATTTTCAACACAATTTCACCCGGAAAAAAGTGGAGTTGCAGGTTTAAAGATATTAAAGAATTTTGTTAATTTAGAGTTATAATTGGAGATTATATTTATGGATATTGAAGGTTTTGTAAGAAAAAGAATTGATGATTACACATATGAAGATTTGACTGCTCTTTTGGCAAGTAGAATTAGAGAATACAAAGATTTGTCTGAAGAAAACTCCTGTAAAATGGCTGAAGCTGTTATTGATGAAGTAAAAACTACTTTGGAATTGAATTCTCTTGATGATGATTTTTTAAAAGAAATTGTAGATATTCCGAAAGCAGATGTGGCTATGGGAAAAATGGGAGTAGGTTCCAGGGGAGCAGGTGATTTCTTCGTTCACAGAAAAATTGCAGAAATTGTTTCAAGTACAGATACTGCTTCATTAGTAAATCCTTCTGAACAGGATGATGGAGGAGTAGTTAAAGCACCAGTTAAAAACGATGATGTTTATGTAACAACTGCAGTAGATGGAATACACTCACGTTTAAGTGACTATCCGTTTTTAGGAGGATTTCATGTTACAAGGGCTACTTTAAGGGATGTTTGTGTAATGGGGGCAGATCCTGTAGCTATTTTAAGTGATGTTCACTTGGCAGATGATGGGGATGTTGGTAAGATATTTGACTTTACTGCAGGTGTAGCTGCAGTGTCTGAACTTGTTGATGTTCCAATAGTGGCTGGAAGTACATTGCGTGTAGGTGGAGACATGGTTTTAGGTGATAGATTTGTTTCTGCTGTAGGAAGTGTTGGTGTATCCGATTATCCGCCAACTGCAAGGAAAGGAGCAACTGAAGGTGATGTAATTTTACTTACAGAGGGTTCTGGTGGAGGAACCATTACAACAACTGCATTATATAACGGATTTTTTGATGTAATATGGGATACATTAAATGTAAACTTTGTTCAGGCATCACATGCACTTTTTGAAGCTGATTTAATTAAAGATATTCATGCAATGACTGATGTGACAAATGGGGGATTGCGTGGAGATGCCCACGAAATATCCAATACAACAGGAGTAGGTTTGGAGTTCTATGAAAAAGAAATTCGTGACTGTGTTGCTCCAAAAGTATTAAACATGCTTGAAACATTAAATATAGATCCGTTAGGAGTTTCAACAGATTCATTAATGCTGATTGCACCTCCTGAAATTGTTGGAGATATTAAAAAGGCAGTAGCAAAATATGATGTCCCTATTCGTGAAATAGGTAAAGTTGATAATTCTGGTGAACCGAATTTAATTAAAGAAGACGGAAATGTTGAAAAGCTGGTTCCATTATTTAGGGAAGCTGCTTATACTAAAGTTAAAAAGTTCGTTGGAGACACAACACCTGAAGACTTTGAAATTATGAAAGAAAAAGTCCAAAAGGCATGTGACGAATCCATACTTAAAAAAGAAAAAGTGGTAAAACACATCCGTGAAAATTAACTTTTTCACACTTCTTTAAATTTTATCTATTTTTTATTATAATCCTTATTTATGAAAGATGAAAAAGGATATTTCTACATTATTGATGCATTTTTAGCAGTTCTGATTTTACTTATAGTTATTTTAATGGTTAATTCAATTGTTTCTATGTCTAATCCGAATTATTCCAGTGATTCACATAATTTCAAATCAGCTCAGGATACAATGGAGTTATTAAGTTCAGGGATTAATTCTACAGACAGGGTTTTCATAGAAGATATTTCCAGTATTTTAGATGAAAATCATAATTCAAAATATTCTGTAAGGAAAGTTTCTAAGCTGTGTCGTGAGAAGTTCAAGAAATTAGGTCTTAAGAATTATCAGTTTAAGGAAAACAATGTTTTAGGCGGAAAAGTACTGGCCAGTTCCGGAGCATTAGGTGAGGATGTTAGTGTAGCTAGCCGAAATTATGGCGATTATTCCTATACTTTATATATCTGGTAGTATTTTTTATAGAATATAATAGTTTTATTTAAATACTATTAAAATCATAATATTAACTGATAACTATTTTTAATGTCGCCCCGATGGTGTAGTTTGGATAACACATAGGACTGCGGATCCTATTCCCCGGGTTCAAATCCCGGTCGGGGCATTATATAATTTTTTTAAAATTCCGTGATACAATGTTAAATGCTAATACTTATGTAACTAATGAGAAAGGGATTGGCGGAACTATTAGAAATCAGTATGAAGATTTTTATGTTGAAGAAATCCCTGAAATGACTCCAACTGGTGAAGGGCCTAATATTTGGATTTGGATTGAGAAAGTAGGTAGGACTACTTTAGATGTTGTTTTGGATATTGCAAGAGATTTACATATTAGTAGAAAAAGAATGGGCTTTGCAGGAATGAAAGATAAAAAAGCCCGTACCCGTCAGTGGATTTGCATATCTAATATGGAATCTGAAGAACAGTTCAGGCAAGTTAAGGATTTGGAAGGAACCATTTATAAAACTGATTTTTTAAAGGTTGTTCGTGGACGTAAAAAACTTAGGATGGGACAGCTAAAGGGAAATAAATTCCAAATTCTTATTCGGGATATTGATGATATTGAAAAAAGTGCTGAAATAGCTAATAACATTTTAAAGGAATTGGAAGTTACTGGTGTTCCTAATTACTTTGGCTGGCAAAGATTTGGTAAGCCAAGAACAAACACTCACTTGGTAGGTGAAGCTTTAGTTCAAAATGATTTAAAAGAAGCTGTTAGAAGATACATTGGAAATCCTACAAGTGAAGAACACGAAGAAAACCAAAAAGCAAGACAGGCTTATGATGATGGAAATTTGGAAGAATCTTTGGAATTGATGAGTAAAGGAATGCGTTATGAGAAAATGATGGTTCGTGAACTGATTAAAGATGCTAAAAAAGGACCATTAGATGATAAAGCTTATAAAAATGCTTTGCATGCTCTTCCAAAACCTCTCCAAAGGATGTTTGTCCATGCATATCAATCTTATTTATTTAATGATGCAGTTAGCAGAAGGGTAGCTATGGGAATTAACAGATATGTTGAAGGAGACATTATCATTGACAATGAAGAGAGAATAGTTCGTGATAAAACTCCTGAAGAGTTCCAAAACTTAATTGATAATTTTGAAGCTAATCCTACTTCTCCATTATATGGAACTAAAGTACCTTTTGCCGGTGGTGAAGTTGGTGAAATGGAAAAATCAGTTTTAAATAGCTATAATTTAACTAAAGAAGACTTTGAAGTTCCTAAAATGCCTCGTTTAGGAAGTCATGGTTTAAGAAGGTCTATGAGAATTCAAGTTTGGGATGCTTCAGCTATTCCAACAGATGAAGGTGTTTTAACTGAATTTTCAATAAATAAAGGTTCTTATGCTACAGCTGTTTTAAGGGAAGTCATGAAAAAAGATGTTGTCTAGATTTATAATTCTTTTTCATTTTTTAAATTTTTAATAAATTCATTAAAATCATTTATGCATGATTTTTTTGGTTTTGAAATTTTCATATAATTCATTTTATTTTAATATGCTCTTTAATTTTAAGTAATAGTTTTTATAAAATTATATCAAAGAATTATTATTTAAGTTGATTTTTATGATTGATTGTAGAAATATTGCTAAGGGAAAAGATAGTGGAGAATTAATAGTAAGCAGTGAGCCAATTAGTTTTTTGGGAGGTGTGGATCCTAAAACAGGCATTGTAATTGATCCAAATCATGAACTTAAAGGTCAATCCATTAAGGACAAAGTTTTATTCATTCCTGGTGGAAAAGGTTCAACTGTTGGTTCTTATGTTATATTTCAAATGAAAAAGAATAATACTGCACCTAAAGCTATTATATGTTTAAATGCAGAACCGATTATTGCTACTGGTGCTATAATGTCTGATATACCTATGGTCGACTCTCCGGAAGATACTGATGAACTGAAAAATGGTGTTTTAGTTGAAGTTGATGGGGATAATGGTAAAATAGCTATTTTATAAATAATGTGGTTATTATGGAAACTTTAATTAAAAATGTAAACATTTTAAATCCGAATGAAGAAATTCAAACTTCATGCAATGTTTTAATTGAAGATAAACACATTAAACAAATATCTAGAAAGAAAGTTTCTACTAAAAACAATGTTAAAATCATTGATGGACAGGATAATTATCTAATGCCTGGGTTTATAGATTGTCATGCACATATTATGGCTAATGGCTTTCACAAAGAAGAAAACATGGCAAATCCTTTAGCACTACATTTTTACAATGCAATTAAACATGGAAAACAGACAGTTGATGCAGGTGTTACAACAATTAAAGACTGTGGCCCTGCAGATATCGGAGTTAAAATAGCTCAAAAAAAAGGTTTATTTATATCTCCTAAAATGGAAATTTCAGTTACTCCTTTAGTATCAACAGGAGGACATTTTGATTTATTTTTACCTTCTGGTTTTGATATGGAGATAGTTTATCCGGGATTTCCTAAAGGAAGGTGTGACGGACCTCTTGAAGTTTTAAAAAAGACCCGTGAAATAAAAAGAGCAGGAGCAGACTTTATTAAAGTAATGGCTAGTGGGGGAGTCTTAACAACAAACACATCTCCAGATTATCCTCAGTTCAATGTTGAAGAACTTAAAACAATAGTTGAGGAAGCTCATGTTAATGATTTAAAAGTTTCAGCTCACTGTCACAGTCTGAAAGGAATCAATAACTGTGTTGATGCAGGTTTTGATTCAATAGAACACGGAACATTCATTGATAAAAAAACATCTCATAAAATGGCTGAAAATAATGTAAAATTAGTTCCGACAATGCTTGTTCATGATTTTTTATATCATAGTGGATTTCCTGCATGGGATAATTATGCAGCTGAAAAAACAGCCAAATTAAAAGAAATAGTTAAAGTTCACAAGGAAAACATATCTGTTGCTTATGAAGAAGGGGTGGATTTGTTAATGGGAACTGATAGTGGAGTAATTGCCCACGGTCATAATCTGGAAGAGTTGATTCATTTAACAGATATTGGAATGAGTAATGATGAAGCTATAGCTAGCGGGACAATAAATGCTGCTGAATTTATAGGTAAAAAAGATTCATTAGGTTCAGTTAGTGAAAATAAAATAGCTGATTTAATTTTAGTCAATGGCAATCCTTTAGATGATGTAAGTATTTTAGCTGACAATGACAATATATTAAAGGTTATTCAGAATGGATGTCTTGTTAAAAACATTTAATTTTCTTTTTTTAAACTTTTTTTAGGTATACATAAATTTTTATTTAAGAAGTATACAATTTATATATGTGTGATTATTAATTTTAATCTGAAAATAATCTATTAAAATTTGGTTGTGATATAATGGCAAAACTTAAAGAAATGGATTTGCCTATTGAAGGTATGCATTGTGCTTCCTGTGTTTTAAGTTTAAATAAAACTTTTGAAAAGGTTGAAGGAGTGGAATCAGTAGATGCAGATTTGGCTTCAAATAAATTACATTTAACTGTCAATCCAAAAAAGCTCCCATTTGATGAAATTGAAACATTAGTTAAAAATTTGGGATTTGAACTTCACACAGATGAGGTTACTCTTAAACTTAACGGAATGCATTGTGCTTCCTGTGTCATGAATGTTGAAAACTTTTTAATACGTTTAGACGGCATTTTTGATGTTAAGGCAGATTTAACTTCACAAACAGCACGTATCAATTATGATAAAACAAAAGTAACTGTCAAAGACATGGAAGAAGTTATTAATTCTTTGGGATTTGAAGTACTTGGAATTGATGGGCAACTTGAAATAAATGAAGATGAAATTTATAAAAATGATTTAAAAGATAAAAGAAATAGGATTATAGTTGGTTTTGCAGCATCAGCTGTTTTAATGGCTTTAATGTATGTTCACTGGCATCCGTTTGGATTGTCTATGGGAATAACTTCGTTAATCATAAGTATTCTTCCATTTCTTTATGTATCTTTACCTACACTTAAAGCAGGATTCAACGGTCTTGTTCATAAGAATTTAAACATGGATGTGATGTATTCGATGGGTATAACTGTTGCATACATATCAAGTATTCTGGGAACATTTAACATAGTTCTTGATCATTCATTTATGTTTTATGAAACAGCTATTATGCTTCCATCATTTTTACTTATTGGCAGATATTTGGAAGCAAAAGCTAAAAAGAAAACTTCTGATTCAATTCGAGAACTTATTGGTCTTCAGCCAACAGCAGCTACTTTAATAGAACTTGACAGTAATGGGAATATAGTGTCTCAAAAAGAGGTGAATATTAAAGAAATCCAAATTGGCGATATTTTACTTGTTCGTCCGGGAGATAAAATACCTGTAGATGGTGAAGTAATCGGAGGACTTTCTTATGTTGACGAATCAATGATTAATGGTGAACCAATTCCCAAAGCTAAAAGAGATGGTGAAGAAGTATTTGCAGGCACTATTAATCAGGATGGTGTTTTACACATTAAAGCTAAAAAAATTGGCAGCAAAACTGTATTGTCAAATATTATCCGTTTAGTTGAAAAAGCTCAAAGTTCCAGACCTCCGGTTCAAAAATTAGCTAACACTGCAGTTAGCTATTTCATACCAACAATTTTAACAATAGCTGTTGTTGTATTCCTGCTGTGGTACTTTGTATTTGACTCTACTTTGTTGTTTGCACTTACAACTTTAATTTCAATTTTAGTTGTGGCCTGTCCATGTGCATTAGGTCTGGCCACTCCGACAGCAGTAACTGTAGGTGTTGGCAGAGCTGCAGAATTTGGTATTCTTATTAAAAATGGAGATACTTTAGAAAATGCAGGTAAAATTGATGTTGCAGCATTTGATAAAACTGGAACTATAACTGAAGGTCAGCCTGAAGTGGATGATGTTATATGTTATGGAATTAGTGAAAATGAATTGGTTGAACTTGCAGCCAGTGTAGAGAAAAATTCCAATCATCCAATAGCTAAGGCAATTGTCAGAAAAGCAAATGACATGAATCTGGAACTTAATCAAACTTCATCATTTGAAAACATAACTGGGAAAGGTTTAAAAGCTCAAATTGATGATAAAGATGTTTTAGCAGGAAATAAAAAGCTTTTAGAGTCTCAGGATATTGAAATTCCTCAAAGTGTTTTGGAAGAGTATGGAAGACTGGAGGACCTTAGTAAAACTATAATTTTAATAGGTGTTGATAGGGAAATTAAAGGTATTTTAAGTTTATCTGATAAAATCAAAGCTAATTCTAAAAGAACTATTGAAGAATTGCATAAAATGGGCATTGAAACATATATGCTTACAGGAGATAACAAAAAAACAGCATCAACTGTAGCCGGTGCAGTAGGTATTGATAATGTATGTGCCGGAGTTTTACCTGAAAACAAATTGGATATTGTTAAAAATCTTCAAAAAGAAGACAAGACAGTTTTATTTGTTGGAGACGGTATTAATGATGCGCCTGCACTTACACAGGCTAATATTGGTGTAGCTATGGGTAACGGAACAGATATTGCTATGGAAAGTGGCGATATTGTTGTAATGGAAGGTGATTTGGAAAATGTAGTTGCTGCTGTGCAGTTTTCTAAAAAGGTAATGACTAGAATTAAAGAAAATTTATTCTGGGCATTTGCATATAATGTTATACTGATTCCACTTGCAGCAGGAGCGCTTTATGCAGGTTTTGGAATAATGTTCATGCCTGAATGGTCTGCTCTTGCAATGGCATTAAGTTCAGTAACAGTCATATCCCTGTCACTTGCTCTTAAAGGATATGTTCCCGCAATAAAAAAAGAAACAAAAAGTTAATTGATTTAATTGTCAATTAACTCTATTTTTAATTTTCCAAGTTTTGTAGCTAAGAAATTATAGAATATAGCTAAAAGACCTCCACCTATAACTCCATTTATTAATCCGCCAACAATATTACCTAATGCTTGGTAAGCATTTCCACCACTAATTAAAGTAATGATAGCTAAAATAATGTTGAATATTAAGCTGATTACTGTTAATACAATAATTAAACTTACTGGGTCAATAGAATTTAAAGAGGTCATGTCACCGTCTTTGGATAAATCAAGGATAATTCCTTTGCCTTTACTTCCAAGTAAATTATAGATGTATGTAGCAATTAAGGTAAATACAAAAGTTATGATGAATGATCCGATTATGGACATTGCAATAAATGATGGCTGCATTATCATTGCTGCAACTTGGTAAAGTGCAAATGCCATTACAGTTTGTCCACTAAACATTAAAGTTTGAACTATTGCTGATATGATAATTGGAGCAATGAATATAGTTATTGCACAAAGTAAAATAACAAGAATTGTTGTTATAATTGATGCAATAAGTGCGGTTGGCACAGTTGAAATTTTAGTAATCTCTTTTTCATCGTTTAATTCAAAAGTAATTGGATTCATTCTTTTTGTTAACCAATTGTAAAGATATCCTTCTGCAAATCTATTATATATAGAACACATTATGGTTCCAACGATTATTGTTGGGATAATATAAGCTACTACTCCAATACTTTGAGCGTTTAATATGCCCATAGCTATTAGTAGAATTATGGAGAATAAAACTGAGAATAATACTCCAATTCCAGTTCCCATAATGGTGTAGGATGTTATATCAATAGATTTTAAGATTTTTACATCACTCATATTTTTCACCTCATTATTTATTATGTATATGTTCTATTTAAACCATTCTTTAGATTGTTCAAGTAATTCATTAATAATGGTTTTAGATGAACCTATGTAAGTATGAGGATTCATAATTTTTTCAACATCTTCAGGAGTTAAGTATTTTTGAACATCTTCATCTTCTAGGATAAGTTCTCCTAAAAGACCTCCTTCTTTATTAGCTTTAATAGCATTTCTCCTTACAATTCCGTATGCGGTTTGTTTTCCCATTCCGCTTCTTGTAAGTTCAGCCATTAATCTTTCAGCCATGATTAATCCATTAGTTAAGTTTAAATTTCTTTCAATATTTTCATCATAGAATACTAAATTGCTCATTAATTTAATAGTTAAACTGAGGATGTAATCAGTTAAAATACAGCTTTCCGGAAACATTATTCTTTCACAGGAGGAATTGGTTAAGTCTCTTTCATGCCAGAGCGGATTGTTGTCAAGTGCAGCATTTACAAAGGATTTTACAATTCTTGCAACACCACAAATACGTTCTGCTGTAATTGGGTTCATTTTATGAGGCATTGTACTGCTGCCTACCTGTTTTTCAGGATCAAAGTATTCACCAAGTTCCATAAGTTCAGTTCTTTGTAAGCTTCTGATTTCTAGAGCAATTTTATCTAAAGTACTTGCAATATTAGCTAATGTTGAAATAAATTCCACATGGTTGTCTCTTTGAACAACCTGGTTAGTAATTGTAGCTGCAGGCAATCCCAATATATTAGCTACTTCTTTGTGGATTTTCCATCCGTCTTCACCAAGAGCTGCTGTGGTACCAACTGCACCGTCCATCATAGCTACACAAACATTTTTTTGAGCATTTTCTAATCTTTCATATTGTCTGTGAAGTTCATCAGCCCAAATACCAAATTTCATACCGTATGTAGTAGGAAGTGCATGTTGACCATGTGTACGACCAATACAAACTTTATCGATATTTTCTTTAGTTAAATCAAGCATTATTTTAGTTAATCTTTCTACTTTTTCTTTTAAAACTTCAATTGAATCATTTAAAAGTAAAGAATTTGAACTGTCTACAACATCATTGGAAGTAGCTCCGAAGTGGACATATTCTCCGGCGTCATTATCACAAACTTCTCCAATAGCTTTAACTAATGCAGCAATGTCATGTTTGGTTTGAGCTTCAATTTCATCTACTCTTTCTAATTTAACATATTTGGTATTAGCTTTAGCTGCTATTTCATCTGCCACTTCCTGAGGAATTATACCAAGTTTTCCTTCTGCTTGAGCTAGAGCAGATTCCACATCTAGTTTTCTTTGTAATTTGTTTTCAGTTTCCCAAATGGATTTCATTTCGGGAGTACCATATCTGTATTCGATTGGATGTATAGCCATTTTATATCATCTCAGTTTATTTAATAATATTATATATTGATTTTTTTAGTATTTTATATTATTCTTAATTAACCATTTTCTGATGCCGGTTGGTGGTTAAATTTATAATATAGAATACTAATATATATTAGTAAATTATTTTTTACTAAGTATAAAAAAACTTAGGTGATTTTTTGGAAACTAAAATTAAAGAATTTCGTAATGAAAAGGGATTAAGCCAACAAAAATTGGCAGATTTGACTGGTGTCACAAGACAAACAATCAATGCATTGGAAAATGTTAGGTATAATCCTTCTTTACTTTTAGCCTTTAGAATAACTAAGATTTTAGATAAAGAAAACATTGAGGATGTTTTCATCATTGATGATGGTGAGTGAGAGATGATATTAGATATTTATAAAGATTCCTTTGAATATGCATCTAAAAATGTAAAAAATCTCTTGATTTTAGGAGTGTTTTACTTATTTGGTTTTTTAGTCATTCCTATGTTCTTCATTTTAGGTTATAATTATAGAATTATTAAAATAGCTACTGAAGGAATGATTAATGGTAATGATGAACTTCCTGAATTTGAAGACTGGACTTTGATGCTGGTTGAAGGAATTAAATGTTTTGTTGTGTATGTGGGTTATTTAATTATTCCAATTATTGTATTTTTAGGTATTCTATGGGGCTGTGGCCAAGCCAATAATATTTCTTTAACTATTGTTGGATTTATAGTAGGGATTGTTATTTTATTAGTATTTGCATTGTATTCATTTTTAGCTATTTCTCATATGGCTACAAATGACGGATCAATGAAAGCTGCATTTGATGTAAAAGAGATAACAAATATTGCTAAGTCTATCGGTTGGTCAAGATGTTTTACAACATATATTGGAATGATAATACTGGTTAGTGTAATTATTTGTGTTGTTGTAAGTATAGTTTTAGCAGTTTTAATGATTTTAGGATTTGCTACTGTTTCTGCAGTTCCTATAATGGGTGTAGCTACTGCAACCGGTGTTGTATCAACTTTAATTATTAATTTTGTAATAACATTTATTGTAATGCCTTACTTGCAGATATTCCAAAGCCGTTGTCAAGGTTTACTTTATAATATTAGGTGATTTTTCACCTCTTTTTTTATTTTAGGATTTCGTTATTATGCCATCATTTAATAAGGCAATTAAACGCACTACTTTAATTGAACTGTTAATTATAATTTCGTGTTTTTATTCAGTATATATGGTAGCTAGTTTTTATGGATTTAATGTAGATATGGAATGGATGTATGTAGCTATTATTGCTTATATTCTGATTAAATCAAGGAAATATTCGGCTGAAACTAATCAGAATATCTTTTCTAAAATTGAATTTCGATATGTGTTTTTAATTGTTATTGTAAATGTCTTTTTTTCATATGGGATGTTGTATTTGGCCAACAGCATAAATATTGAAAGTTTTTTAAGTTTTAACTTAATTCCAAGTTTAAAAAATCTGGCTTTTATTGGTGGCCTAATTGGAACTGTTTTAATTTCTCCAATTTCTGAAGAAATAATTTTCAGGGGAATTATCTTAAACAGATTGAAATTGGTTGTCCCTGTTAATGTGGCTATTTTAATATCTTCATTGTGTTTCGGTGTTCTTCACGGATATGGAAGTATTGTTTCAGCATTTGTCTTCGGATTATGTATGTGTATTTTGTATATCAAAACAGACAACATTCTGGTTCCTGTTGCTGCACATATTATGAACAATTTCTTTGCAGAAACTTTATTTTATTTGGACAAGGATGCAATACTTTTTAGCAATGATTTAATAATGATTACAATTACAGTTTTAGCTATTATATCTTTATATTTGATATTAAACTCTTTAAAGATTGAGTGGAAATTTTTAGATAAAAAATAATATTTTATATATACTGAAAATTAATTATAAATTAGGTGTTTTTGATATGGATACTAAAAAGATAGGAATTGCAATAATCGTTGTGGGATTATCTTTGTGTGTAATGTTTATTGATTCTTACAAATATCTGGTTTCTGCACTGACTGTTGTTATTTTAGGATTTCTTATAACATTAATAGGATATTTGGCGGATGTTAAAAAGCAAAAATTCATTAATGATAAGTTAAATGAGGATATTGAAAGGATTATTCAGCCTTTAATAACCAAATATTCTAATTTAAATAAACAGTATTCTAGCCAGTATGACGGTGAAGAATATATTCAAAAAAGGATGGAAATAAATCGTAATTTGGAAAAGGAACTTACTGAAAATCTTCCTTATTTAGAAAGCAGGCAAATTAAAAAAATCGTCATTGATTTCAGTAAGGAACAGGACAAATTATAATTTTTTTTCAAATATTTTAAAATGTACAAAAAAGTACAACAAGGATTTAAATAGTACATTATTCTAATTATATTATAGTGATTAAAATGTTTTCCCCAAGTTTGGAAGAAGTAAAAGAAATTGCAAAAAATAAAGAATATAAAAGAATTCCGGTAGCTTATGAATTATACTCAGATATGGCTACTCCAATAGAAGTATTAAGGATTTTAAAAGAAATCAGTAAACATTGTTATATGCTGGAAAGTGTTGAAGATTCACAAAAATGGGGAAGATACAGCTTTTTAGGATTTGATCCGCTTTTAGAGTTTACCTGTCAAAATGGATGTGTTCAAATTAAGGGAGACAGCAAATTTGAAGACAGTTCCAAATTAACAGATGATGATAAGGTAATTATTGAAACAAACAATCCCGGTGAAGTTATTAGAGATTTGGTCAGGCAAAACAAATCTCCAAAATTAACTAATTTGCCTCCATTTACTGGAGGATTTGTGGGATATTTTGCTTATGATTATATTAAATATGCAGAACCTTCCCTAAACCTCGATGCTGAAAATCAGGATCAATTTAAAGACATTGATTTGATGTTGTTTGATAAGGTTGTTGCATTTGATAATTTCAGACAAAAAATTGTTTTGATTGCAAATATGAAAACAGACAATTTGGATGAAAACTATAAGAAAGCCTGTGATGATTTGGAAAAAATAGCTAGATTAATTAAAACAGGTAAAAAAGCAAAAATAGAACCTCTGACATTAAAATCTGATTTCAAACCAGTATTTTCACGTGAAAAATATTGTCAAATGGTTAATAAGGCTAAAGATTACATTAAAGAGGGGGATATTTTTCAGGTTGTACTGTCAAACAGGATTGAAGCAGATATTTCAGGAAGCTTGTTTGATACATACAGAGTCTTGAGAACTACAAATCCTTCACCATATATGTTTTATTTTTCAAGTAATGACATTGAAATAGCTGGTGCTTCACCTGAAACTCTGGTTAAATTAAACAATAGAAAATTATACACTTTTCCACTAGCGGGAACAAGACCTAGAGGAAAAACGGAAAGTGAAGATTTGGCCCTTGAAAAAGAGCTTTTAAGTGATGAAAAAGAATTGGCTGAACATAATATGCTTGTAGACCTGGGACGTAATGATATTGGAAAAATATCTGAAATAGGATCTGTCAATGTTGATAAATACCTGTCAATTGAGAGGTTTTCTTATGTAATGCATATTGGTTCAACAGTAACTGGAACTTTAAGAAAAGATCTGGATTCACTTGCGGCTATTGATTCCATACTTCCTGCAGGAACACTGTCCGGAGCTCCAAAAATAAGAGCATGTGAAATTATTAATGAACTTGAAAATAATAAAAGAGGGATTTATGGTGGAGCTATTGGATATATTGATTTAAGTGGCAATGTAGACACCTGCATATCAATCAGGATTGCTTTTGCACGTAATAATAAAGTTTTTATAAGGTCAGGTGCAGGAATTGTAGCTGACAGTGTTCCGGATAATGAATTTGACGAGTGTTTAAATAAAGCAGCAGCAGTTATTGATGCTTTAAAAATAGCTGACGGGGGAATTTTATGATTTTATTAATAGATAACTATGATAGCTTTTCATATAATTTATATCAATTAATCGGACAGGTAAATAGGGATATTGAAGTTTATAGAAATGATAAAATCACTGCTGATGAAATTAAAGATTTAAATCCTGAAGCTATTATTTTATCTCCAGGTCCTGGAAGGCCTGAAGATGCGGGAATCTGTGTTGATGTTGTTAGGAAATTTTATGATAAAATACCAATTTTGGGAGTTTGTCTTGGACATCAGGCAATATGTGATGCATTTGGAGGTAAAATATCTTATGCCGACAAATTAATGCATGGAAAATCATCAACAGCTAAATTAAATAAAGACCCTATTTTTAAAGGTTTAAATGATGAGATTGCTGTTGGAAGATATCATTCTTTAAGTTTGGTTGAAAATACTTTGCCTAAAGATTTAAAAATAATTTCAAAAACAGCAGACAACGGAGAAATAATGGCGATTAAACATAAAAAATATAATGTTTACGGTCTTCAATTTCATCCGGAATCAATATTAACACCTGACGGAATTACAATAATTGAAAATTTCATAAACAAAATTAAGGAGGATAATTAAATGATTAAGGAAGCTATTTTAAAAGTTGTAAATGGAAATGACTTGAATGCGAAGGAAGCTTATGGGGCAATGGATGAAATAATGTCTGGAGAAGCTAGTGAGGTTCAGATGAGTGCTTATTTAACTGCACTGTCAATGAAAGGTGAAACAATTGAAGAAATCACAGCTTCTACAAAAGCCATGAGGGCTCATTGTGTTAAATTACTAAATGATGAAGAAGTCTTGGAAATAGTTGGAACTGGTGGAGACGGATCCAATACTTTCAACATATCAACAACATCTTCAATTGTAATTTCTGCAGCAGGAGTTCCGGTAGCCAAACATGGAAACAGATCAGCATCAAGCAAATGTGGGGCGGCAGATGTTTTGGAAGCTTTAGGTGTAAATATTTATATTGAACCGGAAAAAAGCTTGAAAATATTAAAAGAGATTAATCTGTGCTTTTTATTTGCTCAAAATTATCATTTGGCCATGAAATTTGTAGCTGGAGTCAGAAAAGAATTATCTATAAGAACAATTTTCAATATTCTGGGGCCTCTGACAAATCCTGCAGGTGCTACAATGCAGGTTTTGGGGGTTTATGATGAATCACTTGTAAAACCTCTTTGTGAAGTGCTTAAAAACGTAGGAGTTAAGTCTGCATTATCAGTATATGGTCAGGACGGATTGGATGAAATTTCAGTTAGTGACAAAACATCTGTTTGTGAACTTAGGGACGGCAGGTTAAAATGTTATGAAATAGCTCCTGAAGATTTTGGAATGGAGAGATGTTCTAAAGAAGACCTTGTAGGCGGAAATCCTAGGGAAAATGCAGAAATTACATTATCTATTTTAAATGGCCAAAAAGGACCTAAAAGAAATGCTGTAGTTTTAAACTCTGCAGCTGCTTTATATGTTGCAGGAAAAGCAGATTCTATAGAAGACGGTGTTAGATTAGCCAGTGAAATTATTGATTCTGGCAGGGCTAAAAAACAGCTTGAAAAATTTATCGAATATACAAACAGTTGATTTCATGTTAGATAAAATAGTTGAAAAAACAAAAGAAAGGGTATCTGAAACTAAAAAGGTTAATTCATTAGACAGACTCAAATATAAAATACTCAATATTGAGGTCAAATTCAATTATCCTTTTAAAAAAGCTTTAAGCAGTGATGATATTGCAATTATTGCAGAGGTTAAAAAGGCATCACCTTCTAAAGGTTTAATAGCTGAAAATTTTGATCATGTAAGCATTGCAAAAGAGTATGAAGCTGCAGGTGCATCAGCTATTTCAGTTTTAACAGAACCTTACTTTTTTCAGGGTTCTGATGATTATTTAAAGGAAATAGCTAAAAATGTTAAAATTCCAGTACTCAGAAAGGATTTTGTTGTTGATGAATATATGATTTATGAAGCTAAATTACTTGGAGCATCTGCAGTATTGCTGATTGCAGCTATTTTGTCTGATGAACAATTGGAACAGTATTTGACTATAACTCGTGTTTTGGGAATGTCTGCTATTGTTGAAGCTCATGATGAAAATGAAATTAAAAGGGCAATTGATGCAGGTGCAGATATTGTCGGTGTAAACAATAGAAATTTAAAAGATTTCAGTGTAGATATTGAAAACAGTATTCGTCTACGTAGATGTGTAGATGAAGATATTATATTTATTTCTGAAAGTGGTATTAAAACAAAAGAAGATATTGCCAGATTAAAAGAAAATAATGTTGATGCAGTTTTAATAGGTGAAACTTTAATGAAATCACCAGACAAAAAGGTGATGATTCGGGAGTTGAAGAATGGTTAAAATTAAAATCTGCGGACTTAAAAGACTGGAGGATATTGAACTTGCAAACAGGTATAAAATAGATTATGCAGGTTTTGTATTTGCTGAGAGCAAAAGAAAAGTAAATTATGATCTTGCAAAACAAATGAAGGAAAAACTCTGCGAAGATATTCAAAGTGTTGGTGTTTTTGTAGATGCAGGCACTGATGAAATCCTAAAATTATACAATGATGGTATAATTGATGTGGCACAGCTTCATGGAATGGAAAGCGAAGATTATATTAAAACTTTGAAAGAAAAAACAGATTATAAGTTAAAGATTATTAAAGCTATTGAAGTATCTGAAAATATGGATTTATCTAAATATGATGATTCATTAGCTGATTATTTGTTGCTTGACAGTGGAAAAGGATCGGGGAAAACCTTTGACTGGCATTTGATTAGAAAAGACTTGAAAAAAGAATTCTTTTTGGCAGGAGGATTAAATAGCAAAAACATCACTCAGGCTATTGGAGAATTTAAGCCATATGCAATTGATTTAAGCAGTGGTGTTGAAAGTGACGGATTTAAAGATGAAAATAAAATAAAAAAAGTCATGGAGGCTAAAAACATGAATAATGGAAGATACGGGGAATATGGGGGGCAATATATCTCTGAAACTTTAATGAATGAATTGATTTACTTGGAAGAACAGTATTATCACTATATGAATGATTCTGAATTTGTAGAAGAATTAAATACACTTTTAAAAGAATATGCTGGCAGACCTTCTTTATTATACTATGCAAAAAGAATGACTGAAGATTTGGGAGGAGCTAAGATTTATTTAAAGCGTGAAGATTTAAATCACACTGGAGCTCATAAAATCAACAATGTGCTTGGTCAGGTTTTACTGGCTAAAAAAATGGGAAAAACAAGAGTAATAGCTGAAACTGGAGCAGGTCAACATGGGGTAGCTACAGCAACAGCAGCAGCACTTCTGGATATGGAATGTGAAGTGTACATGGGTGAGTTAGATACCAAACGTCAGGCTTTAAATGTTTATAGGATGGAATTGCTTGGAGCAAAAGTTCATCCGGTAAAATCAGGAACAAAAACACTAAAGGATGCAGTTAATGATGCATTTAGAGATTGGATTGGGAGAGTTCATGATACAAATTATGTAATAGGTTCAACAATGGGGCCGCATCCTTTTCCAATGATGGTTAGAGACTTCCAAGCAGTAATAAGTGCTGAAGCTCGTGAACAATTTTTGGAAAAAGAAGGAAAACTTCCGGATGCAGTTTTAGCATGTGTTGGTGGTGGAAGTAATGCAATGGGAGCATTTTACAATTTCATAGATGATGCGGATGTTAAATTAATTGGATGTGAAGCGGGAGGAAAAGGAGTAGATACTCCTTATAATGCAGCAGCTTTAACTAATGGGCAAACCGGAATATTTCACGGAATGAAATCAATATTTAATCAGGGAGAATATGGGCAGATATCTGAAGTCTATTCTGTCTCAGCAGGTCTGGATTATCTTGGAGTAGGGCCTGAACATGCATATTTAAGAGATATTAAAAGAGCAGAGTATGTTCCTGTTACAGATGAAGAAGCAGTCAATGCTTTTGAATATTTGTCAAAAATGGAAGGAATCATTCCGGCTATTGAAAGTGCTCATGCAGTAGCACATGCAATGAAAATAGCTCCGAAAATGGATAAAGACGAAATTATCATGGTTTGTCTTTCTGGAAGGGGAGACAAAGATGTAGCATCAATTGCAAAATATAGGGGAGTTGAGTTAAATGAGTAAAATAGCAAATGCATTTAAGGACGGTAAGGCATTTATCGGATTTTTAACTGCAGGAGATCCGACAATTGAAAAAACAGTAGAATATATTTTGGCAATGGAAGAAGCAGGTTGCGATTTAATAGAAATTGGAATTCCGTTTTCAGATCCTATGGCTGAAGGAGTTGTAATTCAGGATGCAAATATAAGGGCATTAGGCCATAATACAACAACTGATGATGTATTTGAAATAGTCAGGAAAGTTCGCCAAAAAACAGATGTTCCATTAGTATTTTTAACTTACATTAACCCTGTTTTCTTTTATGGTTATGAAAAATTCTTTAAAAAATGCGGTGAACTTGGAATCGATGGAATTATATCACCTGACCTGCCTTATGAAGAAAAAGGTGAAATCAAAGACATTGCATTATCTAATGATGTTGATGTCATTTCTCTGATTGCTCCAACTTCAAAGGAAAGGATTCAAAAAATAGCCAGTGATGCAACAGGTTTTATTTATGTTGTTTCTTCTTTGGGAGTTACTGGAATGCGCAGTGAAATAAAAACGGATTTGAAATCTATTTTAGATGATATTCGTGCAGTCAGTGACTTGCCATTAGCTGTTGGATTTGGTATTAACACACCTGAACAGGCTTCTAACATTGGGAAAATAGCTGATGGAGTTATTGTAGGAAGTGCTATTGTAAAAATCATTGAGGAGCATGGTGAAAATGCAGCAGAACCATTAAAAGAATATGTGTCAGCTATGAAAACAGCCTGCAATGAATAAAAAGGATAAACCTGAAATTACAAAAATAATATCGTATACATTTTATTGTATCAACAGCAGGTGTTACACACCACCATCACATCCTTTTCATTATCATTAATTTTTTGTAGTTAGGAAACATATGAATCAATTTTACAATTATAATGCACTGGTTAAATTCATAGTTGTATACAATAATATTTTATATTTTGACTGAAAAACACATTAAAATCAAATAAGCCTATAAAATTTTACAGACTCCATTATTTATAAAATCACACAAATTTTTTAAAGAGCAAAAAATAAAGAAAAAAAGATAGTTATAAAACCAAATATTGTATTTGGATTCATTTCATAATCAAACAACTCCCCAAAATACTTCTTGAACAATATTTTTTAAATTTAAATCCTATAATTTCATAATTCATTTATCAATCTAAATAACAGTTAATTAAGAAAATTCAACTTATTAATAAATTATTTCTTAATAATGACTAATACAATAAAAACAATTATTCATTAAACTAACCAAACACCAGTCACTAACCATTCCAATAGTAATGTAACTCCAATACAAATACCATTTGCAACAGTACAGTAATTCCAATAATTTTCAAATTCTGTTAAGTCCCAGGGAAGTATTTTATTCCATAAATCAATGCATAATGACATTGAAAATAAAATAAATGCAATTATTGTTACAATTATCAAAGTAGTTACTGGTATGGGATCAGTTCCATTAAAACTATTAGCAATTAGATAAAAACATGCTCCAACTGAAGCAAACCCACATATAGATCCTCCTTCACAAGTAAGTATATTGATAAATCTTCGTAGTTTTACAGGGTCTGGATCTTCTTCAAATGTAGGTTCAAACATCGCCCAGTATTTTTTTCTTCGGATAAATATAAAAGTCGTTGTATATATTATAGAAAAAGCTACACAAAACCCAGGCAATGCAGCGTTTAATCCTATAAGGACCATTAAAAAACAAGTAGGAGTACTAAGTCCTCTTGTTAGATTTTCTAATGCATATCCATCAAATGAAAATTTATCTGGTCTGATTTTACAATATAAATTGTAATGTCTGTCTATTTTTTTTAGAAATATTTTAAATATAAATTCAGGTATCCAAAAACTGATTCCTATTATAAATGTTGGAATAAAAAATTCATAATTCTGTTTAAAAGTCATCATAGCTGAAAGGAAAAGGTAAAAAAATGTTACAATAATAATTTGAAATATAACATTTATTTTTCTTTCTTTATCAGTTAATTCATCAATAGAATAATGAAATGTAAAAGTTTTTATAAATCTAACCATTATCCTTCTCCCCAAATATATCTACTACTTTGTTAGAGGCAGTTTTTAACATGTTAACCGGATTTTCAACATTCACATACCATAAACCTTCAGCTATTGCATGATTTAACTTAGTATCTTTACTATGCCTAACAAAATAATTCACTGCATTACTACCTGCCCTACCAACAAATAAATCAATTGCAACACCACTCCATGCAGTTCTATCCATTGGATTTTTAATAACCCCGTTAGACCATAAACTATATCCACCTTTAAGTATAAGTGCAGGCACTACAAATTCTGGGAATGCTATTGTAAATCCTATGACTGCAACAGAGACTGCAACATCCAATGTAAAAGATAACATGGTTTTTGCTCGTTCATCCCAGCCCAATTGGTCACAAATGTATCCAGCCATATCATCAGGTGATTTAATAACATTATATACATTTATTAAATTGTCACAAAGAGTTCCAATATTTAAAAATGAAAAATCACCTAAATATACTCCTCCATTTTGAGTTTGATTTACCATAATATCTGGTCTAATTAAACTATCTACCCCACCACTGATTAGATTAAAGATTAATGTTGCAGAATCATCAGTTAATCCTAATGTAAGATTTCTTGATGAGATATTGCAATACATATCTTTATCATTAATTAAACCATTGATAACTTCTTTAACTCCGCAAGTACTATTGCCTCCATGCAAGTACATTATATATTCTTCTAATACACTTGATTTAAGATAATACTCATTATTTGCCTTATAACTTACAATATTATCTCCTTGGAAAATTACATTATCGATATCGTCAAAATTTATACCATCCAAACCTATACTGGTTCTTGTCATTCCTGTAGATCCGCTAAGCAGAAACCATTTTACACCATAGTTTTCACTTATTTCATCAGCTAATTTATCAGCTAACCATCTGAATCCGAGGTTTGTTAAATATGCAGTATATGCAATATATTCTGCTCGTGTATTAAAATGGCTTTGGTTTAAGTTTTTTGCTAAAAATTCATCAGTTACTTTAATATTTTTAATATTTAAAAAGCTTTCTACTGTTTCATAACCTAAATTAGAATTCCAATTCATACTTCTTAATTTATTGTCATAATCAGTGTCACCATATCTCAATGTTTTAACACTAATGGAATTTATTTCATTCCAATATCCTGGATTTAAAGTTAACTTTGTAGTAATATCATTATAATATTTATAATTTGTATTTATGCCAATGTTTTTAAGATATGTTTGGGTATGTGGAGTTATTAACTCTGAGCTAAAATAAAATATGCCAACAGTATTTTCATTTAGTATTAAAGTTACATTTTCTATTTGTTTATTGAAGTATTTTTTACCATCATAAATTGCATCAAAACGTGTTAAATTATTATTTTTATAACCATAATATTTAACTAAAACATTTTCACCATTACTGAATAATGAAAATCCACAACTACAAATTTCAGATTCAGAATTTATAATTTGAAGTTGGTTATTGTCAGTTAATGAAATAAAATACAATTTGTTATAATCTAATTTACTGACACCAGTAGTTGTATAATCATATCCAAATTTGTATAAATTGTTATTTTTGTAAATTCCAATTTCACGGCCATAAGGCACGGAATAATATTTATTATTAAATTGTATTGGATTTTTTAAAGATATCTTCACACTATAAATAAGATTGTGAATATGTGAAACATTTAACAACACATGTGTAAAACATGAATCATATTTGTTATTATTATTGAAATTACAAAAAACACTGTATGTTCCCTTATTTAATCTTATTTTTAATTTAAATTCTCCTTTACTGTCTGTTGTTTTTGTGTAGGTTACTCCATTTACACTTATATAACATGTAGCATTAGAAATTGAATTATCTAAACTATCTTTAAGAATACCTATAAAATACTCTCCGTTTTCATGGATTATATTAGTGTTGATTTCAATATGTGTATTAATTTTTGTATCATTAGGAACTATGTAAATTGTAGATGAAGCATGAGATTCTAAGTATTTGTTACTACCATTAAATTGGTAGAATATTGTGTATTTTCCTGGATTTAATGTAATTGGTACATTGATAGTTCCATTATTGTTTGTTATATATTCAAATGAACTTATTAAATTAAGTTTAGAATCTAATATTTTTAATTGAACAATTTTATTAGATAAAATTTTGTTATTTGAATATAAATTAATTGTAAATTTATCACCATTATTCAATAATACATTTTTCCCATTTATTTTTGTATTATTTTTGACAATTAATTCAAATTTGGAAGATATTGGACTGTAATATTTATTTCCATTAAAAATACAATCTACAACATATTTTCCATTTGTTAAGTTGAGATTAATTGAAGCAAAACCAATATTATTAGTTTTTAAACTATGGTGGACATTACCTATTTTTAATTCGATTACTTGATTGGAAAGTGACTTTCCGTATTGATCTTCTAAATATATTTTAAAAGATTTACCACTTTGAATTACATTATTTGTAATTAAATTGGTTTTTGTTTTAGTTACATTTAACGTAAGGTCTTTTTCTATTGCGGGATATTTTCCATCACTTTTAAATGTTGCAGTTATTTTATATGTTCCAAGTGTTAAATCAACATTATTAAAGTCAGCATACCCAAATAAATCAGTTTTTGCAGTATAAAGTTTTCCTAAAACTGATAAGAAAATAGTTTTATTAAATAATGGTATGTTTTGGTTATCTGTTAATTTTAAATAAATACTTGGAGAACCATAACTTGCATTAGTAGTTGTAAATTCAAGTTTGGTATATGAATTTGAATTAAAAATAGGATTTATAATGTTGCCACTGCTTGATGTTGAATAAGTAAATGTAACATTTTTATCTTGTATAATTTGTTGTTTAAATGGTCCATTATAAGTTAAACTGGTGTTTGTTAGGTTAGAATATAAGTTTCCTTGGGAAAAATTAGTTATTGTGTTTGTTTTCCAATTATTTACTGTTCCTATTGAATTTTTATAAGTTGATGTGTCTGCAACATACCACCAATCATCAATTAAAATCTGACTCCAAAGATGATTCAAACTTCCTGAATTAAATTTTGCATGTCCTGAGTTATATTTTGCTGGAATATTACATGCTCTACAAAGAGCAACAAATAAATTAGTTTTATCAATATAATTTCCTTTACCATTGTTTAAAACATAATCTATTCCTTTTTTAGGGTAATAAGCACAATATGGGATGTTTTGAACATATTGGTATAATATTTTTACTTTATCTTTAGTTAAAGTCATGTGATTTACTAGATTATTAGCTAAGTTTGTTATTCTTTGTGTGATTTCACAATCAGTACCATTAATCAAATATAATTCAATATTTGTATCATAATTATATTCATTTAATCCTTTACCAAATTGTGTAATTTTATCTAAATCATTAGTGTTAATATAAGTATAATTTTGTACTGTTGATTCAAAATTACACTGTGAAGGGAATGTTTTTGTTATGTTATAATAACTTAATATTTTTGCAAGTGCATATGTGTAAGTTTTAAAATCGATGCTTTTATTTATTAAGGTTATATTGTTGGGCATATATCCATTTATGTTAGTAAATAGTAAAATTGAATCAATTAAATTAAGGTAAGTATATTGGTTCAGTTCGAAATGGGTGTAATGGTTTTCATATACTATATTTTTTGATAAAAATGGAACATACAAACTTGATTCGTTTGCTCCATTATTAATATTACTAATAGTATTTGCCATTAAATATGAAAATTCAAATATTGTTAATTGTTTTCCTAAAATATTGACTTTTTCTGGTAAAATTAAATATGTATTGATATAATTGTTTAAATTAAAAGCAGTATTTATAATATTTTTTAATAAAACAGTATTTGATTTGTTAAAGTAAAGATTATTGGCAAATGGTGAACTTTGGTTCGTAATTATAATTTTATTGGATATTATGGCATCATTATGTTGTATAGTTACAATATACTCTCCAACATCAACAAAATTAAGATTTAAATAGGCCATACCTTTATCATTAGTTGTTTTTTGATAGAAGATACCATTAATATTAAATGTTAAAATTTCACTTGAAATTGAGTTTCCTTGTCCATCTACTAGTCTTACGGGGAATATGCATTTTTCAGATTTGTTAAGTCTCAAATCGTTGGTTATTATAACAGATAAAACTTTGATATTATTTCCAATTTTGCAATTATTATATATTGTAGTTATAATATAATCTCCTGGCATTAAATTAATGCCTATACTACAATAACCATTGTTATCTGTTTGTTTTGTATAGAATACTCCGTTAATATTAAATGTTACATTTTCACCAGCATGTGCTGGAGTTCCATCACTACTTAATATTCTAACATTAAATCTTGATGCATTTTTATAGTATTTAATCAAATCAGAGTTTTCAACAATTGGACTGTTGACTGTGATATTATTTCCTTTTTGTTCACCAGTGAGTGGATTAATAATTGTTATTATATAATTTCCAGGATCTAAATTTATTTTTAATTCTGCCATACCATCATTATTGGTCATTTTTTTATAAAATATTCCATTTATATTAAATGTAATTTCAGTATTTGTTAAAGGCATTCCGTGAGGGTTTAAAAATGTTGCATGAAATTGTGTATTATTTAAATACATTTTAACAATATCGTTACTTTGTATTGTTGTTTTAACAATTACATTTGCAACTGCACTATTGTGCATATAGTTATCACAGCCTTCGTAGTAGATATTTGCAATATATGTTCCTGGAAGTAAATTTATAGTTAGAGATGCAATTCCTTTGTTGTTTGTTGTTTTTGTGTAGTTTTTGTTATTTATTTCAAAAATTATGTTTTGATTTACAAGTAAATTATTTGATTGGTCTTTTAAAACAACATTTAAGGATGCTCCACTTTTATAAAACATTTCTAAATTATCAACAATCAATATAGTATTTTTTTGTCCTTGAATTGCAGAAACTTTAGAAATGGAATTGTTTATACAATAATTATCCTCAGAAACAACAGTTATGGTTCTTGATCCATTTGTGTTTTTATATTTGCAATTGCCTTTAAAAGCAAAATTAATGGTGTAAATGCCTTTAGCTAGATGGATATTTAGTTTAGCATTTCCATTATTGTCAGTTATTTTATTATAACTTACTCCTTGTATTGTGAAAATAACACTTTCATTAAATAAAGGATTTCCATAATTATCAATTAATTTCACAACGAATGGTGTTTCTTTTTGGTTTAATATAATATCTTGGGAGATAAAGTGGCATTCATTGTCTGTAGATAAGTTAATATTATTTTCCTTTAAATCATCAAAAGTAGTGGAATTAATATAATTTATATTATAAGGTTTATTCGGTCTTTTAATGAGGATATTCTCATTTATATCAGGTTTTTCTTGCGAATTGGGGGTCGTGTCAATATTTGATGTATTTTCTAAAGTATAATTATTATTTATATTTAAATTATTTTCGTTATAACTATTATTAATTTCTTTATTTTCATTCACATAATTTTCACTAGCATTTACTGTAGCAATTATTGTAAATGCTATTAGTATGCAAATGAAGAATTTTAGAAAATTTTTCATATAACTATTTTTAAATTTCATGAAAAATTTGCTCCTCTATTATATTTTTTCATTTTGTAATTATGTTTAATTTAGTATATAATCATTTTAATTTGCATTTAACTCTTTGAAATATATTATTTTTATTTAAAAATATAAAAAAATCAGTTTAACTTACTAACAATGATAATTATTTTTGAATAAATTATAAAATGGAATATTAATTGAGTAAATTGTTTGAAAGTGAACAGTGAATATTTGAAAAGTAAAACTGGTGCTAATTTTATAGTTTAATTGTTTAATAAAATTAAAATTTTACACAGTTTTGTAAATAATAAATCATTGATTTATAATGAAAATCTAATTTATAAAATATTATTAAATAAATGTTGATAATAGATTAGTACAGCTCAAAAAATTAAAAATTAGTTAATGAAATTATCTAAACCAAAGTATAATTAATTAAAAAACAGTTATTTTGAATTGATTAATTATTGTAAAATGGCACTATAAAAATAATATTTAAACAAATATTTTTTAAAATAGTTATATATTCATCACTATTTATGCATATTTGCTGTGTTTTTTTAGCAAAAATATAAATATGATGCCTATTTAATGTATAAATTTAGAGAATAATTTAATACTCTTATATGAGGCATATTAAATAACAACTTACTTATATGTTGTGATTAGAAATGAGGTCAAAAATAGCAATATTGGCTGGTATGATTGGAAATAAAGTTGTTCAAATGGCAGGCAGAAAAGGAACATCTTTAACTGGAAAAATAGCCCTTGCTGTTAAACAAGATATTTTAAATGATTTTGCAAAAAAATGTGATAAAATAGCGCTTATTACAGGAACAAACGGAAAAACAACTACAAACAATTTAGCAAATCACATTTTTAAAGGTAAAGATTATGATATTGTATCTAATTTAAATGGTTCTAATATGATTACAGGAGTTACTAGCTCTTTTATTCAAAACCATCGAGATCATTATAACTGGGGAATATTTGAAGTAGATGAAGGCTCCATGCCTAATGTTACCAGATATTTGCCAAGTGATTACATAATTATAACTAATTTTTTTAGAGATCAGTTAGACAGATACGGTGAAGTGGAAAACACAATTAATTTAGTTCAAAAATCAAGCAAAAGACATAATTCCACACTTATTTTAGATGCAGACAGTCCGATTTCTCTTTATTTTCAAGACTCTGACCAACCAAAAGTGTACTATAGCTTAAAGAAAAATCCTTTCAGTAAAGATAGTGCAAATGTTGAAGAATCCGTCTTCTGCCCGGTATGTGGACATAAATTAGATTATGAATATATAAATTATGGAAATCATGGTAAATTTTCATGTTCCAAATGTGGGGCTAAAAACCATGAAGCAGATTATGTGATTGATGAGGTTACCTTCAAAAACGGAGGATATGAGTTTACAGTTAAAGATAAAAAGGAATCAGCTAAAATCAACTTAAATTTACTTGGAATCTACAATGTTTCCAATGCTCTTGCAGCTATTGCTCTTGCAAGGGAAAACGGTTTCAGTTATGATTTAATAAAACAGCAAATTGAAAATTTTGAATATAAACTTGGAAGAATGGAAAGAATATCTGTAAATGGCTGTGATGTTGTTTTGGTTTTATCTAAGAATCCTGTTGGTTTAAGTGAAGTTTTCTCAACTATAAAATTTGATGAAGATAAGAAATCATTTATGTTTATTTTAAATGATTATGCTCCTGACGGTAAAGATATTTCATGGATTTGGGATGCATACTTTAAGGAAATAGCTGCCACTCCAAACATTGATAAATTTTACTGTGTTGGAACAAGAGCTGAAGAAGTAGCTTTAAGATTAAAATATGCAGATTTTCCAACATCAAAAATCAAAATTTACCATTCAAAAGATCAAAGCGATGTTGTTGAGTGTGTAGAAGAAATTGTAGCTGAAAATGATAAGGCATATATTATTGGAACATTCACGGCAATGCCTGAAGCTAGAAAAGTACTTATGAAACTTAAAGGGGAAAAAGCATGAGTTTTGAATTGAACATTGTTGATATGTATTCCGATATTTTAAATATCTATGGGGACATTGGTAATTTAAAATGCATTAAAAAAAGATGTGAATGGAGAGGAATCAAGGTTAATCAAAAAAGTTACTCTCTAAATCATGATATGAGTTTTGATTATGAGGATATTGACTTAATTTTAATTGGAGGAGGTTCTGACAGAACTCAAAGTATTGTTTCCAATGACCTTTTAAAACAAAGAAATGACCTGGAAAATTATGTGGAAAATGACGGAGTCATATTAACTGTCTGTGGCAGCTATCAGATGTTTGGGCATGAATATTATGATGTTAATGGGGATAATGTCTCTTGTCTTGAAATATTTGATATTAAAACGGTAAGTCAGGAAAATAGGTTAATCGGCAATATTTTAATAGAAAATAATTTAGGTTTGGCCCCAAAAGAAGTTGTGGGATTTGAAAATCATGGTGGAAGGACATTTCATAATTATAAAACCTTAGGTAAGGTTATAGCAGGGCATGGCAATAATGATGAAGACGGTGAGGAAGGAATGATTTATAAAAACTTTATTGGAACATATTTGCACGGTCCTTTTCTACCAAAAAACCATCACATTGCGGACTATTTAATATTGAATGCTATGAAGAATAAGTATAATGTAGATTCAATTGAAGAGTTAGATGATGAAATTGAATTTAAAGCACATGATGTTATGGTTAACAGATTGAAATAATCTGTTTAATCCTCTTTTTTAGAATTGCTGTGGTTTTTTAAATACTGACCTAATGTTTTATAAGTAATAAAGATAAAAATATAATTATCTAATTAATAATTAATAAATTCTTATTAGAGGATTATATATGTTCAAAGCGGAATTAAGTGATTCTAGTATATTAAAAACCAGTTTTGATGCTATTTCATCTATTGTTGATGAAGTACAAATCCAAACTGATAGTGAAGGTATGAGGTTAGATGCCTTAGACCGTAGTCATATAACATTCGTACATTTAGAATTAAAAGCAAGTTTATTTGATGAGTATGTTTGTGATGTTCCTGAAAAGATTAATATCGATACTGGGGAATTCATGAGTGTTCTTAAACGTGCAAAATCTCAAGATAGAGTTATCATGTCTTTAGATGAAGGTAATTTCATAATTACTTTTGAAGGGGATGCTACAAGAACTTTCAAAATAAGATTGATTGATATTGAATATGATAATCCTACTCCTCCAGAACTTGAACATCCTGCATCTTTCAAAGTTCACTTTGGAATTTTAAAGGATGCAATTAACGATATTGATATTTTCTCAGATAAAATAGCTCTTCAAGTTGATGAAGATTACTTTAGAGCATCTGCTGATGGTGAATTTGGTGATGCAAGTGTCAAATACCTTCATGGTGAAAATATCAACACTCAGGAAAAATCTTTATTCTCACTGGACAAAATTAGGGAAATGCTTAAAGCAGACAAATTCTCTGAAGAAGCTGAAATCGGTTTAGGTACTGACATGCCATTAAAATTAACTCTCAATATGGTTACTGGTGATGGTAAACTTAGTTTCTTACTTGCTCCAAGATTAGAATCAGATGAATAATTATTTCATCTATAAACTTTTTTTTATTTTTATATTAAACTCCTCAGAGATGGTATTAAGTGGATCAATTCTTTCAACAATTACGTAAAATTCAAAAAAAAGAGCGTAGTAACGGTACATTGGCTCGTGTAGAAGACTCTTTTTATAAGGATATTCATAAATATTTGGATGAGTTAAGAACCCATATAGGCAATGATCCATTTGCTGCAGAACAGTATCTGCTAAAAGATACTCAAAGAATAGCTACTGAAATTTGTGAAAGACGTGAACACAAAATTACTGATGCAGCGGTTGTTAATATTCATCGGTCTTACCATTTATTTGCAGGCAAACCGCAATTTGATTTAATTGACACAACACCTCTTAATTTAACTCCCGAGGAAGAAAAATTTTACTTTTCTTTAATTGATACTTTAACAAATCATAGAAAAAGCATTTCACTTGAAAAACTATCTTCTGAAGAAGATATTCCAAATGAAACCAAAGCTCCTATTAAAGAAACTCCTAAACCTCAAAGCACTACTTTAGATAATGGAGTTGAAAGTTCTCAGGATGATGCGGTTTTAAATAGAATCGATGAAATTTCCAAAGCGAAAGTAATTACTGATGAAAAGGCAGAGCCGATTGAAAAACAAATTCAAAAGTCAAATATTAAACCTGCTAAAGTTGAAGATGATATATCTGAGTTAGCAAGAGATAATGATGAATTTGTTGACTTGGAATCTATAAAAATAGCTAAAGATTCAGAACTAGTTACAATGCTTGTATTTGATGATGTTGATTCTATTGTTGGAGTTGATGAAAGAGTTTATGGTCCCTTCAGACCACAAGATCTGGTAGTTTTACCTAAAATCAATGCTAAAATTTTTGTTAAAAATCATAAAGCCCGTTTTGTTAAAATCTAAACCTTTAAATATTGTAAAGAATATAAATACAAACCGTATCTATTTGTGATAATAAGAAATTATATTTTTTATATAATTTGGATTTCTGCTTTGTGTAAACGGAGTATGTTACAATAAAGTTTTAATCCTCTAGATCTTTGATATTTTTCAGACTGGATAAAATTCTCATATAGATTTATAATAATTTAATTAATCGGACACTTTTTAGTGTAAAATTTAATGGTGGAAATATGAAAATACCAAAAGAAAAAAGAACTTACTGTCCACATTGTAAAAAACACACAATGCATGAAGTACATACTGCGAAAAAAAGAAAAGCTAGTGAGTTAAAATGGGGACAAAGACAATTCAGACGTGTAACTGCTGGATATAGAGGTTACCCAAGGCCTTTACCTGCCGGAAACAAACCAGTTAAAAAATTAGATTTAAGACTTAAATGTAAAGAATGTGGAAAATCTCAAATTAAAAAATCATTCAGAACTGGTAAAGCAGAATTTGTAGCTAAATAAGGTGGTTAACATGGTTAGTAAAGGTAGAGGAAACTTTTTAAAAGTAAAATGTTTAGATTGTGACAATGAACAAATCATCTTTGATCGTGCTGCATCAGATGTAAAATGTATCATTTGTGGTAAAACACTTGTCAAATCTCGTGGTGCTAAAGCTAAAATTATGGCACATATTGATAAAGTTTTAAACTAGATTCAATCGAAATTTTTTAATCTAGCTTATTATTTTTTCTATTTTTTTTTAAATTTTTATTTTATTTTTGGTGATTATATGGTAAGGAAAAATCAAGAATGGCCTGACGAAGGAGAACTTATTATTGGTACTGTTTATAAAGTTCTTAACTATGGGGCTTTCGCAAAATTAGAAGAATACCATGGTAAAGAAGCTTTTATTCACATTTCTGAGGTATCTTCTGGTTGGGTAAAAAATATCAGAGACCATGTAAGAGAAAATCAAAAAATAGTTTGCCGTGTTCTTAGAGTAAATCCTAAAAAAGGACATGTAGATGCTTCTTTAAAAAGAATTAGGGAAGATCAAAGAACTAAAAAAATCCAGCATTGGAAAATTGAACAAAAAGCTGAAAAGTTCCTGGAATTATCCGCTAAATCATTAGGCAAATCTTTAAATGATGCTTACGATGAAGTAGGTTATGAGCTAATGGATATTTTCGGTGATGTTTACGGTGCTTTTGAAACAGCAGCTGATGATGGTGCAAAATCTCTTACTGATGAAGGTATATCTCAAGAGTGGGCTGATGCTATAACTGAAATAGCTAATAAAAATATTACTCCTCCTGAAGTTCATATCAGCGGGTATGTTGATATTGAAACTTTCGTCCCGGATGGTGTTGATGTCATTATTGAAGCTCTTAAAGCAGCTGAAGATAATGGTGACGAAGAGGAAGAAATCAAGGTTCAATGTGTTGGTGCACCAAGATATAGGATAACTGTAAAATCTACTGATTACATTTTGGCTGAAAAAGCTCTTAAAGCAGCAGCTGACAGATGTATTGAAATAGTTGAAGCTTCTGAAGGAAATGGTTCTTTCTTAAGAGAGTTGGATAGCTAGATTTTTATGAATATGAAAATGAACAAATGTCCTGATTGTAAAATTTATACAATGGAGGATGCTTGCCCTCAATGTGGCGGTGAGCTTAAAGTTATTTATCCTCCCAAATTTTCTATTGAGGATAAATACGGAAAATATCGCCGCATATTAAAAAAAGAAGCTATGAATAAAAAGGATGATTAGATGGAAATCACACAAATTACTGTTTTAGAGGATGTTGAATTAAACAATCCTGTTTTTATAGAAGCATTGCCAGGTATTGGTCATGTAGGTAAATTAGCTGCAGATCACATGATTGATGAATTTAATGCTACTAAATTTGCAGAAATTTATTCTCCAAGTTTTCCTCCTCAAGTTTTTGTTGGGGAAGAAGGATTAATTGAAAACATGATTAATGAATTATATTATGTTAAAAATGTTGGAGAAGACAATTTGGATATCATTATTCTTGTTGGAAACACTCAAGCTTTATCTCCTGAAGGTCAATATGGTGTATGTCAGGATATATTAAACTTTGTTAAGGGTAAAGGAGCTAGTAAAATATTTACATTAGGTGGAATGGCTACTGGTCAACCTGTTGAAGAATCTAAGATTTTCGGAGCAGCTACTGATGAAGAAAACATAGAACTTTTAAAAGAAGCGGAAGTTGAAATAAGATCTAATGACGGTGGAATTGTTGGGGCTTCCGGTTTGTTTTTAGGTTTAGGTCTTCGTCAGGAAATGAATGGTATCTGCTTAATGGGTCAGACTCCAGGATATTTCATTGATGCGCAGTCAGCTGAAGCTATTTTAAATAAATTGGCTGTTTTACTTAATTTTGAAATTGATACTGATAAATTGGAAGAAAGAGCTGAAGAAACTAAAGAAATGTTGGCTAAAGCTCAACAAATGGAACAAGACATCATTAACAAAGCTAATGCTAGCAGTAGTGATGATTTAAGATATATTGGATAAATATATCATTTTTTTACTTTTTTTTAAGATTTGGCTGTTTTAATAAAATGAGGAGGTATTAATCATGAAAGTAGCTGTTATTCCAGATGCTGCTATGATTGTAGTTCCATTAATTGAAAAGAACGGTCATGAATATATATCACCAACAAATTTCTCAAAGTATAATAATATGGATGTTTCCGGTGGAAAATGTGATGATACTCAGGCTCCATATACTTTAAATAGGGATAATATTTTACTGGGCAGTTCTTATTTTTCAAATGAATTGCCTTCAGGAATCAAAGGTCGTTTAACATTATTTTCCAGGGTTTTGGAATTGGCAGATGCGTTTATTGTCATTGGAAAAAGACCTGATCATTATAAAAAAATGTATGATGTATTAAATGAATTGATTTTATTTGGAGGTTCGGGATGTTCTAATGAACGTAAATTGGTAATGGCTTTGATTAAAGATAAAAAAGTACCTATTTTGGAATTGGCTTATCCAACAACCAGAAATGATTTGATTAATGTAATTGATAGAGCTAATGATTTTTTAAAAAATTTAACTTCAATTAATGGAATAGTTAATGAAGATAATCTGGATGCTGATTTAAAAAAACATGAAGGAAGTCTGGATTACAAAGAGTTTAAGAAAATATTAGATGATTTAATATATTATTAATAGCTAATTATTATCCATGTTAGTTAATGCTGATTTTCATGTTCACAGCTGTTTTTCAATGGCTTCATCTAAAGACATGCTAATAAAAAATATGGCTCCTAAATCAAAACTTAAGGGATTGCAACTTTTGGGAACTGGAGATGCATTTCATCCGGGCTGGTTAAACATTATTGAGGAAAGTACAACTTGTAAGGGAGATGGAATTTACACTGCAGATGATATGGATTTTGTTCTAACAACAGAAGTTGAAGGAAAAAACAGGATTCATCATTTGATAATAATTCCGGATATTGGTACTGCAAGGGAACTGTCTGAAAAACTGGTTTCTAAAAATAAGGAAAGTGACGGGAGACCTAGGACAAAGTATTCCGGAGCAGAACTTTTAGAAATGGTTAAAGAGTATGATTGTTTAATTGGACCGGCTCATGCTTTTACTCCATGGACAGGAATGTATAAATCTTTTGACAGTATTTATGATTGCTATGGCAAAGCTCCTGATTTTGTAGAGCTTGGATTGTCTGCAGATACATTTATGGCAGATACTGTAGCTGAACTTAAGGATTTCCCGTTTCTTACAAATTCCGATGCACACTCTCCGTGGCCACACAGATTAGGTAGGGAGTTTAATCAAATTGAGCTTGAAGATATGTCATACTCATCAATAAAAAAAGCAATAAAAAACAAAGATATTAAAGCAAATTATGGGTTGGTGCCAAATCTTGGTAAATATCATATGACTGCATGTACCAAATGCTACAAATTAGTTGATCCGTTAATAGCTAAGGAAAATAAGATGAAATGCAGCTGTGGGGGAACAATTAAAAAAGGGGTTGATTTCAGAATAAGTGAAATAGCTGATTATGATGAACCGAAACATCCTGATTTCAGACCTAAATATGTTCATTTAATGCCTCTGGCTGAATTAATATCAACAGTTTATGACAAGGGAGTTACAACAAAAACAGTTCAGAGAAAATGGCAAAACCTGATAGATAACTTTGGAACTGAAATTGATATATTGATTAATGCATCTATAGAAGAGATAGCTAAAACAGATCCGTCAATTTCTCCGGCTATTGAGGCTTTTAGGAATAAAACCATACACATTACTCCAGGAGGCGGAGGAAAATACGGTGAAATTTCTTTTGATAAAAAATTAGAAAAAAGAGAAGCTGAAACTTTAATTACTTTAGATAACTTTTAAAAAATAGCTAAAGTTCATTTAAGTATTTTTTAATACTTTTTAACTCTTTTTTACACTTCAGGCCTTTTAGTCCAACAATTTCAACATAATATACCGCATTTTCATTAGCTTTGTATGTAACTAATTTTGATTTTTCAGCTTCTGTCAGAACGCAAAAATGTGTTGTTTTGGATTTTTTCTCTTTAGTGTTGTCGTAAAGAATCAATCCGGCCATAAATTCTCTTTTTTCATTATATGTTAATGGAGAATTTGGTGTTTTGCACATAATGTAGCAATCATCCATTTCAACAATTTTGAATTTATTAGCAGATGATTCAAATGAAAAATCATCATCTTCATCAAATAATTCAATTTCTTCGATTTCATATTCATTTTCATTTAAGATTGTTGGATTATTGCCTTTCATTTCAGATTCCAGCAGCATTAGGATTTCTATTTTCATAAATTTATCACTTTTTAAATAATTAATTTGCAAGTTTAGTTTACTTTGTAAATTATTTAAAATAGATAGTTTTTTATAAAAACAATTTTTAATTCTTAAAACAATATTTTAAAATGAAATCAATAAAAAAATAAGAAAAAATAGATAATTTGACCATATCTATTTTGCAAGTAACAATGAATTACCTACTACAAGTAAAGTAATTCCCATATCTCCAATAAGAACTGCTTCCCATAAGCTGATGTATCCTGCGATACCGAGTATCATTAATATTACTTTTACACTTAAACAGAAAGCAACATTGAATTTGATTTTACCCATTGTTTTTTTGGCTAAATCAACAAGTAAATTAATTTTGGATAACTTGTCTTCAAGCAACACAATGTCTGCTGTTTCAATAGCTACATCTGCACCTTCAAGACCCATAGCTATTCCTACATTTGCACGGGCAAGAGAAGGAGTATCATTTACACCATCACCGACCATAGCTACATCATGATGTTTGGAAACGGCATTGGATATTATATTGACTTTATCTTGAGGAAGTAAATCTGCATAGTAATTACTTAATCCGATTTCATCGGCCACTAATTTGGCAGTTGCCTCATTGTCTCCTGTAATCATGGTTGTTTTGATTCCTTTAGCATTGAGGCTGGCTATTGTAGATGGAGTTTCGTCTCTGATTTTATCTTTTAGGGTAATCAAACCATAAATTTCATTTTCAGTTCCGATGATTACTGTGGTGCTCATTTTATTGTTTTCAAGATTTATATCCTGACTGAATAAAGTTTTGTTACCTATAAAGTAAGTTTGTCCGTTGATGTCTCCTTTTAAACCTTTTCCAGCTATTGATTCAAAGTTTTCCACTTCTTCCAATTCTAGGCTGTGGTCTTTTTTATATTGGACAAATGTATGTGCAATAGGATGTTTGGATTTGGATTCGATGGAGCAGGCTATTTTAAGTATTTCCGCTTTATCATATCCGTCGCATGCCTGAACTTCATTTATTTCAAGTTTACCTTCAGTTAAAGTACCTGTTTTATCAAATAAAACTTCTTTAATTCTGGCTAATTCTTCAATATATTCTCCACCTTTAATAATAATACCGTTTTTAGTACCTTTGGTAATAGCTGATACTATGGATACTGGGGTGGATATTACTAAAGCACATGGACAGGAGATAACTAAAAGTGTTAATGCTCTGTAAGTCCAGTCAGTTATTGAAGCTCCATATAATATTGGAGGCAGTATAGCTACTAAAATAGCCAGTACTACAACAATTGGAGTGTAGTATTCAGCAAATCTGTCAATAAATACATCGATATGTGCCTTGTTTTGTTCGGAATTTTTAATCAATTCAATAATTTTAGCAAATATTGTATCGTTGTTGTCCTTGTTTACTTCAATTTCGATATATCCGTCTTCATTTATTGTAGATGCATATACTTCATCCCCAATACTTTTACTTACAGCCAGACTCTCACCGGTAATTGAAGCCTGATTAACAGAGGTTGTTCCTTCAATAATAATTCCATCAACAGGTATTTTATCTCCAGGTCTTACAACAACAATGTCTCCGATTATAATATCAGATACTGCTTTTTCGTGTTCGTGGTCACCATGTTTTACCATGGCTGTATCGGGTGTTAATTTAACAAGTTCTATTAATGAGCTTTTAGATTTGTTTAATGAGTAATGTTCCAAATATTCTCCTAAATAGAAAAGAATCATTAACATTGCACCTTCTTCTCCAGACTGGAGAAGGAATGCTCCAAAAGTAGCTATTGTAATTAATAATTCAATTTTAACTTTACCTTCAAATAAATGTACAATTCCGTCTTTTATTATATGTCTTCCTACGTAGATTACAGCTATTAAGAAGATTACTTGACTTACAACAGGATTAACAACATTAAATATTTCTAGACCATATCCAAATGCTAAAAGGATTATTCCTACTGCGAATATTCCCAATGGCTTTTTAGACTGTTCTACATCTACTTCTTTATCAATATTTTCTAATAAATCTGCTTCACAAGCACATCCAGGACCATGATCATGTCCACAGCAGTCATCATCATCGTGATGGTGATGTTCGTGGTGGTGTTCCTCGTGGTGGTTGTGTCCGCAGCAATCATCTTCATCATGGTGATGATGATGTTCTTCTAAATTGTCATGCTTATGTGCACTATGATTGGTTTGCATATTCTTCGCCTTCTTCAAGGATATTGAGTATCTCTTCATCAATTAAAGAATAGAATATTTGTTTGTTTTCTTTTCTAAATTTAACAATGTTACTATTTCTTAAATGTCTTAATTGATGTGATATACTGGATTGGCTCATATCAAGAAGTAATGATAGTTCACAAACACATAATTCCCCATATTGGAGAGCTAAAATAATTTTTACTCTGTTTGCATCTCCTAATATTTTAAAGAGATTACATGTTTTCTGAATAATGTCATCATCTTTCATCTTGTGAGCAATATCATCAACAATATCTGTTCTGATACTTTTGATTTCACATACATCATTTGAACTCATATGAACATATATTCATATGAACATATATAAAGTTTTTCTTTGTCTCAAAGTTATTTTTTTTTAAAGAAAGCTATCGCTAAGGTTTAGTAAAATTAGTAAAAAAATACGGACTTGGAGGGATTTGAACCCTCGATCTTAAGATTAGGAGTCTTACGCCCTTCCAGACTAGGCTACAAGCCCATGTTAAAATAATATTTGTTAATAAGTTTTGTATTTTTAAAAAAAGATTTTATAAGAAATACGGACCCGCCGGGATTTGAACCCGGGGTCTTCGGATTAGAAGTCCGACGCCCTATCCAGCTAGGCTACGGGCCCTTATATACAACAATACTAAATTTTGTATGTTTTAGTATTTATAGTTAACTATATTGGAAGTTATTATTTTAAATTTGAAAATTTTTAAAAAATAAAATAAAAAGAATAATTTAATTTTTAGTAACCTCAGCAGTATTGGCATTCACTGCCATACTATCTACAGTGTTACCGCTTTGATCATAAATTGGAACATACCAAAGAGTTCTGTCTGCAGATAATACTGGGGTTCCTGCATACCATCCGGATTGCTCAATATGCTGATTAGCTATGTCTCTTGCTTCACTTTGAGTTATTTTTGTAGTTGGGGTATGAGGGTTACCACCTCCGGATCCAGAACCTGAGCCTGAGCCGGAACCTGAACTAACTCCACTTCCACTTCCTGCTCCAGTTCCTCCACTTCCATGACTGCTGGTACTTGGGGAATCATGGTGTGTTGTGTTGTTTCCAATACCGTTGCCAGAATCACCACTACCAGAGTCTAAACTATTTAAATTACTGAAAATTGGATTTTCACTATTGGTTATTCCATAAGCAGCAACTCCAGCAGCAATACATATAACAATTATGATAGAAATTATTATATTTGATTTATCCAAGGTATTACCTCCATTTTAATTAATAAAATTGTAATTAAATTTTGATTAATAGTACATTGTATGTACTATTTTTTTTACAATAATATTATATTAGGTTAATTTAACTTATAAATTTAATCCATGTATTAATTATCGTAGATTAGTTAATAAAATTAATATTATGTTATTTATAGTTTTCTATTTGTAATTTAAACTATATTATATATAGAATATTGGTTATAAATATTAAATGTTAGTTTCTAATTTTTTTGAAAAGAGAGGTGACACATTTGAAAGACAGAATAGTTATATCCCCAACATCTCGTCAAGAGGGCCATGCCGAACTTGTCATGGAAGTCGATGATGAAGGGATTGTTACAAAAGGTAGATATTTAAGTATCACTCCAGTTAGGGGTTTAGAAAAAATGGTTGCAGGTAAAAATCCTGAAACAGCTCCTGTTTTATGTCAAAGGATTTGTGGTGTCTGCCCAATACCACATACTTTAGCTTCTGTAGAAGCTATCGACCATTCATTAGATATCGAAGTTCCTAAAGCAGGAAAATTATTAAGACAGGCTACTTTAGCTGCACATGGTGTTAACAGTGCTGCAATTCACCATTTTTTAATTGCACCTGACTTTGTACCTGAAGAAGATTTCACTACTGCAGTTAAAAGTGTATCTGCTGTTAGGAAAAATGTACAGTATGTAGTTGATATGCTTGCTGGTGAAGGTATTCACCCATCTGATATTAGAGTAGGTGGTATGGCTAGAAACATTACTTCAGCTACAAAAGATAAATTGATTGATAGGTTAAAAGCTTTTAAACCTGATATGGAAAAACACGTGGAATTAATGAAATCTTTCATTGCTGCAAGAGAACTTCCTGAAGGTTTAGGAGTTGTAGATGCACCACTTTTAGCATCTAGTGCATCATACGGTAATCTCGATGAATTTGATTATGATAATTTCTCAGAAGTTTTACCTGAAGCTTGGTATGATGATCCGGAAATAGGTAAAAAAGCATGTACCACCATTCCTTTAATCAATGGTAAAAATGTTGAAACAGGTCCTAGGGCAAGAATGGATAAATTCAACGGATTTAAAGATAAAGGTGTAGTTGCTCAACATGTAGCTAGAGCTGAAGAAATGTTAAATAATTATAATTTAACTATTGATCTTCTTGAACAAATTGATACTTCCGCTCCAGCTAGAGCAGATTATGATGACAGAGGAACTGGTAAATTAGGTATTGGTGTAATTGAAGGACCTAGGGGTACTAATGTACACATGGCTAATGTTAAAGATAGTAAAATCCAATTCTATTCAGCTATTGTACCAACTACTTGGAATATTCCAACAATGGGACCAGCTACTGAAGGTTTCCATCATAAATATGGTGCAGATGTTATCAGAGCTTACGACCCATGTTTATCATGTGCAACTCACGTAATGGTAGTTGATGATGAGGATAAAAGCATACTTAAAAACGATATGGTGAGAATATAAGGAGCTAGGAGGAAATTATATGCCTTATCATGCAGAGACAATCGTAGTGGGATGCGGAAATATTTTATTTAAAGATGATGGTTTTGGACCATTTGTTATTCATAAATTAGAAGAATATTTCGAAGACAAAGAGATGCCTGACGAAGTTATGTTTATTGATGCTGGAACCGGAGCAACACACTTTATTTTTTCTCTTCCTGATGAATATTGGAAAAAAGTTATTGTAATTGATGTTGTTGAGTTTGATGCAGAACCAGGGACTGTTAAAATATTTAGCCCTTATGACATGCCTAGAGGAAAATATGAAAATGTTCATTCCTGGCCTGTTGAAGAGCCTCTTCACGAGCTTGCTAAAGATTGTGAGGTGATTATTGTTGGATGCAAACCTCAAGAGATTTCCTCTCCTGATGTTGAAATGGGTTTAACTGAACCTGTTGAAAAGGCAATTCCTGAAGCTATGGATATTATTTTAAAAGAAATCGGGGTAAAATAATGTTTGATAAAATTAGAAAAGCTTTTGGTGGTTCTGAAAAACCTAAAGCAGAAACCAAACAAAAAATAGAATCTGCTCCTGAAGTTGAAGAAACAGCAGCTCCTGTAGCAGAAACCAAACAAGAAACAGCAACCAACAAACCACGTATAGGTTACATTCACTTAAGTGGTTGTACTGGAGATGGTATGTCCTTAACTGAAAACTATGACATTTTAGATGTTGTACTTACAGAGATGGTGGATATTGTATATGGTCAAACTTTAGTTGACTTATGGGAAATGCCAGAAATGGACTTATGTTTAATTGAAGGTTCTGTATGTTTACAAGATGAACACAGTGTACACGAACTTTTAGAAGCTAGAGAAAAATCTGCATTAATTTGTGCATTTGGTTCTTGTGCTTTAAACGGTTGTTTCACAACTTATGCTCGTGGTGGACAACAAGCTCAACCTAAACATGAATCTTTCTTACCAATCAGCTCATTAGTAAAAGTGGATGTAGCACTTCCAGGTTGTCCAGTAGCTCCTGAAATGATTGCAAAAACTGTTGTAGCATTATGTAATGGAGATATGGAATACTTACAACCTGCACTTGATTTAGCAGCTTGTTCTAATGCATGCGGTTGTGATTTATTAAACAACATTATCCGTCAAGGATTATGTAGTGGTTGTGGAAGTTGTGCTCTTGCATGTCAAACTAGAGCTATAGATATGGTTGAAGGCAGACCAACTATTAATACTGACAGATGTATTAAATGTGGTTCTTGTTACACAATGTGTCCAAGATCATGGTTACCTTTAACACAAATTAAAAAGGATACAGGACTTTAGGAGGAGTTGATTATGGTATTAGGTACTTACAAAGAAGCTGTAGCAGCTAGATCCACCGATAAAAGAATTCAGGAAGTAGCTCAAGACGGTGGTATTGCTTCTGCATTACTTATTTATGCATTAGAAAATAACATTATTGAAGGTGCTGTTGTAGCTGGAGACCCAGGTGATGACTGGGTTCCTATTCCAGAAATAGCTACTACTGCTGATGAAATTCTTTCAGCTGCTGGAACTAAATATTCAATGTCTCCTAATGTATGGGGAATAAAAGAAGCAGCACGTCAACATGGTATTGAATCAATCGGAACTGTTGTTACTCCTTGTCAAATGCAGGGTATTAGAAAAATGCAGGCATATCCATTCTCTACAAGATTCATCGCTGATAAAATTAAATTATTAGTCGGTATCTTTTGTATGGAAAACTTCCCAATGGCTTCATTAGATACTTTTACTAAAGGTTTAATGGATGTTGATTTGGATAAAGTAACAAAAATGGATATTGGAAAAGGAAAATTCTGGATATACACTGAAGGCAGTGATGAACCTCAAGGTATTCCGATTAAAGCTACTCACGGATATGAACAAGCAGGATGTAATATCTGTAATGATTATGTCTGTGAATTTGCAGATATTTCAACCGGATCTGTTGGTGCTCCTGACGGATGGTCTACTGTATTAACCAGAACTGATGCTGGAGTAGATATTTTCTCAGCTGCAGTGGATGCTGGTTTAATTGAAACAAAACCTATGGATGATGTAAAACCTGGTCTTGGTTTACTTGAAAAATTAGCTAAAGGTAAAAAAGACAAAAGTAAAAAAGAAATAGAAAGAAGAGCAAAAATGGGAGTTATGACTCCTACTTATTACTAAATCTTCTTTTTATTTTTTATTTTTTTTATAATGTTGTAACTGTACAGCCTTCTTTTTCAACAATTACTGTGTGTTCTTTTTGACTTACAAGACATCCTGTTTTTTCTTTAAGTGGATGGTATGGATAAATTGCCATTGCTTCTGATAATTGTTTTAAAGACACGTTCAGTCTGTTTTCTTTAAATTCTTTTGTTAACCATCTTCCGGAAAATGGTAAATGAGGGTAGTTATGTTTAATATTGGTTAATACGTTTTTAGTGTGTTTTAATCTAAATGGTTTGTTAGCTAAAAAAGAATAAATGTATGTTCCAGGAGCATCATTTACGAATCCAAGTCCGTCAGTTGCAAATGGTTCAATAGCTACTGCCTGACCCTCTTCAAGGACAGTTTCATCATGGTTGTCTATATTTGGAACTGAAATCCCTGCATGCAGGTTGTATTGTTCTAGGCTGTGTCCTGTAAGGTTAGCTATTGGATTTAATTTATATTCGTTTATGGCTTCTTCAACAGCAGCACCAATTTCTCCTACAGTTACTCCTGCTCTAACAGTACTTATGGCTGCATCCAGTCCTGCTGCAGATGCTTCAATAATATCCTGCCTTAAATTTATTTCGTCCTGGGTAAAACGTTCATCTAAATTTTTTCCAGGTGCCATTACTGTAATAGCTGAATCTGCAATATAACCGTCAATTTCTGTACCTAAGTCTAATTTAACTAAATCTCCAGCATAAATCATTGTTTCATCGTTTAATGGAGAAGTATAATGTGCAGCTACTTCATTTATTGATACATTGCATGGAAATGAAATTCCTGCTCCCTGTTTAATGGTTTCATTTTCTACAAATTCAACTAAATCGAGTACTAATGTTCCTTCTTTAATCATTTTTGAGGCTTCTTTTCTTATTTGGGAAAGAATTTTACCTGCTTTTAAATAAGAATCAATCATCTTAACAAACCTTTCTTTTAATTATAATAATATTTATATACTTTATTTTATATTAATTATTAATATACTAAATTAATATGGAGGCAATTATGGATATTCCAACAATACCTGACCAACTTTTTATTTTGATTATATTGGTTATAATAGCTTTTGTTGTGATTATTGTTGCTGTTCAATGGAAGAGTGTTGCTAAATCTAAAACTTCTATAGTACTTCTTGAAAAAGAAATAGAACTTAAGAAGATGTCAATGATTGAAAAAGATATTGAATCTAAACGTTTAATGGATAATCCAATTCCATTACCTCAAGAGCAACAAGACAGCCTTTCAGCTATAAGACAATCAACAACACAAGTAAGAAGTGAAGTTGGTTACTTGCACAGTGAAATTAATGAACGTTTAGCTCGCCTAGAAGCACAGACTGAACAGAAAAAATTAGAAAAAATGCTTAAAGAAATCGAAGCTAAAGAAGCTAAACTCAAAAAACAATAAGGTGATATTATGGGTCCTATTGATGTTGTTGCAATTGTAATTTTAATAGTAGCTATTTTAGTTTTAGTTTATTACTATTTACAAAATAATCCTGCATCTGTTCAGAAATTACGTAATTATGTTCCAGCTACTGCAGATCCGCATATGGGTGAAATATTGCAAAATGATTCTGACTATGATGATTTGTCTAGAGAAAAAGACACAGTTGAAGAGTCTAAAGAAGAATCAATGAGTAAAAGAATTAAAATTAAATTAAGTGATATTGATATGTCTGGATTAAATACTGATGCTTTTTCTAATAAAATCGATGCTTTTTTAGATGAAAAAAGCGAAGAATTAATTCAAAGCTGGTCTTTAGCTACTACTAATGATTTAAAAGACCTTGAAGACAGATTTGATAAAACCACTCAATCTGTTGATGATTTAGAAAAAAGCTTTAAAAAATTCAAAAAATCTTCTAAAGCTTTCCAAAAAGAGACTGAGGAAAAATTAGAAGAAATTGATAAAAGAATTAAAAGTTTAGAGGATAATTAATCATTATCTTCATTTTATTTTTATAGAAACATTTATATAGTGTGTTTCATATATTATATATTGTAGTTTTAAATTACTATCTTTTTATTCGTATAGCAGGGTGGGGTAGTCTGGTGATCCCGCGGGGCTCATAACCCCGAGATCCCTAGTTCAAATCTAGGCCCTGCTACTTTTTATAAATATGGCAAGTTAAAGACAGCTGTTGGTTTTTTAACTAAGGAAACTCCGCCCATCATTACAGACTATGGCGTTGAAAAACGTATACTGAGAAGTATGACTCTGGAGCAGAAACGACACGTCTTTTAATGGTTGACTATGATATTTAATTGAGGACATTAAAAGAATCGGTGAAACGGCCATTCCATAGGATGCAAGAACAAAGAATGCTGATGACTACTGTACGAGGCAAAAGTAGTTCGCTAAGATGAATGCTGTCAAACAGAAGGTGGGTTACTCTTAACATGCCATAATATTTATTTTAATATTTGCTGATTTTTTTTTATTTTCATTTGGATAACAATTTTTTCATGTTGTTTGGTTGAAACTCTTTTTTTAGCCGTCATTTTATTTTGTATATAATTTATTAACATTTTTTAGCAATATTTAAGACAATTTGCAAATTAATTTTCATTTTATTATTCTTTAATTAGTAAAAACTTTAGCAAATTTTATATATTGTAAAGTATTATTTACAACTATAGTAATTATAATGAAATATTGCTATAATTTTGAAATAATTCACTGGAAGAGGGGGTGAAAATATTAAAAGATTAGGTAAAAAAACATTTTTTATTTTTTGTCTATTAATGTTGTTTATTGTTACTATGAGTTTGGTATCTGCTAGCGATGAGGTTAATAATGAAACTGTTATTGCTGATGGCATTGTTGGTACTTCATTAGTTGCTGACGGTGTTCAAATAGCTAATGATGTTAATGTTGATGAAATTGGCAATATTTATTATACTAATTCAATTTACAGTAGTGGTGACTATGGATTTATTGATATTCATGTTAAGGATTCCTATAATCCACTTACTAAAAATTGGACTGAGGATGGTGTAGATTTAGCCGGCGCGGATATTAAAATTTTAGATTCATCTGATAATTTGGTATTTGAAGGTAAAACTCTTGCCGGAGGTGCTTACTCTATTGGTAATTTGCCTTCAGGAAGTTATAAAGTACAGCTTAGCTATTCTACTTATGAGGTATATACTGAAAATGTAAATGTGGGTGCTAATTCTGCTGTAGCAGTTAACCACATGTTTGTTCCAGATATTTTGTTAATTGTATCATACAATTCACACAGTGAAAAAGTAGATTATCTGATGAGTTTATCTAAAAGAGTAGCATATATAGACACTGGAAATTTTGACAAGACTAGGGAATGGTTATTTGAGTATGCAAAATACATTCAAATTGACATGTTTTCCTCGACATATAAGGATTTTGGAACTGCAGAAGCAAGGAAATTATTAAGTAAATCTCCAGCTAATGCAAATTATAATGTGGCATATACTTTTGGTTTCTATGATAAGAATACTCTTGATAATTTGGGTATTCACTTTGTAGGTGGATCTGCATCCAACAACAGTCCTAATACTGTTGAAAATACTTATGTAGGATCATATTTCCAGGCTCCGGATATTGAGTCTTCTGAAGTTTTTGTAGCTAATATGAATAATTACTTAAAATATATATTTTATTTAATTAATCCTCAAAAATACATTAATCCTACATTGGATACAGCAACTACTCCAAGAATAAGTCCCGAATGTGGTATTTATCATCCTGTTTTAGGTACTTATACTGTTGTTCCTGATGCCGAATTGATTAATCAATGGATTATAGCTAATCCCGGATATAATAATGATGGGAAAGGCAGTTTAAATTGGATGTTGAAAGAATATGTTGCATGGCAAGAAAAAGAGTTAAATCCAACAGAATTATTTAGGCTGTTTGAAAATGATTATATGAACAGATATAATACTGACACTCCTTTTGTAGCTATTGCTACTTATTACTGTGGAGGTCCTGTAGTTGATGCATTAATCAAATGTTATGAAGCAAGCGGCAGACCTGCATTTAATATATTTAAATTAAGTACTGCTCCAGCTATGTCTTCAATTTTATTAACATTAACCAAAACAACTCAAATTGGAATTTCTGCTGTGGCATCTTTATATAGCTGGTCTTTAAATTACGGCAATCATTCTGCATTAAATGATTTATCAGAAATGAATTTGACAGTAGTTAAAGGTCTTTTTGATGTTTCACAACAAAGTTATGAAAGTGAAACTGGAGCTCAAGCAGAATGGACATATTCAGTAACTATTCCTAGCTTTGAAGGAGTGTTCAGTCCAATTATATTGTCTTACAAAGATTCATTGGGCAAATCTCATGTTGTTCAATCAGGTATTGAAAAAATGGTTAAATTAACTACTGGTTGGGCTAATTTAAAAGATATGGATAACTTTGATAAAGTTGTTTCTATTGTATTATATAATTATCCGCCAGGTAAAGGTGAGATTGGAGCATCTTATTTGGATGTTTTCCAAAGCACTTATGATTTATTAGTTCATTTATCTGATGCAGGTTATGATATTGGAATGAACAAGTCTGACTTGCCTTCAGTTAAAGAATTGTCTGAATGGATAATTTATATGGGTAACAAAGGTACTTGGGCACAAGGTGAATTAAATAAATATGTTGAAAGTAACTGGGAAATGTTAAGACAACATCATCAGTTAGTAACCCAAGAAGAGTTTGATAAGTTAGTTGCTACTAATATGAATCAGGACTTGTATAAAAAGATGGTTGATTACTGGGGTGACGGACTTGGAAAAATAATGGTTTACAATCAAACTTATATTGTAATTCCGGGTTTATGGTTCGGTAAAATATTCATTACTTTCCAGCCAAGTAGAGGTTGGGAAGAGGTTAAAATTGAAAATTATCATGATTTAACTTTACCTCCACATCAGCAGTATGTAACTTTCTATAAATGGTTAGATGAAGTTGCTAATTGTGATGTAATTATTAATTTGGGAACTCACGGTACTTTAGAATGGTTGCCTGGTAGAAATGTAGGTGTTCATGAAGGAGATTGGTCTTTTGAATTGAATTTAATTCCGACAATCTATCCATATATTGTATCCAACCCTGGTGAAGCTATGGTAGCTAGAGATAGGATTGGAGCAATGATGATTACTCATATGACTCCTGCAATGGCTATTTCCGGATTATATGGTAATTATACTAAATTGTTAAATTACATTGACCGTTATAATGACCAAGTAGCAAACAATGTTTCAGGTAATGCATATGAATATAAAAAGTTAATTTTAGAATTAGCTCCGTCATTAGGCTTTGAAAAACCTAAAAATGGTCAAACATTTGAGGCATGGCTTGAAGATTTACACACTTACTTGGATGACATGCAAAATGATTTCAACACTTATGGCTTACACACTATAGGTAAAATATTAAGTGGTGAAGAGCTTATTGAAGAAGTAATAACTATTATAACTTCCAGAACTACAGTTTATAATCATATATTGCACATGATTTATCCAAATCTAAAAGATAAAAATTATTACAATGATATTAGAGGTAATTCTCAATATTATGCTCAATCAGAAGTTGTAAAAACATGGTTAAGAACATTTATTGGTGATCTTGTAAATAATACATATACTTTTGATGAAGTAGCTAAGATGTATGGTATTACAAATAAATCTTCTAAGTTATATCAATCATTAAACTATTCCACAAAGGTTATTGAGAATATTAAAAATAATAATGAGTGGAATGCAATAATGACTGCATTGTCTGGTGGTTATGTTACTCCAGGATTATTTGCTGATCCTGCTTATGCAGATTCTATACCTACTGGGCATATGGGCCGTACTTCTGATACTACTAAAATGCCTACAAAAGCAGCTTATGAATCAGCGGTTAAAGTTGTAGATTTATTGCTTGTGAATTATTATGAAAAACACGGCAAATGGCCGGAACTTACTGCTTTAATATTATGGGGAACAGAAATATTAAGAACAGAAGGTATTGGTGTTGCAGAATTCTTATACTTCCTTGGTTGCAGACCAACTTGGAATGAGGGAGATGAAGCTGTAACTGGTGTTGAATTGATTCCTATTAATGAATTAACTGTGACTTTAAGTAATGGTAAAGTTGTTAACAGACCTAGAGTAGATGTTTTTGCAAGTATGGTTACCAGTAATGTCGATTGGATTAAATTAATGTTAACTGCTGTTGATTTAGCTTTAAATTCAACTGATGATACTGTTGCTAATAATTTCTTGAAAAAACATTATGCTGAAAATCCAATGAAAGATAGGTTATTCGGTCTTCCTGGTGCAGTTTTAGAAGGTACCGGTATGAGTAATACAATTCCGAATACTGCAAACTGGAATCTTACAACTCTCAATGAGGATTTGGCCAGAATTTATCTTGGACGTGTATCCTACTCATGGACTCTTGATGACCATGATAATATTGTTATTACCCAACAAACAGAAAATTTCAAGTATCTGCTAGGTAAAACAGATTTGATTACTCAGAACTTTGACAGTTCTTGGAGATTATTGGATTCTGATGATTACTATGATTGGTTTGGTGGATTGCTTAATGCTGCTAAAATTTTAGGAGCTAATCCTGATACTGCATTTGTAGATATAAGAAATAAAAATAATTACATTATTAGAACTTATGAAGAAGAATTTGAATTGGAAATCCGTACTAATTTGTTAAATCCTAAATTTGTAGATGCATTACTTAGTACTCAGGCAGGTTGGATACAGTGGAATTCTAAGTTCCAAAATGCATTTGGTTCATTATATGTTAATCCTGGTATGACACTTGGTTCTCAGTTAGGTAATGAGATGGTCAGCACACTTCTTAAATACTCTGGTAAGATTGATAGTTTAGCAGCTGCAACTTCTTTCCAGTCTGCAGGTGCATTCATGTTTTATATGTATTATCAGGGAAAATGGGAGAATCCTGATCCTAAATTAGTTCAGGAGTTGGCAGATGAAATTATTAGGAACGCTATTAAATATGGTGTTGCTTGTTGTCACCACACCTGTAAGAATTTGGATTTTAACATGAAACTTATACAGGCCAGTTCATTATCTGCAGCAGATAAAGCAAAATATGCCGAAATATTATCTCAAGCTACATTAACTGATCCTCTTTACAAAGATGATGGTAGTACAGATAATCCGTCTAATCCTGATGCTTCAGATAAAAACAATACTGAAGATAATAATCAGCAATTAGTTAATGGAACCACTGATGATCAAAGTAGTGGGGATATGGCAGGTGGAGCAACTGCAGCAGGTTTGGATACTTCTGTAGATCCATCCAATGCAAAATCTGCATCATCTCAATCTAAAAATGATGCATCTAAAGCAGATTCTTCTAAAGGTGAATCTGGTGCAGCTAGTGTTCATGAAATTTCTAAAAGTTCAGCATCTAAATCTGCAGCCGGTCAATCAAGCACTCCTATTGTGCTTATTATTGCAGTAATATGTTTAATTGCAGTATTTGTTGTAGGTTATGCTAGAAACAAACGTGACAATGATGAAGATGATTATTAATCATTTTTCATTTTTTCATTTTTTCTTTTTTTCTTTTTTAATTTTTTAATTTTATCGCAATTTTTAAATATTTTTTATTATAATAATTATCATTATAATGTACTTTTCGTAAAGTAAAATTTAATAAGGATAATTGTACTTTGCTTAAATTATGTTTTTAATATTAACTAATGATGTGATATAAAATGGTTAAAAAGATTAAATTTTCTTTAATTTTATTATTATTGGTTTTTATAACTCTTGGAGCAGTCAGTGCTGCAGAAGATGTTAATACAACTGCTGATAATAATTTAATTTCAGATAGTGCAGTATCTTATGAGCCAATCAGTTATAATTATTTCTCAGACAGTGATATTATGACTGCATCTGTGTCTCATAGTGTAAGTTCATCTAATTATGGTACTTATTTTGATAATGAGGGTAATCTTAAGTCTTCTTCTGTTAATTCTGGAGACACTATGAATTTAGATGGATCTTTTAGCGGTAAAAAATTTATTTTAAATAAACAGTTAAATGTTGTAGGTACTTCAACTAACAGTATGAGAGATTGTACTGTTGTTCTTTTAAGTGAAGCTTCTGGAAGTACTGTATCTCATTTAAATATTGTAAATAATGGTGTTGATAAACAGGGAGTATTTATTGTTGGAGCTACAAACTGTAATGTTCATGATAATAAAATAACCTGTTCTGGAGTTTCTTCATTCCCAATTGCATTAAATCCTGGTTCTCATCACAATATAATTTCAAATAATATTATATCAAGTTCCGGAGATACTGGAATTCATAATAAATCACTTTGTTCTATTGTTTTTGGAGGAGCTAACTATAATACTATAAGCAACAATCAAATTAGTGTTGCAGATGCTAATGCAATCTATGGATCTGCATATGATAGTGGTGCTTTTATAGGTGCCAGATCATATAATAATGTTGTTTTCAACAATACCATAAAAGTAACTGTTATTCCAACTAGCTGGAATTATGCTATCCAGTTTATGGGTGATAATAACACTGCTGATTCCAACACCATTATCGGTGCATTTAGGGGAATATCCAGTGATGGTTCAACTATTGTTAAAAACAATAAAATAATTAATTCTACAGGTGTTGATCATAATAATAAAAGTATAGTTATTGGAGGGGAATACGGTATTGTTGTAGGTCAGAACTCCATAATTTCCAATAATTTAATTCAAAATGCATTGTTAAGCGGTTCTGGAATTTGTGCAGCTGACAGTTCTAAAGTAACTAATAACACTGTTGATGTTAAAGGTAAGGGATATGGTATTGATGCTAACGGTAATTATGTTTTAGTTGATAAAAATAATATAACTACCAATAATGGTGCGGCTGTTTATCAAATGGGTCAATACGACTTTTTAACAGTTACTAATAACAATATAGTTTCAGTTAGTGGTGTCGGTGTTTTACTTAAAAAACAATCCAGCACTAAATTCCCTGCAAATATTGTAATTACAGATAATGATATCAGAACTTCCAATATTCTTGCAATTGATGCTGCTGAAGCAAGTAAAGACTCTTTTACTATTGAACGGAATAATTGTCACGGGTCTATGGTTGCAACTCCTGTAGGTACTGTTGATCCATCCAAACCGGTATATGTTTTCAACGGTACTGTTTACACAGTTACTGAAGATAATTATTACACATTCTTCGATGAAAAGGGTAATTTAAATTCATCTATTGACATGGGAGATACTTTAAAATTTGTCGGAACTTTTACAGATAAATTAATGCTTATTACTTCAGGTGTTAAAATTATTGGTAATGATGCTAAATTTATAAATTCCATGTTTAAAGTAACTACTTCTCATGCATGGATTGAAAATGTAACTATTATTAATAAAAATTCCACTTCTGAAAACAGGTGGGGAGTTTATATTGTTGATACCAATCAGGTTAAGCTTTTAAATAACAACATTTCTGTTGCTGATAAAAATGCAGCTTATGCAGTTTATATTTACAGGTCAGGAAATGTTGAAATAATCAATAACACTTTATCATCTGGCGGTAATTATTTAACTTATACCATACTTGGTTATGGTGCAGAAAACTGTGAAATTTCCGGAAATATAATCAATACTTTAGGAACTGGTGAATTGCATGCATATGAATCTTCTAAATGTATTGATGGTGTAAATGATGTTAAAGAAATTTTCAGAACTTATGGTATTTTGATGATTTATTCATCTGATAACAAGGTATTGAATAACAATGTAACTGTCAAATCTTTAATAAATCAATCTAAAGCAACTATAGGTGGTAATTTATCTACTAATTCATTAGTTGGTATTGATTTCTATTTTGATTCAAATGATAATGTAATTTCTGGAAACAATATTCTTGTTGAAGGTAAAGACAATTATTTATATGGTACTGGTGTAATTGGTGCTCCAACAGGTTCTGGAGGTTCAAAATACTCTAATAACAACCAATTCATTGGTAATGATATAAAAATTATTGGTGATTATTTTGCAACAGGTATTATTGCAGGATATCACTCTAAGAACACTATAATTAAAAATAATAATGTTGATGTTAAAGCTAATAATGTGGCATATGGTTTAACTTTAGAGTTATCTCAGGCTTCCACTATTTTAAACAATACTTTTGATTTAGCTGCAGAAGTTATTTATGGAATTGAAGGGTTTGCATCCAATAACAATAAAATTTCTCAAAACACAATTACCGGTAATGGAAAAGATGTTTACGGAATAGCTGCTGCTGGTTCAAAATATAATACTATCAGCGAAAACAAAATCACAGCTAATGGTAACGGAGAAAAATTATCATTTACTAATTATGATTCAATTAAAGAGGGAAATGCAGGTATTTTCTTAACAGGTTATTCTACACACAATACAATAATTGATAATGAAATCACATCTAAAACAGGTTTTGCTGTAAATCTCAATACAACAGCTAAAAACAACATTATTTCCAACAATTTCCTGTCTGCAAAAGAAGGCAGTGGAAATGACGGTGTAAATAACACTAACGGCAACACTGTTGAAAATAATTACAAATATATTTTCAGCGGTATTGTATTTAATGACATTACAGTAGCTTATCTGGATGAAACTACTATTAAAATAACTGCTAAACTTCCGTTTGCTGGTGGAATTCCGGGTAAAGCTAATTTCTACATCAACGGCATAAACATTGGTGAATCTACTTTGTCAAATAATGGAGTAGCTACTTTAAAATATCAATTAAATGCATCTTATGTTCCTGGAAACTATAAAATCACAGTAACATTATCCAAATCAAATTACAAATCCGTCAATGCAACTGCTGATTTAATTGTAACTAAAGGAAAATTAAATATCAGTGTTGATGAAATAATTGGAAAAGCAGGCAATAAAGTTTATTTCACTGCCAGCGTTAAAAATGTTTTAGGTGAAGGAGTAAAAGGAATTGCTGTTGAATTCTACAGAAACGGAATCTATGCTGGAAAAGCTGTAAGTGATGAAAACGGAATAGCTAAATTTATTTATCAGATACCTGCTTCATTTACAGGATCATATTCAATATCAGCTAATGCAAGTGGAAATGATTATTACTTTGCTAATTCTGCTACTTCAAAATTAACTATTGGAGATATGGTCTACACTGTAATTTCAGCTAAAGATGTTGTAATGTATTATAAAAACGGAACCCGTTTGGAAGGAACTCTTAAAGATTTAAACGGCAATGTAATTTCAGGGGCTGATGTAAAAATAACTATTAATGGTGTAACATATACCAGAACTACTGATAAAGATGGTAAATTTGCAATGAATATTAATTTAGTAGCTGGGGAATATCCAGTTTACATTAAATTTGACTCTAATGATAAACAATGGGGAAGTGATGCTAAAGTAAATGTTTTAATAAAATCCACTATTGCAAGTAGAGATGTTACTAAAATGTTTAGAAACGGCACCCAATTTTATGCTGTATTCTATGACGGGTATGGTAATTTATTAAAAAATACTGATGTCAAATTTAATATTAATGGTGTATGGTATATTAGAAAAACCAATGATTTAGGTACTGCTAGGTTAAATATTCAGTTAGGTCCGGGTAAATACATTATTACATCTGTTGGCCCTAATGGTGAACAAAAAGGTAATGTAATTACAGTTTTATCATTACTTACTGAGAATCAAGACCTTGTAAAATACTTTAAAAACGGTTCTTCATACACTGTTAAAGTAATTAAACAGGATGGTACTGTTGCTGGAGCTGGTGAAAAAGTAACATTTAACATCAATGGTGTGCTCTATGAAAGAATGACTAATGCAAATGGTGTAGCTTCTTTAGCGATTAATTTACTTCCTGGAAATTACATTATTACTGCAATGTACAAAGATTGTATGGTTTCTAATGATATTACTGTTAAACAAATAATGTTTACTAGTGATTTGGACATGAAATATAATGATGGTAGTAAATTCACAGCTACATTAATTGATGGTCAAGGTAAGCTATATGCAAATCAAATTATAAAATTTAATGTTAATGGTGTATTTTATAATAGAGTAACTGACAATAATGGTATTGCTTCTTTAAATATTAGATTATTGCCTGGCAAATACATTATTACTTCTATATGGGAGAGTTTACAAATTGGAAACACCATTACTATTAATCCTTAAGTAAATAACTTTTATTTACTTAACTTTTTCTTTTTTTGAATATTCTTGATATTTTTTTAATTTAATTTAATTATTTTTTCATTAAACTTTTAGATTGTTTATTTTTTATTCATATTATACTCTTTTAAAATGTATAAAAATTTAAATATGATTCATGTCAGATATTTATAACATAGTCAATTTAAAAATATATTTATTCTATTTTGTTGGACTATATTTTTATTTAATTAATTTAAATGGAGGTGAAATAATTAAAAAAGAAGGTATATTGATTTTGGTAATGTTTTGTTGTTTTATTTTATCATTAAGTACAGTTAGTGCAATAGATGATGTAAATAATTCTACGATAGTTTTTGAACAAAGTGTGGTTAATAACTCGGAATCTAATGATTTAGATATTGATAATAGTAATATTGTTTTTAGTCCGATTATTGGAGGTAAAACTATCGAAATTACTCAAAATAATTATGATGACTATTTTTATAAATTTGATGGTCAAATTAAACCTGACTCAGGGATTGTGGCTGGAGATATTTTAAAGATAGGCAATATTTCTGATAGGGGATTTGTTATTGATCGCCAACTTACTTTAATGCCTTTAGATAATACTTCTAAAATTTCAAATGGTTTCATTCATTTAGTTAAAGGTAGTGATGGTTCTACAGTTTCAGGACTCACAATTAATAATACTAAAGGATCATTATCAATTAATGGAATATATGTAAGTCAATTGCATGGTATTTGGATAACTAAATCTAATAATAATACAATCATGAATAATATAATTAGGATAGCTTATGCAGCGGGTGTTTATGCAATGCCTATGGGGTGGTCTAGTTATAATAGGATTATTGGTAATGATATGAGCACTTATTTTACCTGTGTAATGGTTATGGGGCAATGTCATTATAATTTAATCTCTAAAAATAAATTGGAAACTCTTGATTATAGTGATGAAATAGTCAGTAACTTGATTTATTTTAACCCATTTGGTCATGCAGATTATTCTGGTCCTGCTTTATGTGTGGGCAACATTATTTCAGATAATTATTTAAAAGCATTTTGCAATGGGGTTATGTCTATTGTGTTGCAATTGACTTATGAAAATCATATTAATACAACTATATTCAATAATACTATTATTCGGGGCAGTTATGGAATTAATGCTTTTGGTGATAATTTTACAGCATATAATAACAGTATTATAGAAAGCAGTATTTCAGTTTTTGCAATAGGTAAGAATATTCGTGTTATGTATAATAATGTATCAGGTATAAGTCAGGGTAATGGTATTTTAGTTACTGGTGAAAAAGGATATTCAACTATTGTTGCATATAATAATGTAACATATAATAATCTTTATTCTGCTATAGCTGTATCTAACTATACTGAAGTTTTTAATAATACTATTACTATTAAAAACTATGGTGTAGGTATCAGTATTAGTGATAATTGTTCAAATATTCATAATAATATAATTAAAGTAAATCATGATGATGCTATTACATTTATTGGAAGCAACAATACTATTTCAAATAACATGATTGATACATATGCAGTAGGTATATCTATATCTTCTACATCTAATGTTATCAGGTATTATGATAATCATATTTTGAATAATGTTATTCGTAGTGAAAGTTATGGTATTTCTATTAAAGGTTTGGTTTATAGAACTAAATTGCTTGGTAATGTTATAGAAACTAATGCTACCATAGGTATTTATAAAGAAATTACTGATGAGCTTTCAAATAATGAATCTGACAATATGGTTAATGGAGTTATTTATGATTCAACAGCTTTAGTTGTTAATGATGACAATTTCCACAAATATTTTGATGAAAATGGTTATTTAAATTATACATTTGATGCAAATAAGACTAAAGTAATCTTTTTTACATTTTTATCTAACAAAAATGTATTCATAACTGAAAAAATCAATATTATTAGCAATAAACAGAGCAATCTTTTATTTAATGTTACTATTTCATTAAGTGGGGATGCTAGTGGATCAGTAATTCGGGATTTTAACTTTTATAATATGAATAAAGAAGCTATTGTCTTAAATGGGGTAGATGATGTTTCAGTATCCAATAATAATATTACATTGATGTTGAAGAATAAAACTCAAGCTAATTCTGCTATATCCGTATTTGATGTTTGCAATGGCATAATTCTAAAAAATAATAATATTTATGTTAATTCGAAAGCAGTTTATGCTTATGGTATCAGCATGCCTGCGTATAATCCTTTAAGATTAAATTATAATAAAGGAATGTCTTCAGGGTTTAAAATTTCTGGAAATACAATCATTATGATTGGTACTGGTGTAACGGAGGGTATTTATGCTGATGTTTTAAAAGAAAGTAGTATTGTTTCAAATAATATTAATATTATTTCCGACGGTGCGACTTATGGTATAGCAAGCTGTAATATTATTGGCAGTCCACATGACTTGAATATTTCCAACAATAATATTGTTGTTCATTCTAAGGATATGGCATATCTTATTGAATTGCATAAGAATTATAATGTTACTTTTATGAATAATTATCTTTATGGTAATTCTACTGGTATTTATGGTATTGGTACCTATATGTCAGACAACATTTCTATTATAAACAACACTTTTGATATCTTTGGTGGAAATTTATCTGAAATTACTGAAATTCATGATGCACTGGGCATTGGTCAGGGAGCTGTTGCTTTAATTAAATTTACAAATAATACAAATATTACTGGTAATTTAATTTATGCTAATGTAGAAACTCCAATATTTGTAGGAAATAATACTTCTGTTGTTGAGTTAGGTGTTACTTATTATGTTATTGATGATAATAATTATGGAATATACTTTAATGATGCTATAAATTCTAAAATTATACATAATAATGATGTATTATTGTTGAATAATTTGACTAAAGGTCAGGATTTAAGTATTGATATTCCGGTTAATGTCACATATTACAAAGAAAATGTAAGTTCAATTGTTAACTTAATTCTCAATAGTGGTTCTTCATCAGTTAATATTACTAATTTGGTTTTATTTAACTCTACAATAACTCTAAATAATATTTCTAAAGTTTATATTAAAAATAATAATTTAACAAACTCTAGCATATCTGTTGTCGGAGGTAGAGGTAATTATGTAATTAATAATATGTTATCTGGTGAAAATGGTGGAGCATTTATTAAATTAGTGAACACTTCTTCAAACCATATATTTTCTAATAATATAACTTTTAATAATCTTGTAGATGTTATAATTATTAAAAATTCTAAAGATAATGAATTTGTTTATAATAATATCTCTGGAATAGCTAATAAAGTTGTTAATTCTGTTGATTCAAGTTATACAGAATTTAATCATAATAACTTAACTATTAGTGGTGTTTCAATATTTGGATATTATGCTTGTAATTCTGCTTATGATTCAATAAAATACAATGATATAAATATTGCTGGAAATTCCAGTGTTGCTAATCAATCAGCTATCTTTTTTACAGGTAAATCATCAAGTAATACTGTAGCTCATAATAATATATTTTCTTACTCCTTAAAAGGGGATGATTATGCAGTTATAATTATGTCTAGTGAGAATTTGTTTAATAAAGTTATAAACAATTATCTTATTAGTGGTAATGGATCTAAACGTGCAAATGCTGCGGTTTATGCATTGTATGATTTAGTTAAAGATAATACGCCATTTGCAATTTATGTTGCAGTTGGAGGTAGTGATATTTCCGGTGATGGTAGTAAAGAACGTCCTTATGCTTCTCTAGCTTTTGCTTTGGCCAAATCTTTAAATCATTGTGTAATTTATTTGGAAAATGGAGTGTTTAAAGGGTCTGATTTAATCATTGATAAAAACATTACTATTTTATCTATTAATCCTGGTAAGGTATTTGTTGATGCAAATAACAGTCAATTATTTACTATTTTAGCTAATGGTACTTTAACTGTTAATGGGTTAGTAATAGCCAATGGTCATAATATGGTTGGAGGTTCTTTATTTATTAATAATGGTACATTATATATTAATAATTCAATAATTTGCAACTCTTCTGCTTACTTTGATAATGGTGACCCAGATTTTGTAAATAAAACTGTAGATGACAGAGGTAAAGAGTATTGGTATACGGTTGACTGTAAAAATACTGGATTGGGTGGAGCTATCCTGAATTATGGTAATTTATTTGTTAATTTAACTGAATTGTCTGGAAATTATGCTCATAGAGGTGGAGCTATAGCTGATTTTGGTAAAACAGTTATTGAATCATCTTTAATTCGTAATAATAAAGGAGTTCATGGTGGAGCTATTTACACAGATTCTTCTAAAGTATTTACAATTAATAACACTGTATTTTACAGGAATGTTGCAATTCTTAATTTAGACCATTGTATGCTTGAAAAGTATTCTACTGGGTGGTCTATTGAGGAAGGTGTTCGCTATGAACATCGCTCAGTATGTGAAGTTCCTTTAGGTGCAGGTGGAGCATTATTTACTAAAAATACTGTTTTAGAAATATCTGATTCAATATTTGACCATAATAATGCTTATAAAGGTGGAGCTATTGGAACCATTTCAAACTATGGCGAATATTCTACATATAAACCAAAAGCTTCACTGTATTTGACCAATTGTTCCTTTACAAATAATGTGGCTAATTCCACTATTGTTGGTAATAATCCTAACTTAAATTCTTATGTTTATAGAAATTATGGAGATGGTGGAGTAATTTATGGAACATTTAACAAATTCAATCTTAAAGATTCAGCTGTCCGTTATAATAAGGCAGTAATTAATGGTGGGGCATTATCTGTTCAAGCAAATGATGGGCGTATTGATGGTTGTATAATTACTGATAATCGTGCAGGGAATAAGGGAGGCGCTTTAGACATATCTAATAACTTCTTAATTACTAATACGATTATAAGCAATAATTCTGCAAGTTATGGAGGAGCTATTAGTTACAGTTCATATGTTTACTATGGGCATACTCAAAATAACTTAAATATATTTAATTCAACTATCTCTAATAATCTTGGTTTGGAGGCAGGGGGAGCATTTTATTTAGGTTCTGCTAATGTTGTTGTACATAATTCTAATCTTGTGAATAACAAGGCCCCTAGAGATGCTACTTTCAGTGCATTTGATAAATCACATTTATATGTTGATGCAAGGTATAATTACTGGGAATCTAATGGTAAAAAAGGTGTTCCTGATGATTCTCTATTTAATTTGGGAGATAAAATTAAATTTAAACCATTAATTAAGTCATTTATTAATTGGACTTCTGTTGTTGTACCAAATAATCCTCATGGAAATGGAACTGCTACACCTGGAGGTAATGACAAACCTGCTTCTGGTCCTACAGTGATTACTAAAACAAATCCTATTTGGTATACTGGTCCACAAATTGGAGGCCATGGTGAAGGTACTGGCTCAGGTCCTTTGGGTCCTGGTGGCGGAATCCCTGGTCCTGGAAGTAATTTGGGTCCTGGTGGCGGTGGCCAATATGGTCCTGTTGGAGGATCTGATTATGGTAATGGTACTTCCCAAGGAGGTAAACCAATTTCAAATCCTGGAATTAATGGTAGTTCTAATGCCAATAGTTTAAGTCAAATTGATGAATCTAATGCTAATAAAAACTTACTTACTGTAGGTTTAACTGCAAATGTTGCTTCTTTAGCTAGTGTTGGAGGTTTTGCTTCTTCTGATGCAGGTAAATCTAGTTCGTCTAGTTCCAGTGAAGATGTTAAAGCATATGAACTTGATGAAGAGGAGGTAACTAAGCAATTAGATAATCCAAAAACAATATTTACATTTATTGGTTTAATCATTATTCTTATAATCTGCTTGTTTATAGGTTATAAACGCAGAAAAGATAAGGAAAATGAATAATTAAACCTTTTTTCTTTTTTTCCAGATTTTTTAGAAAGTTTTTTATACTTCTTTTTGATAAAAATAATAATATCTTGGTTGATTTTTAACCAAATATACTTTAATTAAGAGGTGTTAATTATTTCAGTTAAAAAGAGTGCATTTGTATTGATATTATTTTTAATTTTCATGTCTTCAATATGCATAGCTAGTGCTAATGATGATTTTAATAATGGTGTTAGCATAGATGAGGGCATAATTTTTGAAAATAACTATGATGCAGACCCTATTATTGGAGATGATGGGGACAATAAGGTTTATGTAAATCCTTCTGCAAATTTGTCTGTAGTGCCGGATGGTAGCCGAGATAAACCATATTCTTCAATTGGTGAAGCAGTTAATGTGGTTAGTGATAATTCTACTATTATTCTTATGGATGGAATTTATAATGCTCCTGGTGATTTAGACATTGAAATAAATAAAAATTTGGTAATTAAATCCTTAACTGGTAATGTAACAGTTAATGGTAACGGTCAAAGTACATTTTTTAATATTTTTGATTCCAAATCATTAAGTTTGGAAAATATTAATTTTGTCAATGGAAAAACAACTGCATATTCCAGCTGTTATAGTGTTATTTGCAATAATGGGTTGTTAACATTAAAAAATGTTGAATTTGAAAATATAAATACATTTATGAGTGTTATTTACAATGAGGGAGATTTGAATATTTATAATTCTAAATTTTCTAATTGTGTTGGATCAAATCATGCAGCTATAATTTTTAATTTGGGAAATTGTAATGTTGTAAATTCTAAATTGTCTCAAGCAACTTCTAAACCATCAATTTATAATCATCATAATGTTTTTGTGAATAATTCTCAGATTTATAGCATTTATTCAAATCCTGATTATGATTATGATAATTTTAAAAGTATCAATATGACAATTATTAATTCACAAATAGGTGCATTACAATGTGATAATGGTACATTTGCCATTAAAAATTCTAATTTTAGTGAAGGAATTGAAGCGAGATTTTCTATTGTTGATATTGAAAATGTATATTCAAAGCATTCTAGTAGCAATATTTATAATTCATTCTATGCTTCTAATATAACTATTAAATCATCATATTTTGATTCAAGCATATATGCTAATACCTGTAATCTTAATATGACTTATTCTGTTATGCTGGGTGAAATTAGTGGTAATGGTAAATTTTCAACTAATGTTTCAGCAAATTATAATTGGTGGGGAGTAAATAAGGGTCCTGCTATTAGATATGCTAAGAATGATTCTAAATATTGGGTTGTAATGACTTTTGAATGTAAAGAATCTCCAATTAATATAGGAACCAATGCCGAATTCAGAGCAACTTTAAATAAGTATACTGATGGGGAATCTATGAAGTATTTGGATAATCCTTCTTTACTTCCTCAAATGAGTGTTAAATTTGAGTCTCAAAATGGTAAATTTATTTATAATGGTGGAACTTTGGTTAATGGTACATTTTCTAATTATTTAAGGAATAATAATGAAAGTTCATTAGTTTACGCTGTTATTAACTCTCAAAGATTAAGGCTTGTTGTAGGTACAGGTTTAACGGGTTATGAATGGTATGTTTCCCCAACAGGTCACAATGGTTTTGGTGATGGAAGCAGAGATAATCCATATAAAACTTTAGATTATACAATAGCTAAAGCATTAAATGGTAATGTAATTTATTTGTTAAATGGTACGTATACGAATAATTGGAATTCAAATTTGGAGATTGTTAAAAATTTGACTATTATTGGTGTTGGAAATGCTATTTTAAGCAGAGAAAATGATCGCAATATATTCATAGTTAAAGAATGGGGTAGTTTGACCCTTAAAAACTTAAACTTTACTATTAATCTAAAACAATATGTTAATGAATTAATACTTGTTAAAGGGGGAAATTTAACAGTTTTAAATTCTAACTTCTATGATATTCGTTCAATTGCGGTTATTTCAACATATGGGGGTGTTCAAAACAAAGGATATGTTTTTGTTGAAAACACTACTTTTAAAAGTATTGTAGGTCCTTTAATTAAAGGAGGAGCTAATATTATTATTGACAGATTATCTGCTGAAAAATGTAGTAACATTTATGATTCTAGGGGTATGGAGGCATATAATGTTTGTTTCCCGGTTTGGAATTATATTTCTATTTCTAATTCAATATTTAGAAACAATACTGTAGGTATTGTTAATTTAAATCCTACTACTTATTATTCTTCATCCGCATTAAGTAAAAATATAGTGGGTGATTTATCTAGTGGCACTGTCTTTGCTTACATCAATAATTCTTTATTCATTGAGAATAATTTCATACCTGGTGATTTTTATGCAAGCAATCGTGTTGGATTGGAGTTGGGGCGTAGTGTTTACGGAACTTGCCATGGGGAAGTAAATAATTGTTCTTTTATTAAAAACAAAGGTAAATTAATTGAGGGAGCTATTGTAAATAATTCCTTCTTTGATTCAAATACTGTTTGTCGGGTAAGTGCTGATTTAATAAATAATTCTTATTTCTATAAAAATGATAACTCAGCTAGTGCAGATATGTATTCCACTTATCCAAATAGAGGAATAGCTACTGCTAATGAAATTTATTGTTCTGTTTTCATTGGAAATAAAGCACTTTACGGAGGAGCTCTTGCAGATACAAAAACAGTTCATTACTCTGTATTTTTAAATAATTCTGCAACTTATGGAGGTAATGATATTTTTGTATATGATGGCGAAGTAGATTATTCAAGTAATTGGTGGGGATCTAATCAAAAACCGGATAATAATAGGATTTTTGTACATATTGGATCTTTAACTCTTGATAATTGGGTAATCATGTCTTTAGATGCTGTTACAAATACTCATATTGTAGTTGCTTTAAATAAATTAACAGATAATAGTGGAAATATTTATGAATTTAACAGTACTCTTCCAACTAGAACTGTTTATTTCTCATCAGATTATGGAATAATAGCTCCACTTAATACTTCTCTTGAAAATAATAAAGCTGATGCATATGTTGTTCAAAATGAAACTACTGCTGACTTTAATATTTATGCACGGATTGATAATCAACTTTTGGATTTAACACTTAGAAATAATAACACTCAATTGGTAATGGATGATGTAGTATTTTATGGAAATAATAACAACTATGAAATCACTTTAATTAATGTAAATGGCCATAAGATTTTCAATCAAACTTTAACGGTTGCCATTACAACTCCAAAAGGTGAAAAAGAGTACTTTACTTTAGTTACTGATGAAAAAGGTCATGCTAAATTTGAAGTAACTTATCCTGTAGGGGTATATAATATATCTGTTTATTATGATGGTAACGGTTATTTTGAAGGATGCAATAAATCTGCTAAAATAGATGTTCAGCCATCTGCCACATATTTGATTAGCTATAATTACACATTTTATGGTAAAAATGTTAATTTTTATGCAGTTTTAAGTAATGGGCAAGTGGGAATCGTTAATCAAAGTATAAAAATCACTATTATTGATTCTAAAGGAGGAACAAGAACTGCTGTAATCACTACGGATTCAACAGGTCGTGCAAATGCAATATTAAGTTTGGATGTTGGAAAATACATTATCAAATGTGAGTATGGAGGAGATGGATGGTATTTACCAAGTTCATCAGTATCAGATGTGGAAATTCGTCCGGTTAATTCAACAATTGAGGTGCCTGATGTTACTTTTTATGGTATTGGAAATGAGTATAATATTACATTAAAAGATGCACATGGTACTTTAATCCGTGGAGAATATATTAAAGTAGTTTTAACTCAAGGTGATTTATATGATGTCTTTATTTTGCAAACTGGTGATGATGGAGTGGCTAGATTAACTATTAATTATCTTCCAGGAACTTATCAAATAACTGCTAGTTATGCAGGAGATAATGTTTATGGTTTTGCAAAAGGTAGTGGAACTATTGTGGTTAATAAGGTTTTGACGGTTATTTCTGGATTTCATTATATTAAAATTCCATTAAATGGTGTTTATTCAGTTGTTTTAACTGATATGTTTGGCCATAGAGTAAATAATGCAACAATAAAATTAAATCTCTACAAAGGGTCTTTATTAAAAACTTATACTGGTGTAACTGATGGTAATGGAGAAGTAACTTTTCGTATTTCTCAAAGTGAAGGTACTTATTTAGCTACTTTTGATTTTGATGGTGATGTATGGTATATTGATTCCACAGGTGCTGCCACTATTGTTGTTGATAGTAAAACTGCACCAGGCCATGTTTCTATTAATGCCAGTGATTTTGTTCAGTATTATGGTGAAAACAGATATTTTGTGATTTCTTTCAATGATACTAATGCATACAGTTTGTACGGTAAGAATATTGTTGTTACAATTTCTTCTGGGGATTGGCAGCAAACTTATAATGTTGTTACTGACATTTATGGTTATGGCCGCTTGCAGATTACTTTAAATCCGGGAATTTATAATATTACTTACCAGTACACTAATCAGTATTATGGATTGTTTGCTAAAAATTCAAGCACTATTTCAGTTTATCGTATGCCTATTACGGTTCTTGGATCTGATGTTATCATGAATATTGGTGAAGCCAAATATTATGAGATAAAACTACTTGATGCCAGGAATGCTCCTGTTAAAAATATGCAAATAGTCGTTGATATAAATGGGACAAAGTATAATGCCACTACAAATAATGATGGTATAGCTCGTTTACTCTTGAGTCTTGGCCTTGGCAAATATTTAGTTAGTTATTATGTAGATAATCCAAATTATATTCCATCTTCTGGATCATCTTATATTTTGGTTGTTGATTCTAACAAGACTTCCACCAACATTAAAGGAGATGATTTAAACGGTTTCGACAATGAAACTTTAAATTTCACTGTTATTTTAAGTGATGTTTTAGATAATCCTATTGGTTATGCCACTATTTTAGTTAATGTATCTACAATTGAGGGAGATTTTGTCGGATCTTACAAATCAGTCACTAAAAAAGATGGCAGAGCAGTATTTAGTTTTGATTTGGAGTATGGAAGATACATTATTTCCACTTGTTATCTAGGCAGTAATTCTTATCTTGGAAGCTATGGAATTAATTATATAAATGTGGAATCTGTTGGAAATACTACTAAAACAGTTTTAATTGCTGGAGATTCTGCATTTGGTGGCAGCGATAAGTTTTATGTTGTTTTAATTGATGAAAATGGAACATATATTAAAGGTAAGGAAATTAAATTTACTGTTGACAATCAAAGTTATTCCGGCATTACTGATTCAAGTGGTAGGGCATATGTGGATGTTGTTTTATCTCAGGGGTTCCATGACATTGGGGCAATATTCAGTGGGGATGATACTTACAAAAAATCATCTGTAAAAACTACTTTAGTTATTTCAGGTAATTCTACATATTTATTTGCCTTAAATTGTACTAAAAATTACCGTAATGGAACACAATTTTATGTACAATTAGTGGATTCATATTCAAATCCATTAGCAAACCGTACAGTTTCTATAACAATTAATGGAAGAACATATAATCGTACAACTGATGTAAATGGTTGGGCAACAATGAATATTAATCTTCAACCCGGGGAATATGAAGCTTTATGTGCATATTATGGTCCTCAAAAGTCAGATAATGCATTTGCAAAAGCTGTGATAAAAGTTTTACCAACAATACTTGCAGATAATTTGGTTAAATATTATCTTAATGGTTCTCAATTTCATGTTAAAGTAATTGACGGATCAGGTAATCCGATTGTTAACACTAATGTGTCAATGAACATTAATGGGGTATTTTATGTTCGCCAAACCAATAGTGAGGGTATAGCTACATTAAATATTAAATTATGGTCTGGAAAATATATTTTAACAGTACATAATCCTTATGATGGTTTATTAAAATCATTTGATGTTACAGTTCTGCCAACAATAGAATCTAATGATTTAGTTAAGTATTATCATAATGACTCTCAGTTTTATGCCAAATTTGTAGATGGTGCAGGTAATCCGTTGGTTAACACTAAAGTTAAGTTTAACATTAATGGTGTTTTATATACTCGTGAAACAAATGGTGAAGGTGTGGCTAAGTTAAATATTAATTTAAATCCGGGAGAATATATTTTAACATCTATTCATCCTAATGGTCTTCAGGTGGGTAAAAAAGTAACAGTTTTACCTACTTTGGAGGGTAGTGATTTAACCATGAATTATAAGGATGGAAGTCAGTTTAAAGCTCGTTTAGTTGATGGCACAGGTCGTGCATTAGCTAATAAGACTGTCACTTTCAATATAAATGGTGTGTTTTATAATAAGATTACTGATGTTAATGGTGTCGCTAGTTTAAATATTAATTTGGTGGCGGGTAAATATATTATTACTTCCATGTATGATGGTTATGCTACTTCAAACACAGTTTTAGTGAATAGATTATAATTTTATTCACATTTTTCTCTTTTTTTTTAATATTCATTTTAACATATTTTAAAAACAACTTATTTTGATAAATTTTAAATATAATTTTAGAGATAAATATTTTTTAGTTATGCTTGATATTTTTTAAGTATAATTTTAAATTTTTTTGGTGAAATTTTAATGAAATTAAATAAAATGATGTTGGTTAGTATGTTATTACTAGCTATTTTAACTCTTGGTGCAGTTAGTGCACAAGAAGATTCATCTGCTGATGTGTTAGCAGTTGATAGTGCTTCATCCCATGTTTTAGGTGATGGGATAAGTTATGATAAAACGATTTATGTGAATACTACTGGGGATGATTCAAATACTGGTAGTCAAAATAGTCCTTATGCTACAATAAATAAAGGTATTTCAAGTGTTAATGCTTCTGATAATGCTGTTATTTATTTAAGTAAAGGAACATTCACTGGAGATAATAATACTGATTTAAGTATTAGTTTAGCTCATGAAAAATATGGCGGTTCTTTAACTATTATTGGTCAGGGAAATGATAAAACATTTATTGATGGTGAAAGTGTAAGTTCATTTCTTAAATCTGTTAGTGGAGATACTGCTTTAACTTTGATAAACATTTCTTTCATTAATGGAAAAGCTAGTACTGGAAGTATGATTAATTGTGGAGGTAACTTAACTGTTGATAATTGTGTATTTGAAAATAATTATGCAACTGGTTCCCAAGGAGCTATTGTTTCTAAAGGTATGGATTTAAAAGTAACTAATTCTGTATTTAAAAACAACAAGGCTTCAAATCAGGGTCCGGACATTTGTTTTAATAACAATAAAGGTAATGTTTATATAGATAATTCTTCTTTTTACAATGCTACTAATACAGGATATTCCTGCGGAGCATCTGTATACATAGCCAATTCTAAAAATGCTAAAATAACTGGAAATACTTTTAAAGATATTGTTGGTAATTACAATGATGCGGCTCTTCAAATTTCCAGCGGTAATGGTCAAATAATGAATAATGTATTTATTAATTGTACTAATTCCAATACTGATACTAGTAATTGGGCTCAATATGGAGTAATCTATTTAACAGGTAATAACATATTAAAACAAAATTTATAAATTCTTCCTCTAAAATGGGATTAATTTATAATAATGGTTTTATGAATGCTGTTATTACATTTAATGATGTATTCACTGATAAAACTACTTTTACTTTAAGTGCTACTATAACTGATGATGTAGGAAATACTATTGCTTCTGCTAGAACTATTGAATTTGATATAGATGGTATAAAAGTAGGTGAAAGTGGTTCAAATAAAGGTGTTGCAACACTTTCTGTTTCCAAATTATTTGACAATGGTAAACATGAAATAAACGGTAATTATAATGGAGAAAATAATACTTTTAATCCTGCTACATTAACTGTAGATATTGATAGGACTCCTGTTGAATTCTGGGTTTCTACAAGTGGTAACGATACTACTGGTGATGGAAGTAAAAATAATCCATTCAATACAATTAATCATGCAATAACTGCTGCTTTAGATAAGTCAATCAACATTACTATTCATATTATGGATGGTACTTATTTAGGTACTGGCAATGTTAATTTAAAATATAGTAGAATAGCTGTTTTAAATTTAATTGGTGAAAATTACGGTAAAACCATTATTGATGGCCAGGATAATGATTATTTCTTCTATTTTGATAAAGGGTTAGATGTAGATATCACTAATTTAACATTTACAAATGGAAAAGCAGCTAATATTAATTGGAATAATGGAATAATTTATGGGTCTTCATTAACTATGAATGATTGTATTATTAAAAATTCAACATCTAATAGTAATTTATTATATGATATAGATACTCAAAACTCAAAATTAGTATTTAATAATTTAACTTATATTAACAATAAAGGAAACATGTGGTTAGGTTATGCAACAATAAACAATTCCTATTTTGCAAATAATTCTGGTCAGGGTATTGGTGGAGTTATAAGAGGAACTTATAATTTAACTGTTATTAATTCTAAATTTATAAATAATACTAATATTAAGAATTATAATGCTGAAGGTGGAGTTATTTATGCTCAAAATATTATAAGTATGAATAATATTTATGATTCAAATTATGCAGGAAATAATGGTGGGGCTGTTTATGTATCTGGTGCTGATAAAGCTACCTTTATAAATGATACATTTATGAACAATGGTGCTGACGGTAATGGTGGTGCAGTATATGGTTCTGTAAGTAATACTAAAATGCTTCCTGTTGTAACTTTTGAAAATGTTAAATTTATAAATAATTCAGCGGTTAATGGTGGAGCATTAGCTATTTCTGGTGCTACATTCAATAATGTCACTTTTAAAGATAACTCTGCTAAGGATATGGGTGGAGCTATTTATTTAATTTCTGTTCCTAATGGTTTAAAAAGCAATATTCCGGATTTAATTATCAATGATTCTTTATTTGAAAATAGCAGTGCTTCTCAAGGTAAGGATATTTATATTTCAACACCTGATTCTAATAGTGGTATTGCAAATGTAACTGGACTTACAGTTACTTTCAATAATTTAACTACTCAATTTTTAGCAGATACTGTCTCTGCATCAGTATCCCATATTTCTGGTGCTGTAATAGGGGGAAGTTCTATTAAATTTTACTTAAACGGAACTTATATGGGAACTTCTGAAGTTGTTAATGGTGTAGCATCTCTAGATTATCTTGGTTTTAAAAATGGAGTATATAATTTATCTGGTGATTATGTAGTTGCAGGTGCAAGAGATAAAATCATTAATGGAACTGTTAAAGTTGCATTAAATGCATTAAAAGATAATGTAACTATTTATGTTTCCGATAAATTGGGTGATGATGTAAACGGTGATGGTAGTTTAGACAAACCATTTAAAACTATTAAAAAAGCATTAAACTATGGGTATTCTCAAAGTACTACTTTATTTGTCCATATTTTAGAAGGTATTTATTCAGGTGAAGGCAACACAAATATCGGCCTTTCATCTACTGTAAGTGTAACAATTACTGGTGCAGGTGTTAACAAAACTATTTTATGCGGTAATCAAACTAATGATTTCTTTACAGTATCTGCAGGAACTAATATAATTACTATTGAAAATATGAGTATGATTAATGGTTCAAAAGCAGATGCCGCTTCAGTATATCCTTATACAAATGTTAAAAATGTTCATTCTCCAGTTATAGCTTTACCGAACTCAAATGTTTATTTAAATAATATTTACTTTGAAAATAATAAAGGAAATCTTGGTGGGGCAGTATTAAACTCTGGAAATATGAAAATTAATAATTGTTCATTTGTAAGAAACGGCTTTTCATCATATGGTGGTGGATTAACTAACAATGGTACTTTAATTGTTGATAATTCCTACTTCTTTGCAAACTATGCATACAGAGGAGCAAATATTTTTGTAATTAAAGATATGACTTTACAAAATTCACTTGTTGAAGAATCATACTGGATTAGTGGTTCTCATTATGGAAACATTGTGGGAATTGATTCAGGAATAACTTTGATTAACACAACTGTTCAGAATCTTGGAAGAACTGCTGGTGAAGCAGGAAGAACTGATATTCAAGCTAATAGGCCAGGTCATATATACTTCGCTGGTTTAAACCGTGTTGAATCATATGGATGTATTTTTAAATATGGCGAATCAGTAGCTGCTGGAGATATATTTGGATCTTTTTATGGAGCATCTTGGGAATATAATTGGCAGGACTTTATTAAATTTGATAATTGTAGCTTTATAAATGTTAAAAATATTGACAGTGTTGGATTTAGAGCTAATTTAAACAGAACTGGTCATGTATCTTTAAATAATTGTATTCTTGATATTAAAGGTAAAGTTTTAACCACTTCCACTTTTGATATTCTTAATATTACAAATTGTTATATTCCAGATTCAAGTGTTGTTTCATGGTCTAGTTTAAATACTCCAAATGCAGGTATCATAGATTTAAATAATAATTGGTGGGGTAGCAATACTCAGCCAGTATTTACTATTGTTAGTACAAACAAAACCCTTGTTAATATGACTCCTGAAAATTGGTTAGTTTTAACTTTAGATGTTACTAACAAACCAGGTTTATTACAGGATGCTGTTTTAACTTTCAAAGTATTTAACGGAACCAATTTAACTGATTATGTTGGCAGTTTACCAGTACGTGACTTTAATATGTCTGCAGCTAATGCTACTTTAAGTGTTGCTAACGGTACAATAAATAATGGTATTGTCAATGGTTTTGAAGCTAAAGAAGGTAATTACACTATTTCTGCTACTGTTGACGGTCAAACTGTAATTTATAATGGAACTGCTTCTTTAGGAAAAGGCATCATTAATGTTACAGATATTTCTCTTGATTATGGTGAAGTTGTAATGGTAAATGCTACTTTGGTAGATACTGATGGTAATGGAATAGCTAATATTAACATGACTTTAAAAGTTAATGGTAAAACTTATTATATGGTTACTGATGAAAATGGTGCTGTTAGTTTTGTGATTGATCCGTTAGATAGTGGAAAGTATACTTTAGAATTCATTGTTCCTGCTTCTAAAATTTTATCTTCAGTTTCTAATAGTTCTACTTTAACTATTAATAAAGCTAAAGATTTCATAAAAGCAGATATTGATGCGGGTGTAGCTGGTGAAGATGTTGTAATTGTCGTTAACGGTCCTAAAGATCTTAAAGAAAACATTACTGTAACTGTTGATAAAACTAATTATAATGTAGTTCTTGTTAATGGTTCTGCTTCTTTAACTTTAAAAGATTTAACTGCCGGAAATTATGATGTAACTGTTAGTTATCCTGGGGACAATAATTATTATAATCAAGTAATTAAGACTAATTTCACAGTAGATATCAATAAAAAAGTTAATTTAAATATTTCAGATATTGTGATGATTTACAAAGATGGTACTAGGATGGTTGCTGTTTTAACTGATTATAAAGGTAATCCAATAGCTAATGCTACTGTTTACTTTAGTATTAATGGTGTAACTTATGTTAGAACTACTGATGTTAATGGTTCTGCTTCTATAGGGTTAAACTTAGGTTCTGGTGTATATGGTGCTTCTGTTTATTATAATGGTTCTGATATGTATGATAAAGTAAGTAAAAATATTACTGTAACTATTAATCCGACTGTTTTAGCTGATGATTTGGTTAAAATGTATAAAAATGCTACTAAATTTAGTGCTAAGTTTACTGACAGTACTGGAAAAGCATTAGTTAACAGTGATGTTAGGTTTAATATTAATGGTGTTTTTTACACCAGAACCACAGATTCCAATGGTGTGGCTAGTTTGGCTATTAATTTGAGACCTGGTGATTATATTTTAACTGCATATAATCCTGTAAATGGTGAGCAAAAAGGAGTTACAATAACTGTGAAATCTTTAATAGTTCAAAATGACTTAACTAAATATTATTTAAATGCTTCCAGATTCCAGGCAACTATTTACAACAAAGACGGATCTTTAGCAGTAAATAAAAATGTGACATTTAACATCAACGGTGTTTTCTATATTAGAACTACTGATTCTAATGGTGTAGTTAGTTTGGCTATTAATTTAAGGCCTGGTGACTATATTATTACAACTATTTTTGATGGTTTGGATATTGGAAACAAAGTCACTGTACTTCCAACATTGGTAACTAAAGACTTAAACATGAAATACATGGACGGCAGCAACTTCACTGCACAGGTATTGGATGGTAAAGGAACTCCATTAGCTAACCAAACAGTGTCATTTAATGTAAATGGTGTATTTTATCACAGAATTACTAATGAAGACGGTATTGCAAGCCTAAGAATCAGATTAATGAGTGGTGAATACATTATAACTTCCTACTGGAACAATTTCCAAACAGGAAACACAATAAAAATTAGTCCTTAAAAGAGAATTTTTTATAAATTCTCTTAACTTTTTCTTTTTTTATAATATTGAGGGTGGGACACGAACTCACTAATTTTTTATATTTTTTTTACTTATTTTTCCTTTAATTTTATATACTATGAAGTACAATCTTTTATTATGTAGATTAATCTTTGTGGTTGTTTTATTTATGGTTTTAAGAGATGATACTATTAATCAGACCATGTTGGTGCCTATGGACTTGAGGAATTTGATTCCTGAGGACCATCCGTGTTATTTTATTAAAAATGTGGTTGATCAAATTGATTGTTCGCAAGCGAACCGTGTGTTTGCTGATAAGCCGGGAGAATTTGCGTATCCTCGTGAATTGTTGCTTAGACTGATTTTGATGAGCGTTTTTGATGGGGGATTATCTTCACGTGAAATTGAAAGAAAAACAAGGACTGACATTGCTTATATGTACTTGGCAGGGATGCAGCATCCTAGTTATCGTACAATTGCCAGATTCAAAGTGGATTATCCAGATTTGATTGATGAATCTTTTAAAACAACAATAAAAATTGCAAAAGAAGAAGATTTAGTTAAAATTCATCATGTGAGTTTGGATGGAACTAAAATTAAAGCAAAAACATCAATGAATAAATTAACAAACGAACAACAATTAAAAATAATGAAACAACATCTGAAAGAAAGCATTGAATTAGATGAAGAAGAAGACATGGAATTGGGTGAAGAATCCGGAAATGGTGTTCCAGAAACATTAACTGATTACATAACTAACAATCCAACAGATTATTATGAACTTATTCCATTAATGGAACAAGTACAATCCAATTTAAGCGAAATATACGATGAAACACCCGTTAATTATCAAGTAAGTGCTGATAACGGATATTCCACTGACATGAACACTGAATATCTTGAACAAAATGGCTTTGATGGATACATATCATCACGAAAACTCTCAAGAGAACAAAAAAAATACAATTTATCCGATAAACCATTTGCAAAAGATAATTTTTTCTATGATAACGAAATGATGACCTATATCCGCCCGCTCGGGCAACCACTATATAAAATCAGCGAATATACTTATAAAAACAAGTCAAGAATTAGTCATTGGACCAAAGAATGCAAAACATGCCCAATGCAATTGTTTTGCTCAAAAGGAAATCGCTGCAGAGTAATCCAAGACTATGGAATCCCTTCCAAAATTAGAATGCAATGAAAAATGGAAACACCTGAAGCAAAAGAAAGATACAAAATACGCTCAAAAACAGTAGAACGACCATTTGCACACTTAAAACAAAATATGCACTTAACAGAATTCAGAACAACAGGACTACAGGAAGTAAACACAGAATTAAAACTATATACAATAGGACACAACTTAAAAAGAATATACAACGAAATAAGCAGAAAAAATAACTAAAACAAATAAAATCAGAAAAAAAATCAAAAATGAGAAAATTTAAAAAAAATTTGTGTCACATCCTCATTTAATTGCATAGATTTGCTTATTTCAAATATGATATTTAATTTAATGAAAATATCATTTAATTTTTCAATAGCTTAACTAATATATTGCTAAAATTATAATGGTTATTTTTAATTATATGGTATAAAAATATTTATTAGTTTCACAGTTCAAAATTATATTCATGTTTGTTAAGATTAGAACCAAAGGTCACAAAAATGTGTCTTCTATGCATAAATCCACGTTTGAAATAACTAAGGATTTGGAAATTGGACCTACTGCAGATTGTATTATTGGAGTGGCTATGGATAATTCCATGAATGATTTTTCAGATGAGTTTAAAGCTAAAATAGCTAATAAAAACACTAAAATAACTGTTATATTGGATACTGAAAACGGCCATGATGAGATTGTTGGCTTTGGTCATGAAAATTTGACTTTAACTCATCCAACAGACATTGTCTGCAGAACCAGCGACTATGTCTGTCCCCGTACTTTGATGATAAATGCAGATAAGGCAGCAAGGGATCTTGATTCGGATTTAATTGAAGATTTAAAAAATGAAAAAGAAATGGAAGTTACAATTATTCTAGTTTGATGTTTTTAAGCTGGTCTTTACTTGCATTTTCAGCTGCTTTAAGATAAGCATCACAGACTTTATTTACTTCATCAAAAGCTACAACTTTTCCTTCATTAATCCATAATGCTTTGTCACACAGGTTTCTGATTTGCTGAATTGAGTGTGATACAAGTAAAACAGTAGTTCCTGAACCCATTAATGATTTAATTTTATCATTACTTTTTTTCTGGAATTTAACATCTCCGACAGAGAGGATTTCATCAATAATTAAAATATCAGGATTTACAACAGTAGCTATTGAAAAACCAAGTTTTGCAAGCATTCCGGAGGAATAGTTTTTAACAGGAAAGTTAATGAACTCTTCAAGTTCTGAAAACTCTAAAATTTCATCATATTTTGATTTTAAAAAATCTTCAGTATATCCCAGTATAGCACCGTTCAGAAATATATTGTCCTTTCCGGAGTAATTATAATCAAAACCGGCACCTAGAGAAAGTAACGGAGCTATTATTCCGTTAGTAGTTACTTCTCCTTCGTCACAGTCATAAACACCGGATACTATTTTAAGCAAAGTACTTTTTCCAGCACCGTTAAAGCCGATTACTCCAACTTTTTCTCCCTGATAGATTTTAAATGAAACATTATCAAGGGCTTTGAATTTTCTGCTTTTTTCTTTGTTTCTTTTGATGGTACGTATTACATATTCTTTTAAATTGTCAATTTTGTCATTGGTTATTTTAAAACTTAAAGAAACGTTTTTAAGTTCAATTGCAACTTTTTCATGATAGTCTGGAATGAATTGTGAAACTAGATTGTCAACATCCTGGTGCTGTTTTGTAGTTTCTTTTTCTAATATATTATTATGAATTGGTTCTATGTAATCTGGAATTTCATTATTTTCTGATTCTTGCATGCCATTAGGATGTATTGATTCGGGTTGTTGTATATTATAGGGGATTCTGTTGTAATCTTCTTGCAGGTCAAAGACAACTTCTTTTGGTTGTTTTCTTGAACTTAAATTTCTGTTTTGATTGTTAGAATCACTCTTTATATTGTTTTTAAATCTTAAATTATTTTTTTTCATAATAAACAACCTACAATTCTAATGTAATTTTCCTTTGGTATTTTGTAAATATTATAACTCCAGCAACTAATACAATAAGAGCAAATAAACTGGTATTAATAACACTCATGATATTTGGCAAGGTATTATACATTATAATGTCTCTGAATTGATCAATTAGTAAATACACTGGATTAAGATATAAATATTGTCTTAATGCTTCTGGAATAATCTCTGCAGGATAAAATAGGGCAGATGCATACATCAATAATATTGTAAATATGTTGTAAAGGTATTCAATATCTCTGAAATATGTACATACAATTGATAGTATTAATCCGATTCCCACTACCATAACAAAGAGTATTATCATAGGAACAATAGCTAATACTGACATTAAAGTTAAATGAAGGCCTGTTAAATACATTACGGCAACAAGTATTATTAATGAAATTATGAAATTAATAAACTCCGAACAAATTCCTCCAAAAGCAAAGATATATCTTGGAACATATATTCTTTTTAAGATACCGCTATTTCCTTTTATTGAATTCATGGCTATTTTTGTTCCAGCACTAAAAAAATCAAATAAACAGCGTCCTGCTAAAAAATAAACCGGATAGTTTGCAATATTTCCGGAAAATATTGTTGAAAAGATAGCAGTTAACAAAAGCATGGTTAACAATGGGTTTATAAAACTCCATAGGATTCCAAGTATTGAGTCTTTGTATTTAGCTGTGAAATTTTTTTTAATTAATTGTTTAAGTAGGAAATGCTCACTTGTATTTTTTTTAATCATTTCTTTAAACATAATTTCCACACAAAAATTTATATATTTAATATTAATATATTTAATTATTAATTTAAATAGCATTTATAGGTTACTGAAATCATGTCAAAAGTTAAAGTTTCTGTAATAGTTCCTGTTTTTAATGTTGGAGAGTATTTATCAACATCATTAGACAGTATTTTAAATCAAACTTTAGAAGATATTGAAATTATTTGCATTAATGACGGGTCAACTGATGATTCTTTAAATATTTTAGAATATTATGCTAAAAAAGATAAACGAATTAAAATAATCTCTAAAGAAAATGAAGGGCAGGGAACTGCACGTAATGTTGGGTTGGACAATGCTCAGGGTGAATTTATATCCTTTGTTGATGCAGATGATTTTATAAAAAAAGACATGCTTGAGAAATTGTATAATAAATCAGTTAATGGAAATTTGGATTTGGTAATGTGTAAAGTTTCTTCTTTTGATAATGAAACACATGTAATTGATGATAATTTATGGTATTATTCACTTAAATGTTTCAGCGGGTTTAAAAAAGAAGTATTTAATAATTTAGATACTAAAGAGTTCACTTCATTAATTTCAGTAACTCCCTACAACAAGTTATATCGAAGGTCTTTTATTGAAAAAAATAATATCAGATTTCCGGAAAAATATATATTTGAAGATGAAGTCTTTTTTTACAATGTTTATCTTAAAGCTAAAAGGATTTCTTTAATTGATGAAAACTTATATTATTATAGGACAAACAGAAAAGGTTCAACAGTTTCTAAAAGTCAGGATAAAGATTATATTGATGTTATTCATATTTTCAGATTAATTCGTGAATTATTAATTGAAACTAATTATATAAATGTCTATAAAAAACAGGTTTACAATAGATTCATCCATCTTATTTTATGGAGATTTAGCCAGACAGCTCCAAAATATAGAAAAAATTTCTTTAATCTGATGAAAAAAGAATTTAATGAGATATTGAATGATACATCAAAAGATTTTTCATTAAATGTTGATGAACTGGATTCTAAAATAAAATCAAGAACTTTAAAAGTATTAAATTCAAATAATCTTGAAGAATTTGAAAAATTGGATTCATATAAAACATTTTCAGTTATAATGGCATCATATAATAATGAGCAATATTTGGGAGATGCAGTTGAATCTTTAACTGTTCAAAATTTTGGATTTGAACATAATGTGGAACTTATCATTGTTGATGATGGAAGTAATGATGATTCTTTAAAAATAGCTAAGAAATATCAGGAAGATTATCCTTATAATATTCAGGTAATCTCTAAAGAAAATGGCGGTCAGGCCAGTGCACGTAATTTGGGATTAAAATATGCTAAGGGAGATTATATAAACTTCCTTGACAGTGATGATAAACTGTCTCCAAATACATTTAATGCAGTTTATGATTTTTTAGTGAAAAATCCTGCTGCCGATGTCATATCAATTCCCATAACATTTTTTGACAACCAAAAAGGACCACATATTCTTAATTATAAATATAAAAAAGAAGAGATGGTTAATCTTTTAGATGAACCTGATTATCCTCAGCTTTCAGCTTCATCAGCTTTTATTAAAAGGGAAGCTGTTGGCAATTTAAGATTTAATACAAATCTTGTTAATTCTGAAGATGCTTTATTTATTAATAAAATTCTTATTGATAATCCGAAATTGGGTTTGGTTAAAAATGCCAATTACTTATATAGAAAACACTTTGATAAGTCATCTACAATTGACAATTCCCAAAAAAAGAAAGGATTTTTTACAGACAGGTTAAAATATTACTTTAAGGAACTAATTGAATATTCAGTTAAAAAATATGGTGAAACTCCAAAGTTTATCCAGTATACTTTACTTTATGATCTTCAATGGATGGTAAAAGTTGAAGAAATTGAGAATATTTTAACTAAAAGGGAAATTAACGAATTTTGGGAAGTTTTTTTAGATGTCTTATCTTATATTGATGGAGATATTATTAAAAACTATAAAACTTTAGATAATCATGTTCGTGAGTTTCTATTAACTATTAAACAATCTAATTTGACTGCTAAAACAATTAATGAATTGCAGCTTAATGACCGTTTAGGTATTCACAGGTTTTATATTGACATAGTCAATATAAAAAATGGTTTTTTAAACATATCCGGTCTTTTAATGAGTAATTTTAATCCGGACAATATTGAAGTAGTAGCTAAGTGCGAAAATAAGGAATTTATCTCTAAACATTTTGTTTATCCTACAAGGAAACCATTAAAATTTTTATCAGTAGGGTATAAATTTCCTTATGATTTTGATTTGGAAATTCCAGTAGATGAAATTAAAGACAAGAAGTTATCTATAAATGTTTTAAATGATGATGAATCATTTAATCTTCCAATTACTTTTGAAAAGCATGCAAGATTATCAACTAGCAGTAATTACTTAATTAAAGACAATAATATTGTGGTTTTTAAAGATAATTCTTTTTATCTAACATCATATTCATTTATTAAAATGTTAAAATTGGAATATAAGTGTTTGATGAAAATCTATAATGATAAAGGTCCGTATTATACTTCTGCATTGGCTTTTAGATTAATTTATCTTATATTATATCCATTTTTAAGAAATAATAAAATCTGGCTATTTATGGATAGGCGAAATGCGGCTGATGATAATGGTGAACAATTATTTAAGTATGCACTATCTAGAAAAGATAATGTTAAAAAATATTTCACAGTTTCAGAGGACAGTAAAGATTATTCCAGATTAGCAGGCAAATATAAAAATGTTTTACCATTTTATTCAATAAAACAAAGGTTGATTTATTTATTTGCAGATAAAATAATCTCTTCACATCCTGATGAAAACATTTTAAATCCTTTTTATGCCAAAAATGGGGATTTATACAGTGGGCTGATTACATCAGAGAAATACTTCTTACAGCATGGAGTTACAAAAGATAACATTTCTAAATGGATTAGAAAATATGATAAGGATTTATCTTTAATTTTAACAGTTTCTTCTTTAGAAAGAAAGTCCTTTTTAGGTGATGATTATAATTATTCCTCAGATATTATTCAAATACTTGGATTTCCACGTTTTGATAATTTGGAAAATAATAATCTCAAAAAACAGATATTAATAATGCCGTCATGGAGAGAATATTTGCAAAAAAGTGAATTTGCTCTTAAAAATTCCAAATACTTTAAAGGATTAAATGATTTATTGAATAATGAAGAGTTAATTGGCTATGCTAAAAATAGAGGTTATAAAATAATTTTTAAACCACATCCAAATTTGGCAAAATTTATTCATTTGTTTGATTTGGATGAAAGCATTATTGCAGATGATAAAAAGACTTATCGGGAGTTATTTAATGAGTCAGAATTACTCATAACTGATTATTCATCTGTTGCTTTTGATTTTTCATATCTTAAAAAGCCAGTTATTTATTATCAATACTCAGATGACTACAACTTTGATTTATCTGAAAGCTATTTTGATTATAAAACAATGGGCTTTGGAGAAGTTATTAAAAAAGAGGATGATTTAATAAAGCTAATTAAAGGTTATTTGGATAATAATTGTGAAATGAAAGAAGTTTATAAAAAAAGAGTTGATAATTTCTACAAATACAATGACCAAAATAACTCTAAAAGAGTTTATAACTGGATTTATGAAAATTAATTAACTAACGGATTATATTATGACAATTATGGATAATTTATTTGGAAATAAAAAAAAGCTGATTCAGGAAAATAAAGTTCTTAAACAAGAGGTGGAAAATTTACATAAAGAGATTGATTCTCTTAATAGTAAATATGAGAATATTCGTAAAATTAGAGCTAATGAGAATACTGCAGCCAGCTTTTGTAACTGGTCTTATATAAATTATTATTTTAGAGATAATTTTGAGGAAAAATTTATGGAAATGGTTGAAAATTTACCTAAAGAGTCAAAAAACTACTTTAAATGGCTTTTTTTAAGAAGTTTGGCTATTAATTATAACAGAAGAGAAACTTTATTTTTTGATGATGAATTGGAAAAACAAAAACAGTGGGAAGATTTTAAAATAAATAATGTATATGATGATAAAATAGGAAAATATAACTTTAAAGGAGGATATAATCTTCATGGGTTCATGGATTTAAATTTAAGTAAAGAGGATAAGAATTTTCTTAAAAATAAAGATATAATTGATGCAGGAGCATTTACTGGAGATACTGCAATTCCATTATCTGAAGTTACTCATAAAAATGTTTTTGCTTTTGAACCATTTGAAGAGTCTTTTAAATTATTAAAAGAGAATGTTGGAAGGAATAATATTTCAAATATAAAACCTGTAAACAAATCTTTAGGTAATATTAATGGTGAGCGAAGTTTATATTTAGCTAATGATAATTTTCAGGGAATTACATCTGATTCTAACTTAAGAAAATATACGGAAGAGCTAAAAGTTCAAGAGGTAACTGTTGATCAATTTGTCAAGGAAAATAACTTGGATGTTGGTTTGATTACTATTGATGTTGAAGGAGCGGAAAAAGATCTTTTAAGTGGAGCTGTTGAAACAATAAAAAGTCAAAAACCAATGTTGTTTATTAGTATATATCATAGTGTTGAAGATTTCTTTGAAATAAAACCGTGGATTGAGAATTTAGATTTAGGTTATAAATTTGAGATTATTAAAGAACAGCCTTGGACATTTATTGCAGATACTATTTTAAAATGCAAAATAGATGATGAATAATTGTTTTAAATATTTTTTACTAATATTAAATTATGTGGTGTGATTTATGAGTGCAGATGTTGAGATTTCAGTTATTATTCCTATTTTTAATGCTGAAAGATATTTGGGTAAGTGTTTAGATTTTATTATCAATCAATTATTAAAAATTTAAGAGACGAGAATTTTATTTTGTCAACCACTATTAAAAAATATGAGTCTTATAATACTTTTAAATTTAATAAATATTTAAATGATATTTTAAATAGAAATAAATAATATTAATATATTTATTTTAGTAAAGTAATATGTTTAATATAACTTGTAATTTTATTTAATTAATTTAATAGAATGAGATAATATGCATAAAAGTTCATTTCAATCAATGGAAAAATTTAAAAATAATTATTTGAATCCTGAAGATTCATTAAATATTTTAGACATAGGATCTTATGATGCTAGTGATACTTCTTATAACTACGGTAGATTTTTAAGAGAAGATAACTGGAAATATCGGGGCATGGATATTCAAGAAGGTCCAAATGTAGATATTGTTGTTTCAGATATTTATAATTGGATTGAAATTGAAGATAGTTCTTTTGATGTTGTTATTTCTGGTCAGGCTTTTGAACATATGGAATTCTTTTGGAAAGCTATAAAAGAAATTGAAAGAATCTTAAAACCTGGAGGATTATGCTGTATTATTGCTCCTAGTGCAGGACCTGTTCACAAAAATCCTTATGACTGTTTTAGATTTACTGATAATGGTATGAAACAAGTAGCTAATTATGTAGGGTTGCAAACACTTGAGTGTTATGTCAATGATGATGAAATTGCTTATCCTTGGTATGATTGCGTTTTAATAGCTAGAAAACAGTATGGTGTTAATAGTAATTTAGAAAAAAGAATGGATAGTCTTGAAAATAAATTAGATTTAATTTTAAAAAAAATTAATGAATAGTTTATTGTTAGTTGATTAATTAGGTTTTTGGGAGATTATTTTGCTGAGGAATCTCATATTTGGAGTTCTGGCAGAACACATTATAAAAATTCTTATTATTCAGATAAATTTAATCAGCTTAAACATATTGTTGAATTTGTTAATAGTTTTAAGAAAAGAAAATATGTTTTTAAAGAAAAAATTAGAAGAAAACTTATAATTTTAATATTTTTTAATGTAATTAGATAATGTTTTTATATCTAGAAAACAAAATAATTGTAATAGATATAATTTATATCAAAGGTTGAATAAAATTGGTATAATTCAGTCTTAATTTTAGAGAGAATTAATTGGTGATAACATGCATAAGTCTAGTCATGATAAAATGAGTTGGTTTAAAAATACTTATCTTAATGATAATGATTTTTTAGATATATTGGATGTTGGTTCTTTAGATACAAGTGGTACTAATTATAATTATAAATCTATTTTTAATAGTTCTAATTGGACTTATCAGGGCTTAGATTTTGAAAAAGGGGCTAATGTGGATATTGTTGTTGATGATATTTACAATTGGTATGAAGTTGAAGACAATAGCTATGATGTTGTTGTTTCAGGTCAGTTTTTTGAACATTTAGGTTTCTTTTGGCTTACAATGGCTGAAATTGACAGAGTTTTAAGACCTGGTGGTTTTTGCTGTATTATTGCTCCTAGTGGTGGACCTAAACATGATGATGCAGATACTGACTGCTATCGTTTTTATGAGGACGGTATGAGTGCATTAGCCAAATATGTTGATTTTGAAGTTATTCATGTTTCTACAAATGCCGATGCTAAACCTTGGTGTGATACATGTCTTGTTGCTAAAAAAACAGGTTCTTTAGTAAATAGTGGAGATAATCTGGAAAGAAGAATGGATAATCTTGAAAACAAATTGGATGCGATTCTAAATTCAATTAAAAAATAATTATTGTGGTTTTTATGGAGTCAGTTAGCAATATTGATCAAATTGAAAATTTAAAACAGAATAATTTTATTGGTAAGCCTGAATTTGTTAATTCAAATATTACTTTTAGAGGCAAAGGCAATTTATTTTATTGTGAACGTGATGTAAAATTAGTTAATGCAAATATACGTTTTGAAGGTAATAATTCGTTAGTTTATTTATCTTCCGCTCCTAATTCACAATATCCTTTGAATTTGCAGGTTTATCATGATTCAGTTGTCTTTTTCGGTCGTGATAATAATATGACTGCTCCTTTAAACATCAATGTTCAGGAACATCAAAATTTAGTTATTGGTGATGATTGCAATATTGGTAGCGGTACAAATATTAGAACTTCTTTTGCTTATCCAATATATTCATCCAAGACTAAACAAAGGATTAATTTTCCGGGTTCTGTTCTTATTGGAGATCATGTGTGGTTAGGTCATTTAGCTTATATATCTTCTGGTGCGGTTTTGGGTTCTGGTTCTATTGTAGATAATAATGCATTTGTTCCTCCTAACTGTAAAGGATTTTCCAATTCTTTTTTAAGCGGCAATCCTGTACAGGTTGTTCAAAAGGATGTTTTTTTTACTAAAGATTATCTGGGGGCTTTTAGCGAAACAGAGTCTGAAAGTCTTAATAATTATGTAAGTGATGTGTTTATTTATAATGTTATTCCAAATGAATCCCTTTATTTTCCTAAAATTGATGAAACATTAAAATGTTTGAATGTTGATGATTCTCTGGATTTTATTCAGAAATTGTTTGTTCAAAATAAAAGAAAAAATAGATTTGCAATAAAATAAGGATTTGAAGGTTATTTTTAACCTATATATCCTTGATTTGCGGGTCTTAGACTTGTAATGATTTCAGCAGCTATTTTTGAAGAATATTCATTTTTATTATCATAGTTCAATATCCACATACGATAATTTGTGTTGTCTTTTTCAAAAAATAGCTGTGTTGAATTGGTATAATTTGTTTCACGATATGTTACATATAGGGTGATGTTATCTATTTTTTGAGTTTCGTTACCTACTGTAAAATTATCTTTTAGGGCTTTTTGGAAATAGGTTTTAATTGAAATATTATCATTTAAATGAGTCATATTTATGGTTATATTGTCACTTTTATCGTAGAGGCTTATTGTATTTTCACTTTCATTGGCAACATTGAAATTTTCAGGCAGATTAAACTTGGTACCATTAAATTCTATTTTGTTTGAATTAAAGTCAAAACCATTATAATTGTATAAATTGACCTCTACCATTAATAAAATTAATATGATTAATAATAAGTATAGTTTTTTCATAATTTACACCATCAAAAGATTTATTATAATTGGTAGATATAATATTATATTAATGGATATATTTGATATATTTTTGGATTATTTTTTAAAATTTGGGGGTTATAAAAATTCATGATAAATTTTTATTTTCTGTTATAATTGCAGCTAATAACTCTGATCTGTATTTAAAAAAAGCAATTGATTCCATTATTAATCAAAGTTTGGATTTTGAAAAAAATATTCAAATTATCATAGTTAATGATGGAAGTACAGATAATACTGAAGATATATGTTTAAAATACAGAGTTAAGTATCCCCAAAACATTAAGTATGTATCAACTAAAGATTGTTTTGGCCCGGCACATGCTAGAAATCTGGGATTAAATGAAGCACAAGGAAAATATATTAATTTTTTAGACAGTGATGATTATATAAGTTCCAATACGTTTAGGGATGTTTATAATTTCTTTGAAAAGCATTATTCGGAAATTGATGTGGTTTCAATTCCAATATACTATTTCGGATCACAAAAGGGTAATCATCCTTTAAATTTTAAATTTAAAAAAACAGGAGTTGCTGATTTATCAAAACAGCCGGAATTTATTCAGTTATCCGGTCCTTCTTCATTTTTTAAAGCAGAAGCTATTGGAGATATTAAATTCAATGTTAAATTACAGACTGCTGAAGATGCATTTTTTGTTAATCAACTTCTTTTGAATAAATTAAAATTAGGGCTTGTTAAAAGCGGGTCTTATTTTTATAGAAAATTTGAAGCTAAAAATTCTCTTCTTGATTATTCAAGTAAAACTAAAGGTTACTATATTTCTAGAATTAAACAGTTTCATTTTAAATTAATTTACTGTTCTAAAAAAAAGTATGGTGAAGTTTTAAAATTTATTCAATATGTATTAATGTATGATTTGCAATGGCTTTTTAAGATTAAAAAGATCGATCATATTTTAAGTCATGATGAAATTCATGAACTTTACATCAATCTGATTTTTATTTTGCAGAATATTGATGATGATGTGATATACAATCAAAAAAATATTCAAAACCAGCTTAAAACGCACATATTCTTTTTGAAATATTTAGGTAATGATTATCTGGCTAATTGTGATTATAAATATAGAAAACAAGTTTATGAAGAGATTATTGATAAGTTATCATTAAATCAGGTATTCATTGATATTTTTGAGATACAAAATGATGTTATTTATGTTTCAGGATTTATTACTACATTTTTCAATAAAAGGAGTAATGTTTTTGTGTTTGTTAATGATAAAATTTTTGAAACTAAGGAACTGGAATACCCTCAAAGGGACAGGTTTTCTCTAAATTTTGAATATGCATTCAATAATGATTTTGAGCTTTATATTCCAATTACTTCAAAAAATATTAAAATTCAATTTAAAACAGAGGTTAATGATTTTAAGGATCTTGAAATAAAGTTCACCAGACCCTGCAGACTTTCAAACACATCTAAATATTTACTTTCAAAAAATCACATTGCTAAGGTTAAGGGAAGTACAATAACTGTCAAGCCGAAAAACTGGATAAGAGTATTGAAAAATGAGATTTCAACTATTTACACAATGCTGCGTGAAACTAATCAGGGCTGGAGAACAGGCGTAATATTCAGAATTGTTTATTTCATAGTGTATCCGTTTTTTTCATCTAAAAGAATTTGGATTTTTATGGATTTGCCTTATCTAGCTGATGATAATGGTATTAATCTTTTTAAATATGCTGTTGGCGTAGATGATGGCATTGAAAAGGTTTTTGTTTTAAATAGGGATAATTTTGCATTTGGTGATGTTTCTCAAATTGGAAAAACCATTGAATACGGTTCTATTAAACACAGAATATATGCTTTATTTGCAGAAAAAGTCATATCTTCCCATCCTGATAATGGTTTAGTTTATCCATTCTGGGGTAATTATCCTTTTTTATCAGGTCTTATTAAATTTAGACTTGTATTTTTACAGCATGGCATTACAAAGGATAATATTTCCATGTGGCTTAATAAAGCAGATAAAAACATTTCATTAATTGTAACTGCATCAAAACTTGAATTGGAATCCTTTTTTAAGTATCCTTATAACTATCATAAAGATGTTCCTCAGTTATTGGGTTTTCCTAGATATGATGCTCTGGAGAAGAAAGAGGATTATAGGGAAATTGTAATTATGCCTTCCTGGAGAAGGCATTTTCTTCATTCAACCAAAGAAAAAATATTAAAATCAAACTACTTCATGATATACAATTCTTTAATTAATGATTCCCGTTTAATTGATTTTTGCAAAAAACATGGTTATAAATTGATTTTTAAACCGCATCCAAATGTTTACAGATTCATTGAATTATTTGAAACCAATGATTATGTAATAATTGATTCAACTTCCAATAGTTATAATGATATTTTTACACATGCTTCTTTGATAATAACGGATTATTCTTCAATAGCTTTTGATTTTGCTTATTTAAAAAAGCCAGTTATTTATTATCATTATGCTAAGGATTACCATTTTGATCTTGAAGAAAGCTATTTTGATTATAAAACAATGGGTTTTGGAGAAGTTGTTGATAATCATGAGGAATTAATTGATTTAATAATGGAATATGTTGAAAATGAATGTGAAATGAAAGACCAATATATTAAAAGAGTTGATGATTTCTTTGAGTTCAATGATAAAAATAATTGTAAACGAGTTTATGATGCTATTAAAAAGATGGATTATGATTAATTAGACATTGGAATTAAAAAATCAATTTTTATTATTAATCTAAAATAGTTAAGTTTATATACTTTAAAAAACACATCTTTTAATAACTACTTTTGTTATGTGTAATGCGGGGGTGGTCGAGTGGTCAAAGGCGATAGGTTGAGGGCCTATTGGGTTAGTCCCTTCGCGGGTTCAAGTCCCGTCTCCCGCACTTTTATTGATAAACTATTTTTCTGATTATAATGTCTAATAACTATTTGAATGCAATTTCTTCAGCAGATAATAATGTTTTTGTAGATATTGAGGTTTCTCCAAATTCAAATAAATTTCAAATTTCAGGTTTTAATGAATGGAGAAACAGGTTTGAAATACGTATTAAGCAGGTTCCTCAAAAAGGTAAGGCCAATAAGGAAATTGTAAAAGAGTTATCTAAAATTTTTAATTGCGATGTAAGTATTTCAAAAGGTGAGAAGTCTTCTCAAAAAACAATTGTATGTTATGATGTCAGTATTGAATATATATTAGATAAATTAGGCGAAATTTTGTAAGAGATGTAAAAAATAATTAACTATTTAACCAATCAAAACAAAAATTATGATTAATTAAATTAGGATGGTGATAATTAAATGAAAGCAGTAATTCCGGCAGCTGGTTTTGGAACTAGGTTTTTACCAGCTACTAAAGCACAACCTAAAGAAATGTTGCCTGTTTTTGATAAACCTACTATTCAATATGTTATTGAGGAAGCTGTAGCTTCAGGTATTGATGATATTTTAATTGTAACTGGTAAAAACAAACGTTCTATTGAAGATCATTTTGATAAATCCTTTGAATTGGAATATACTTTAAAACAAGCAGGTAAAACCAAATATTTAAAACAAGTTCAGGATATCACTGATTTAGCTGATATTTGTTATATCCGTCAAAAAGAACAAAAAGGATTAGGTGATGCAATTTATTGTGCTAAAAAACATGTTGGTGATGAACCATTTGCAGTAATGCTTGGAGATACAATAACAAAAGGAAAAACTCCATGTACAAAACAGTTAATAGATATTTATAACAAATATGAAGCATCAGCTATTTCTCTTGAAAGGGTACCTCAGGAAAAAGTAGAAAGATACGGTATAATTAAAGGAGTTGAAATCGAACAGGATGTCTATCAAATTGATGAACTTGTTGAAAAACCACCAGTTAACGAAGCACCATCTAACTTGGCTATTATGGGAAGATATGTACTTACTCCAGATATTTTCGACAAAATCAAAGAAACAGGATTTGGAGTTGGTGGGGAAATTCAACTTACTGATGCTTTAGCTAAATTGGATAAAATTTATGGAAATACTTTTGAAGGAAAAACATATGATATAGGAAATCGTTTGGAATGGTTAAAAACATCCATAGAATTTGCAATGGATGATGAGGAATCTAAAAACGATTTAATCAACTATATGAAAGAGATTATAGCTTTAAATTAAAATTAAGCATTTTCTATAATTTCTTTTTAACTTTTTTTAAACTTATTTTTACCACAACATTTATATATTTTTGTGTATAAATTATGATTTATAGGTATGTATAATATATCTAGTATGGATTGATTTATATGCTTAAAAAAAGGGATAAAATGGGTTATGGTGAAGATATGAATTATCAGATAGTAAAGTCTATTAAAAAAATGAACAGTCACAGTGATAAATTATTTTATGAGCAGTTATATCTTCAAAAAGATCCTGTAAAATACAATGAATTTAAAGATTGGTGTATTGAAAGAGGATATTTAAATGAATTGTATAAAAAAGAGTAATATCTGTTATTTTATTATATGTATGTAATTTTTAAATGCTCTTTAACTAAAAATAAATAAGAGAATGTAAAAATAAGTGTGGGAGCTGTAATTGGGAGTGTTAATAAAAAATTAATGGTGAAATCAAATTATTTAAAATAGATTCATAAGAACTCTGTGTGATTGAAGAATTAACTGATTGTAAGGTAGTTGGCAGTATTAATTCTAAAAAATATGATTTATTATATAAATAAAATTAAAATAAAAAAATATTATGGTTTCATCATCAAATCCATAATACTGAAAGCTTCATTTTCTTTTTTAACACCTGGTCCGTTTAATCCACCAAATGCATTTTTTGCAAATTCCTTGTTAAGTCTTTTAGAAACTTCACCAAAAATCATTTTATAAGCCTTACATTGAGGATCAACAGCTTTTGGAGTTTTACTGGCTACAATAGCATTATATGGACATCCGCCTTCGCAATATTTTACATATCTGCATTTGGCACAGTTTTCATCAACATATTCTCTAAATTCTTGAAGTTTTGCCCATGCGTCAGACTCTTTTAGCTTATCAAAACTTGGGTTTGCTTTGACATTGCCTAAAATATATTCATCCATTCCTACAAACCTGTAGCATGGATAAATTGAACCGTCTGCACCGACAGCTAATGTTGTACCTATACAATCTGCAAACGTACATAATGTTCCCCTTCTTCTGAATGTACTTTTAGCAATGTGGTCAAGATCCATTACACTGAATTTATCTAAATCATAAAGATACTTGTCTAGCCAGTCTATTAAAAGTTTTCCGTGTTCTTCCTGATCAATAGCCCATGGGTCAGCATTGTCTCCACGTAGTGACGGAAGTGCAGCATGTATTTTTAAATTCATACCATGGGATTTGAAAAATTCATATAACTCGTCACTGTAGTCTTTGGAATATTGAGTCACTGTTAAAACAAAGTTTATGTTTAATCCTTTTTCTTTTGCTCTTTCATATCTGCCAATGGTTTTTTTAAAGTAACCTTCTGCTCTTTGATAGTCATTAATTTCTTCAGGTCCGTCAATACTGGTACTTACAGCAACATTGTACTTTAAAAATAAATCGATTAGTTCATCTGAAAGTAACCAGATATTACTTTGAAGTGAAAAACCTTCTAAATTGTCTATTTTTGATAATTTTTCTAAAGCTTCAGCATAGAAATCATAGCCTGCAAGAAGAGGTTCTCCTCCGTGGAATGTAAAATGAACTTTATCATCTCTGAAATCCTTTAACCAGGTGATAATGTCATCAATTACGCTAATGTCCATCATTTCTTTTGTTGATTCTGAACCCCAACAGTATTTGCAGTTGCATTGGCAACCTAAAGTGGGAATTATCATTACATGAAAAGTCATTTTATCCGTAATATTTATTTAATTCTTTTAAAAGTTCTTTTTTTTCGTCTTCTTCCATACTATCATTTACAAAGAAAATATAACCGCAATCTTCGCATTTTACAGTGTCTAACTCTGCATGTGCTCTGTGATTGTCTAACATTTTTCTGTGTACATGTTTATCTTTGGAACCGCATTTTGGGCATGGAGCTAATATTTCTTCGAGTTTCATGTTTATCACTTTTTATTTTATTATTTAAAAAAATTTCTGATATATTTTCATACCGATACTTTTTATGAATAATACTTTAAATTTAAAGAAATGGCCTTCAAATTCTTTTTTAACTTTATCAAGTTCTTTTGGAATGTCCAGGTGTTGGGGGCATTTTCTTAAGCACTTTCCGCATCCATTACATAATCCTGCATTTGAACTGTCTATCATAATTCCGCTTACAGTTAAATAATAATCGATTAAGCTTTGATTTAAAAGGCCTTTTTGATTGAATAAATATTTTTCATTATATATTTTCATGCATTCAGAAATATTCACGCCTCTGGGGCAGGGCAGGCAGTATCCACAGCTTGTACAGTTAATTTGAAGCAATTCTTTTAAGGCTCTTTTTGCATAATCAATTGTTTCAAGTTCTTCCAAACTCATGGAATGGGGTTCAACACTATTTCCAATAGCTATATTTTCATCAATTTGAGCTATGTTATTCATTCCTGAAAATACACAGGTTATTTCAGGATGATTTAAAATCCAGGATATGCTCCATTCTGCATTTGTTTTTGAGGGGTCGGCTTTTTTAAATATACTTTCAACTTCATCAGGCATTTTTCCAGCTAAAATTCCACCTTTTAAAGGTTCCATTACAAAAATTCCCATTCCTTTTGATGCTGCATGATGAATTCCTTCAATATCTGCCTGAACATTGTTATCAAAGTAATTATATTGGATCATCACCATATCCCAGTCATATGCATCAAGCAATAATGGAAATTCTTCAGTAGTGCCGTGGTATGAAAAACCGACATATTTTATTTTTCCCTCTTGTTTTGCCTTTGATAAGAATTTTAAAACATCTTTTTTAAGCAGTCTGTTCATAGCTTTCAAATCAACATTGTGTAGAAAGTAATAGTCAATACAGTCAATTTGCAGCCTTTCTAACTGTTCATTTAATATTTTTTCCATATCTTCATACTTTTTTATGTTCATTGCAGGCAATTTTGTAGAAATTTTAACTTTGTTTCTATATTCTCCTTTTAGAGCCTTTCCAAGGACTTTTTCACTTTCTCCATTATTATAGATAGCTGCAGTATCGATAATGTTTATTCCATTGTCTATTGCATGGTGTATTAACTTTTCAGATTCTTTGTAGTTGATTTTACCATTTTTTGAAGGTAGTCTCATAGCTCCAAATCCTATTGGTGAGAGTTCTTCTCGTGTTTTTTTGACAATCCTCTTTTCCATAATAATATAGTTAGTAAATGACCATAATAAATATGTTTAGAAATTTAAATATAATGTTATTATTTTATATTGCTGGATAAACAACTAAAATTCTTAATTTTTTTGAAAAATTGTAAACAATTAGTTTTTAATGTTTTGAATATAACAGATTTTTCTGAACATTAATCACTAAAGTTCTTGACGGAGCTAAATAAATCGATATGATAATATTTATATATTGATGAAATTAAACTTATAATTATACCTATTTGACAATTAGGTTACTATGACTAATTTTTGAGGTATTGATTTATTTTAAAAGGTGATGAATAGTGGTTTCAAAAAAGATTATAGCTGTTGTTATTGTAATAGCAGTGTTGGCTGTTGGTGTTGGAATATGGGCTAACGGTTCAGCAAGCACTGATGACAGTTTAAATGGACAGGAAGTAAATTTAGCTGCTGCGGCTAGTTTAAAAAATGTTTTTGATGAAAAATTAATTCCAATGTTTGAAGAAAAATATCCTGGGGTAAAAGTCACTCCAACTTATGCTTCAAGCGGTGATTTACAAAAACAAATCGAAAATGGTTTGGATGCAGATGTATTTATGTCTGCAGGTAATAAACAGATGAACAAATTAGTTAATGAAAGTTTAATTGATAACAGTACTAACATTCAATTTTTAGAAAATAAAGTTGTTTTGATTGTACCTAAAGATTCCGACTTAAACATATCTTCATTTGAGGATTTGAAAAATGTAGATGGTAACATTGCTATGGGAGATCCTTCTTCAGTACCTGCCGGTCAATATGGTAAGGAAGTATTAACCAATCTTGGTGTATGGGACAGTGTTGAATCCAAATTGTCTTTAGGTACTGATGTAACTGCTGTATTAAATCAGGTAGCTCAGGGGTCTGCTGAATGCGGTATCGTATATTCTACTGATGCCAAATCTAATGATGATGTTAAAGTAGTTTGTGAAGCTCCAGATGATGCTTTAAAAACTCCAGTTATTTATCCGGTAGCTGAACTTAAAAACTCAGAGCATCAGGATGCTACTCAAAAGTTCATGGAATTCTTAAAAAGTAAAGAAGCTAAAGATGTATTTGTTGAATATGGATTTACAATTCATGAATAAACTTTATAACTTAAAATCAACATGATAATTTAAAGGAGAATTATTGACATGACTGATTGGACTCCAATTTTTATTTCAATGAAAACAGCAAGTTTATCAATTTTTATAACCTTTTTTTTAGGATTAATAGTTGCCTGGGGCATTGTTAAACTTAAAAATGATTCAGTAAAAATTGTACTTGACGGTATTTTTACACTTCCAATTGTATTGCCTCCTACTGTTGTAGGATTCTTTTTATTGTATATTTTTGGTGTTAGGGGTCCGATAGGTAAGTTTTTTGTAGACTTTTTTGCTGTGAAAATAGCATTTTCATGGTCTGCAACAGTTATCGCTGCAGTGGTCATGTCTTTTCCTTTAATGTATCGTTCTGCCAGAGGTGCATTTGAACAGGTAGATTCTAATTTATTGGATGCTGGCCGTACATTGGGAATGTCTGAGTTCAAAATTTTCTGGAAAGTTTTGCTTGCAAATGCACTTCCAGGAATTATTAGTGGGGGAATACTTGCCTATGCCAGAGGTTTGGGTGAGTTTGGTGCTACAGCAATGATTGCAGGAAATATTGCAGGACAAACTAGAACTCTTCCAATGGCAGTTTATTCTGAAGTAGCTGCCGGTAATATGGGAGATGCTTTTAATTATGTAATATTCATTGTTATTATATCATTTATAGCTATTTTTATTATGGATTATGTTTCAATACGTAAGGAAAGGCAGTGGAAATAATTTGGGGAATATGTTATGAGTAATGAATTGTTAAAAGTAAATATTCAAAAGAAACTTAAAGAATTTGACTTAAATGTGGATTTTGAATTGAAAAAAGGATGTTTAGGTATTTTAGGTCCTTCAGGTTGTGGTAAAAGTATGACTTTAAAATCTGTTGCAGGTATTGTAAATCCAGATAATGGCGTTATAAGTTTAACTACAAATGATGAAACTGTTTATTATGATTCTAATGAAAAAATTAATTTAAAGCCTCAAAAAAGAAATGTAGGATACTTATTTCAAAATTATGCATTATTTCCGAATATGACTGTAGAGGAAAATGTTGCTATTGGTTTACCTAAAGATTATGATGAAAAAAGGTTAACTGATATGATTAAACGCTTTCGTTTAGAAGGTTTGGAAAAGAGATATCCTAGAGAATTATCTGGAGGTCAGCAGCAAAGAGTAGCTTTGGCCCGTATATTGGCTTACAGTCCGGATGTTATACTGTTGGATGAACCGTTTAGTGCAATGGATACATTTCTAAAAGAACAATTACGTATTGAACTTAGTAATATACTGAAAGATTTTGACGGATTTTCTATTCTTGTTACCCATAATCGTGATGAAGTATTTCAGTTTTGCGATGAGCTTTTAATATTGGACAAGGGTAAAATTATTGCAAAAGGAACTACTCACGATGTGTTTGAGAATCCAAAAAAAGTTCAGGTTGCTAGACTTACAGGATGTAAAAATATTTCTAAAGTTGAAATAATAGATGATTATCATATTAAATCATTAGAATGGGGAATTACATTTGAAGTAGCTGAAAAAATTTCACAGGATATTACTCATATTGGAATAAGGGCACATGATTTTTTGCCTGCTGAAAAAGATGATATTAATTCATTTGATACTATAAACGCAACAAAATTGGAAATACCTTTTGAATGGCAAATAACGTTGGCAAATGGATTATGGTGGAAATTAGATAAAAAAATACATGATCATGAATTTGTAATTCCTGATTATTTAAAGGTGGATCCTAAAAATATTATCTTGTTGGAAGAGTAATTCAATATAAATGTATTTTTAATGGTATCTGAATTAATATGGATTCATTTTATCCAATTAATTATTATTTTTTGGAAAATGAAATAACGATTTTTATTTTTTTAAGTGTTTTTATAGTTTTTGTTCTGTTTAAATCAAAGTTATTAATAAAAAATATTATGCTAGTAAACAGATAAAAAAATCAGCTGACTTTTTGGCGGAGCCATAATAAACTTTAAATTATTTAAATAAGATATTATTTTTCATGAAACTGACAATTATTGGAACTGGCTATGTAGGTCTTGTTACCGGAACTTGTTTTGCAGAAATGGGAAATAGAGTTTACTGTGTTGATAATGACTTGGAAAAAATAGCTAATTTAAAAAATAATATCTTACCTATTTATGAACCTAATTTGGCATCATTAGTTAAATCCAATCAAAAAAAGGGAGATTTAATTTTTACCACGGATTTAAAAGAGGCTTTAGACAATTCCAATATTATTTTCATAGCTGTTGGAACTCCTGAACATGAGGACGGTAGCGTTAATTTAGATTATGTTTATGATGTAGCTTCAGAAATAGCTGATGTTATTAGCCAGGATTCATTAATTGTCATTAAATCTACTGTTCCTGTCGGCACTGCTTTTAAGGTTAAGAAAGTAATAGAATCTAATTTAAATAAAGATATTAAAATTGATATAGCCAGCAATCCCGAATTTTTAAAGGAAGGGGTAGCTATTGCTGATTGTATGCATCCTGACCGTGTAATTATTGGTGCACAAAATGATGAAGTTTTTGAGACTTTAAAAGAGTTATACTCATCATTTATTGTTAATAGTGATAGATTTGTTTTGATGGATGTTAAAAGTGCTGAAATGAGCAAATATGTTGCTAATGCTCTGCTTGCTACTAAAATATCTTTCATGAATGAAATAGCCAATATATGTGAGAAAGTTGGTGCAAATGTTAAAAATGTTCGTTTAGGTATTGGCAGTGATAAAAGAATAGGTTATGATTTTATTTATGCCGGATGCGGTTATGGTGGAAGCTGTTTTCCTAAAGATGTAAAAGGGCTGATTAATACTGCCCTTGATAATGGTTATGAACCTAAGATTTTGGCTAATGTTGATGAGGTCAATGAAAATCAAAAGCTTGTTTTAGTAAACAAGATTGTTGATAGATTTGGTGAAGATTTATCAGGTCTTACTTTTGGTATTTGGGGACTTTCTTTTAAACCTCAAACTGATGATGTAAGGTGTGCACCTTCTTTAATAATAGCTTCTGAAATTATTAAAAGGGGCGGAAAAATAAGGGCATATGATCCAAAAGCTATTGATAATTTCAAACAGAGCTTAGATTCTGAAAATATTGCTTATAAAAACTCAAAATATGATGTTTTGGATGGTGCGGATGCTCTTGTTTTAATTACTGAGTGGAAAGAATTCAGAGCTCTTGATTTGGATGAGCTGTCTAAAAGATTAAATCAGAAGATTATTTTTGACGGCAGGAATATTTATTCACCTAAAATTAGAAAAGCAGGTTTTGAGCTATATCAGATCGGTTGCTGAAATAATTTTGAAAACTTTTATTAATATTGTTGTCCATAACTAATAAGTAATACTGAGTATATAAATAAAATCTAAAAAAGTAATACTTTTCTATTTTTTTAAATTATTTTTTCATGAAAAGTAATTTTTCATTGGAGGTTAGTAATACTCAATATATAAATAAAACTAAAAAAAGTAATACTTCAGGTGAGAAAACATGTTAATAAAAATAATGGATATCCTTGCAGGACTTAAAATGACAATAGTTTCAGGTATTTTTCTTTTATGTGCTGTTATGTGTATGGTATCTGGAATTGAAAGTCCTATAGATCCGGCATGGGGAGCTGTAATAATTAGTGGAATCCCTTTATTTTATTTGGCTTTATATAGGTTAATATTTGAAAAATGGGTTTCATCAGCATTATTAATTACAATAGCTATGGTAGCTTCACTGGTTATTGGAGAAATATTTGCGGCTGCAGAAGTAGCATGGATAATGGCGCTGGGAGCACTTCTTGAAGACTGGACTGTTGAGCGAGCTAAAAAAGGTTTAAAAAACTTAATAGAACTTACTCCTCAAACAGGTAGATTAATTTGCAATGAAAATGGAAAAAAACAGGAAAAAATAATTTCAGTTGATGAAATTAAAATTGATGATGTTTTAAGAGTACTTCCTGGTGAAAAAATTCCAGTTGATGGGATAGTAATTGATGGAGACAGTTCTATTGACCAGTCTGTAATAACTGGTGAATCTCTGCCTGTTGATAAATCAGATGGTGATGAAGTTTTCTGTGGTACTTTAAATATGTATGGGGTACTTGATATTAAAACAACAAGTTTAAGTGAAAATTCATCACTTCAAAAATTAATTGATTTAGTAAAACAGGCTGATGAAAAACAGGCACCAACTCAAAGAATAGCTGATAAATGGGCAACATGGCTGGTTCCGGTTGCTTTAATAATAGCTGCTGCAGCATGGGTTGCTACAGGAAATATTGAAAGAGGAGTTACAGTTTTAGTAGTATTTTGTCCATGTGCTTTAATATTAGCTACACCAACTGCAGTTATGGCAGCTATTGGTCAGGCTACAAAACATGGAATACTAATTAAATCAGGTGAAGCTCTGGAAAATTTAGGAGAATTAAATACCATAACTTTTGACAAGACAGGAACATTAACTTATGGTGATTTAAAAGTATCTGATATAATTCCAACAGGCGATTTTATTGAAAATGAAGTTTTAGCTATTGCTTCTGCTGTGGAAAATTTAAGTGAACATCCATTAGCTAAAGCTATTGCAGATAAAGCCAATGATGAAAATATTGCAGTTGAAAAAGTAAGTAATTTTAAAATGTATCCTGGTAGAGGAGTTTTTGGAATAAATTCAAAAGGAAAAATTTATGCAGGTAATTTAAATTACATTAAAGAAAACTTTGAAATTTCAGATAAGACTAACACTTATTTGGATAATTTAAACAGTGAAGGTAAAGCAATTATCATTGTAGGATTAAATAATCAGGTTATTGGAATAATTGCATTATCAGATGTTATTCGTGAAGAATCTCAGTCTGTGGTTGAAAATTTACATGAGTTAGGTGTTAAAACAGTTATTTTAACTGGAGATAATGTTAAAACAGCTAATTATTTTGCAAAACAGGTAGGAATTTCAGAAGTTCATGGAAATTTACTGCCTAATGAAAAGCTTCAGTGGGTTGAAAAATTTAAAAAATCAGAAAATAAAGTTTGTATGGTTGGTGATGGTGTTAATGATGCTCCTGCACTTAAGACAGCTAATGTAAGTGTAGCTATGGGATCAATTGGTAGTGATATAGCTATTGATGCAGCAGATATTGCACTTTTAGGTGATGATATAGAAAAAATACCATATCTTAAAAGGTTATCTAATTCTACATTATTTACAATTAAGTTTAATATAGCTTTATCAATGATGATTAATGCTATTGCTATTATCTGTTCTGTATTGGGGTTATTAAATCCAGTAACTGGAGCTATTGTTCACAATGCAGGATCATGTTTAGTTGTTTTAAATGCAGCATTATTATATGATAGAAACTTTGATAAAAATAGGATTCATAGTCACTATCATTATCATGATGACGGTAAACATGCACATTCTCATGAAAATGTAGAAATACTTGGTGAAATTCATACGTCTGAAGGTGTTAAACATATTCATTCTCACAGACATTCTTTAAAATTTAAATCGCATTGTTCAAAATTATGACTTTTTAATTTTTGTTTTTCACCTTTTATTTTTTTATTTAACTGTTATTTTAAAATTATTTCATTTTTAAATTATATTTTTTGAACAGCTTTTAATTTTAAATTTGTTATGATAAATCATTATATTTATAAACATTATTTGACAGATATAATATTAATTTTTATAATGATATTTAGGTGTTTTCATGTTAACATCAGTACAAAAAGAAATTTTACAAACATTAATTAATTTGTACCAGTCTGCTAACGGCGGATCTATTAAAGGTGAAGACATTGCTGAAATTATGAGTAGAAATCCGGGAACAATTCGTAATCAGATGCAATCTCTTAGAAGTTTAGGTTTGGTTAAAGGAGTACCGGGACCTCGTGGTGGTTATAAACCTACTGTAGAAGCTTATCACTCTTTAAACATTTCAGTCACTGATAAGGATTTTAATGTACCTATTTATAAAGATGGGGAAAAATTAAAAGATATTTCAGTTGCAAAAATTGAATTTACAAGTATTCCACAGCCTGGTGAATGTGAGGCAGCTATTAAAGTTTTAGGAAACATTAAGGATTTAAGTTTGGGAGATACCATTAGAATAGGTCCTACACCAGTTAACAATTTGGGAGTAATGGGTAAAATTGTAGGTAGAGATGATATGGACAATATTTTGCTTGTAGATACTACTACAATTAGAAGTATTCCTAAAAATACTGTTGGCGATATAGCCAGCCGTGATGTAGTATCTTTAAAAGTCAGTTCTACTTTAAAGGAAGCTGCAGAAGTTTTTGCGTTTAATGATATTAAAGGAGCTCCTGTAATGGAGGATGGTAAAGCAGTAGGAGTATTTACTGTAACTGACCTTGTTAGAGCAATAGCTAATAATAAAGAGGATTTGCTTGTCGGAGATTTAATGACTACGAATATTGTAATCGTTAATGAAGACATGAGAATAGCTAATGCTATTGAAATAATGCTTAAAAAAGCAATCAGTAGGGTGCTTATTGCTGATAACGATAATAATTTACTTGGAATTGTTACAAGAACAGATTTAATTAATTCCATAACAAATTTAAGTCAATTCCCTATTATTACCCAATAATTATTTTTTACAAGTGATTTAATGAAAGTAAATCAGATAGACATTTCTAAAGATATGAAAGTAAGCGATTTGGTAGCTCAATTTGAAGCATCAGATGTTTTAGGTGCTGGCAGAGTTGCAAGGGCTACTAATATTCTGGCAAATATGATTAAAGATGAAGATACAAATGTATTTATGAGCCTTGGAGGTCCTTTAATTCCTGGTGGGATGAGAAATATTGTTTCTCAAATGATAAGGGAAGGTCATGTGGATTTAATCGTATCAAGCGGAGCTAATCTTACTCATGATTTACTTGAAGCATTTGGTGGAGCTCATTACAGGGATGAAGGAAAAGATGATGAGGAACTTAATGCTGAAGGAATTGGCAGAATAGCTGATATTAATGTAGGATCCAATGATTTTGAAGTTTTTGAAAAGGAAATAAATAGATTATTTGAAATAATATCTGCTAAAAAACCTGTAATATCTATTCAGGAATTAATTTATGAAATTGGAATGTTGATTGATGATGAAAATTCTTTTATAGCTACTGCAGCAAGAAATAATGTTCCAATTTTCGCTCCAGGTATTATTGATTGTATGATTGGTTTGCAGTTATGGATTTTTTCACAGGACCATGATTTTACAATAAGTGCAGCTGGAGATATGCCTTATTTGTCAGATATTGTATTTGGCAGCGAAAAGGTAGGTGGAATCTTACTTGGAGGAGGCCTTACAAAACATTATACTTTAGCTTCAAATATTTTAAACGGTGGTCTTGACTGTGCAGTTCAGATAACAATGGATAGGCCGGAAGCAGGTAGTTTAGGCGGAGCTCCATTAGAAGAAGCTAAATCATGGTCAAAAGCAAAATGCGGATCTAATTTAGCTACTGTTGTTGGAGATGTTACAATTATCTTCCCGTTAATCTATGCTGCTGCATTAGATAAGATCTGATTTATTTTTATGGTGATTTTAAGTGAGTTATATTATTTTGGCTGTTTTATTTTTCTTAAGTGGATTTTTCATGAAATTGTCCGATGATGCCTGTGATGTAGGTGATGACAAGTCATTAGCTATTGCACTGGGACTGTTATGTGCAATAACTTCAGCATTTGCAACAGTATCAAGTGCATCTGCAGCATACATATTTATCGGAATTTTAATTGGTAATTTGCTTGCCTTAAAAGTTGACGGAATTCATCATATTATAACTTTGGTATTGTTTGTATTGATTTCATTAGTTATGGGCATTCCGGAGTTAAGTGTGGTTATTTTATTAATATGTATATTTTCAGCACTTTTAGATGAAGTAGGACATGAATTAATAAGTAATTTAACTGAAAACAAATTTTTAAATTACTTTTTTGAATATAGGTGTGCAATGAAAGTAGCAATATTCTTACTGGCTGTTTGCGGTGTATTCAATATATTTTTCTTTGTATTGTTTATATTATTTGAGTTTGCATACATAGTTGCAGGTTCAATATCTGAAAATGGTTTATTTAAAAAAAGTAGAATTTAAAAAGGATTTTTTAATCCTTTATTATTTTTTCACAGGCCAGTGCCGGATTATCTGATTCATAAATGCTTCTTCCAACAATAATGGCACTTGCAAATTCAAGAGTTTTTTTAGCATCTCCACCCTGTTTTCCGACACCTGGAGAAATAATGCAGGCATCATCACCTACAATGTTTCTTATTTCACTTAATCTGTCTAATCTTGTAGCCGGTGCAACATAATTGGTAATTCCCATATCAACTCCCATTTTAGCTATAGCTTCAGCATCTTTTTGTAAAAACATTTTAGCTCCCGGATGTGACATTTCAGTAAGTAAAAATATTTCTTTTTTGTGTTTATTTGCACTGTCTAGACAAGCCTGAACACTGTCGGAACCTACAAAACCGTGACAGATTATTGCATCTGCTCCTGCATCAAATGTTAAATCGCAGATTTTGGAATTGGTAGCGTCAATGTCTGCAACTTTATAATCGCAGATTATATTTGCACCAAATTCATCTTTTATAATTTTAATGATTTCTAATCCTTCAGCTAATGTCAATGGGTATCCTATTTTTATTGTATTGATATAGGGGCTTACTTCTTTACATATTTCAATTGCTTTGTCTTTATTGGTTACATCAAGTGCTAATATTAAGTTATTTTTAATATTCATTTGGAATCGCCTTTAGTAATTTGTAGTTGGTTTATATTTATTGTCTTTTAACAGTTATATAAATTAGGAATTATTTTTTGGTGTACTTAATTTAGTAATAATTTTTATACAATCTTTGTCTATTTTGAATTTTATTTTTAATTTTTTTATATTTTTTTTATTTTTTGAGGGTGTTCGCCAAAATTGATTTTTGATTTTTCGTCAAAAAATTTTTGGGCCTAATTTTTATTATTTTTAATATATTTCAATTAATTTTTGTTTATTTTATTTTATTTGGTTTAATTATTTTTTTAAATTATTGTTTAGTTTTATTTTATTCTTATTTTTGATTTTTAATGGTTTTAAGACAGTTAAGTTTATATACTTTGTTGTACATATTTTATATTAGGTATAATTTGTTTTGGTGTTGTTATTTATGGTTAAAAGAAAGTTTGATAAGAATCAGGCAAAATTGGGTATTAATACTCTTGATTGGAATGTTCCGGAGAATCATATTTCTCGTTTTGTTGTTGAATTTGTTGAAGAAGTTTTTCCACTTTTAAATATCAAAGAACCCAAGAAAAAGAAAGGAAGAGACTCCCTTCCAGTGGATTCAATGTTAAAATTGCTTATTTATGCTAAAATCCAACATATTGATAGAACATCAATAATTGCAGATATGGCGCGATACCATGATATATTTAAATACGTGTGCGATGATATTAGGCCTTCTGAAAGATCAATTCAAAGATATCGAAGAGAATATGGTCATTATTTTGAAGTATTGCTGCAAATGACATTAAAAAAGGCCTTTGATGAAGGATTCACTGAATTTAATCACGTTGCCATTGATGGAACCATCAAAAAAGCATACAATTCCAACAACAATACTATTACAAAAAAAGAAACTCAAATATTGGTCGATTACTACGAAGGACGATCTATTGACCCTGAATGTCTTGAAAAACTTCACAAACCTGCTCAAAGATTATTGGAAAAGAAAGATATGGATGATGAATATAAATTAGAACTATTATATGGAATAAAAACACAATTTACATTCACAGGACAGGATAAAATTCCAGTAAATGATATAGAAGCAAGATTTATGAAAGGAAAGAAAGGAAACTTCATGGTTGCTTATAATATCCAATCTGCAGTCGATTACGATACCAAATTAATCTGTGCAATAAACGTCACACAAAACCCGACAGACCACTACGAACTACCAATAATCGCAGAAAGAGCAATAAGAAACATTAACACCACACCAAAGTATATAAGTGCCGATACAATCTATTTAAACCAAATATCGTTATCATACTTAGCAGATAAAAAAATAGATGGTTTAATACCAAATAGAAAGCAAAGTAAAGAAAAAATAGGAAAATTAAATCCAAATCCATACCATAAAGACCATTTTGAATATGATTATGAATTAGATGCATTCAAATGCCCAGAAAATCAATATATGCACTTTTTCGCAAAATACATCGAACCACACAAAGATCCAGAAAAACCAGACAAAATAAAAAGACTCTACAACAATTATGAAGTCTGTAAAAACTGCAAAGCACGAAATAAATGTTTAACAGGCAAACAAACACACAAAACCATCACAGAATACGGATCAGAAATGCAAAAAGCAATGAACGAAAAAATGGAAAAACAGGAATATAAAGACGAATATGGTAAAAGATCAAGCGTTGAAGGACCATTTGGAATATTCAAAGAACAATTCCAAATAGAAAAAGAAGTAGTCATCGGAATGGTAAAAACAGAAGAAAGAATAAACTTAGATGCATTAGCATATAATTTAATACGACTACACAACATAAAACAAGAAATAAAAAACACAACAGAAGATTTAGAAGATTTCTGCGAAAGTACATCCATTAAAAACCAATTAAAACTTGATGTAACAATATTTTAAAAAAATCAACAAGTCAGCCAAAATTCAATTTTGGCGGACACCCTTGACTTGAATTTTTATAATTAGTTCATTATTCAAGTAAAATTTATATATGATAAACATAAAAATAATGTAATACCAATTTGATTTTTTGTTGGATTGGTTAAAGAGAATGAGTATGTTTTTGGCTTATTTTGGAGGAATATAATTATGCATATTATGGAAGGTTTTTTACCTGCAGAGTGGTGTGCTGTTTGGTTTATTATATCAATACCAATAGTGCTCTACGGTGTATATCAGATAAAGAAGATTACAGAAACCACACCGGAATCTAAAGCTTTGATTGCTGTAAGTGGTGCATTTATGTTTATTTTATCTTCATTGAAATTACCATCTGTTACTGGAAGTTGTTCACATCCGACTGGTAACGGATTTGGCGCAGTATTATTTGGACCTGCAGTTACTGCAGTGTTAGCTTCAATTGTTTTAATTTTCCAAGCATTATTACTTGCTCATGGTGGAATTACAACTTTAGGAGCAAATATATTTTCAATGGGTATTGTAGGTCCTGTTGTCGCATGGATTGTATATAAAGCTTTAATAAAATCTGATGTTTCATCAACTATTGCAGTTTTCTTTGCAGCATTTTTAGGAGATTTATTGACTTATGTTGCTACATCATTCCAGTTAGCTCTTGCTTTCCCACTTCCTACTTTTGGAGCAGCATTATACAAATTTTTAATAATATTTGCTGTTACTCAAATACCGTTGGCAATTGGTGAAGGTATTTTGACTGTGATTATTTGGGATAGATTGAAAGTATATAAACCAAAATTGTTGAAAAAACTTGATGTATTAAGTGCTAAGGAAAATTAGGTGGTTATTATGAAAAAATCAACATTAATTATTTTATTAGCAGTTGTAATTATTTTGTTTATTGCACCATTAGTAATGTATAATGGATATGGTGAAGACGAAGGCTACTTTGGTGGAGCTGACGGTCAAGCTGGAGAAGCTATTGAAGAAACAGGTTATGAACCATGGTTCTCATCTATATGGGAACCACCAAGCGGTGAAATTGAAAGTTTACTTTTCGCACTTCAGGCAGCTATCGGGGCATTGATAATAGGATATGCATTTGGTTATTGGAAAGGCCAGTCTAAAAAAGAGGATTAATTTCCTCGTTTTTTATTTTTTTAGTGATTTTTATGAAATTTGACATGGACTACATTGCTCATCATAATAGATTAACTTTAATGAATTCCTATTATAAAATAGCTATAGCTATGGGATTAATGATAATTACATTAATTTTAAATAATTTATATTTTGATGTTATTATTTTTGCTTTAATGTTAATTTTAATAGTGGGAGTAGCCAGAATCTCATTTAAATCATATTTGAAGTTTATTTCAATTCCTGCAGTTTTTACAATAATAACTTGTGTATTTTTATTATTTTTCTTTGGAACTGGAAATATTGTTTGGGACAGTCATTTTTATGGAATTGCAATAAGACAAGATGCAGTTGATTTGGCATTTTATACTTTTTTTAGAATTTTTGCATGTTTTTCATGTTTGGGATTTTTAGGTTTAACTACCCCAATAGCAGAGGTTTTACATTCTTTGGAAGTTATAAAAGTACCTAAAATAGTAATAGAAATTGCATTGCTTATGTATAATACAATATTCATATTTTTAAATGAAATTGATATAATGAAAAAAGCACAGGAAACAAGATTAGGTTATAATGGATATAAAACTTCATTTAAATCTGTAGCAATGTTGGGGAGCAATATATTTTTAAGATCTATGGATAAAGCAGAATCACTGCAGCATTCTCTAGATTCTAGAGGATATGATGGTGAGATTCCAATGTACAAACCTCAAAATAGGAGTGATGATTAGTGTTAGAAGCAAGAAATATTAGTTATTCTTATGATGATGATTCACAAGCTCTGAAAAATGTGAGCCTAAAAATAAACGATGGGGAAATGGCAGCAATACTTGGTAAAAATGGAGCGGGAAAATCAACATTATTCTTGCATTTCAATGGAATTCACGAACCTGATGACGGTGAAATTTTAATTGACGGTGAAAAATTAAAGTATAACAAAAAAGCATTAATTAAATGCAGGCAGAAAGTAGGAATAGTTTTTCAAAATCCTGACAACCAGATATTTGCACCAAGTGTAGAGGAAGATGTGGCATTCGGACCTTTAAATTTGAAATTGCCAATGGATGAAGTTCAAAACAGGGTAGAAGAAGCTTTAAAAAGAGTTGGAATGAAAGGATTTGAGAAAAAAGCACCACATCATTTAAGTGGCGGACAGAAAAAAAGAGTAGCTATTGCAGGAATATTGGCTATGAGGCCTGAAATAATGATTTTGGATGAACCTACAGCAGGTTTGGATCCTCAGGGTGCGATAAAAATCATGAATTTACTATCTGAACTTAACAGGGAAGGAATTACAATTGTAATTTCAACTCATGATGTTGACTTGGTTTCCAAATATGTAAATAAAATATTTGTCATGGCTGACGGTGAAATCATAGATGAGGGAACACCTAAGGAAATATTTTCCAATGAAGATTTAATTGAAAAAGCTAATTTGAAGCTTCCGATAATATCTGAACTTTTTAAAGCATTGAATGATGAAAATCAGATAAATATTGAAAATAATGATTATCCTTTAACAATCAGTGAAGCCAAAGATAAAATTTTGGAACTGATGAAAAATTAATAAAAAGTTATATATTAAAAATAACAGATTTTAGCTTAAGGTGAACTTATGAGGATTGGAATTTGTGATACAACTTTTGCTCGTTTTGATATGGGAGCTGCAGCTATTGATGAATTAAAGAATAATGCTACAGATTTAACTATTATTCGCCAAACAGTTCCTGGAGTTAAAGATTTGCCTGTTACAGCTAAAATTCTAATTGAAGAGGAAAATTGTGACATTGTAATGGCACTTGGAATGCCTGGGCCTATGGAAAAAGATAAAGTGTGTGCCCATGAAGCATCTACAGGTCTTATTAATGCACAGTTGATGACTAATAAACATATTTTAGAAGTATTTGTCCATGAAGATGAAGAGGACAATCCTGAAGATCTTAAGGTATTGGCTGAAAACAGAGCACGTGAACATGCAAAAAATCTTATTAAAATGATGTATCATCCAAAAGCTATGAGAAAAGAAGCTGGAACTGGAGTCCGTGAAGGAAAGCCTAATGTAGGTCCATTATAAAAAGTGTATTTAGATGACTGCTAAAAGTGAATTTAAAGTATCAATGGAAGATAGAAAACAAACTTATGTTATTATTCCCGCGTATAATGAAGAAACAAGAGTTAGGCCAGTAATTGAAGCAATAGCAGATATGGGATTTAAAATAATTCTTGTTAATGACGGATCCAGTGATGGTACTTTGGATGTTTTAAAGGATGTTCAAATGAAATATCCTGAAAATATTTTTATTTATTCTCATGTTATTAATCGTGGCGTTGGATTAGCTATGCAGACTGGTTTTGAAGCTGTTTTAAAACATAATCCAAAATATATTGTAAATATTGATGCGGATGGACAGCATTCTGTTGATGATTTGGAACGGGTTCTTGAACCCTTGATTGCTGGCAGGGCTGAAGCAGTTATTGGTGTACGTTCTTTAAGTGACATGCCTAAATCTAAAAATTTCGGAAATTCTGTAATGAATATATTAACACATATTTTCTATGGAGTTAATGTTTCTGATTCCCAAACAGGATTTAGGGCATTAACCAGAAGTGCATTGGATAAAATATCAATCAATGCTCAGGGTTATTTAATTTCTTCAGAATTTATAAGGGAAATTAATGACAATAATATTCCTTTTGAAGAAGTGACAATTGAGACTATTTACACTCCTGAAACACAGGCAAAAGGAACTAACTACAAGGTTGGAATTAAAATATTGTTTACAATGATTAGACATAAATTGTTCGATTAAAAAAAGGTGATTTTAATGTTTTTTTATTCTTTCTTATTTCCTGTAATTGCAGTATTGGCTATTTTATGGTTTGCTGTACGTGTTAGAAAGGGAAAAAATACAATTAGCACATTAATACTTTGGATTATATTGTGGATTTTCTTAGTGTTATTTGCACTGGTTCCAGATATCAGTATGGTATTTGCTAATTTATTTGGAATAACAAGAGGGCTGGATTTTATTGTTATTGTGGTATTTGCTGTGATGGCTTATATTATAGTTAGATTATATTACAAGCTGGATAAATTAGAAAATGACATCAATAAAATGGTTAAAGAAATAGCATTATCTAATGAAATTTCCTTATCTGATGATGAGGATTAGACAACTTATTTTTTTATTTTAACTTTATTCAATTCTTTTTTTTCTAAAAAACATATTTTTAAATTAAATTTTAAAATCCATCATATATATTAGTAATAACACCATATTAATAATTGCAATGTTATATTTTAGAGGATGTACTGCAAGACAAAAAGAAACAGGTATTGCTGATGCTACAGAAAAGCTGTTGAAATTAGCTGATGTTGATTATCATGTATTGGATGATGAAAAATGTTGTGGTTCAGTCTTGCTTAGAACAGGTTTTGAAAAGGAAGCTAAAAAACAAATAGCTAAAAATACTGAAGTTTTTGGTGATGAAACAATACTGACTTCATGTGCGGGATGTTATAAAACTCTGCTTCAGGATTATGAAGGTTTGGATGTTATTCATATTTCAGAACTGTTGGCTATTCTGATTGATGAGGGCAGGCTGAAATTTGATAAAAAAGATTTGAACGTTACTTATCATGATTCATGTCATCTGGGAAGGCACTGTAAAGTATTTGATGAACCAAGGAAAGTTATCAAATCAGCAGCTAATTTGATTGAAATGAAAAATATTAAAGAAGACAGCCTATGCTGTGGAGCTGGGGGTGGAGTAAAATCAGCTTATCCTCAAATTGCATCGGAACTTGCAGATGCCAAAATCAGCCAGGCAAAAGATACAAAATGTAAGGCACTTATTACTGCATGTCCTTTTTGTAAACTTAATTTAAAAGGTCATGATTTGGAAGTTTTGGATTTAACTGAATTTTTAATTAAATATGGGGGAGAATAATGAAAGAAAGTGAACTTGAAACAATGAGAAAGTCATTTAAAACAGTTAAGGATAGGTCTTCTAAGATTAAAAATTCGTCTTCCATTAAAAGATTGGAAAAAAGAGTCAGGGAAATTGAAAAGGAGTCAATTGCCAATAAGGAGGAACTGATGGACATAGCTGTTGAATCATTCAGGAGAAATGGCATTGATGTGGAATATGCTAAAACTAAAGATGATGCATTAGATATTATTTATGATCTGTTGGATGAAAGCGATTCTAAAGTAATAGCTAAAGCAAAATCCAATACTTTAGGTGAAATTGAACTTAAAAGTAATTTAGCAGCTAAAGGATATGATGTTGTTGAAACTGATTTGGGAGATAGGATTTTACAACTGAAAAAAGAAGATAATAAACCTGTTCATCCAACTGGTCCTGCATCCCATTTAAATGTAGATGAGATAGCCAGTATTGTCAATGAATCAATGAAAACCAATGTCGGAAGGGTTCCACGTGAAATTATGGAAGTTGTCAGAGCAGATGTGTTAAAACGTCTTGAAAACTCAACTGTAGGTATAAGTGGAGCTAATGTTGTAGCGGCTGAAGAGGGGTCTATTGTTTTAGTTCATAATGAGGGTAATATTTCATTGGTTTCCCTAAAAGATTTGCATATTATTGTAGCTGGAATTGATAAATTTGTACCTGTTCTGGAAGATGCGATGTCTGTTGCAAAACTTGAAACAGTTTATGCAACTGGAAATTATGTAACTTCCTATATCAATGTAATTTCAGGACCTTCCAAAACAGCAGATATTGAGAAAAAACTTCTTAAAAATATGTATGGTGCAGAAAGGGTGGTTGTTATCTTACTGGACAATGGAAGAAGTGAAGCCAGGGAAGAATGTCTGTGGTGTATTGGCTGCGGAAACTGTATAGTCAACTGCCCTGTATATAATGCTGTTGGAAATGAATTCGGATTTAACAATTATTTGGGCGGTCGCGGAGTGGCTATGAGTAAATTCATTGAAAATGATGAAAAATGCTTTGAATCAGGATTATATAAATGTACTTTGTGTGGTTTATGCACTATTAATTGCCCGGTTTCTATTCCTACAAATGACATAATTGAAAAAATGAGAAAATCTTCACAGCTTCGTCCAAAAGCTCATGAAAAAATAAGTAAATCGGTTATAGAAAAAGATTCTCCTTACTAATCTTTTTCTTTTATAATATAAAGAGGTCTTTTTTTGCTTTCCAAATAAATTTTAGCTAAATATTCTCCAATTATTCCTGCTGCAAACAGTTGAATTCCACTTAAAAATAGGATAATTGAAATAGTTGAAGGCCAACCTTCTACAGGATCTCCAAATAAAAGGGTTTTTATAACAATGACTATAATGGATAGAAATGCAATAATTGAAAAGAAAATTCCTATAATTGTAGCTATGTGAAGAGGTGTTGTTGTAAAAGAAACAATTCCTTCAATGGAATATTTGAACAGTTCCCAAAATGACCAGCTGGTTTCTCCTTTTTGCCTTTCAATGTTTTCATATTCTAACCATTTTGTTTCAAATCCGACCCACTGGAAAATTCCTTTTGAAAAACGGTTATACTCTTTCAAATCAAGGATTGCATTTACAACTTCTCTTTTCATTAATCTGAAATCTCTTGCACCATCAACAAGCTCTATTTTAGTTATTTTATTAGCTATTTTATAGAATAATCTTGCAAAAAATGATCTGATTGGAGGTTCTCCTTTTCTTGTGACTCTACGTGTTCCTACAATATCATATTTAGAAATATATTTTAGCATTTCGGGAATTAATGATGGAGGGTCTTGTAAATCAGCATCCATTAATATGATGTAATCTCTGGTAGAATAGTCTAATCCGGCATATATTGCAGATTCTTTACCGAAGTTTCTTGAAAATGAGATGTATTTAACATTGTCATAGCTGTTTTTAAGTTTTTTGATAACTTCTAAAGTGTTGTCATTTGATCCATCATTTACAAAAATAACATTCCAGTTTATGTTTTTCAGATTATTTGAAACTTCCTTGTAGAATATCGGAAGCATTTCCTCTTCATTATAACATGGAACAACTATATCTAATGTTTTCATATTAATTATTTTTTTAATATTTGTATTTAAATAATTTATTATCAACTTTTAATTTTTTTTGATTTTTAAATAATAAATATTTATAAGTAAGGTTATACAATATTTAATTATTATATTTAAAATGTAAAAACGGAGGAAATACATGCTTCTATTAATAAGTCCTATAAATCATGAAGAAGCTCTTGAATCTATTAAAGGTGGAGCAGATATTGTCGATGTAAAAAATCCTAAAGAAGGATCTTTAGGTGCTAATTTCCCTTGGGTTATTAGGGATATTAGGGAGATAACCCCTGAAGATAAATTGGTTAGTGCAACTTTAGGTGATGTGCCTTATAAACCGGGTACTGTTTCTCTTGCGGCAATGGGAGCTCATGTTTCTGGAGCAGATTATATTAAAGTAGGATTATATGGAACAAAAGATTATGATGAAGCAGTTGAAGTTATGGAAAATGTGGCTAAAACAATTAAAGATGTTGATAATGATACTATTGTTGTAGCTGCAGGTTATGCAGATGCACACCGTGTTGGTGCAGTTGACCCTATGGAAATTCCAAAAGTAGCTAAAGATGCTGGATGCGACTTGGCTATGCTTGATACTGCTGTTAAAGATGGTCATACATTATTTGATTATTTAAGTATTGAAGATTTAGAAAAATTTGTTAATGAAGCTCATAGTTATGGTTTGAAAACAGCTCTTGCAGGTTCAGTTAAAAAAGAACAGTTAAAACCTTTAAACGATATTGGATGTGATGTTGTAGGTATTAGAGGAGCTGCTTGCGTAGGTGGTGATCGTAACACTGGTAAAATACATCACACCGCTGTAGCTGAGCTTAAAGAATTATGTGATTCATTTTAGATAGGTGTGGTTTTTTAAATGTTTTCAAAAAAAGTTCAAGAAGCAAAAGTAGCTTATACTTTTGATGATTTTTTATTAACTCCTAATGCAAGTTATGTGGAACCAAAAGACATTGATACTAAAATTAAATTAGGAAAAGATATTAAATTGAATATACCAATTTTAAGTGCTGCTATGGATACTGTTACTGAATCAGATTTGGCAATAGCTATGGCACAAGAAGGTGGTGTTGGAGTAATTCACAGAAATATTACTCAGGAAAAACAAGTGGAAGAAGTTAAAAAAGTTAAATCAGCTGAAGATTTAACAATACGTGATGTTATAACAATTACCCCTGATTCTACAATTGCCGATGTTCAGGCAAAAATGAATGATGAGTTAATCAGTGGTCTTCCGGTTGTAGACAATGATGAAATTATTGGTATCATTTCTAAAAGAGATATTAGGCCTGTGTTGAAAAAAGGTGTTGACAAAACTGTAAAAGACATTATGACATCTGATGTTGTAACTGTTGAAGAGCCAATCACTGCAGAAGAAGCTTTAAACATTGCTTATGAAAATAAAGTTGAAAGACTTCCTGTACTTCGTGACGGCAAATTGGTTGGAATCATCACTATTAAAGATATTTTAAACCAAGCTCAATATCCTAATGCTGCTCGTGATAAAGACGGTAATTATTTAGTGGCTGCTGCATCAGGGCCTTTTGATTTAGACAGAGCAATGGCTTTAGACCAAGCTGGTGCGGATATTATTTCTATTGACTGTGCTCATGCTCATAATATGAATGTGGTTAAGTTTACTGAAACCATTAAGGACAATATTGATGCTGATTTGTGCGTAGGTAATATAGCTACTGCAGAAGCTGCTGAAGATTTGGCATCTATGGGTGTAGATGGCCTTAAAGTAGGTATAGGTCCAGGTTCAATGTGTACTACCCGTATTGTGGCTGGTGTTGGTGTACCACAACTTACAGCTATTTCAGAAGTTGCTGATGTAGCTAAGGAATATGGTATTCCAGTAATAGCTGACGGTGGAATCAGATACTCCGGAGATATTGCAAAAGCTATCGGTGCCGGTGCAGATGCAGTAATGCTGGGTAATTTACTTGCAGCATCTTACGAAGCTCCTGGTGAAATTGTTGTTATGAATGGAAAACAATACAAAAAATACCGTGGAATGGGTTCCATGGGAGCAATGACCAGTGAGTACGACGGAGGAGCAGACAGATACTTCCAAGGATCTAAAAGTAAGATGAATCATACAAAATATGTTCCTGAAGGAATTGAAGGTGCTGTACCTTACAGAGGAACTGTTAATGAGATTTTATTCCAACTTGTTGGAGGTTTAAAATCTTCTATGGGTTACTGTGGTGCTAAAGATATTGCAGCTATGCAAGAAAAAGCAAGATTTGTTAGAATCACAAGTAGTGGTATAAAAGAATCCCACCCTCATGATTTATTAATTACTAATGAAAGTCCTAATTATCCAACTCTTGACTAATTAGGATTTCCTGATTCACAAAAATGATTGGATTTTTTTCTCATTTTTGTGTTATAATCCTTTTTTAAGTTAAAATACCATTAACTTTAAATATTAGTATCTATAATATTATTATATTAGATAATTTTAAGATTATTTTATAATCTGTGTAAATAATTTTAAATATTTACATTATTACATATTTATTTTGATGTGGAGAGAATTTAAATGGCAAGAACAAAAAAAGTGGGTATTACAGGTAGGTTCGGTGCAAGATACGGAAGAAAAGCAAAAAGATCTGTAAAAATGATCGAAGAAAACATGAAAAAAAATCATGTTTGTCCTAGATGTGATAGACCTTATGTAAAAAGACAAGCTGCTGGAATTTGGAAATGTAGAAAATGTGGCGCAGTATTTACTGGAGGAGCATACGTACCAGAAACTCCTATGGCAAAATCTGCAGCACGTAACATAAGAAATGTTAACGTGGAGGAATAATCCTTGTATAGATGTCCACATTGTGGAACTGAAGTAGATCACAAAAGCTACATGGAAAATAAATGTCCTAAATGTAGATATAGGATTTTATTTAAAAATGTTCCAGAAGTAACAAGAATTATAAAAGCAAGATAATCATTTTTGCTTTTATCTACATATTTTTTAAAACTATTTTTTATGATTTAAATGTTAATTTCAACTTCTAGAAAACCTTCTCAAAAAACAAGAAAGTTTTGTAAAAATCTCGCTCATGCAACTGGTTCCACTAGTGTAAACCGGGGAAAAAGTAATATGCGTGAGTTACTTTTAAAAGCTCTGGAATTAGATGAGCATAATTTAGCTATTGTTAATGAGATTAAGGGTAATCCTAGCAGAGTAACTTTTTATTCAAATAAAGGGGAAATTTTACTTATAATATTAATTGGAGTTACTACTTCTAATGAAAGATGTCATATTTTACCTAAAAATTTGAAAATAGTTTCTAAAGTTGAAAAGCTCAATGTTTTAAGTGAAATTTTAGGTTTTAAATTGGTAGATAAAGCTAGTGAAAATTATATTCTTATTTCTAAAGAGGATGATTTAATAGCTAAAATTAATTTTGTAAATAAATTCGGAGATAAAACCGATTTGCAGATTAATGTTAAAAAGATTTTAGATGGGGAATTATGAACGTAGACAGTCCTCTTGAATCTATTAAAAGTGATATAGCTATTGAATTTGAAAATCAAAAGCAGGCTAAAATAATTTATGAATCCATTATTTTAGAATTTGAAACTGCTCCTGATTATAGGTCATCTATGAGTTTAACTTTAGATGAATCTAGAATTCTAATTAGAATTGATGCAGAAGATTCTACTTCTTTTAGAGCTTCTGTTAACTCTGCAATTAAATGGATTAAGTTGTCTTTAGAGATTAATAATTTAACTATTTAATACAATATTTTTAAATATTATAAAAAACAACTTTTAGTTATTAAAATAAAATAGGTGGTAAAATGGAAATCCCAGAAAATATACAACATCAATTAAATCAATTCCAACAATTACAACAACAAGCTCAAGCTGTAACCATGCAGATTCAAAATGTTGAAGTTCAAATTCAAGAAAGTGAAACTGCTCTTGAAGAACTTAACAAAACTGATGAAAATGCTGAAGTTTTTAAACAAGCTGGAAACTTACTTATTAAAGTTGATTATGCACAAGCAGTTGAAGATATGAATGAAAAATTAGAAACTCTCAAGTTAAGAAAACAAACCATGGCTCGTCAAGAAGAAAGAGTTATGAAAAAACTTGAAGAAATGCAAACTAATATCCAAGTTGCTATGCAAGGGTTACAAGGAGAATAATTCTCCTATAAAATTCTTTTTTTATAGATTTTCATGTCTAAACTTAAAAAATTATCATCTGCTGATTTAGCTACTATTTCTGATGATTTTGGTGAAATTTTAGAAATTGAAGTTTCAAAAGCTATTTCTACTAAAGAACTGGATGATTTGGATTTGGATATTATCGTCAGCTATGAAAATAATCAGCTTGATGTTGATGTAGATGTTGGAGTTACCTTTGACAAACTTTCAGAGATTACTCAGGATCAGGTAGCCGGTGCTATTGATGAAGCTTATTTAAAATTTGATTCATATATTGATGAGAATTATAGACAATAATTTTATTTTTTTAATTTTAGTTAATACTTTTTTTATTTTATATATTAATATAGTAATACTTTTTTATAAAAAAATATTTATACTGCAGGGTTTAATGTATAATATACAGTTTGAAGTGATGTTTTGTATTATTCATTAAGTCATCCTATTTAAGATACATAATGTATTTGTTTTTCAGTTCTCCTCTTTTATACATTGCTTCAAGCTAATTTTTATTGATATTTTACTGGGATGTTTTTAAGGGGTGTTGTGTATTGGGAAACATCTTTAATTTTAATTTTCAAGATTAATTTAGCATATTTTGAAATTTTAGCAGGTTAAAAATTACATATATTCAAATTTTTATTAATTTTCATATTTTTGTTTAATTTTAAAATTAAATATTTTAATTCTATTTAATATTTGATCTATTTTATTGTATAATTTAATTATCAAATATACTTTAATTTTTATAAAATAAAGTAAAGTTTATATACTACGAAGTTAAATCTATGTGTAAGGTTCATAACATATTTTTTGTTAAACCCTTATAATTGATCATTATTTTTTTTATTTAGGAATTAGGTGCCCTTACCTAATTTCACCTCCTTATATTTAGCAACTTTTTTCAAAAATATTAATAGTCAGACATTATCAAATACTTAATTATGATTAAAAAAGTTCCAGTTTTAGACTTAAAAGATAATATTGCAGTTAGTGGAAAATCTGGATTAAGGGACACATATACTCCATTACAAACAGTTTTCGCACCATCAGCTAATCCTGTTGATATAGCTAATGGATTATCAATTAATGGGGCAGATGAGTTATATATTGCTGATTTGGATTTGATTGAAGGCAACGGCCATAATATTCATGATGTTAAAATGGTAAACTCAATTTTGCCGGTTATGCTGGATGCAGGTGTTAAGGATTTTGAATCATTTACTTTCTTTTTAGAATATGCATATAAGATAATTGTCCCAACAGAAACCATAAAAAGCATTGGTGAGATTAAAAAGATTTTTGAAAAATATCCTAAAGAAAGGATTGTTGTAAGTGTAGATGTTAAGGACAATGAATTATATTCAAAGAATTTAGATATTTCATTAGCTGAATTTAAAGAAATTTTGGAAGAATTGGGTCCTGATGAAATAATTCTTTTAGACATTACAGGTGTCGGAACACAAAAAGGTTATAATCAAGAATTACTGGATGATTTTAAAGATTTAAAAGATAAACTGATTATAGCTGGAGGTTTAAATAACAAATCAGTTAGTGAACTTGAAGATATGGGTATAAAAAAGGTTTTAGTAGGAACAGCTTTGCATTCTGGTGAGATGAAATTACTTGATTAGTTACACTATGGTGATGATATGTTTAATAAAAATACTATAATTATTGTATTGGCTATTATTTGTTTGGCTGTTATAATTGGGGGAGCAATACTTGTCTTTGGAAATGTTCATGAAGCATACAACGGCACAACAATTAATAATACTAACAATAATTCAGTATCTGTAGATAATGTAACTTCTCAATCCTCTTCATCTGGGTCTGCAGATGATGGTTATAAAAGACCTACAAGAACTTATGGTGGTGAAGAACACTTAACTGCTCATGAGTCTGATGTTTTAGATGACGGGTGGGATCCAAAACAGCACGAAGTTTCCCGTAGTGATATAGGAAACGGATATCATAGAATCAATTATGATGACGGGTACTTTAGAGTCTGTGATGACCACGGTTATGTTGTAAGTTATGGTTATTGATAATTCATAACCATCTTTTTTTTTAAAAATTATAAAAATAGTAAAGTGTTATTTTATAATAACAAAAATCTTAAGATTATATACGGTAATACAGCTGCTAAGACAAACAATATTGTTCCTACAACAAATTTGTATTTATTTTCATCTAATGTTCCAGCTATTATTAGTAAAACTCCGAAAAATCCGAATATTACCGGTAAAATATGTGAAAATAAAGTAATTCCTGTAAAAGCCATTTTTTATCACTATTATACATATTGTTTATTTAATTATATAAAGATATTTGTGGTGTTATCATAACATTTTTTAATTTAATCAAACTTATTATATTATATGAAAATAGAACACAATCATGAACATCATGAAAAGGCTACAGGTAACCTAATTTTTGTTTTCATTTTAAATATTACTTTTAATGTTATAGTTATTCTTGGAGGATTAATTACAAACAGTGTAGCTATTCTTGCTGATTGTTTACATGATTTGTCAGATACTATATCTATTGGTTTGGCTGGGGTGCTGGAGCATGTATCTCAGAAAAATCCAAATGAAAATTATACTTATGGTTATCAAAGGTTTTCTATTTTAGGAGCAGTCATAACTTCAATTTTTGTGATTATTGTTTCTGTTGTTGTAGTTTATGAATCAATTTCACGTTTATTATGTCCTGTAGCACCGGAAGCAGGATGGATGCTTTTAGTAGCTATTGTTGGAATTATATTTAAGGGAGTTTCTGTTTTTAAACTTCATAAAGGAGAAACTATTAATGAAAAAGTTATTTTATTCCATCTTTTGGGAGATGTATTCGGATGGATAGCTATTTTGGTTATTAGTGTGATCTTAATGTTTTGGAATGTATCATTTTTAGATCCGTTGCTTTCATTAATAATCAGCTTATGGTTATTATATAATATGGGTAAGGCATTACATGAGTCTGTCTGTGTTTTACTTCAAAAATCACCTAAAAATGTTGATGTTGATGAAATCAAATCCCAAATAGAAGGTTTAAATCATATTAATAATGTTTTAGATATTCATTTATGGTCTTTAGATGGTATTGATTCTATTTTAACTTTAAAAATAAATATTGATAATGTTAATAATGGTGATGAAGTTAAAAAAGAGATTTATACTATTGCTTCTAAATATCATATAGTAGATACGACTGTTGAATTTAGGTAAACAATTATAAGTTATGAAAAATATAGTAAGTGTTATATTTTTATAAATTATTTATGGAGAATATTTCATGGAAAAAGGAACTGATGTTTTAAAAGAAGGCTTCGCTAAAATGACAAAAGGTGGAGTTATTATGGATGTTGTCAATGCAGAACAAGCAGGAATTGCAGAAGATGCTGGTGCAGTAGCTGTTATGGCTTTAGAAAAAGTACCTGCAGATATTCGTGCAGCTGGTGGAGTAGCTAGAATGGCTGACCCTACTATTGTTGAAGAAGTTGTAGATGCAGTTTCAATTCCTGTTATGGCTAAAGCTAGAATAGGTCATATTGCAGAGGCACAAATTTTAGAAACATTAGGTGTAGATATGATTGATGAAAGTGAAGTACTTACACCTGCTGATGAAGAATATCATTTAAACAAAAAAGAATTCACTATTCCTTTTGTATGTGGTGCACGTAATTTGGGGGAAGCTTTAAGGAGAATTGATGAAGGTGCTGCAATGATTCGTACCAAAGGTGAACCTGGTACAGGAAATATTGTTGAAGCAGTTCGTCATATGAGAATGGTTTTAGGAGAAATCAGAACTATTCAAGGTTTAGATGAAGAAGAATTATGGAAATACGCAAGAAAAATAGAAGCTCCAATTGACCTTGTTAAAGAAACCGCACAACTTGGTAAATTACCAGTAGTTAACTTTGCAGCTGGAGGTATTGCTACTCCTGCAGATGCTTCTTTAATGATGCAATTAGGTTCTGACGGTATTTTTGTAGGTTCTGGAATCTTCAAATCCAATAATCCTGAAGCATTTGCTAAAGCTATTGTTGAAGCAACTGCAAATTATGATAAACCTGAAGTATTAGCTGAAGTTTCAAAAGGACTTGGAGAAGCTATGAAAGGTTTAGAAATGTCTACATTATCTGAAGCTGACAGAATGCAAGACAGAGGAATTTAAATTCCTTATTTTTACTTTTTTTTATGACAATTGTGGTTATTGGTCCACTAGCACAAGACCAGATTATTACTCAAAATTCAAAAACATATGCTGCCGGAGGAGCTAGCTATTTTCAATCATTTGTTTTTGAAGAATTTAATATGGATTATGTTGCAGTTGCAAACTTCAATAATTTGGATTTAATTAGGGATTTTCCAAATTTAGGTAATTTAATTCCTATTGTTGGCGATGATACTCATTATTTTATTAATGAATATCCTGAAAACGATAATTTGGACATCCGGAAACAATACAGCAATTTTGCAAACATTCCAATTTTAAAAGACCAGTTGGAGTTTGTTTTTGATGATATTTTAGAAATTAATGCATTTGTTTTAAATCCGTTAAATAGGAATGATTTTCCTGTTGAAACGATTGATTATTTAAAAACTTTCAATGTGCCGATTTATCTATCCATGCAGGGTTTTTTACGCATTCCTGATGAGAAAATTGATGATAAAAATTATTCAATTAAATTAGAAAAACCCGATAATTTGGATGATATTTTAAATGGAATTACAGCTATATTTTTAGATGAATCTGAAGCTAAACTTGTATTTGATGATGATAATTACAGCAGATATGACATTGATGAAATTGTAATTACAAATGCAAGTGAAGGTTCCAGAATTATTTGTGGTAATGAAATTAAAATTGAAGCCTTTGAAGTTGAGGATATAGCAGATTCAACAGGCTGTGGAGACACATATATGGCAGCTTATATTTTAAAGAGATTGCTTTTAGATTCACCAGAAGAAGCAGGAGAATTCGCTTCATTAATAGCTAGTGAAAAATTAATGTCATTCGGACCATACAAATCTTTAATATAACTTTAATTTAGTTATATTGTGATTATGGATATTTATAAGAATATTACTCGTTTTTTTAAGCTTTTATTTAAATTTTATTTAATTAGAAAACTTTATTAATTAATGAAAAAATAATTATATATGATTTCTGAATTTTTTTAGTTTATATAATAAAGGGGCAATATGTTAAATAATTCATCAGATAAAATTAAAAAGGAGTTTGAAAACTTACGTAATGAGCTTTTAGATTTAACTTTAAGAAATCAGCTTCTTAATTTTAAAACCAGAGCCAGAACAATTACAATTTCAAACCAATCACCAATTAACATTTACCAGACATTGGTTCTGCAAAATAATAAAATGTATTTTGTAGCTAATAAAAAAGAGAAAAAAGAGGAAAAATCCGGATTTTCAATTTGGGATCATGCTCCATTTGATCTTTCAAGGTTTACTGATGGAGATAAAACATTATCTACAGATTTGACTCCTAATGAGCTTCAAAAAAGATTGTTTTATATTAATAACCAAGCTAAAACAATGTTGCAGGAACAGGGTTACAATATTCTTTATTTGGCTGTTGGATTTTTGGAATGGAGAGATAATACCAAACCAAAACAGGTAAATCATGCTCCATTAGTTCTTATTCCAGTTGCAATGGAACGTAAAAAGGTAGGCAAATCCTTTAATTTAGAGTGGACAGGAGAAGACATTCAAACAAATATCTCTATTAAAGCTAAATTAAAAGAAAATGGTATTGAATTTCCGGATTTTGAATTTAAAAAATATGGTGAAGCTATTGACCATTATTTAAGAGAAGTTAGAGATTCTGTTAGAGGAATCGGTGAATGGAAAGTTAATACTAATATAGCTTTAGGTTTCTTCAGTTTTACTAAATTTGTAATGTACAATGATTTAAATCCGGAAGCATGGGAAAATAATGTGGATTTAACTAAAAATGAACTGATACAAGCTATATTTAATCCAAGTGTTAATGATAAGAAAGCATTTAAAGAGGAAGACATTGATTCTCAGCTGGAATACTCTAAAATGTATCAGGTTTTAGATGCTGATTCTTCACAGATTGCAGCTATCCAGGATGTTAAAGCAGGAAGGAATCTGGTTGTAGAGGGACCTCCTGGAACAGGTAAATCTCAAACAATTGTAAATTTAATAGCTGAGCTTCTTGCTGAGGGAAAGTCCGTTTTGTTTGTCAGTGAAAAAATGGCTGCATTAGATGTGGTAAAAGACAGACTGACAGGTGTCGGATTAGGCAAGTTTATATTGGAACTGCATTCACACAAAACAAGGCGTAAAAAATTTCTGAAGGATTTGGAAAAAGCTACAACAGTAAGGTCTCAGGAGCCAATAAATATAGATCAGACAATAAGAAAACTTGAAACATTAAGACAGCAGCTTGATGATTATGCAGAAATTATTCATAAGCCTTTATATGGAGTTCAATTATCAGCATTTCAGTTATATGGTTTAAAAGAAGCGGCTGATGAGCATTTTTCAAGAAGTGACCGTATAATTCCATTGGTCAGATTTGATCATCCTGAAACTTTAACTTTAAAGGATTTGGATGATATTACCATATCTTTGGAAAACTTGGCTGAGCTGTATCAAACAATTTCTAAGGAAAATCCGTGGAGTAAATGTGCTCCAAAAAGTTTGCTTCCTGCAGATTTAAGGGAAATTGAGCAATTGATTAATGACACATTACATGCTTTAGATGACTTTTTAGTTGAAAGGGGAAGAGTTTATGACATTTATGGAATTAAAAAACCGGAAACACTTAATGAATTTGAAAAGTCTCTTTCAGCATTTGATATAATCAGTTCTAAAAATTCTGAATTAATTGATGGTGATATATTAAAATCTGGAGCCTGGAATAATAACAATGATGATGCTTATAGATTAATAAATGAATTGGAAAAATATCAAAAAGTAGCCAAATCATTAGATAGGTTTAATTCAAGCATATTTTCTGCAGACATTGACAGATTAATTGGAGAAGTTCGGGAAAGCACCCATAAGAAATTATCCAGATTATTTGGTAATAAACCTCATATTGAGCTGGTTGAAAGATATTATAATGGTCCAGTTCCTAAATCTCCTGAAGATGTTTTATTTGATTTGGAACAGGCAAAACAAGTAATAGCTATTAAAAAGCAATTGGATGCAAATGAGTCATTAGCTCGCAAATATTATGGTGATTACTGGCATTTAGGTGCAAATGTCAATGATTTAAAAGAAATAGCAAAGTGGATGAATGAATTTATATCTTTAACACGTGATGGAATCTTTTCACAAAATACTATTGATATTTTATCTAATGATATGTTCAGCATAAATCCTAAGGAAGATTTAACTGAATATATTGAATCAGGAAATTTATTTGAAAGTGAACTTAAAAAATTAGAATCCAAATTAAATCCTAGAAGTAAACTAATCTTTAAAAGAGATACTGGTGATGTTGCTTTTGAGAGATGGCAGGAACAGCTATATAATTGGAGAGGACAGCTATCCAGTCTTCACTTATGGTCTCAGTATTTAAATACTAAAAATGCTTGCAGAGGAACTGAATCTGAGCAGTTTATTGATTCAATTGAAAGAAGAGACATTAAAAAAGATGATGTTAAAGCATTGGTTCAAGGAAACTTTGCAGATTCATTACTGAATATTTTATTTGTTGAAAATCAGGAACTGGCTACATTTATCGGAGAATTGCATGAAAACAGAATAAAAGAGTTTGAAGATTTGGATAAAAAAATATTGTCCCTAAACCGCAAAAGAATTTTCCAAAAATTAAATAATAATATTCCACAAATATTTGGAGCTACTGAAAACCCAGAAGCTAAAATACTTGCTGGAGAATTTACAAGAAAAAGCGGGCACCTGCCAGTTAGAAAATTATTGGAAAAAGCAGGAGGAATAATTAAAAAGATAAAACCATGTTTCATGATGAGTCCTTTATCTGTTGCACAGTATCTTGACCCTACAAATGAAGAATTGCAGTTTGATGTTGTTATTTTTGATGAGGCAAGTCAGGTTAAACCTGAAGATGCATTAGGTGCATTTATGAGAGGTAAAACAGCAGTTGTAATGGGAGATACTCAGCAATTGCCTCCAACATCTTTCTTTGATCAAATGGCAACTGGTGAAAGTGAAGAGGAAGTGGCTACTTCATTGGACATGGAAAGTATCCTCCATTTATGTAAACTGTCATTCCCTGTTAAAATGCTAAAATGGCATTATAGAAGCCGTCATGAATCTTTAATTTCTGTTTCAAACAAGGAATTCTATAATAATGAGCTGTTGGTATATCCTTCTCCATCTCATGATGATCCTGAACTGGGATTAAAATTACATTATAATCCGAATACTGTATATGATAGAGGTTCATCATCTGCAAACCATTTGGAAGCTCGTGATGTTGTAAAAGAAATTTTCAATCATTTTGACAAATATGGAGATACTAAAAGTTTAGGTGTCGGAACATTTTCAGTTGCTCAAAAAAATGCAATTCTTGAAGAATTGGAAATTGAACGTAAAAAGCGTCCTGAATTGGAGCCATTATTCTCAGAAAATAAGGATGAACGTTTCTTTGTTAAAAACCTTGAAACAATACAGGGGGATGAAAGGGATGTTATCCTAATAAGTGTAGGATATGGTTATGACCAAGCAGGAAAAATGTCTTTAAATTTCGGTCCGTTAAATCAGGATGGTGGGGAAAGAAGGTTAAATGTATTAATTACACGTGCAAGGGAAAAATGTGTAGTATTTTCCAACTTCAAGGCTTATGATATGCATTTAACAGCCAATCCGCCATATGGTGTAAAAGCTCTAAAAGAATTCCTGTCATATGCTGAAAACTTGACATTGGGATCATCACAAATAACTCAGCAATCCAGTGAACCGTTTGAAGATGCAATAGCCAGTTTCCTGGCTGAAAATGGTTACACAGTAGATAAACAAATTGGATGTGCAGGATTTAGAGTGGATTTGGCTATTGTTGATGATGAAAATCCTGGAAAATATATTTTGGGAATTACAACTGATGGAAAAATGTATGCATCAAGTAAAGTAGCTGGAGACAGGGACAGGTTAAGGGAACAAGTCCTAAAAGGTCTTGGATGGAAACTTTACCATTTATGGTCTACAGACTGGTATAGGAATAGGGATTTAGGACGTAAAAGATTACTTGAAGCTGTTGAAGTAGCTATTAGAGAAACCCGTGAAGAAGAAAAACGTAAATCAGAAGAAGCTAAAAAACTGGCTGAAAAAAGGAAAAAAGAAGCTGAAAAATTAGCTGAAGAATTGCGTATTGCAAAACAAAAAGAGCTTGAAGAGCAAAAAGAAAATGAAAAATCAACTCCTGATATTGGGGAAGATGAAAATATAGAAGTCATCCCTCCTGAAGATGATTGGGACTCTGGTGAAAATAAAACTGATTTCGATAATGTTGATGATTATTTATCTGAAGAAAATGATGATGAATCAGAGTTTAGTGAGGATGTGGTTTCTGATATTGATAATGATGAGAATATTGAGGTTGTTTCTTCGAAAGCTGACAGTTCTGAATTTAATGAGGACGCAGTTTCTGATGTTGATGTTGTTTCTCCTGAAGATGGCGGTTATGAAGTTAATAATGATTCTTTAAAATCTAAAAAAGAAGATTCATTCGAATCTAAAGAAAAAACTTATCAAAAATCTTCAAATAATAAAAATAAATCTATTAAAGACGAAGATAAATCTAAAAAGAAATCTTCTTTATCAAAAGGTTTTGGCATTAGTTCAATTTTCAAATCTAAAAAGAAAAATATGCAGGAAAACACTGGAATGGATGATATTAAATTTAGTAAAAATATTGAACATGAGGATGAATTAAATCTTAAAAAGGATGCTGCAGATTCAAAACCCGAAGAAAAAGCGAAAGAGGTAAAATCTAATGATAAAAACATTGATAATGAGGATATAAAATCTAAAGATGATGAATCAAACACTTCAAAATCTGAAAATGACATTAAATTAGAAAGCAATTCGGAAGAAATTAAATCTCAACTAAGTTCTGATGAGGAAGCAGATTCTGTAGAATCAAATGATAATAAATCTAAAAACAGTTCTATTAAAAGTATTTTTTTTGATAATGAAAGACTGGAAAACAAAGAACATGGAACAATAACTAGTGTGATTATTGGTAAATCTAAATTGGAAGAAGAGGAAATTGAAACCGTAGGTGGTGAAATAATGGAGAATGAAAATCCTAAGTTACATAGGCCAACTCCTAAAGATAAGTATGTTGTAGAACCTGAAATTGTTGATGAAAATTCACAAGAGGATGAGGAAAAATTATATGAAAATCTGAAATTTAAGTCTAATGTGGATTTGGATGATGAGGATATTCATAATGTGGCTTCTAATATTGTGGCAAATGCTTTTGAAGAAGTAATTTCAGATGTTAATAATGAAAAAGACAGTGAAGCAAATATCATTGATGAAGATTATTATCATGATTATGATGATGAAAATCAATATGCTCAACAAGATGACAATATTTCACAGGAAACATCAGTTACATCTACATCAGTTAATCAAAATGGTTATTATCAGGGAGTAAGTGGCATTACTAACCCTCTTAAAAAGAACAATGTTTACCATAAAACAAATGACAGTAAAAACAAATCTGTTAAAGATTCTCTTGTTGATTTAAAAAATGAAGTAAAATACATTAATAAATCATTAAAAGAAATTGAAAATCCAACACCTGCTGAATATGTAGCTGTAATTGACAGAACTGAAGAGTATGATCCAAATGATTACATAACTCCTGAACATGATGAAGATGAATATGTGTTTTCCCAGGATGAAACAGAAGAATTGACTTTTGCCGAAGCTGAAGAAAAAAGATATGAACAGGAAAAGTTAATGGAAGCACTTAAAAAAGAAATAGCCAGTGATGAAAATGTTATCATTCCTATTCATGAAGAAAAAAGAAGGCAGCAAATCCAGGATCAGGCTTTGGAGGACATTATTCAAACAGCTAATGAAGACTATGCTGAAATTGAAAAAGAGAGATTTAAAAATAACAATACATTAAAAGAATTTGATGACAAGAAACTTCCGGGAAAAGTTAAACTTAAGGATGAAATTGTAGAGTATAAGCAGGCTGAAGATATTGGTTTAACATCACAGGAAGATCTGTTTAAAAAGTCTAGTGAGGAAGTAGCTAAGTCTATTGATAAAATTGTGGAAGTGGAAGGTCCGGTTCACATCAGTGAAGTTATTAAAAGGGTTAAGGACAGCTGCAATATAAAAAGAGCTGGTGCTAATTTGAAAAAGGCAGTTAATGGAGCTATTAGTGCATCTGAAGATGCCGGAAACATTATTAAAATTGGTGACTTTTTATATGATTCTGCAAGTAATGACGTAAGTATCAGAAAAAGGCATAAACCTAATATTGATTTAATTTCTGATGAGGAAATAGCTAAAAATATTGAAAGAATTTTAGTTCATAAACAGTCACTGTCTGCAAAATCCCTGCCGAAAGAAGTTTCAAGGAATTTTGGATTTAAATCAACTTCTAAAAAGACAGCTAATAAAATCAACAGTGTTTTGGATTTGATGATAGCTGATAATAGAGTCAAGTTGGATAATGATATTGTTGAGTTAAAATAGTGTAGAATCATGTCAACAAAAGTTAAATCTCCAGAAAATTTACCTAAAAAACCAGGTGTTTACATAATGAGGGACGCCAATGATGAAATTATCTACATTGGCAAAGCTAAAAATCTTATTAATCGAGTCAGGTCTTATTTTAGAGAAAAACTGGACAGGCCTAAAACTCAAATTTTAATGAGTCATTTTGACAGTTTGGAGTATATTGTAACTAATTCTGAAAAAGAAGCTCTTATATTAGAAGCCACTCTTATTAAAAAACATCGTCCAAGGTATAATGTGCAGCTTAAGGATGATAAGAGATATCCTTATGTCAAAATTACAAATGAGAAATATCCTAGGCTGATTATAACAAGAAACATTACAAAAAACGGAATATATTACGGTCCGTTTACAGATGTAACTTCTGTTAAAAAAACTGTAAAATTCTTAAAATCATTGTTTAAAATTAGGACCTGCAGAAATATGGATGGACCATGTCTGAATTCTCAGATTGATTTATGCTACGCTCCGTGTTCCGGCGAAATTTCAAAAGAGGAGTACGATGAAATAATCAATAAGATTGATTTGTTCTTTCAGGGAAAATATTCTGTCATTGTTAAAAATCTTAAAAAGGAAATGGCTGAAGCAGCTGAAAATGAACAATTTGAAAAAGCCGCTGTTTTAAGAGATCAGATAACTTCCATTGAAGAGATTATGGAAAAACAGTTTGTTGATTTGGTTGATGATGATTTAGACCAGGATGTAATAGCTATTGCTCCTAATGATAATGAAGTTGTAGTTATTATAATGCCTATCAGAAACGGTAAAATTGTTGGACGTGATGACTTTTTAATGAGCGGATCACAGTATGAATCAAATTCTGAAATATTATTTGCATTTATTCAGCAGTATTACGGATTCAATCGCCATATTCCAAAACAGATTCTTTTAAATGAACCTATTGATGATACTGAACTGCTTGAAGAGTGGTTAAGTGATTTAAGGGGCAATAAAGTTTATATTAAAGTGCCTATGAAAGGCGTAAAGCTTAGACTTGTCAACATGGCTCAAAAAAATGCCGAAATTATCAAACATCAAAAGAAAGCTATGGAAAATTCATTAATTGAGCTTAAAAAATATCTGAAGCTTGATAAACTTCCGAGAATTATTGAAGGTTATGATATAAGTAATATTTCAGGTAAATTTGCTGTTGGTTCAAAAGTTTCTTTTAAAGATGCAAAACCAAATAAAAAGAAATATAAACGTTTTAAAATTGAAACTCCAGGACCTAATGATTTTGCTATGATGAAAGAATTGTTAACACGCCGTCTAAAAATGATTGACACAGATGAAGAACCTGATTTGATTGTTATTGACGGAGGTAAAGGTCAGTTAGGTATGGCCTGTGAAGTTTTGGATGAGCTTAATTTAGTTCATATTCCTATTATTGGACTGGCTAAGGAATTTGAAGAAATTTATATTCCTAATTCTAAAAGACCAATTATTATTCCTAAAAATAATAAGGCTTTGCATTTGCTTCAGCAGGTTAGAGATGAATCTCACAGATTTGCAATTACTTATCACAGAAAATTAAGAAGCGATAATATAAGCGAATCTTCATTGGATGATATTCCAGGCATTGGTAAAAAACGTAAAATCAATATTTTAAAGGAATTTGGAACTATGGATAAGGTTAAAAATGCTTCTGTCGAAGAATTGGCTAAAATAAAGTGCATGAATGAGAAAGTAGCCACTAATGTTTATGAATATTATCATTAATCATCTTTATTTGATTTTTTATAAAATTCTATTTTTTTTCAATTAGATTTAAATATGATGAATTTTAATAAGTTTAATACAGTAAAAACAATTTATTGGGAATTAGATACTATGGTTAAGTGTCCAAGATGTGGATATGAAAATAACGATATTTCAGTATACTGTGAAAATTGTACATATCCGATTAAAAATCCACAAACTGCTAATTCAAATAATAAAAAAGACAACGGATGGAATATTAGCACAGGTAAAAAAATAGCTATTGTTTTAGGAATTGTGGTAATAGCTTTATTATTATTTTCATTTATTTATAACTCAACTCAGCCTGATAACAAAAGTTCATTAAATGTTATTTCCGCTGATGAAAAAGTACAGGAAGGTTCCAATTATCCTTATCAGGCACATATAATTTACAATGGAACCTGGTCCGGTAAAGTGGGAGATCCAAATTATATCCGCGAAGTATCAGGTCGTGGAGATGAATCATACAATTTAGACTGCGCACCATGGGACAAAGTAACAATGGTAATTGAAAAATCAGACGGCAGTTCCAATGAACTTAAAATAGAACTTCTTAAAAATGGTAATGTAGTAGCTGAAAACTCAACTACTAGTTCAACCGGCAGTGTGGTTATCAATTATAATTATTAGTTTGAAACTTCATTAACTTTAGCTTCTAACAATTCAATAAGTTCTTCAGTTTTGTATATTCTTATTTCTTCTTTATCTGGTTGGAATATTTTTATAAATGCAATTAAATCATGGCATAACTGATCATATTGTATATTGAATGTATTGAAGTTGGATAATAAAGCAATTACTTTTTCCTGGTTTAAATCATCATTATCCTTTAGTATTCTTTCAATATTTGCAAAATGTGTTTCAATCATTAGTTTGTCATTTTCTAAAGTGTCAATATATTCTTGAATTTTGTTGCTGTTAGTCATTTTAATCACTTATTTTAAAATATATTTAATTAAAATATATATAGCTTCAATTATAAAATTATCTATATTATTGTTGGGGCATAAAACATGATTAAAGTTGACAATATTAGTAAAACATATGAATTAGATAACAAGGATAAAGTTATCGGAATTAAAAATATCAGTTTTGAAGTTAAAGAAGGGGAAATCCTTGGAATAATGGGAAGAAGTGGTTCTGGTAAAACTACTCTTTTAAGATTGCTTAGAGGAGTTGAAGAACTTGATGAAGGAAGCATAACAGTTAGTGATGTAACTGTTCGTGCAGGTGATTCTCAATTTTATTATAATCAACTTAAAAAAGAAACAGCTATTCATCTTCAAAGATCATTTGGTATATGGCCTGAAACAGTCCGTGAAAATGTTTTAAGGAAATTATATGCCCGTAAATATTTTGATGAAGAAAGTACTGATTTTAATGTAGCTGAAAGTGAATTTGGTGATGAGGCAGATAAGATACTGGATATGGTTTCTCTAACTGATAAGGCTGATCATTATGCTGCTGTGTTAAGTGGTGGTGAAAAACAAAGATTGATTATAGCTAGACAACTTGCAAAACAGCCAAAAGTATTGCTTCTTGATGAACCAGCTACAATGGCATGCCCTAAAACAAAACAAGAAATTCTTGATGCTGTTAAAAAAATCAATAAAGAGTTAAATATTACAGTTGTTGTTGTCTCTCATTTACCTGAAATTCAAAGATATTTGGCTGATAGAGTTATTTTGCTTGAAAATGGTGAAATTAAAAAAGACGGCAATCCTGATGAGATTATTGATGAGTTTTTAAGTGAAATGGAAGAACCTGAAGATATTGAAAACATTTCAACTGATGAAACTGTTATTAAAGTAGAGGATATCTATAAAAGATTCTATTTATTCTCTGGGGGAGAAGTTCTACAAATTAAGGATATAAACTTTGATGTTAAAAAGGAAAATATTATAAGTCTTATTGGCCCTAGTGGAGCAGGTAAAACAGTTTTGCTTAGAATGTTGGCTGATTTGGAATTGCCTGATAAAGGGAAAGTTGTTTATGAACTGGATGGTGACTGGGTAGATATTTCAATGCCAAGTATGCAGCGTATGGATGTAAGAAGAAAATTAGGTTTTATGTATCAGGAATTTGCCTTAAGTTATTATTCAACTGTTTTAAGCCAGTTAGCTACCCGTTTAGGTTATAAAAATCAGGATGTTGTAAAACAAGCAAGGAAAAAAGCTGAAAAATTAGGATTAGGTGAAGAATTGCTGGACTCACTTTATGCTTTAATTGACTTGCCTGAAAGTGAAGCAAGAGACCTTTTAGCTAAAATAGGTTTGATGCCTGATATTTTAGAAGATTTATTCCCTAAATTCCCTGAAACAGCTACTAAAGAGGCAGTAAAAGATATTTTTGAATTGCTTGATTTGCCTTTGGATATTTTATATAGAAAATCATATGAATTATCTGGTGGTCAGGAAGTTAGGGTAATGCTTGCTTTAATTTTAATTTCAAAACCTGAATTCTTACTTTTAGATGAACCGTTTGGAGATTTAGACCCGATTACTTTAAGAATTGTAGCTAATTCCCTTAAGAAAATATCTAAAGAATATAACATCACTGTCATAATGATTTCACACAATACTGACTTTGTTAAGGAAGTAAGTAACAGAACTCTTCTTATGGAAGACGGTAAAATAGTAGATGATAGTGAGGATGTTGATAAAGCTGTTGATAACTTTATTAACTTATGTCATGCTGACTATTTAAAGGAGAATAATTAAATGTTTGATATTATTGCTGTTCCTGTTGACGGATCTGAATATGGGTATAATGCTGCTGATGTAGCTATTGAAATAGCTAAGAAATTTGATTCTAAAATAGCTGCCATTCATGTTCTGGAGGAATTCTCTTTTAGTAACTATGGTGAATCAGAAGATAATGGAAATAAAATTCTGGCAAAAGTTACTAAAAAGGCTAATGATGAAGGAATAGATACTGTTGAGCATTTATTAACTGCTGATGCTTTAAGAGATATGAAATTTATCATTAATCAGGCACATGCTGATTTGGTTGTTATCCATGCATTAGGTTCAGATGATAAAAGATTTGTTTCTTTTGAAGAAAATGAAGTATCTCAAAATCAAATAGGTTCTGTTAGTGAAAGGCTTTTAAGAACTTCTGATGTTCCGGTTGTTTTAGTTAGGTAAAAAGTTGTATAAAAGAGTTTAAATATTATAACGAACTTAGTATTCATAACATAAACTATTTTAGTTTTTTATAAAAAAGGAGACTTTTAATTTATGATTGTAAAAGATTGGTGTTCATTCTGTGGAGAATGTGCAGGAGTTTGTCCGAGAAATTTAATACAAGTTAAGGAGTATAGCTTAGTATTTGATGAAAGTGAGTGTAGAGAATGTAGTACATGCGTTGATGCTTGTCCTATTAATGCTTTGGAGAAAGAAGATTAAGGAGATTATTCTATGATTGAAACTGATGTATTAGTAATAGGTGGAGGACCAGCAGGTTCTTCAGCAGCAAAACATGCAGCTCTTGGTGGGGCAAAAGTCATTTTACTTGATAAAAGATCTGAAATCGGTGCTCCAAAAAGATGTGCTGAAGGTGTTTCTAAAAAAGGTCTTGCAAAACTTGGTATTGAACCAAGCCCACGCTGGATTACTAAAGAAATTGATGGTGTAAGACTTACTTCTCCTGATGGAACTGATGTCTGGTTAACAGAAGAAGAAATTGAATTGCCTGAAGCAGGTTACATTCTTGAAAGAAAAGTATTTGATAAACATATGGCTATGGATGCTGCAAGAGCAGGAGCTGAAATCAGAATCAAAACTTTAGCTACTGGAATGGATAAAATTGAAGATGGCTTTATTGTTTCTACAGAATCTATGGGTAAAACTGAAGAAATTAAAGCTAAAATAGTAATTGCTGCAGACGGTCCTGAAGGTCATGTTGCAAGATGGGCAGGTCTTAAAGGCAGTGCGAAAGCTAAAGAAATGGAATCCGGAGTTCAATATGAAATGGTAAATGTTGAATTTGACAGAGAAGCAGTCATTGAATTCTATTTCGGGTCATGTGCACCTGGTGGATATGTGTGGATTTTCCCTAAAGGTGATGACATAGCTAATGTAGGTTTAGCTATTCTCCAGCATAAAGCAACAAAACCAGCTATTGAATATTTGGATGATTTTATAGCTAAATGTCCTGCAACTAAAAATGCTCAGGCTGTTGAATTAAATGTTGGTGGAGATCCTGTTGGAGGAATGCCTAAAAAAATGTATGATGATAACATTTTGGTTTGTGGAGATGCAGCAGGTCAGGTAAACCCATTAACCGGTGGAGGAATCATAAGCGGTATGACTGGAGGAATGTATGCTGGTCAGGTAGCTGCTGAAGCTATTAAAGAAGGAGACCATTCTAAAAAATTCCTTAAAAAATACGATAAAATAACCCGTGATGATTTATCTCATGAAATTGACAAATACAAAAAAGTTCAGGAGTATATGTTAACTTTATCTGATGAAGAACTTGACAATATTGCTCATGCATTCCAGGATGTTAACTTTGAGAAAATTTCAACTACTGAACTTGTTAAAGCTTTAGTAAAAGTATCTCCTAAAGCTTTATTGAAATTAGGTAAATTTATTTAAGGTGATTTTATGATTCTAGTTACTGGTGGAGCAGGTTACATAGGTGCTCATACTAATAAAGCCCTAAATCAGGCAGGTTATGAAACTGTTGTTGTTGATAATCTTTCTAAAGGTTATGAAAACTTTGTTAAATGGGGACATTTTGAAAACTATGACTTTGGAAGTAAAGATTTAAGGGAAGTTTTTGAAAAGTACGATATTGATGGAGTTTTGCACTTCGGAGCCTTTTCATCAGTCGCTGAATCTGTTGAATTACCTCAAAAATATTTTAAAAATAATTATAAAAATACAATTAATCTTTTACAAATAATGAGGGAATTTGGAGTTAATAAGTTTATTCTCTCATCTACTGCTGCTGTATATGGAAATCCTGAAAAGGTTCCTATTACAGAAGACCAGGAATTAAAACCGATTAATCCATACGGTCATTCCAAATTCATAACTGAAAAGGCACTGGAACGTGAAGCTGCAAAAGGAGATTTTAATTATGTGGCTTTAAGATATTTCAATGCAGCAGGTTGTGATTTTGATTGTGAAATTGGAGAACTGCACGAACCGGAAACTCATTTGATTCCTTTAGTGTTAGATGCAGCTATTGGAAGAAGAGATTCCATTTCTATTTTTGGAACCGATTATAATACTCCAGATGGAACATGTGTTCGTGATTATATTCATGTTAATGATTTAGCTAAAGCTCACATTGACGCTTATGAATATTTATGCAATGAAAATGAATCTAATGTATTTAATTTAGGTAATGGAAAAGGATTTTCTGTTAAAGAAGTAATTGACATGGTTAAAAAAGTAACTGGAAAAGAATTTGCAGTTAAATTAGACGAACGCCGTGAAGGAGATCCTGATATTTTAATTGCTGATGCAACAAAAATTAAAGATAAATTAGGTTGGACTCCTCAGTATGATTTGGAAACTATTGTTGAATCTGCTTGGAACTGGCATAAAAAAATATATCAAGACTAGGTTATAGCTATGGAAAATGAAAATAGCGTAATTTCAAAAGTTGATGTACGTATAATTGTATCTGGATTGGATATTGCTGAAGTTGTATCTAAATCTGTAGATAATACTCAGCTTGAAAGGGATTATAATATAATTGTTTCTTCAATTATCCCTACAAATAATTTTGAAATAGCAAAAAAAGTAGCTAACGGTGGAGATATTATTCTCATTGGAGGTTATGGCCATGATGAGAATTACAATTTACTTTTCAATGATTTAAAAACTGATTTTAATCATGTCGGTTTATTCGATTATAATAACATTATTAAAAATGAAACTGTTGACTCAAATTTGGCTGCTGATGAAATACTGAATTCCATTATACGTGCAGCTTTATCTTATTCTTTAAATTTAGTTAATGTTCATACTTTAGAAAATAAATTATTAAAATTAACTCATAAATACAATAGCTTACTTGATGATTACAATAAACTCATTGAAGATTATGATGATGTATCTTTAAAAAATAAGGAATTGCAAGAAACTATTGATGATTTAAAATCTGATTTTACCGCTTTCAAGTCTCGTTATGAGGATATTTACTCTAAGGAATTCCTTGAAATTTATAATTTGAATGATTTGTGGCAGGAAGCTTTTAGAGAAGACCTTACAGATGCAAAAAAAGTTACAATAGCTACAAATAAGTTTAAACCGGAGAATATTATTGTTGGTCAGGGTTATATTGGTGCTCAATCAAGACAGGACGCAATAGACTGGCTGAAAATTATCAAAACAGCTTTAATATTTGTTGGAAATGATGAAGAAGACTTGAAACGAGATTTAAATAAAACTTCAGAAGTTGAAGATGATTATGATATCTCAAATAATTTTGAGAATTTTTGGGATTAAATCACTATAATTTTATACTAATAAAAAGAAAGTTTATAATTAATAATTATATGATATATGGGAGATTGTCAATGCAAGGAGAAATGCAAGATAAATGTGGTGTTGTGGGAATACATTCTGTAGATGATTCTAAGGATGTTTCTTCTTTGATTTATTATTGTTTATATGCTCTTCAGCATAGAGGTCAGGAATCTGCAGGAATGGCTACTTTTAGTCCAGATAAAGGATTAAATTATTACTGCGGTATGGGCTTAGTGACTGATGTTTTTAAAGATTATGAAATTAATAATCTTCAGGGAAATATGGCTATTGGGCATGTAAGATATTCAACTACTGGTGAATCTAAACTTGAAAATTCACAACCTTTTGTAACTGATTTTGATGATGGATTTATAGCTATGGCTCATAATGGAGATATTGTAAACTCTGATGAGTTAAGGCGTGAGCTTATTCGTGAAGGTTATGAGTTTAAATCAGGTACTGATTCTGAAGTAATTTGTTACATGTTAAGAAAAGAGCATTATTCTAATGGTAAAAGTATTATAGAATCCATTGAAGCAGTTTCTAAAAAATTAGTTGGATCATATGCATTAACTATACTTGTTAATGGTGATTTATATGGAGTTCGTGATCCTGCCGGAATGAAACCTTTAGCAATAGCTAAAAGAGGAGATGATTTTATCATAGCTTCTGAAACTGTTGCTTTTGATGTAATTAATGCTAAATTCATAAGGGATGTAAAACCTGGAGAAGTTATATATTTTGAAAATAATGAAATTCAAAGTTACATGTTGGAACTGGCTGATACAACTTCTCTTGCTCATTGTATGTTTGAATATGTTTACTTTGCAAGACCTGACAGTACAATTGATGAAGTTAATGTATATCAGACAAGACTAAATATTGGAAAACAGTTATATGAACAATTCCCAATTGATGCTGATGTAATTATCCCGGTACCGGATTCTTCAATTCCTGCAGCTATCGGATATTCAAGAGCTTCCGGAATTACATATGGTGAAGGTTTAATTAAAAACAGATATGTTGGAAGAACTTTTATTATGCCTACACAGGAAGAACGTGAACTGGCTGTCAGACTAAAATTAAATCCAATTAAAGAGGCTATTAAAGGTAAAAAAATAGTTTTAATTGATGACAGCATTGTTCGTGGAACAACTTCCAAATCTTTAATTGATTTTGTAAAAGAAGCGGGACCTGCTGAAATACACTTTTTAGTGGGATGTCCTCCAGTTATAGCTCCTTGTTTTTATGGAGTAGCTATGGCCAGTAAAAAAGAATTGATTGCAGCTAATTATTCTATTGAAGAGATAAGACAGCAATTGGATATTGATACCTTAGGATATATCAGTTTGGAATCATTGGTAAAAGCTATTGGAATGCCTAAAGAAGATTTATGCTTAGGTTGTTTAAATGAATGTTATCCAACAGAGCTTCCTGATGATATTGAAGCTGAAACATACTATAAACCTTAAGATATTATGGTTGAATTATTATCTCCTGCAGGAAACTTTATTTCCCTTAGAGCAGTTTTAGAAAACGGAGCAGATGCCACTTATTTTGGTCTTGATGACTTTAATATGCGGGCAAATGCTAAAAATTTTTCTCTTAATGATTTATCTGAAGTTTCTAAAATTGCTAAACAATATTCAGCCAAAACTTATTTATGCAGCAATGTTATTTTAAACGAAGATAGGGCTGTAGAATTAAAAAATAATTTAGAAGAAATTGCAGCATCTGAAATTGATGGAATTATTTTATCTGATATAGGATTAATAGAGGATGTTGTGGATAACGGACTTGAAGCACATATAAGTGTTCAGGAAAATACTTCCAATTCATTCATGCTGAAAACACTTAAGAAGTTAGGTGCTAAAAGAGCTATTTTATCAAGGGAACTTAGTTTGGAAGATATTAAAAAAACAGTTAAAAAATCTCCGATTGAAACAGAAGTGTTCATACATGGTGCAATGTGTATGGCAATATCCGGCAGATGTTTTTTAAGTTCAGGTTTGTATGGCCGCAGTGCGAACTGTGGAGACTGTTTGCAGCCATGCCGTAAAAACTGGACACTGACTTTTGAAGAAGACAACAACGACTGCGTAATAAATCTGTCGGAAGTTAATGAGGAATCATTTGTAATATCAAAATCATATGATGGCAGTTATAGAACTAACTTTTTTTCACCAAGGGATATGATGATGATAGAACATGTTCCTGAGCTGATTAAAGCAGGAATTGATTCATTTAAAATAGAGGGAAGAGCAAGAAGTCCTGATTATGGTGCAATGGTAACTAATGTTTATAGACAGGCTATTGATAAATATTATGAAAATCCTAAGGAGTACAAAATAAATCCTCAATGGATAGAAGAGCTTAAAAGTGTATTTAACCGTGGATTTGATACTGGATTTTACTTTAATACACCATATGAAACAAGTGAAAATAATCAGTCAAAATTCATTAAAAAAGATATTGGTCAGGTTGTTAACTATTTTAACCGGGTAAAAGTTGCAGAACTTAAAGTATGGGATGATCTGGCTGTTGGAGATGAAATTTTAATACAGGGAAAAACTACCGGCTCCATAAAACATAAAATTGATTCAATGCAGATTGACGGCAAAAATGTCAAAAAAGTTGAAAGAGGCAATAATGTAGGGGTAGCTATTCCGACAAAAGTAAGAGCTAATGATTTTATTTATAAACTTGTTGAAAGGTAGATATCTATGAATAAAAGGCATTTGGTTGATAGTTTAAGTTTATCTCGAATAATTTTTGGAATTTTATTTGCCGGCAGTGTTTTTTATTTAAATGGTAATCTGATAATTATATTTGTCATTTACTTTTTTGCTGTTTTAAGTGATGTTTTAGATGGAAAATTGGCTCGAAGATACAAAATAGATAATAAAAACAAAGGGGCAAAGGTAGATGTTTTATCAGATTTTGCATTTATCATGTTAAGCTCTTTTGCATTGTGTTATGTAAATTTACTGCCGTTTTGGTTTTTGATTATAATAACCCTGAAATTAATGGAGTTTTTCAAAACAAGCTCTGAAGGTTTAGAATATGAAAAGTTTGGAACTTTAGTGGCTTTAATGTTTTATGCTCTTCCGGGAATAATTGTTTTATTTAACTTCTTTAAAATTCCTATAATTATAAATTTAATGTTATGCATATTTATTACAGTATGTGCAATTATCTCATCAGGTCTAAGAATAATACATAAAAGGAGAAATTAAATGATTAAAAAGATAGCTATTTATGGAAAAGGCGGAATTGGAAAAAGTACAACAGTAGCTAATTTATCTGCAGTTTATGCAAATAATGATTTAAACTGTCTGGTTATTGGATGTGATCCGAAAGCTGATACAACACGTACATTGTGCGGTAGAAGAATCCCGACAGTTGTGGATACACTTAAAAATAACAGAAAACCTAGTGAAGAGGATATTATTGTAAAAGGATACAATGATATTTTATGTGTTGAAAGTGGAGGTCCTGAACCTGGTGTTGGCTGTGCCGGACGCGGTGTAATAGTAGCTATGAAAAGACTTGAAAACTTAGGTGTTTTTGATAAGGATTTGGATGTAGTCATTTATGATGTACTTGGAGATGTTGTTTGCGGAGGTTTTTCAGTGCCTTTACGTGAAAAGTATGCTGATGAAGTAATAATTGTAACTTCCGGAGAATATATGTCATTATATGCGGCTAATAATATTGTTAAAGGAATTAAAAAACTTAAAGGAAATTTAAGCGGAATAATCTGCAACTGCAGAAATGTTGACCATGAAAAGGAAATTGTCAGCGAATTTGCATCAAAGATAGGAACTCGTATTATTGGAACTATTAATAGAAGCAATTTAATTCAGGAAAGTGAATTAGATGCAAAAACCGTTGTAGAAAAATACCCTGAATCTAATGAAGCTAGTGAATATGAAGATTTAGCTACAAGTATTATGGAAAATAAAGTTTTCACAACACCTGAACCTATGGATGATGAGGAATTTGAAAAATTTTTCAAATCATTTCTGGAATAATTTCATAGCATTTTATTTTTACAATGTGAAACACGATATTTGCAGGGGATTTTAATTAATCCCTTAAATATCACTTATTTTTTAATATGAAATTTTTTATGGGTATTGTAGTAAAAATTGATAAAATCATTAAATATAAAAAATAAAAAAAATAAATTATAATATGATTAACTAATTAGGGGACACATAATTTGTTAGATATAAAATTATTCAGAGAAAATCCGGAATTAATTTTTGATTCTGAGAAAAAAAGATTTAGAGGAACAGAAACTGCTGAAAAAGTTATTGAATATGATACTTTATGGAGAGAAGGGGAAAAAAGATTAAACTTCTTACGTTCTGAAAAAAACAGATTATCTAAATCATTTAAAAAAGCTAAACAGGAAGGTAATTTGGAAGAAGTAATTGCCCAATCTAAAGAAGTAGCTAATGAAATTAAGGAATTAGGACCTAAAATTGAGGAATATAAAAAATTACGTGATGATTACAGATATAAGGTAGGAAATATCATTGATGAGGATGTACCTATTTCTGATACTGAAGATGACAATAAAATTGTAAAAGAATACGGTGAAATTCCTGAATTTGATTTTGAACCGTTAAACCATGTTGATTTAATTGAAAAAATTGACGGTGCAGATATGAAAACAGCAGCTCAAATAGCTGGTGCAAGGTTTTATTATTTAAAACGGGATATTTTACATCTTAATTTGGCTTTAATTCAGTTTGCTTTAAATGAATTGGAATCTAAAGGTTATATTCCACTTCAAACTCCGTTTTTTGTTAAAGGGGAAGTGGCTGCAGAAACTTCTGAATTAGGAGAATTTGAAGAAACTTTATACAAAGTGGCTGATGAAGATTTATATTTGATAGCTACTGCAGAACAGACTTTAGCGGCACTTCACAGAGATGAAATCATTGCTCCTGAAGATTTGCCTATTCAGTACTGTGCCCTTTCAACCTGTTTTAGAAAAGAAGCAGGATCTCACGGTAAAGATACACTGGGAATATTCAGGGTTCATCAGTTTGAAAAGATTGAACAGTTTATTTACACAACTCCTGAAGAGTCCAAAAATGCTCATAAAAAGTTGCTTGAAGTAACTGAAGAAATATATCAGAAATTAGGTCTACATTATCATGTAGTAGCTATTGTGTCCTCAGCACTTAATGATAATGCAGCTGTCAAATATGATCTTGAAGCATGGTTCCCAGGTTCCAAGGCTTACAGAGAATTAGTTTCATGTACCAACTGTAAGGATTATCAGGCAAGAAAAACTAAAACACGTTTCGGAAAAGCAGGTTCCGGAGATGCACAAACATTGCATACTTTAAATAGTACTGCAATAGCTACTGAAAGGACTATCTGCTGTTTACTTGAAAATTATCAGCAGGAAGATGGCAGTGTTAAAGTTCCTGATGTTTTAGTTCCTTATATGGGTGGAAAAACTGTAATTAATGCAGTTAAATAAACCCTCTTTTTTTAATTAATTTTTTTCTTCATAGCAATAAATTCTTCATCGGTTAATAATCCTTTGTCATACATTTCAATTAGTTTTTCAAGATTAACAGTTGATTTTGAAGATTCATTTATTTTAGAACTGTTAATTTCCCGGTTTATTAGCTCATTTAAAAATTTTTGTACTTTTAATAATATTTCTGGACGGTATTTGTGAATTAATCTGGAATCGTGGGTAACTGCAACGTCAAGAAGTGATGAGGTGATTACTTCATTAATTTCATCACTGTAAAGTACACATTTAAAGGTTTCTCCGGAATCTAATACAAAGTAGTCATCATCGCTAAATAGGGATATATTTCTCCATTTTAGAATAACTTTAGTGTTATTTTCTCGGGATACTGCAATATCAATATCCACATATTTTTTTGAAATATTGATGGTTGTATAACAGTATTTAGCATCCTGTGTTTTAACTTTCTCAGTTTTTACTTCAGTTTTCACACCTGAAGAAGCTGCATATCCAAATAGTCCGAAACCAAATGTTGCCAGTGCTTTTGTACCTCCTCCGTGTTTATCTGTTGTAATTGGTGTTTTAATAGTTTGGTATTCGGCAGCACTAATTTGTTTTTTGTTTTTGAATGTCAACCCTTCACTATTGAATAATTCCTTTATTTGTGGTTTTACTTTATTTAAAACAGCCTTTTCAATATCTTTAAAATTTTCTTTTGTTTCATTTAATATTTTTTCAAAATAAGGGATAATATTTTCATTAGGATTACGTATTGCATATTCAATTAGTAAATACAGTATATGTGATTCTTCGTCATATGAAATGTTAAAATGGTCTTTTATAAGAATTTTTCTAAAGTTTGTATTGTAATGTTCGGATAATGGAATAAGAATCTGGTTTATATAGAGTAGCTGGAAGTTTTCATAAGACAAGTCTCCGAAATAATTTTCTTTTGGTTTTGGAATTTCACTTCCGCAATTTTGACAGATACTTGAGTCGTCATGATATTTTTTACCGCAGGTAGTGCAAAATCTTAAAACATTTGAATTATAAGCAACATCATCAACTATTTTTTTAATTAGTGATGTTCCGCTTGGTTGGCTTGTGTCATATCCGCAAAAACGACAGTATTTCCATTCATTCAGTATCTGTTTTTTACAATTTGGACATTTGATTAGGGTTACTAATGGAAGTATGTCATGTTCATTGTTTTTTTTCAATTTTATTTCCACAATTCATACAAAAATTGTCGCTTTCTTCAATTGATGCTCCGCAGTTATCACATTTAACCATATTACCACACTTTATATATTTTTTTAATTTTTTTAATTTAATATAGTTTGTTTATTTTTATTCGTATAATCTCAAACTTTATATAATAGATATATCCAATTATTTAGTAAAGGTGATAATATGCTTTCTAATAATATGGAATTAGAATTAAATAAACAAGTAAATGCAGAATTGTATTCAGGATATCTCTATTTGTCAATGGCTTCTTATTTTGAAGATGACGATTTACCTGGTTTTGCAAATTGGATGAGAGTACAAGCTCAAGAAGAATTGGAACACGGAATGAAAATCTATGACTATATAATTAGAAGAGGAGGTTCTGTTAAATTGGATGCTATTGAAGGACCTCAAACTGAATGGGATTCTCCATTAGCTGCATTTGAACATGTATTGTCTCATGAACAAACTGTAACAGGTCTTATTAATAATTTAGTTGACATTGCTATTACAGAAAAAGATCATGCTACCAATAATTTCCTGCAATGGTTTGTTGAAGAACAAGTTGAAGAAGAAGAAAATGCAATGGAACTGGTAGGTAAAGTAAAAAGAGCACAAAATTCTGTTGATTTAATGTATACACTTGACAGTGAATTAGCTAGTTGTGTTTACACTCCGCCGGCAGATAAGGAAAATTAAAAAGGTAAAAAATTTACCTTTTTTATAAGTTATAGACTTCCTCTGGAGGTACTATAACTATTTCATTTTTAATTAAAGCATCTATTAAAGCATTTAAATTATCAGTATGTAAAAGTAAAATTGCTTTATCTTTTTTATCATGGGTAAATGCATATAAATACTCTAAATCTAAGTTATTTTCTTTTATAGTTTTTAAAACAGATGATAATCCGCCAGGTGAATCTGTCATTTCAATAGCTACTATGTCAGTTGTTTTGACTAGGTAGTTTTCTTCAAGTATTTTTTCTCCTTTTTGAGGATTATCTACTACAACTCTTAATATACCAAAATCAGAAGTATCTGCAAGTGAAAGTGCTCTTATATTTATATCATGTTCAGATAATGTTTCAAGAACATCATATAAGCTTCCTTTTTTGTTTTGTAAGAATATTGATAATTGTTTTACTTTCATATTGTTCATTTTAATCCCCTTAGTGTAAATTTCTTTTATCTATAACTCTTTTAGCTTTTCCTTCATATCTTGGAAGGCTTTTTGGTTCAACTAATGTTACTTTTACTCTTATTCCAGTTTCATTTTCAATAGATTTAGCTATTTTGCTTTGAATATCGACCATTTCCTTTACTCCATCAAAGAAAAGGTTTTTGGAAGCTTCCACTTTTACTTCTATTTGGTCTAAAGTTCCAGGTCTTGTAACTATAATTAAATAATGAGGCTCTACATCACCTACTTTAAGTAATGCTTTTTCTATTTGGGATGGGAATATAGCTACTCCTTTTACTTTAATCATATCGTCTGCTCTACCGGTTATTCTGCTCATTCTTGCACTTGTTCTTCCACATTCACATGGCTCATAGGTAAGTGAAGTCAGGTCTTTTGTTCTAAATCGGATTATAGGCATTCCTTCTCTTTCAAGGTTTGTTAATACCAGTTCACCTTTTTGGTTTTCTCCTAATGTTTTGCCGGTTGTGGAATCAATTATTTCAGGATAGTAAATATCTTCAGCTATATGCAATCCTTTTTGAGCACTGCATTCCACTCCTACACCAGGCCCCATAAGCTCTGTCAGTCCGTAAATGTTGTATGCAGGTGCTCCAAAGAGATTTTCTAATTTTTGTCTGATTTCTTCACTCCACATTTCAGCTCCAAATCCGATAGCTTTAAGATTCATGTCTCTTGGGTTGATTCCGTCATCTTCAGCTACTTCAGCCAAGTGAATTCCATATGACGGTGTTGCAATTAAACAGGTTACTCCAAAGTCTTTCATTATTTCAATTTGTCTTCTGGTTTGACCTGTTGATATGGGAACTATTGTTGCTCCAACTTTATGTGATCCGTAATGGACACCAAATCCTCCTGTGAATAATCCGTATCCGTGGGTATTTTGAATAATATCGTTTTCACCAACACCCATCATTCCCAATCCTCTTGCAGTTGTTTCTGCCCAGGTATCTAAATCTTTTCTGGTGTATCCGGATACTACAGGTTTTCCGGTAGTTCCTGAAGATGAATGTATTTCTTTTATGTCTTTCATGTCAACTGCAAAAAGACCGTAAGGATAGCTTTCTCTTAAATCATCTTTTGTGATGAACGGCAGTTTTTCAATATCTTTTAAAGTTTCAATATCTTCTGGGAAAACTCCACATGATGTATATTTTTTATTGTAATATGGAATTTTGTTAAAAGCTAGTTTCACTGTTTTTTGAAGCTTTTTTAATTGTAGTTCTTCAAGTTCTTCCCTTGACATACATTCGATTTTCTCATTCCAAAACATAAATTGGCCTCATTTTATTTTTAATAATAATATATGTTTCTTATTAGCTTTAAATGTTTAGATGTTTTTACAATAAAAAACAGTATTTTATTAAAGTTAATATTTATTAATAAGTGAAAATTTGGGTTTTTAAAGAAATTAAAGAATAATAAAAAAAAGAAAAAAAGAAAAAATTATTAATTTAGTGTTTTACTCTTCATTTTTTCGTTTATAATAACCGTAACCGAATATTAGCACCATTACAATAACACAGATAATCAGTGATATTGGCATATCTCCTTTTGTAGATGAACTGGAAGATGTGTCTTTGGATACTTCATAAGATTTTCTGGATTCCTGTTCAGAAGCTGAAACTTCACTGCTTGAAGAGGACGGATTTTGGGAACTGTCAATACCAATACTTGAAGATATTTGAGAGTTGGATCCTCCATAGCTTATAATACTGGATTGTGTTGTACTTGTAGCTTTTGATGAACTTTGACTTTCTTCATTTGAATCTGGATTATTTGAATTTGTCGGAACAAATGAATTGGCAAAAATGTTATTTTGAGTAGCCTGATAAAGTTGATCATTAAATTTAGCCAGTAAATCAGGATTAATGTATTGTGAAGCCCATTTTAACATAGCTATATTACCACAGCTACAGTCACAGCATGCAACACCGTTTACAATTATGGAATTTGCCCACATTGTTGCTAAATTTTCCAGTGTTCCTTTATCTGTTTGCCAGTAACCGTTATATGCAGCAGTTAAAAGGGTTCCTGCAGATGAAATAAGTGCATAATTATTGTTTCCGCTTTGTAACCAGTCAGTTACTCCTAAATTGTATTTGTCTTTGATGTAAACATTATATGATTCATCCCACATCCAGTTGTTTACTGCATTTGGTCTTGTTACAGCCCATCCAAATAAATTATTCAGGAATTTATTGGATATATAACGTGCTCCGCTGTATCCTTCATTCATCATTCCAAGTATCCAATTTGGATTGAAGTATCGGGTTGCTGTTTCTTTAGACAATACAGTTTCAATGGAACTGATATATGGTTTGTCTTTATTACCATACATTAACACATTCATATTAGGAGTTTTTCCATTAATATATGAAACTGCCATTGAAAGACCGCCCCAGTAATCAAAGAAATCATCATTATCTGCAACGCCGTAAACATTGGTATTACGGCTGACGATAATGTCGTCAGTATTATTGAGAACTCTTGCAAATACTACAGGATTTGTTTCGCCCCAGTAATTTTTAGAGTACATATTTCCCATTCTGCCTAAGTAAAATTTAGCTAAATCATTGGTATTGTTCCATGTCCAACTTAATGAAACGGATTTGGCAATACCTGCTCCATAATCTCCATTTGGCGGTGCAAATACGCGGGTAATAGCTACTTCTCCGGCATATGTATTATTATAGCCCAAATCTTTGTAGTATATAAAATCATTAACCCAATGACGGGCTACATAATTTTCATCAAAAGATTCAGATCCGACTCCATAATATCCGATGCCTTCCATTACTTTATTCAATGCTTCTTTCATGTCTTTTCCATATTTACTTTCCATCAATGTTTTATTATTAATGATAGTTAAATATGATCTGGCTAAAGCTACTCTAAATGCATTGTCTAATAAGGAAACCTGGGTACTGTATAAATCCCTAAAGTTACCGCTTGTAATGACAACAACATCTATTCTTTTTTTAGCCCATCCCTCAGGTCTGACCAAATCTTTTAACCCGACAAATTTTGGCATTATTTTAGTTTTGGTACCGACACTGTCACCATCTTCAGTTTTACCTCCGGCACTTGGAGATGAAGTATAAACAGGTTGCATACCTAACAGATATAATACTACTGAAATCAATGCACCGTTATCTCTTGCTGTTTCAACACACCAAATTCCCATTGCAATTTTTTGTGTTTTTTCATTAAGAGATGACAGTGTAAGCAATGTCAGTGTTTTGGCGTAGGTATATGCTTCTTCTGTTGGCAGTTCCTGTGATTGATCATGGAAGAAATTCCCACCAGTTGGAAGTGAATTAATATTAATTACATCTCCATCAGCTACAACAGGAATATATTTACCATTTAATCCATTAATAAATGATGTTAATTCATTGTTTATGGAAGCATAGATTAAAGAAATATAATACCTTGCATAATTCATTGTAGCAATTAAACTAGGGTTGTCTGAACCTAAAACATTAGCTACTGTAGTACTGTTTGAGAATATTAATGCAGCTACTATTTGTTCACTTGTGTTTAATACTTTATCTCTTTCTAAGGCATTTAATTCAGAATACTTTTTAGAAAAGAGGTATTTTGCAACTTCATCAAATATTGTTGTGGTTATTCCATCATATGTAAACTCCTGGGACAGTGCAGCAACTACGCTACGACTGATGTCAGTTACTGTCCAATTTTGACCAATAGCATGCAAACCTAGTGGGTAAAGGGTATTTTGAACTTCAAATAAAAATTTATCTGCAGCTTTAACCACTTCATTTAAATTTAATTTTTCAAATTCCTCCCGAGTTAATCCCATAGATTGAATATAATTATTTTTTTCAATTAATAACTTAATGTTGGAAGCTATTGTATCTTTTTGAGTTTTATCAGTAGTATTTTCATATTTATTTATTAAATTAGCTATTGCAGTTAGGTTGCCGTAGAGACTGGTATAAGCTAAAGGTGAGGTTAAATGAGTAATCATAACTGCAAATCCTCTTCTTTTTGCTTCTAATCCCTCTCCTAATCCGTCAGAAATATAGAAATATATCTGTGGAACGTCACCAACTACAATTGATCCGTAGTCAGTTGTTGACAATAAAACTTCTTTTCCAGGTAACCATTCATGTGTTGCATGTCTTCCAATAAAAACCATAGCTGAGGAATATTCTTTTTGCATATAATAATATGCAGCAAGATACTGGTGTGTAGGTGCTACTGCAGAACTATGATATAGTAAATCTGATTTAGCTTCCCATCCTCTTTGAGGTTCTGGAGCTATGAATATGTTACCGAATTTTAAACCGGGAATTACAAAGTATGCTACTCCATTTTTTGTAACTGTCATAATGTTTCCAGGAGCTTCTCCCCATCCGTTTAATCCAGGAATATTCAATGCTTTCCATTTGGATTTAAGAGATAAATATTCCTGATAATCGCTATTATTTCCACTTTGTAAGTATTTGTTTAAAGCCGCAACGATTTTATCTAAAAGCATGACTCCACTTTCAGTATAATTTTCAGGTAATAATGATTTGACGCCATTATACCAGTCATTAATTATATCCTTCATTGGTGAGGTATAATTAATAGCTATTGCATTTCTAGCTAACTGACCAATATATGCAACAGGACCTTCAATAACTTGAACTTTAGAAATTGGTTCTAAACTATTAAACCAGTTTTCATATTCTGCAACTGGTAATAATACGATATCTGGCTGATTGGATAATTTTTCCAATTCACCGGGAGCCCATGTTGCTACATTAATACCGCTTTTAATCATCATGTCTTCAAGTTCCTTAACAGTTGTTGGGAGTTTTCCCACATTATATCCCTGTGATTTAAGTTCATATAATAGATTATAAACACTTGTAATTGAATCTAAATAACTTGATCCGATATTTTGTTTTCCTGGAGGATAGTTGAAGTAAACTAAAGAAATCTTTTTGTCACTGTTAACTGTATATTGTAAATTTATCCAGGAAACAATTCTTTTAGTAAACAAATCAATATTTTTTTCATGAGCTTTAAAACCGCTTAACTGAGCTCCGGTTTTTGAAGAAATTTCATGGGTGACTCCTCCAACAAATGTAGCTTCAATAATGCCCTGTGCTTCACCAATTGCTACATGCCACCATTTATCACTACGATTCCCAGGAAGCCCTGTAGCACTTAATTCCCATTCTTCATTACTGACATAATCAGAATGAACCGCACGAAATACTGGAACACCTGCAGTTTCAAAGTACTTGGTTGTATTATCAAATAAATTTCCTCCAATACCATATGCAGGCATTGAAATTATTGCATTGACATTATTTGTATATTTCAACGGATTATTTAAATAGGCTTCATAACTTGGAGCATTGGTAAAGTATTTTACCATTACTTTTAACTGGTTTTCAGAACTGCCAGCTGCTACAACAGGAATAACATTGCATCCTTTAGCTTCTAATGATTTGATTAGTGCATAATATGGCTGTAATTGACCGTTACTTACATACATATTACTTTCAAGTAAACCCACAGTATATGGTCTTGAGGAATCAAAATATTTCTTTTTATATTCTTCAAGTGTCATGTACTGTTCTCTAAATATTCCGTATTCATAGGTTTTACTAAAACGCGGATCGGAATATTTGCATTCGTATCCGGTAATATTTAAAGCCCACAATATTTCATTTATTTGATTTTCTTTGTTATTGTAATTTTTATACAACACTGCTTTGTTAAATTCTGCATTGACTAATTTTCCATCCCCATTTGTAATATATTCGTAATATACATCGTAATTTTGCCCTCTTTTAGTCATTGAAAAGTACTTGTTTAAAAATTCTTCAGTATATATACTTTTATCTGAAAATATTTTTTTATGATTTATTGTTGAATTTCTAACCAAATGTAAATTTTTTGCTTGAGAGCTACTGGATGTTTCTAAAAATAAAAACAATTCTTTATTTGATAGATTTGGATATTTTAGTAGTAAATTAGTAAATACTGAATCAGCATCAGAAGTTAACCAGTTAATAATAACAATATCGCTAGTTTCCACAAGAGTATATAACTCATTTTCATTCATTTTGCAAATTTGATTACAGCTTCTAACCTGTATATCTACATCTTTGTATGTGTTTAGGATATCGCAGGCAGCATCATTTAATATGTTTGTCCCAGGATTATCGCTTATTAGCAATGCCTTTTTAGGAATGTTATTTTCTTTAATTTCATTACTATAAGATAGTTTATACGGTGGGAAGCTGCATTCCTGAGAATTATTTTCACAGATACTGTTTTCTTCCAAGTTGATTTCTATGTTATCAGCAGTTGTTTCAGTTATATTTTGAATTTCAGAGTTTGTTGCATTTTCCTGTGCAAATATTGCCGTTGGACTTAATGATATAATTATTGCTAATATTATTATAAATGGTATTATAGGTGAAAAATTTTTTTTATTACCTAAATTCATATATTACCTCCTATTGAAACATAATCAGCTTATTTGATTAAATCACCATATTTCTATTCTTTTTTAATAAAAAATAAAAATTTTAAAAGTTCTGTTTCAATGTTTATTTTTATTGATTTAAAATTTAATAAATTTAACTATATTAGTATTACTTACCTGATAAAAAAATAGATTTAAGTAATACTTTTATTTTAGCTAAATTTTAAGTATTACTTTTTTTGAAATTATTAATTTATAAGTAATACTTTAAATACCTATTTATATTACATTTTTTATAATAAAGTTCATTAAACTATAATAAAGTTCATTAAACAATTTTTTTCATTGTTTAATAAATTGAATCCTTATAAACGAGGTTATAGGAAGATGAATATTAAAAACAAATTTTTTTTTATATTGGTTGCATTGATTGTTGGTTTGTTAACAATTAATGGTGCATTTGCAGAAACAGCTGATTCAATGCCTGAAATTAATCAGGGTACTGTTTCAGGTGATGCAGAATTAATAAGCACAAACCCTTGGAGTACCACAGGAAGTCTTGAATATACAATTCATGATGGTGTGCAGGAAATTACTTCTGCTAAGGTAATTGTAAATATCTATTCAGGTAGTGGAAATTCGGAAACCTATGCTTTACACTCAAATACTACATTAAACACAGCAGGAAATAGTAAGGTATTGGGATATGAAAATTTAACTTATGTTGGTAATCAGGCTGGTGATCCGAATGTGTATGTGATTAATAATCATACTACAAAACAGTATTCTGATTATCAAATGGTTTATGATGTTTTAGATGATTTAAAAGATTTAGGTCCTAATTCAAAAATTAAAATAGATGTAACTAGCACTCCATTTGAAGGTAAAGCTTTTGATGGACGAATAAAAATGATTGGATTATTTATTGCATATAATGACGGGGACAGCGACAGTATCACATATTGGTTAAATGTGGGAATGTCATGGACTCAGGGCACTGTAAGTAATTTAATTTATACAAAAAATTACACTGGTGACATAGGTGAAGTTAACTTTGAAGCAATAATGTTATCCAGCTATAATGGAGCATATAAGTTTAATGATAATCAACTCTTTATTCCGGAAGACACTATAGTGAAGGATTATTATATATATAATAAATGGAATGTTACAGATTATTTCCAAATAGGGGATAATAATAATTTTACATATTCTGCACTATCTCAGGGATATGGTTCTATTAAATCAAGTGTTCAATTACTTAAAGTGATTAACAGAGAATCTCCTGTGGTTACTACTAATATTGCTTCAGAATATAAAAATTCTATTTATGCTGGTGTTACTAATAATTTAACTATTACAGTTAACAGCATTAACAAGGATTTAACTAATGTAACTGTTTATGTTTATGATAATGGCCGTGTTGTTGGTTCTTATTTGGTTGATTTTCTAAAAGCTAATTCTTCCAAATCAGTAAATATAATAGATTCTTTTATTAGACCAATTGATGAAAATACTGTTTTAGGAAACAATAATACCAATGTTGTTTACAGAGTTATTGTTGAAGATAAAAACGGTATTTTAAATGACACCAACAGCAGCAATTTTATGGTGGTTTATAACGGTAATTTAGGAAAAGATTTGGCATATCCTGCCATGAATGCTACAATTACACGTGTTTATGATATTACTGGTGATGTAATTATTTTAAATAAAGATGATTCATCATATTTAGGATCCAAAAGTACAAATGGAAGCGACACATGGAATATTGATTTTAAAGGGGAGTTAAAAGAAGGATTGTTATATGTTTCATATAACTGGAATAAGCAAGCTGATGTAAGTGATTGGATAGTTACTTTCAATAATAAAATCATTACACCAATTGCCCATTACCGTGACCAGTCTAATTTAGGAGCATACGGCAAACACGGCTACGGACTTGCAGTTTATAATGTTACAGATTTAATCAATAAAGGATTAAATACTTTTACTTTAAATAAAACAAGTGGTTTAACTGCTGTTTATCCAAGTTCTTTATTACTTTTAACTAATAATGAAAATGGTGCTAGTAAAACTGTTTATATAAGTGAAGGTGCAGATTTACTTTCTAAAACAAATAATAAAAATTTGGATGTCGGAGCTTATACTAAATTTAACATTGACTCCACTTCAATGATTAATTCAACATTATATGTTTTTGCAGCAGGCGGACAAAAAAATGAAGGAAACATTGTTTTTAATGGTGAAATAAAAAGTGATGTATGGAATAAAACTTCAAATTCAATTGATTATTATACTTTCAACACCTCTGGTTTAACTAAAGACAATAACACTGTATTTTTCCAGTCTACAGGTTCAACTATTCTTGCATTACATCAAATACTTGTTGTAGAACGTGAAAACACACAAAACATACAATTAACAGTTGAAAATCTTGAAAAATATTATGGTGGTTCAGAAAAACTTAATGCTACCTTAAAAGATGGAGCTGGAAATCCGATAGCTAATAAAACTATTACATTTACTATAAATGGTCAAAAATATAATAGAACAACTAATTCCAATGGAATTGCATCCTTGGCAATTAATTTAAGGCCTGGAGTATATGATGTAACAACAATGTACGGCAATATGTCTGTTTATTCAAAAGTTGTTGTTAAAACCACTATTGAAGGTAAAGATCTTGTTAAAATGTATCAAAACGGAACTCAATTCTTTGCAACTTTCTTAGGTACTGATGGTAAACCGTTAGCTAACAATACTAAAGTAACATTTAATATTAATGGTGTATTTTATACACGTCAAACTAATGAAAATGGTGTAGCTAGGTTAAATATTAATTTAAGACCTGGTGAGTATATTTTAACTGCTATCAATCCAGTTAATAGTGAAAGTGAAGGATTTAATATAACTGTTAAATCTTTAATTGAGTCAAGTGATTTAACTAAGCACTACAGAAATGATTCTAAATTTGAAGTAAAAATTTACAATAAAGATGGAACTCTAGCAATAAACAAAAATGTTACATTTAATATTAATGGTGTATTCTATAATAGAATCACTGATTCAAATGGTGTAGCTAGGTTAAATATTAATTTAAGACCTGGAAATTACATAATAACTACTATATTTGAGGGTTTAACTATAGGTAACAATATAAATGTCTTGCCGACTTTAGTAACAAGTGACCTCTCTATGAAATACCTTGACGGCAGCAAATTCACTGCACAAACATTAGACGGTCAAGGTAATCCATTAACTAATCAAAATGTTTCATTTAACATAAATGGTGTATTATATCAGAAAGTAACTGATAAAGAGGGTATAGCATCATTAAATATAACATTATTGGCTGGAGAGTATATCATTACTTCATATTGGAATGATTTCCAAGTGGGAAACACAATAAAAATAGATTAAAATTTAAAAGAGAATTTTACAATTCTCTTATTTTTTTAAAATAAATTTTATATAGTTTAAAGTAGAAATGGTAAATATGTAATTAATGTATTATTGATTATATTGAGGAAATAAATATGGATATGATGAGTGTAATGTGGCAATTTGGTGTACTGGCTGCCGTAATCATATTTGGAATAAAAATTGGTTTGGCGTCTGGGCTTGCTAACTTGTCAAAAAAATTATTTGCATGTATCTGTGTCGGTTATGGCGGTGGTGTTTTATTATGTACATATGTTGCATCATTCTTTGCTGAACAGATTACTGAAGCTATTTATAGTTATAATACTGTTTTTTATATAATTATGGCATCTATCATGATTATCGCGGGATTGTTTACTATAAGAGAATGGAAAGTTCATGATAAAAATACAACTACTGCTACCTGTTTAGCGGTTGTTGCTCCTTGTCCATGTTGTTTTGGAGCGATTATTGCTTCTGTTTTAATTGTAGCGCCTACTGTAGGTTTTTCATTTATGGGTTTAAGTAAATATGTTGCAGCAGCATTGTTAGTTGTTATGATTGTAACCTATTTTGTATCCAATACTATCATTAAATTTATAGATAAGCCTTATCCTATTGTATTGGGAAATTTCATGTTATTTTTAGGTGCTTATTTCTTGTTGTCAGCTATTGTAATACCAAGTATTGCCCAAGCAATGCAGGGGCAATTTGGCGGAGTAACTATGATTGATTCTCAATCTTTAATTTTAATTTTAGTTGCTTTAGTTGCTTTAGTGATTGTAGGTGTAGTTTTATATAAAAGAAGTGATAATTTATTAAAATAAATATATTAGGTGATATTAAATGAGTTCAATACCTGGTACAGAATATTTAAGCGGAGCTTTAAATGTTATATCTCAAAGTTTAACAATTCCTGTAATGGTTTTATTATTAATAATTGCTGTTGTTTCTGTTATTGCTTTAGGTGGATTCATATCTGAATACACATCAATGAAAAAAGTAGGTGTCGGAAAAATAAGGGATTTAATATTTAAAATTAATACAGCAGCTTCTGTTGATGATTTGATGAATGTTATATCTGGTTCTGATATTCCAAAATCTCAAAAGAAAGTTTTAACTGAGATTGCAAAATCAGAAGCATTAAATAGTGATTCTAGAGAAGCTTTAGCTCGTAAATTAGTTGAACATGAAGAAGAAAAAATTGATAAAAGTTTAAGAAATACAGATATTATTACTCGTGTCGGACCAACTTTAGGATTAATGGGTACTTTAATTCCATTAGGTCCAGGTCTTGCAGCATTAGGTGCTGGAGATGTAAATACCCTTGCAGATGCATTAACTATTGCATTCGATACTACTGTTGTGGGTATCGGTTCCGGTGCTTTATGTTATTTTATTTCTAAAATTAGAAGAGGTTGGTATGACCAATATCTTTCTGATTTAGATGCGTTATCTGATGCAGTTCTTTTTTTCATGAATAAACAGTGATTTTATGGTTAGAAGAAAACAAAGAAGGAGAAGAGCTTCTGATGATGACATAGATCCTATGGCAGGTACAACAAACCTTGTTGATGCAATGCTGGTTCTTGCATTAGGTTTTTTAATATTTGTTGTAATTAGTTGGAATATGCAAAGCGTTATTTTTTCCGACATGAGCCAAGATCAAAAGCAGGCAGTTATGGAATCTATGAAACAGGTTTCAGAAGTTACACAAGGTCAAGAATTAAATGATACTCCAGACACATCTCAAAGTTCTGGACAAGGTTTCACTGAGCTGGGAAAAGTCTATAAAGATCCATCGTCAGGGAAGCTGATTATGGTAGAGGGATAATCCTTCTACATTTAACTTCTTTTTTTTAAAATTTTAATTTATCAGTATTTCTTAAACATTTTTACATAAAAATTAAGCAATATTTTCTTCTTATTCTATCAGTAGCATAAACATAATAAATTATAAATACTCAATCAATTAAATAAAATAAGATAAGGTGATTAAGTAATGGAATTTTGTCCTGAATGTGGAGCTATATTACTTCCTATGAATAAAAAATTAAAATGCAAGTGCGGATATGAAAAATCTTTATCTGATGAAGTTAAAGACCAGTATGAAGTTAAGGGAGAAACAAATCCTAAAGCAGAAGTAATAGTTACTGATAATAAGAATGTAGCATTGCCTACTACAACAATTACATGTTATAAATGTGGCGGAACTAAAGGTTACTGGTGGACAGTACAAACAAGGTCTGCAGATGAAGCTCCAACAAATTTTATCAGATGTGCAAAATGTGGAAACACATGGCGGTCATCTAACTAATTTTTTAAATATTATTAGGTATAAAGTATTATACTATGAAAATGCTTCAAAAGACATTAAGGTCAGTTGTAGATAATCCGAAACATATTTTCAAACTGGCTGTTCAGGGAATATTTGTAGGTATTTTTGCCGGAATAATGGTTTGTTTATATCGATTTCTTTTATACTCATCAGAAAGTATTTTAAGAAATTTTTTGGAATTTATTAATGGAAATATCTTTTTAATTATAGTATGGTTTATCATATTAGCTATTTTAGGATTATTTACAGCTTTTTTAGTAAAATGGGAACCTGATAGTATTGGTAGTGGTATTCCGCAAATCAATGCAGAGGTTAAAGGTTTTTTAAACACTAACTGGTTGAAAATTTTAACAGCTAAAATTAGTGCCGGAGTCTTAACTGCACTGGGTGGTCTGTCTTTAGGTCCTGAAGGTCCTTCTGTTCAAATAGGAGGAATGGCCGGAAAGGGAATCTCCAGAATTTTTAAGGAATCAAGAACAGATGAACTGAGACTTATTTTAGCCGGTTCAACTGTAGGTATTACAGCTGCTTTTAATGCTCCGTTAGCTGGAGTGATTTTTATAATTGAAGAAATCAATCACAGTTTTGATAAAACACTAATTTTTATAGCACTGACTGCATCAGTTGTTGCTGATTTTATATCCAAATCATTTTTTGGACAGGCAACAGTTCTGAATTTCCCATTACATAATCTTCCGCTGTCATCTTACTGGCTTTTGATTGTTTTAGGACTGCTTTTAGGTATTTTAGGTTATGTTTACAATGTTGGAATGATTAGGGCAAATGACAGATTGGCTAAAATGTCTAATATTCCACTTGAAATTAAATTCATATGTGTATTTTTAATATCTGGTGTTGTAGCACTATTTATTCCTGAAATTCTTGACGGAGGACATTTCATGCTGGATATGCTTGATGTAGCTATTCCGTCATTAGGTATTTTGATATTTTTACTTGTAGCCAAATATCTCTTTTCAGTGGTGTCTTTTTCAGCAGGAACTCCTGGAGGAATATTTTTGCCTCTACTGGTTTTAGGAGCATTTATTGGAGCTATTTTTGGTTCTGTTGTAATTCCTATTTTTGGTCTTGAAAGTTATTTGATATACAAGTTTATTGTTATTTCAATGGCAGGATTTTTTGCAGCTACCGTAAGGTCTCCGATTACAGGGGTTGTTTTGCTTTCTGAAATGTGCGGATCAACAGAATCTCTGGTAGCTATGCTGATTGTAGCTATTATTGCATATGCTGTTCCTATGCTGCTGAATAACCGTCCGATTTATGAGTCTTTATTTGAAAGATTACTGGCTAAAAATAATCATGATTTTATAAAAGACCATTCAAAGCATATTTTATCGGAATATGTTGTTCCTTCTGGCTGGAAGTATACAGGTAAGCCAATTAAGGATATTCCTTTTCCTAAAGGATGTATTGTAGTTTCAATTACCAGAGGTGGAGATTATATACTGGCTGATGAGGATATTACTATAAATTATGCAGATCAGATTCATATGCTGATGGACAGTAAAAATTATCCTTTTAAAAATGATGAAATGGGTGAATTAATGAGTAAGGTGATACAGTGAACATGATATTTAAAAGAAAGAGCATTAGAAGTTTCACTGATGAGAAAGTCAGTACAGATAAAATAAAAAATTTAATCAGGGCAGGAATGCAGGCTCCTTCAGCTTTCAACTCCCAGCCATGGGAATTCATTGTGGTATCTGATAAAAAGGATTTAAAAGCTGTTTCTAAAATGAGCAGATATGCAAGACCAGCTGAAAATGCTCAAAAACTGATTATTGTTTTGGGAAATACTGAAAGGGATAATGTTGTCATGCCTATGATTCAGCAGGATTTGTCTGCCTGTACACAAAACATACTGCTTCAGGCAGTTGCTGAGGGTCTTGGTGCAGTATGGTTAGGATTTTACCCAATTGAAGATAGAGTAAATGCATTAAGGGATTATTTTAATATTCCTGACTATGTTATCCCATTTTCAGTAATAGCTATTGGTTATCCTAAAGAAGATAAAGAACCTGAAAGCAGATATGATGAATCTAAAATTCATTTAGGTAAATATTAATAGTAATAAAAATATATTTTATTTTAGTAAAGTATGAGGTTAAATAATGGTAAGTGTAAACTTAGAAGCTAAAAAAACCGTAGATGTAATGATTGAAAAACAAGATGAATTAAACATTGCTGTTAGTCAATTGTCAAATGGTGCTACAATCATTGATTGTGGTGTAAATGTTGATGGAAGTTTCAAAGCAGGTGAACTTTACACTAAAGTTTGTCTTGGTGGTCTTGCTGATGTTGGAATTTCTATTCCTGGTGATTTATCTGAAAAATTCGCTCTTCCTTCAGTAAAAATTAAAACTGATTCTCCAGCTATTTCTACATTAGGATCTCAAAAAGCAGGATGGTCTGTATCTGTAGGAGATTTCTTTGCACTTGGTTCTGGTCCTGCTAGAGCAATCTGTAAAAAACCGGCTGAAACCTATGAAGAAATTGGTTATGAAGACACAGAAGCTGATTTAGCTATTTTAACTTTAGAAGCTGATGTATTACCTGGTGAAGATGTTGCACAATACATTGCTGATGAATGTAATGTGGATGTTAAAGATGTTTACTTACTTGTAGCTCCTACCTCTTCTCTTGTTGGTTCTATCCAAATTTCCGGAAGGGTTGTTGAAAACGGAACCTACAAAATGTTGGAAGCTATTAAATTTGATGTAACTAAAGTAAAACATGCTGCAGGTATTGCTCCTATTGCACCAATTGACCCGGACGGACTTAAAGCTATGGGTAAAACTAACGATGCAGTTTTATTTGGTGGAAGAACTTACTACTATGTTGAATCTGATGAAAATGATGATATAGCTGATGTTGCAGCTAAATTACCTTCATCTGCAGCTGACGGATATGGTAAACCATTCTTCGATGTATTTAAAGAAGCTGAATTTGACTTCTACAAAATCGATAAGGGAATGTTTGCTCCTGCAGAAGTAGTTATTAATGATTTAACTACTGGTAAAATCTACAAGGAAGGATATGTAAACGTGGATTTACTTAAAAAATCCTTTGGTGTAGACAACTAAATTTAATTATCTTTTATCAGATAACTTTTCTTCTTTTTTTATTTTTTTCTGACCTGTTTGAGGCTTTTTTTTAAGTTTTCTCGAATATTTTATACAATATGTTTTAATACTTGTTTTTCAATAAATAAATACTAACTCACAGTTTGAGTGATTTTTATTTAAATTAATTTAAAAAGGAGGACTTTAAAATGAGTTTAACTGAGATTTTCAATGATTCTTTAAAATATCCATTTTCCGACATGACCAAATTTTGCATAATTGGTATTGTAATGGTTGTATCTTCATTAGGTTCTTTAGAAATTGGAAATGCAATAATTTCTTCTGTTTTAGGTATTGTTGCTGCTGTAGCATCTATTATAACCTCCGGATATAGTGTAAGTGTTGTAAAAAAGGCTATTGTAAAATCTGATGAAATTCCTGATTTGGATTTGCGGGAAAATATTATTGACGGGTTAAAAATGATAGTAATGCTTATTGTATACTACATTATTCCGATAATAATAACTCTTATTGTAGCTTTTGCAACTGGTTTCTTTAATCAGTATATTGAAGTTGCAACTTATGCTTCCCAATATGGTTCTAATTTTGTAAATATGGTTTCTGAAGATTTAATGATGTCTTTAGTAAGTTCTGCAGCAATAACTATTATTATAGGTATAATATTGCTTGTTATTTTCTCATTATTATTTTATATGGGAATTTGCAGACTTGCCAAGTATAACAGTTTGTCTGAAGGTGCTGATATTCCTGAAGCAGCTCGTGATTTAAAAAGAATTGGTATAGGTAAAGTTATTGGTTGGATGATTTTATTATTTGTCATTATAGCTATTCTTACCTTTATTGAAACATTTATTTCATCAATTCCATCTGTTGGTGTTTTAATTTCAGCATTTTTAATTTCAACATATAATTTATTTATTGCATACAGATCAGTTGGTTTATTATATTCAGCTATTGAATAAAACCAATTTTTTTTCTTTTTTTTACGATTAATTTTAAATAGTTAATTATCAATATTATTTCATTGGAGAGTGTTTTAGATGAATATAAGTGAGATTTTTAGTGATTCATTTAAATATCCGGTTAGTGATATTAGAAAATTTGCAATATTCGGTATTGTTGTTGTTTTAGCTACTCTTAATGTTTCAATAGCTAACAGTTCAGTTTTACAGATAATTTTAAATGTTGTTTCATTTGTTGCAATTATTTTAATTTTAGGCTATGGGTTAGATGTTGTAAACTATGCTTTTAGGAAGTGTGATGAGCTGCCTGATTTTGATTTTAAAACAGGCTTTGTCAACGGTTTAAAATTATTTGTAATTCAGTTTTGCTACTTTATAGTTCCATTAATTCTTGTATATATTACAGCTTATTTTTCCGGATTTTTACAGTCTTTAGCCGGAATAATAAAATCATATTATGAAACTGGCATCTATTCAATTTCAAATTCATTTTTAACTTCCATGTCAATTACAGTTGTTACAGCAATTGTGCTTTTTGTAATTTTCATGTTGTTTTCCAGTATTGGAATGGCCAGATTATCTAAATATGATGATATTTTTGAGGCAGTAAATATTTCTAAAGTTTTTAAAGATTTAAAGAAAATAGGAATAGCTAAAAGCATCGGATGGTTAATTTTACTGATGATTGTTGGATTTATCATAACTCTTGTCGGAGCTGGAATTTCAGTGATTATTCCAGTTGCAGGTTCTATTATTGCTTCATTTATTGTTATGTCCTATTTCTATCTGTTTTATTACAGATGTGTTGGTTTATTATATTCAAATATATAAACCATTTCTTTTTTTAATCTAAAATTTAATATAGCTTTACTGTTAAATAGTTACATAGAATATTTTTATTTTTAGAGGTTGTTTATATGGATTTGGGAGAAAATATTAAAAAATCATTTGCATATCCTTTATGTGACTATAACAAGTTTGCAATGATTGGAGTTTTGAGTGTTTTTTCTGTTTTGTATTCAGTTTGTTCTTCATTTGCAGGGGATAATCCTGGCGTAATTGTTATATCTGTTTTGATTAGCTCTATATTTTTCGTATATCTTATGGGATTTTCTGTTTCTGTAATTGAATGCGGGATAAATCTTAAAGAAAAGATTCCTGATTTTAAAGTAGGCAGGGATATTTCAAACTTTTTTAAATATCTTGCTTTAAGTATTGTTTATGGGATTGTTCCTGGAATTATTATTTTTATTACAATTCTTGGAAGCGGGATATTAAAAATATTTACTGATATCTCTCCTTATATTCAATATGGAAATACAGATATTCCTCCAGATTTGCTTTCCAGCTTCATGTTTGCTTTTTTGATTATTCTTTTAGTAACAGTTGTTGTAACAGTTATTCAGTCAATTTTTACTAATTTGGGAGTTGCAAGAATGGCAGCTAATAACAGTTTTTCTGACGGATTGGACTTCTTTGAAGTTTTTAATGACATCGGAAAAATCGGCTGGTTTAAAACTGTTGGATGGTTTATTGTATTATGTGTTTTAAATATGGTATTTTTCATGATTTCAATGGGAATTATGATGATTCCATATGTTGGAGTTATTCTAGCTGCATTTTTCATGATGACATTTATGAAATTATTTAATTCATATTCAGTAGGATTATTATATTCTGATGCTTATAAAATCAGTAAAACTCAGGAAGATATTAAAGAAATTCCGAAAGCTGAAAACATCAGTGAGAGACGTGATGTTTTAGATGAATATGAAGAAATCAACAAGAATAAAAAGGAAGATACAATAGACAGTATGTATAGTGAAAAAGATGAGTAAGAAAGTAGTTATATTGCACGGCAGTCCCCGTGTAAGTGGAAATAGTGATATATTAGCTAAAGAATTTAAAAAAGGATCAGAAGATGCAGGAAATGAAGTTAAAAAAATTTCATTTCCAATGAGATTTATTAATTATTGTAAAGGCTGTTTAGGCTGTGTATCTTCTGGAGAATGTGTTATTCATGATGATATGTCAGGGATTTTGGAAGATATGGTAGATGCAGATGTTATTGTATTTGCAAGTCCTATTTATTTTAATACAATTAGCGGACAAATGAAAACAATGATTGACAGATTAACTCCAAAAGCTAGGCAGTTAAATGATAAGGATTATTATTTCTTATTTTCCGCAGCTAGTGACAATCAAAAATCATTGGAACCTGCAGTTTGTGAATTGAGAGGATTTTTAAATTGCATTGGTGTTGAATCTGAAAAAGGTATTGTTTTTGGTTTGAATGCTGAAAGTGAAGGTGAAATTAACCATAATGAAAATGCTTTAAATCAGGCTTTTGAATTTGGAAAAAACATTTAATTTTACTGTGATTGATTTCACAATTTTTCACTCTTTTTTTTAGTTAACTTTGCTTTAAATACTTTTTAAGGATAGTATTAAATATTGTTTAAAACATAATATATAGTAAGGTGAAGTAAATGAAATTTAAAATAACCATTAATGATAATGAGTATCATGCAGATATGGTGGACTGTGATTTAGTAAATCAGATAGCTGATATGTGTCCTTTTGAAGTTACTTTCAAACAGCATCGCAATCAGGAGTACTTCACTAAATTGCCAAGTCAGGCTAATGATGATGGCTGTCCATTAACTACAACTATTTTAAAGAATAAATTATACTATTATCAGCAATGGAATGCATTTGTCATCGTTTATGAAGATACAAATGTCAGTCCTTACGAATTAACCTATGTTGGTGAATTTGATGAGGATGTTAGTGAATATCTTCAGGAAGCAGGAAGAAACATTTTTGTTGAAATGGATGTAGAATAACTCTATTATTAAAAAGCTATATTACATATGTTGTATATAAATAGTATGTGATGTGGTGATTTTTTATGGAGATTACTATAAATTTAAAAACAGTTTCTACAATTGTAGCTATTGTAGCTGTAATTATTGGTATAATTGAAGGGTTAAATGTTTTTAGTTTATCTGGCTTGGTTCCGGATTTTGTATTTTACGGATCTTTAGCAATAATTATAGCTATTTTAGGTCTTTTGGGAGTTTATATTTCTAAAATGGATATTAGAATAGCTGCAATTCAATATATAATTCTTGGTCTTGGTCTTTTTATAGCTATTGGCTATTATGGCGTGATTGGTTGTGTCATATTTATTGTTGCTGGTGTTTTAGCTATTGCTGAATATGTGCAAACTAAAAATGAAGTTACACCAGACAAAAAGCTTTTTTTAATTCCTGTTTTAACTATTATCATAATTGTTTTGTTTTTGCTTGCCAGTGCTGGTTTAGGTGTTTTAGATAGTATGTCTGCTTCAGATTCTGTATCTTTCAGTGGTTTGAGTGCTGCTATATCTAATGATTATGGTGTTACCTCAGGTGATTTGACAGGAACATTAAATGTTGATAAGGATTTTGATTACTTGGAAGTTAAAGTTCGTTTTTATAATTCCAATAATTTAACATTATATGAATCATATGCCTATACCGGAAGTAATGTTCATCCTGGAAAATATTCAGTTGATGCATTTTATTATGGAAATGAAATGCCTACAAAAGCAGTAATTGAAGTATATAATGAGGTTAATGGTGATCCGATTCATACCCAAAATGTAAATATTAATTAAATGTTATCCAAGTAGGATAACACTTTTTTTTTATTCTTCAACTGGTTCATAAATCAGACCGATTCCGCGGGTTTTAAATAATTCGGCTAATGCAATTATCAGTGAAAATATGAGGTTTGTAAGGAAAAACATTGCCCACCAGAGAGGTTCCGGTGATGTAAGTGTATTTATTCCTGAAGTTCCAATAATCATCATAGCTATCATGGTGATTGCAAACAGCACAAATGCAATTACACATTCTATTATCAGCAGTCCGATATAGAATAAAACATATCTTGCAGGGCCTATTGTTATAATTACTTCTTTTATTTCTTTAAAGTCAAATGCTTTTTTGAAGTTGTCATGAGCAGCCATATTTGATAGGCTTATGAAACTTACAAAATATAATATGATTGCCAATATCATGGATATTGTTGCTCCGGCAGTTTGGATTATTCCTCCGGAGATGTTGTCTAAAAATGGGGTAGTGGTAACAGCCAGTATTATTATGGGGACTGCAAAGTATACGAATTTAACAAGAAATATTTTTACTCCGTTTATTAGCATTTCTTTCAGGTTATTAAATTCAGGCACTTTATCTGTTCCGTTAATCATTCCATGTGTTGAGATTTCCAGTATTCTGTATTCATATCCTAAAAATAAAAATATTGGTATTAATGTTAGTAATGAAGGTACAATTAAACTGGCGAATTTTAAATTTAAATTAGCATCCTGATAATGGATTAATATTAAAATATATGCCATCCATATGATAAAAGTTGAAAATAATGTTAGTCCAAAGTAAAGTAGTGATTTTGAGTTTTTAATTGAGTATTTAATGCTGTCATTGTATATGTCAAGTATCATTTTTTTCCTCCAGTATTTGCAGCAACTATGTAAAATATATGTTACTTATGTAAAATTAAGTTTACATCATATATAAATGTATGGTTTATGTTACATATCTGGAGTAAAATTTTAATGTAGAAAAAAAGTTTTAAAAGAAAAGAAATGAATCTTTTCTTTATGGTCTTAAACCGGATCCGCCTTGGAGAGTTATTGTTTCTCCGGAGATATAGCTTGCAGCTTCAGATGCTAAAAATAAGCAGGTTCCACCAATATCTTTTTCAGCATCACCAAATCTTTGTAATGGTATGCCTTGTATTGTTTTTTCATAAATTTCAGGATATTCTTCCCTCCACTGTTCTAATTGGGCAGTCATTACAAGAGGACATACAACATTGATGTTGATTCCGTCGCAACCCCATTCTGTTGCAGCTACTCTTGACATACCTCTGATTCCTTCTTTTGCAGCAGCATATGATGACTGTCCGTCTCTTCCAAACAATCCTGCACCAGATGCAAAGTTGATTACAGAACCTTTGCTTTCTTTAAGATATGGATAAGCATATTTCATAAAATTAAACACTGCATATAATCCGGAGTTAATTGCTAAATCAAAGTCTTCTTTCGTATGTTCTACAAGTTTTAATCCGGATTTGGAAGCTTGTGCATTGTTTATTAATACGTCAATTCTTCCATATTCATCAGTAATCTGTTTGATTGCATCTTCTACCTGGTCTTCATATCCGCCGTCAGCTACAATAGGCAATACTTTTACATCATATCTGTCTTCAAGTTCTTCTTTTGCTTTTAAAAGTGTGGATTCAGTTCTGCCTGTAATTGCAAGGTTTGACCCTGCTTTTGCAAATGCTGTAGCTATACCAAATCCAATTCCTTTTCCTCCGCCAGTTATTATTGTTACTTTTCCACTCATATCGTTGTTCATAAATACTCGCCTCTTAACATAAATATAACGAAGTATATTTATCACGATTTATAATATGCTTTTTGTATTATATAAAATTTGCTTATTGATTTTTATTAAAAGGGATTGTACTGATTTATTTTCATCAGTGGCGGATTATGTGTCTTATTTAATTTTATAGGATAAAATTTAAACAAGTGTTTAAAAAAATAGAACGGTTTTATAAAAAAGTAAATTAAAAGATTTCTCTTAAGACTGTGTGGTGTTGTTGTCATTTGAGAAATCTGCTTTGTTCCGGTCAAAATCACCTGTAGCTTCTTTTATGGCATTGCCGTCATGTATGATTTCAACTTTGACATGATCTATTGCTAAATATTTTTGGCTGTTGTAAAATGCAAAACAGGAACCGTATTCGCTGTTGTCTACAGTATTTAACCCTTCAGTTGTAGAAGCTAATGCATTTCCATTACTGTCATAATATGTTGTTTTCAGAAGGTAACCCTGGGTATTTGACGGAAGATTGCTAAATATAGCATTTACATTGTAATAATAATCGCTTTCCTCACCGGTTGCTGAAATATCAGTAATGGTTATTGAGATGCTGTCGGGATTGTAAAATATATTGCTGCTGAAAATAGCCAGTCCTATAATTATAATAACTATAACTGCAACAGGAATTAATATTTTGTTTTTAGGAAGGTTAAATGAAGCTTTGTCGCTAAATATTTTAGAATCCATATCATTATTTGATTTAGTTTTATCTGGAGCTTCATTAAATAATATTTCATCTGCATCTTTTTTAGGGGTTTCAGCTTCTTCAGTTTTCATAACTTCTTTGGGAGTTTCTTCATCTGTATGAGTATTGTCAACTAAAACAGAATATCCGCATTCATTACAAAATTGTGCATCATCAGGCAGTTCATTTCCACATTTCGGACAATATTTGCTCATTTTGTTTTCACCTCTATTATAAATTGAATCTGTATTAATATGTATATAATTTGTTATTGATATTTGTTTTTAAAATTTTTCGAAAAATTTATTTATCATTACTGTTTATTTTTAATTAAGAGGTTTTTTATATGGTAGAATTAAAAGGAACAAAAACTGAGGCAAACTTGAAAGCAGCTTTTGCAGGAGAGTCACAGGCACATACTAAATATGAATACTATGCAAGTCAGGCAAAAAAAGACGGCTATGTTCAGATTTCCAATATTTTTTCAGAAACTTCACACAATGAAAAGGAACATGCTAAAATCTGGTTTAAACTATTGCATGGAGGCAGTATTCAGGATACAGCATCCAATCTTAAAGATGCGGCAGAAGGTGAAAATCATGAATGGACAAGTATGTATCCGACTTTTGCAAAAGAAGCTAGAGAAGAAGGATTTGATGAAATAGCTTACTTATTTGATGCAGTAGGAGCTATTGAAAAAGAACACAACGAACGTTATGATGTTTTACTCAAAAAAGTTGAGGAAGGCAGCGTATTTGTAAAAGAAGAAGAAATTATCTGGATTTGCGGAAACTGCGGACATATTTTCAAAGGAAAAGAAGCACCTGAAAAATGTCCTGTCTGTGCTCATCCAAAAGCATACTTTGAAAAAAAGGCAGATAATTATCTCTAGATTTTTAAAATCTGGACTTTTTTCTTCTTTTTTTTATTGTAAAATGATTTAAATTTAAAAAAAAGTTAAAATTTAGCTATTTGTTAATAGCTATTAATTTTTTAGCAGCTTTCATATCATTGCTGTAGATATGGCCGCTGGTGGAGTGGTAATGGATTCCTCCGAAGTTTACTTTTTCGCCTAATAACTCTTTATTAAGCTCTTCTTTCATTTTAATTCCGATATATGCTATAAAAAACATATTTGAATAGAAAGCTCCAAAGATGTCGTTGGACCTGAATAAGCAGTGGATTGTTAATTCATTGTTACGGACAATACATTGCAGGAACTGTAAACATGGAATGTCTTCACGGTCCTGATCCAATTTCGGGTCATATGTAACAGCTACTGCACGGTTACTTCCAATTGCATGCAGCATTCTTTTTTTCATCACTTCAAACTGGTCAACATCAAAATGAGCCAATATTCGGTTTGGATAAGTGTATACAAAACCCTGATCGTCACTGTTTTCAAATGACTTAACATATTCATAGAGTGCATCACTTTTAATAGGACAGCCTTCAATATCGTACTTTCCTGATTTGATTTCGTTTAGCATCATATCAGTAGTCATATGCTGGTATTTTGCCACAAATTTCAAGTTTAACGGATCATCAATTACGTAAAAATTACCTAAACTTTCTTTTAAATGGTGGTTGCTGTCTTTATATGTTTCCTTTCCCTGGTTTAAGATTTTTTTAACAAAATCCAAATAACATTGATTGATAGATAGCATAATAAAATAATTCCTTATAATTAGTTATTTTAATTTTAGTTTCTTTTATGATATAAATTTAAATATTTTTGTTTATAAATAAATTTATAATTAGATTTATTAAAATATGCTTAATTGAAATATAGTTTACATCGCTATTTTATTTATGATGGTACTTATGTAATTATATGATAATTTTTGTATATTGCATTTATTTTCGAAATAAATGTTATATGTGTATTTATATTAGTAAATCTAATGTATTATTGTATAAAATTATATTCCATATATATTTATACGATATTATAAAATTAAATTTTGGAGGAACAAAAAGTGGTCAAATGTGTTAATAAGTCAATTGTACTTTTTTCAGTATTTTTGTTATTATTAATGATTGTTCCATCTGCTTTTGCTAGTGATGCTGTTGATAACCAGACAGTCATTAGCAGTGATGAACAGATTGAAATTTCTGCTGTTGATGACGGTGGAGTTATTTACAGTCATGGTGAAGATACTAATGTTCTTACAGGTTCTAATGATATATATTTCAATGCATCTGCTGAAAGTGACGGGAGAGGAACACAATCCAGTCCATACAAGTACCTGCAGTATAACAGATTAACTTCAGGCTGTACTGCCCATTTCGCAGACGGTACTTATGAGCTGGATTCTAAAAAAGGAATATATTCTTCCATGACTTTCATGGGTCAGAGTGCTCAAAATACTATCATTAAGTTTAATGGTATTGCTTTTAATGTTGGAGATGGCTATACTTTAACTTTAAAAGATTTAACATTGGATCATGCAACTGTTAAGAATTTGGGTACTGTTAGTGCAACTAATGTAATATTTAAAAACGGTGTAGCTGTTGATGATACTTCTTACGGATATGATAATGCATACGGAGGAGCTATCTACAATTATGTCAGTACTGATTATTACGGTTATGTGACTAATGTGCCTAAAAATACATTGTATAATTGTACATTTCTAAATAACAGTGCGATGTATGGGGGAGCTATTTACCTGCCATACGGGGAATTATCTCTTTCAAATTGTAAGTTTATTAATAACTCTGCACATTGGTTTGGCGGAGCTATAGCTTCTGATAAGGATTCTAAAATTTCTGTTGTCGGCACTGTTTTTGAAAACTGCCGTTCTGTAGATGATGCAGGAGGAGCTATTTATGCATTTTCGACTGATCTGGAAGTTAGGGACAGTACTTTTAATAATTGTTCTGCAAACTTTGCAGGAGCTATCTGTAGTTTAAATTCTGAAATTTTAATTTCTTATTCTAATTTTACAAATAATCTTGCAAGATATGAAGGTGGAGCAGTATATAAAATGTATGGTTCAGGAACTGTTATAAAATCCAACTTTACTAAAAATGCTGCTTTAAACGGAGGCGCATTATTTAGCGATAACTGTACTTCTTTTGAAATTAAAAACTCTGAATTTGCATCAAATGCAGCAACAGGATTTGGAGGAGCAATATTTTCCAATGCAAATCCTAAACTTACAGTTGATGGAGTTACATTTACTGACAATAAAGCCAGTTACAATGCCAACATGTTAAATCAGTCTAATTTCAGTCCTATTGTATCAAGCACCAATAATTACTCATTATTTGTTTATAAATCATTATTTAATGGTACATTGCCTGCAAGATATAATTTAGCTGAAAATGGTTTTGTAACTGATGTTAAAAATCAGCAGGATTCAGGTAACTGCTGGGCATTTGCAGCACTTGCTTCACTTGAAACCTGTGTTTTAAAAGCAAGCAATAAAACATTTAATTTTTCTGTGGAAAACATGAAAAATTTAATTGAAATGTATTCTGCCTACGGCTGGAAAATGGAAACTAACGAGGGAGGATATAACGGAATGCCGATGGGTTATTTGGCTAGCTGGTTAGGTCCGGTTAATGCTACTTTGGATCCATTTGATGATAAGGGAACTTTATCTCCGCTTTTAGATAGTGAAATGCATATTCAAAACATTTATGTTTTGCCTGCACGTACAAGTTACACTGATAATGATGCTATAAAAGAAGCTATTTTAAAATACGGCGGATTATATGCTTCATATTATCACTCAGCAGGTTATCTTAATTCTAAAACTAATGCTTATTATGATCCATACACAGGTAATGGAAACCATGCAATTACTGTAGTTGGCTGGGATGACAATTATTCAAAAAATAATTTCTATACTGCTCCTGCAGGTGATGGTGCATTTATAGTTAAAAACAGCTGGGGAAGTTCCTGGGGAGATAATGGTTACTTCTACATTTCTTACTATGATGGAGTTTTATTTGCTGTAAATAAAGATAATCAGGCATTTACCTACATTTTAAATGATACTGTAAGATACACCAAAAACTACCAGTACGATGTTGCAGGAATGACTGATTACTTAATAACCGGTAAAAAAACTGTATGGTATAAGAATATTTATAATGCAACCGGCAATGAGGCAATTGCTGCTGTATCAACATTCTTCAATACAACTGTTGATTACGAAATTTCTATTTATGTAAATGATGTATTGCAGATTACCCAAAACGGCAGACATGAAGGAAGCGGATATTATACCATTCCATTAAAAGAATATGTTCCTGTAGCTGTTGGGGATATCTTCAAAATTGTTGTAAAACTTGCAAATCCTCAAAACGGATATGCTGCTGTTCCTATTTCAGAACAACTTTCAACAACCAGATGTTATTATGCTCCAGGTGTATCATACTTCAGTAATGACGGTAAAAAATGGACAGATTTATATGATTACTCAGCTTCAGATTATAGCCACACATATAATTCTCAGGTAGCCTGTCTTAAAGCATTTACTGTTGCTGATATACAGAATACAACTGTTACTTTAAATAACATTGCTCCTAAAGTTCAGGAGTTCAGTGAAATTATAGCTACTGTAACTGACGGTAAAGGCAAACTGGCTAAAATCGGTGAAGTTATTTTCAGCATTAATGGAACTAATTATACAGCTGGTGTAGTTGACGGTGTTGCAAAGATTAATGTATACTTTGATGAAGTTGGAGATTATGTAATTTCAGCTAACTATAAAAATAACGGATTGTATAACGGATCTTTCGTTCAAAAAACCATCAGTGTTACCAAAACCGATGTTAATTTAACTGCTTATATTGGCGATATTGTTTATGGTGAAAACCCTATTGTCAGTATTAATGTAACTTCAGTAGCTGGTGTTAATGTAACAGGTGATGTTGTTTTAACAATCAGCGGCAAAAAATATATTGTTAATGTTGTCAATGGTTCAGCTGTCTTTACAGTACCTGAAATGTTAAATGCTGGAGAATATCAGGCTGGTGTATCTTATTTAGGTAGTGAAAAATATAACTTGGCTAACAGCACTGCTGATTTTACAGTAGCTAAAAAAGAAATCACCATGAATGTAACTATAGATAAAGATTACAGAGACATAACAGTAAATGTTAACTTGTCTGAAAAACTTGATGGAAATTTAACAGTTCTTGTAAATAATACACCTTACACATTATCTTACACTAATGGAACAGGTTCATTAATATTTAAAAACTTAACTTATGGAAATTATACAATCAATGCAGTTTTCACAAAAGATAACTACCAGACAGTTAATGTATCTGAAAATGTTGAAATAAACTCCATCAAAACAGTTTTAGAAGCAGAAAATGTTGTAATGTATTATAAAGACGGTACAAGATTTGCAGTTGTCCTGAGAGATATTGGCGGCAATCCGTTAGCTAATATGAATGTAACCATTTCAATAAACGGCAGAGACTATATTAGACAAAGCGATGAAAATGGTACTGCTTCCATAGCTATTAATTTAGACAGTAAAAATTATACTGTTGTTACCACATTTGGTGGAACTTCCAAATACTTCGGAACCAGTATAAATAACACAGTATCTATTTTGTCAACAATAATCAGTAAGGATATAGTTAAATACTACAGAAACGGCACACAATTTTACGCAACTGTTCTGGACTTCAACGGAAATCCGTTAGCCAATACAACTGTTACCTTTAATATAAATGGTGTATTCTACAACAGAACAACTGATGAAAATGGTACTGCTAAATTAAACATCCAGTTAAGGCCGGGAAACTATATTATCACAGTATTTAATTTAGTTACTGGTGAACAGGCAGGCAATAATGTCACAGTATTGTCTAAAATTGTTGAAAATTATGACATGGTTAAATACTATAAAAATGCTTCAAAATTCTCAGTTAAAATCTTGGACAGTCAGGGATATCCTGTTGAAGGTACTGTTGTAACTTTTAATATTAATGGTGTATTTTACTACAGAGAAACTGATGCAAATGGTATAGCTAGTTTAGCTATTAATTTAAGACCTGGAAAATATGTAATTACTACTATGTATGGTCAGTATGACATAGGAAACAATGTTACTGTTCTGCCGACATTACAAACTAGCGATTTAAAAATGAAGTATCTAGATGGTTCTGCATTCCATGCAAGAGTTGTAGACGGTCAGGGAAATCCATTAGCTAATCAGATTGTTACATTTAATGTAAATGGTGTGTTCTATAATAAAGTTACAAATGATGAGGGTATTGCATCCTTAAACATTAGGCTAATGAAAGGGGAATACATCATTACTTCAATATACAATGGATTTGAAACCGGAAATACAATTAAAATTCAATAAGGTTTTTTTAAATAAAACCTTTTTTCTTTTTTTGTTATATAATTTATTTTAATATATATTTGCAATAGGAATTATCTTATTTTCAACAGTTGCTTTAAAATATTTGCAATGTCTTTAATTAAATAAGCTAATTTTTTAATAACTTATCATTTAATTAGCTGATTTTCCAATTTAATTAATAAAAATACATCAGCAAAAAATAAAAAAAGTTAGAGTTCCTACATTATGAACTCTAAAACCATATAAATGAATAAAAGTGCAAATAAAATCCACATTGCTTTGGATATTTCTTTTGCTTTACCGAATAAGACTTTAACGATAACAAATGCAAATACACCTGCAATAATACCTGTTGTAATACTTTGGGTAAGTGGAGTTACAATAATGGCAGCAAGTGCAGGAATCAGATCAGAAAGATTACCTGTATCAAGGTTTTTGTACAGTCCGCACATTAAAATACCTACAACAACAAGTGCAGGAGCTACTGCAAAGGTTGGGATGATTGTAAATATAGGTGCAAACGGAATTGCAAGCAGGAATAAAATACCAACTACAATAGCTGTAAGACCGGTTCTTCCTCCTTCCATAATACCTGTGGAACTTTCAATGTATGTAACTACAGGGGAGGTACCTAAAACGGACCCTATAATAGGTCCGAGTGCATCTACACTTAAAACCTTTTTAAGTCTTGGCAGTTTGCCGTTTTCATCATATCCGTCAACTTTTGTTGTAAGTGCAGTTAAGGTTCCCATTGTATCAAATAAAGAGATTACCAGAAATGTGACGGCAATGATTATAAAGTCAATAAATGCTCTTACTCCGGTAAATACTCCGCTAGCTTCTCCGAATTTAAATGCAACATTACCAAGTGATCCGCCCAGATTGCTGTTGATTATAGCTGTTGGTATTAATGACTGGTCAGGTAAAACAGGACATCCTGCCAGTTCTAAAACAACTCCGATAATGTATGTTGCAATAATTCCGATTAGAATATTTCCTTTTACATTTTTCTTCATTAAAACCATTATGATGACAAAACAGATTAATGCCAAAAGGTTTCCGAGAGTAAAAATAGTTGAAGCGCTTCCAAGTCCTATTAGCTGTGTGGCCCAGTTTGCATCTCCGATATTTATTACCTGTGAAGAGTATGACAGGATTCCAAGGTTGCTTAAACCTAATGCAAGGATAAATAAACCTATACCTATTGATATACCGAATCTTAAAGAGTCAGGAATTGAATAGAATAATTTTTCACGTAGGGAAGTAAGTGAGATAACCAAAAAGATTATACCTGAGACAAAGATAGCTAAAAGTGCATATTCCCAGCTGTATCCCATAGTAAGTACTACGGTATATGTGAAAAATGCGTTAAGACCCATTCCTGCAGCCAGTGCATATGGGTAGTTTGCTATGTATCCCATTAATATTGTAGCTATTGCAGCTGAAAGTGCAGTTGCAATAAATACTCCTTGTATGTCCATTCCAGTTTCACTTAACATTGCAGGGTTTACAATTAATATGTAAGCCATAGCCAGAAAAATTGTAATACCTGCAATGATTTCAGTTTTCACGTCTGTATTATTTTCTTTAAATTTAAAAAAAGCATCTAACTTAGACATATTATTATCTTTTTTAAATAATGCTTTATAAGTTTTTATATTTAAGTTCAGTTTCTTTCGGTTTTTTTAGGCTGTATATTCAAATTGTAATTTATTTTTAGCATTTATATTCATTTTTAATTTGCTTATTTAAAATTTGTTTCATTTTATAATTTCTTCAAAGTATTCTTCGGGTTTTGTCAAAGTATTACTGGCTTTTTTTGAACAGCTTCGTGAATTGTACAACTGTGTTAAAATTAATAGAATATATTGTGTTAATATAGCGATATTCTTGTAATATTCTAATTATTATATAGTTGTCTGCAAAAATAGTATTGTTTTGTTTAATTTTACATTTTTTAGATAAAGCTTAAATTTGTTTATCATATCAGCAATTTTCAAATGAATTTTTAGTTGTTTTCATATAAATAATATCTAAAACATGGACAATTTATCATATCTTATAAGACAATATTACCACAAAGTATATATTACATGCTAATATAAAATATAAAGCAAGGTGCAGATTATTAAAAATTAGGTCTTATTTTTAAAAAGCAACTTTAGAGAAAATGTGGTAACTGTGAATAGCAATGATGAATTATTGAAAAAATGTAGCTATGTTGCAATTTCTAGCTACAGGCGAAAAGTACTGGAAACCTTAAAAAACGATGTTAAAATACCAACAAAAATCAGTGAAGAATCAGGAGTAGGAATAAAGCATGTCAGCAATGTACTGACAGATTTAAAAGAACACAACCTAATAGTCTGCATTAATGAAGACGCCCACAAAGGCCGTCTGTATCGTCTGACTGATGAGGGCAAAAATGTTGTCAGCATGATTGGAGAAATGGGATGGTAAACTCCTTTTTTTTAAACAGATGTAAACCCGTCTCCGCTCATTATCCATTTTTTACCTCTGGAATCTTCAACCAGTGCAGATTCCATGTCTCCCATATAATTGTATTCAACAATTTGGTAATCACCAATCTTTTTTTTGTATTCTCCGCTTTGAAGAATTTCATCTAGGCTGCGGGTTTTTTCGATTTTTAGGATAACCTCATGGTGAACAGCTGAAGTATTTTTATAGTGACTGTTTCCGTCATACTGGATTTTAACATCATACTCACCGGCAGGAACATTATTGATTTTCAGGACAGCTATTCCATTTTCATCAGTTGTAAGGTTAAATGAATTTGATCCAAATGAAATGGAAATGTTCTGATTAGCTATCGGATTTCCTTTGGAGTCACATAACTCTACACTGTATGCATCACCGTCTTTAAGAGTGTCTGGTGATTTTACACTTAAGCTGGTGCTTTCATGAGTATCTATGCAAATAACTGATATAAATACAATCCCTAAGATAATTGCAACAGCTGCTAATATTTTTACCAGGTTTTTTTCATTCATGTTTGTTATTTTTATACTTTTTAATAACAATATTTAAATACTAATTAAACACAATATTACAACATAGACCTGATTATAATAATCCTGCCTGAAAATCTTTGCTGTTGTGTAGAATGAATATTGAACAGTATTCTTAAAAGATTAATATTACTTTATGGATTTATAAAACAACAAATTATATTTAATGATTGTTATAAAAATATGAATAAGTAATTAAAGGAGAATTTTTATTTGCTTAAGTTTCAGCTATTCTTCTTGTTTTAGAATATAAAATTATGGTGATTTTAAAAGAGATGTGAGGCAATACTGATGGTGTTTTATTTTTAAAATGGTTATTTTATTAAATAATAATGAAATCCGGAGAGAATGTGTGATGGTTAATAATAAATTTATATTTTGTTTAATGGGAGAAGGTAATTATGTTTCGTCAGAATCAGGATATGATTAGAAGCAATTATATTTGTGAAAGCTATGATAAATCAGATAAATGTGAAATTGAAAAACAGGAAATAAATAAAGAAGCAAAAACTGATTTTTCTTCAGAAAGTCAAATAATTAAAACTGAACAATCACGAAGTATTGTTGAAAAGGAATCTAAGGTCAATTCAGAGACGGATAAAATTTCTCAAGAAACAATAAAAGAAAATTTTCCATTTCCTACATTTTTAAAAGATCAGCTGGAAATATTGACCGAAATGGTTGATGCTATTGAAGAAGGCTATAAATATATTATTTTGGAATCAGGTGTTGGAAAATCAGCTATTGCCGCAACACTAGCTAACATTTATAAAAGTTCATTTATTTTATCTGATAATGAAAAACTTCAAGAAAAATATCATGAAGAGTATGATTTAATAAATAATGATAAATTTCATGTTTCAAATCATAGTGATGCATTTAATGAATTTGAAAAATTAGATAAAAGAAAATTATTAATTGTTGATGATGCTCATAAATTTGATGAAAACATTGCTGATTTCTTTTCATACAAAATACACTTATCTGCTTTTGATGATGAATTAATTGATAGTTTTTATTGTGATGTTAGAAACAAAGAAAAAAAAGAGATTGATGTCGGGTTAGATTTTATTAATCATTTGTCACTGGATGATGAAATGGTTAATCTGATTAAATATAATATTGAAGAAAATCCTGATGATTGGATTTGGTTTTATGATAAGTACTATGGTGGAATGATAATATTTAAACCATTAAACCTGGAAAATATTTTAAAGAAATATTTGCTGAACAAGGCTGAAATATGTATTTTTATGAGTTCAACAATATTAAATAAGGAAATATTTGCTGATGAACTGGGTCTGGACATTTCTGAAGTAAAATTTATTCATAAAGATTTCCCTTTCAGTTCAGATACAAATCAGATTTATTTAAGAAACTGTGCAGATATGAAGAATTTTAAAAAGGTTAAGTTAGTAATTCCATTTATTGAAGATATATTGGAAAAGCATAAAAATGAAAAGGGAATAATTCATACTGATAAACCAGAATATACTAGTTGTATAGAAAATCAAATTAATAATCCTCGGTTAATGATTCATATAGATGATGATGACCTGAAGGAGTTTAAAAATAGTTCAAATTCTGTGCTGGTTTCAGAAGATAGGGTTGAAGGTATGGACTTTCCAAAGGATAGCTGCAGATTTCAGATTATATTAAGACAACATTTAATTCCAAATGATGAAATAGCAAAATATAAAGATAATGAATCCAACTGGTATTCATATAAAAAAGCGATATATTTTGTACAATTGTTACAGAGAGCTGCCAGATCAGAAGATGACGGCTGTATAACTTATATTCTTGATGAGCGAATTTTAACGACCATTAGAAAAGACATTATGGATTATCACTTTATTCCAGATTATATTCTTGATTCAATTGAGGATATGGATGTTGGGGGTTGTGAGTTAATTTCAGACAATATTAAAAAACAATTGGGTGTTTATTATTTATTTGACTATTATTCAAAAAATCACAAGGAAGATGAATTATCGAACAAAGTATTGCATTATAAAAGCTACGGGGCTGACAAAACAGATTATACTGGGCAAATAGATTGTAGTGGAGGTGTAATAAATTTTGGCAGTGACGGTCAAATGCTTCGTAAGTTATGTCCTGATGATGACTTTGATTATTTCAATAATGAACTGATGAAAGCCATATCAGTGTTATCCAATCAGGTTATTCCCAATAACATTAGTAAATTAGCTTTGGTTAGTGTGCCGTCATCTACTGTTGAAAGAGATGCAGGGGCTACAATGAGAAAAAGTATAAAATGTATTGAAAATTGGTATGATGAAGGCAAAACAGAAACTGAATTCGGCTGTAAAAAAGAAATTATAAACTGCGGAAACCTTTTGACCAGAATTTCTGATGTAAATACATCACATCTGTCTAAAACACAACCAATGTTTTATGATGTAACTACATCATATAAGTATAAGTCAAGGCCAAGCTACATTGAACACAAAAATTCCATTGAATGCTCAAAGAGTGAAATTTTAGAAAGGGATGATGTTGCATTTATTATACTGGATGATATTTCAACTAGGGGAACAGTAATGGATGCCTGTGAAGATATTTTAATTGACAATGGTGCAAATAAGGAAAATATTTACAAATTTGCATTATTTAAAACAAAATGGTGTAATAATGATTAAACTTAAAGAAATATTATTTTTAAAGAATCTTAAAAGAGTTGGAAAAGCTACGATTTATAAAAAATACTGGAATCTGCTTAAAGATTGTGATGATTTTTATGATTTGGTTTCTGAAGTAGAAATGAATTCTAAATTCTCAACTGAAGAGATTAAAAAAGCTATGGATAATGCTGAAAGGTTATATGATGATTTTTTAAATTCAGAAATTGAAGTTATAACTGTTTTTGATGAAAAGTATCCTGAAAAATTAAATGTAATGGGAAATAAAAGGCCTGTTATTTTATATGTTAGGGGAAATACAGATGCATTGACAAAAGCAAATATTGGAATTATAGGAACAAGAAAGCCATCAAAATCAAGTCAGAAATTTGAGCAGGAATTGGTAAAAAATATTGTCAGCACCTCAGATAAAGCTGTTGTAAGCGGATTGGCTTTTGGATGTGATAAAATTGCACATCAAACAACTGTTGATGAAAATAAAATTACCGTTGCAGTTCTTCCAAGTGGTGTTGATAATGTGAGTCCAGCTTCAAACAAAAATCTGGCAGAAAAAATTATTGAAACTGGAGGATGTCTGATTTCTGAATATGAACCTGAAACAAAAGTTCGAAGAGGAAATTATGTTGAAAGGGACCAAATTGTAGCGGCATTTTCAGATGCAGTTTTTGTTGTTGAGTGCGGAGTTGAAAGCGGAACAATGCATACTGTAAATTTTGCAAAAGAATATAAAAGACAGATTTATTCCTACCTTCCTGATGAAAGACCTGAAGGATCTTATGACGGAAATGAATTTATACTGCAAAATAACGAAGATGCTTTGAAAGTTGAAAACATTGAAGAATTTTTAGAAGACCTGGAAACTTTAAAAATTAAAAAAAACACCAAATCAGGTCAACAAACATTATTTTAGAAAAATGCAGTTTAAAAATCATGCTTCTGGGAATCTGAATTTTATAAATGTCAGCACCAGGATAAACTCCAAATATGGCAGGCCATTGTTTCTGTTTGAGGGAAGTTATTATAACAGTGAGGAATTTGCCGTTCAGTACTATAAGTCAAAAGGTTATTATGCATTCTTCAGTGAGAATGAACCCTGGAAAATATTGCTGAATGTTCTTTTTAAGGAGGTATTTAAAAGATTTAAAAAAATTGCATGGCAAAAGGATATAAATACGGATTTATCAATAAATCAGTTCCTTCTGTGCTCAAAATTAAGGAAATAAATGGAAAAAAATAATATGTTTAAACACCAATAAAATGTGTTTTTTAACTTTTATTATTTACTCATAACCTTCTGATTCCAGATAATCATCAACATCAGGATTGTCTCCGTATTCATAATAGTCATAATAGGAGTCAGGATCATTTTTGGCAAGTGTGTCGGGTGATGTATCTACTCCCCCGTAATGTGACGGATAGCTATCATAGCTGTAGCTTACATGATTAGAAGTGGCTGAATCACCTGGAGAATAGCTGTCTGTTGATGAAAAGCTGATGAGACTGTTGAGGGTTAGGATTAAAATTGCACATATTATTAAAATAGCTATTATCTTATTTTGCTGATTCCAGTTTTTAAAATCATTAATCAGATTCGGACTGGAATTTCTGTTGGCAATTTGAACATCGTTATATACTTCATAAAATCCGTAAACCCAAACCAAAACGGATAAAATGCCGAATATATTTGAAAAAAATGCCAAAGCAGCAAAAAGTACTCTGAGTATCAGTAATGTTAATCCTTTTTTGGTATTTCCTGCATAGATTGAACCAAGTCCTGTCAGTATGAATGTCAGTATCAGTGCAATGTATATGTTTTTGTTTTTTAGTTTCTTTCCGCATTTGGAGCAGAAAGTTGCATTATCTGCAAGTTCACATCCGCAATTGTCACAAAACATATGCTTTAACTCCTTAATGGTAGTTATTCAATTTTTAGTATATAACTTTTTTTAAATAATTTTAGTAATATTTATATACAATAAAGGTACATAATTGTTATTAATGTGTTAGAATTAATGGATTATATAATGTTTTAATTAATTGCAGAATTGCTGAAAATTTATTATATGTCCTTAAAATCAATTAAAAAAATTTATATGTTTATTAATTTAAACTAGAATTATATTAAATAAGATAGGAGGAATCTAAAATTACAGATGTAGAAAATTTAAAAATTGCTGCATTACTCCATGATATTGGAAAGTTCTATCAAAGAACAGACAAGAGCCATTCTGAAGAATATAAAAAATATTCTCAGGATGATTATGGTAAAAATGGAGCACATGCCAAATGGTCCTGTGACTTTTTAGATAAATACTACAATGATGATCTTGTGGATTTGGTTTTATATCATCATAACCATACAAAATCTAATTATCCTGATTTGTGCAGTATTTTAAAAAAAGCAGACCATCATTCCGCTTCTGAAAGGGAAGATATTGATGATACGCAAGAAGTTAATAAAACTCCTTTAATTTCATTATTTTCTAAAATTGTTTTGGAAGGTAATGGCAAAGTTGACGAACAGTATGTCCCATTAAATAAATTGTCTTTAGATGATGGAAGTTTTAATAATTTAAAACCTGCAGCTAAAAAGGACACTATGGGAGGGTGGAATTTAGTACCTGAATATAATCGTTTATGGGATGAATTTAACTCTGAATTTGAATTAATTCAAAATAAAACTGATTTTAATACATTGCTTGCTTTATTAAAAAAATATGCTTCAACTATGCCTTCAGCAGCATATAAATCTAAAAGTGATATTTCATTATATGATCACTCAAAAACAACTGCTGCATTAGCAGTTTCTAGATATTTATTTAATCGTGATGGTGATGTTAAATTAACTCAAAAGGATGATTTAAACTGTTATTTAGCTATTGAAGGAGATATTTCAGGAATTCAAAAATTTATTTTTAAAATCTCTTCACCTCAGGAAGCTCAAAGCGGAATGAGTAAACGTTTAAGAGGAAGATCTCTTTATCTGACACTGCTTTGTGATGCAATAGCTACACATATTGCAGAAGAACTTGAATTATGCGAAGCTAACATTTTATTCTGTGGTGGTGGAAGATTTACAATAATTGGACCAAATACGAAAACTGCAAAAGAAAAATTAGCTGAAATCAAATCAAAACTTAATAAATTCTTTATTGATGAGTTTAATGCTGAATTATACTTAGCTTTAGTTTCAATAGAGTGTTGCGGTGATGATTTAGCTAAATTTGGTCAGATAACTCGAAAATTATCCAATAAATTAAATGAAGATAAAAAACATAAATTCTCAGATAATCTTGATGAGGTCTTTAATTTCGATGAGGAAATTAAATATGATGATTTATGTTCAGTTTGTGGAATGCCTTATAATCGTAACTTTGATGAAAAAACTTGTGATATGTGTGAATCTCATGAAAAATTAGGTCAAAATTCAGTTAATGCAAAGTATATGATTAAATGTATTGATATTTCTGAAGATGTTATTAATAATGATAATTATAAAGGGATTTATATTATACGCCCTATTAAAATAGGTTATTATTTTATAAAAAATGATTCTAAATTAGTTGATACAGTTAATGGATTATCCAAAAAGTGTAAACAAGTGGAAGTTATAAAGTTAAATGATACAAACTTTTTAAATTTAGCCAATTATGAATTTAATGATAATGTTTCGTTTAGTTTTAGTTTTATGGGCAATACAGTTCCTAATTTTAAAAAATATTATCATATGCCCTTATATTTTGAACATTTAGCAGAAATTAGTAAAGGGTCTAATAAATTAGGTGTTTTAAAAATGGATGTGGATAATTTAGGTTTGATATTATCTGAAGGTTTAAGAGAGGTTTATGGAAATAATTGTTCAATTTCAAGAATTTCTTCATTAAGTTCTCAATTGGATATGTTTTTTTCAGGATTTGTAAATAACATTGCATCTGATTTTAAAGTTTATTCAAAGGTTTTTGATAATGAAAAGTTTGATGAAATCAAATTAAATATTCAAAATGATAATAAATCAGAAGATGTAATTCATGTTTTTAAGCCAAAAGAAGAATTAAATGATGATGAAAAAAAGAAATTGAAAGAATATGCAATTCCAACAATTCATATAACTTATTCTGGAGGGGATGATTTATTAGTTTTAGGCCCTTATGATGATATCATTGATTTTGCAAGTAAATTGAGAAAGGAATTTAAGCAATGGACTGCATGCAATCCTTCAATTGATTTATCTGCAGGGATAAGTATTGTAGCTCCTAAATTCCCTATTGGTAAAGCTGTTAATTTTTCTGAAAGTTATTTGGAAAGATCAAAATCTTGTGGAAAAAGTAAAATTACTTTATTCAATGAAGTTTTACCATGGGATAATAATCAATTTAAAAGTTTTGATGAAATCATGAATTTTAGTTCAGATTTAGAGAAACTTGTTATTGATGAAAAAGTATCAAAAGGATTTGTTTATTCATTGTTATTTGCATGGCAAAATTCATTTCAATATAATTCAAAGGTTATTAATGATGAAAGTAAATGGGTTGATGAAAACTGCCATAAAAAAGAGTTCAATGGTTTTATTCCAAAATTTGTGTATAAATTAAGATTAATAAAAGATGATAATTTAAGGGATTGCTTCATGAAAGAGGGTAAATGCTTCATGCCATGGATTAAAATTCCTGTTTCATGGGTTAGCTTAAGATTAAGGTGATTAAATGACTAAAAAGATAGTTGAAGTTACAAAAAAAATTAATAAGTTAAATAGTTTAAAAGAGTATAATGTTGATGATTTTGTTAGATTTGAGGGTGATGTTGATATTTTAACTAGGCAGTTAAAAAATGATGACATAAAAACAACACAATTAAGAAAATTCTTCGCAGCAGTTAAAGAAATAAATTTAGAGACTAAAACTAAAAATTGGAATGAATTAAAAGTTAAATTTTTTTTATTAATGCCTAAATTGGCATATGCTAAAGGTAGAAAATTAATCAGTAAAGATTTTTATAAGTTATTAGAATCAGCAATGAATAAAGTACAATCTAAAGAGGATTTTAATAGATTTGTAGAATTTTTAGAAGCTATTGTTGCATTTTATAAAGCAAATAAACCACTTTCTTCATAATGGAGGAATAAATATGGAAATTGAATTTAAAGGAAATATTATATTAAAAGGAAAAATTGTTTGTGATACTGGATTATATATCGGAGAATCTAATGATTCATTAGAAATTGGTGGGATTGATAGAATGGTTATGCGTGATAAAAAGACAGATTTGCCATATATTCCAGGTTCTTCATTAAAAGGAAAATTACGATCATTATTTGAATTATTTAATAAAGATTCTTTAAATAATATAAGAAGTGAAATGATTGATAAAAAAGATGTTGGTCCATGTAATTGTGGTAAATGCTTACCATGTAAAATTTTTGGATTCTCAAATGATAATGGTATTTATGAAGGTCCCACAAGAATTATAGTTAGAGATGCATTTCCAGATAATGAAACTAAAGAAGAATTTTGGAATGTCAATAATGATATTAATAGAGGTACAGAATTAAAAGTTGAAAATACGATTAATAGAGTTAAAGGATCAGCTTTTAATCCAAGACCTTCAGAAAGAATTCCAAAATCTTCGAAATTTGATTTTGAAATAGTATTTGGCATTTATTGTGATGAAGATAAAGAAAACTTTAAAGAAATATTCACAGCAATGAAGCTACTTGAAGAAAATTATTTGGGAGGTAGTGGCTCTAGAGGATATGGTCAGGTTCATTTTGATAATTTAACATGTTGTTTTAAATCTCGAGAGTGTTATATCTCAAATAATGCAGAAATTAGTCATTATGACATAGGTTTACTTTCTGAATTTGATATACAAGAGTTTAATTTATAAATGTAGTTGGGATAAAAATGAAAATTGTTTATTTAGAACCTAAATCTAGATTCCCATTTTTATCATCAGATAGTTTGTATGGTGCAATAATTTATGCACTTTCAGAATTATTTCCAGATAAGTTAAATGATATTTTGCAAATGTTTAAAAATAAAGATGAAATTCCATTTAAAATATCTTCGACTTTCCCATTTTTAAAAATTGATGATAATAAGTACATTAGATTTTATCCTAAAATAATTATTAATGATCCTATTTGTAAGGATATTAGTTTATTAAAAAAATTTAAAAAAATTGAGTTTATCGAAGAAAATATATTTTTAAATTTATTAAATGGTAATTATGATTATGGTCATGTTTTAGATAATATCGGTATTGAGTTTATTATAAATGAATATAATGAGAAATTTTTATTGACTTATGATTCAAATGAATTGTTAAACGATGGGTTTTTTTCTAAAGAAATTAACAACCATAATGTTATAAATAGAATTACTAATGAATCTGTAAATATATTTTATTCAGAGAATTATAGATTCAATAACAATAAAGGTTTATTCTTTTTAGTAGATTTTAATGATTCATCTTCAGAAAACTTATTTATTGCTGCTTTAAATTTTTTAAGAGATAGAGGTTTTGGAAAAGATATTTCAACAGGAAATGGTCATTTTGAGTTTATAATTGAAGATTATGATATGTTTAATGAGTTTAATAAAAATTATTCCTATTTTGTAACATTATCCAGATTTATTCCAAATGAATTAGATTTAGAAAATATTTCTAAATTTGGTAATTCTTATTATGATTTAGGTTTAAAAAGATCAAGGGATACTCATGGCTTAAGGAAACAAACTAGATTTTTTAAAGAAGGATCTGTTTTCCCTAATTTTGCTAATATTTATGGTTCAGTAGTGGATACTAGTTCAAAATCTGTAGAAATTGGCTATGCATTTAACATTCCCTATAATTTGGAGGATTAATATGTTTAATGATAATTCTGAAAACATTAAATTAGAAGTTTTTTCACCCGTTTTTATAGGGACTGGAAATGAATATTATTGTTCCGAATTTTATTTCATTAAAGACATAACTAAATTATCAAGATTAAATTTGGATTTTATTGCTCGAAAACTTTATAATTTTGATTTTGAGTTATTTATGGATTTTTTGGATGTTTTAAAAAATGGTAATAATTTTAAAAATCAACGAAATAATAAAGAACCAAGAGGATTACACAAATTTCTTTTAAATTCTGTTAAAACAGTTGATAAAAGTTTGTATTTTAATTTTTTAAAAAATTCATTATATGATTGTAATTTATGTTATGGTAATGATATTGAAGATAATTATAATATTGGTTGTATAAAAGAAAATATTAAAACAAAAAACGAATCTTATATTCCCGGGTCTTCAATTAAGGGAGCTATTAGGAATTCCATTTTATATTCTAAATTAAATTTGATTGATAAGAGGAATTCTGATGTTGAAAAACTAATTAAGACTCAAAATAAAAAGTTGAATAGTTTTATGCAAAATTTAAATTTTACAGATACATTTAATGGAATTAAAGAACCTGCTATTTATGGTGTTGAATCATTTGGAACTAAAAGAAATACTTTTACTTTTTTAGAAACAATTGATAGAGGTTCAATTTTAAAATTTAAATATTATAATTCAGCAAATCCTAATTTAGATAGAAAAACATCTAATTATGATATTGATGATATTTTTAAATGTGTCTATGATTTTTCAATGGATTTATTTGATGAAGAAATTAATTTTGCAGAAAAAAATGGATTATGTGGTCTTGAAGATTTTTATAATGATATTTATAAGTTGAATAGTATTGAAAGACCGTTTATTAGATTAGGACAGGGGGCTGGTGTTTTAGCAGTTAGTCAAATGTTAAATATTAAAAATTCAAGAAAATCTTTAAATGATTTCACTAAATTTAGGAATGATAATGGAATAGGTAAGTTTTATAATTATGATTTTCCCAAAACTAAAAAATTAATTGTCAATTCAGACATGCCTTTAGGATGGGTTCAATTATCTAAAGATAATTAAGGGGGAAATATGGTTCAATGTCAAATAAAAAAGTTCTTGTTATGACTGTAGGAGGTTCTCCTAAACCTCTTATTTATTCTATTAATGAAATAAAACCAGATTTAGTTTATTTTATCCATACAAAAGAATCTTTCAAAAGCATTGATTTGATAATTCATGAAACGAAAGGTTATAAATATGTAAGAAAAGAATTAAAATTTCATGAAAGTTTGGATGAGGCTTACAAAGTATCTAAAGAGGTTCTTAGGAATTTGCACGATAGGGGTTTTGATAATATAACTATTGATTTTACTGGTGGAACTAAACCTATGGTAACTGGTTTAATTTTAGCTTCAACTGGTGATAAATATACCAACTCTTTTGAATATATTTATGTAGGTTCTAAAGATGAATCTGATTTGAAATCTAGAAATAAAGGTGGTGTTGGAACTGTTAAAAATGGTTTTGAATCTATAAAAATTCAATATGACCCTTATAAAACTTATGCTCTTTTAGAATTTAAAAGAGGTAAAAACTTTTTTAATCATTATCAGTTTGAAGCAGCTTTAAAAAATTTTGAAAATGCTAAATTAAAATTATCTGATTCAAATTTAAAAAAACAAGCAGAATATTATATTAATTTGGTTAAATTTTATCAGTGTTGGGATATATTCAATAATAAAATTAAATATTATAATAAAACTACAAAAAGATATGAAAAATCTAAACTTCCAGTTTATTTAGAAAATGAAATTATTAATAATTGCCCTATAAATCTTTTAAAGCATGATTTTGAGGATGTAAATGGATTTATTAATCAATTAGAAAATAATTTAAAGTTTTTAAAATTGAAAATTTTAACAGATGCTAAAGATTCCATGTTTTATTATCTTCCGGATTTATTGAATAATGCTTGTAGAAAAATTGAAGAAGGTTTTTATGATGATGCTGTAGCAAGATTATATCGTGTTATTGAATTAATAGCTCAAATTAGGTTAAATGATTTTGGTTTAATAGATTTAAATAGATTTCAAACAAGTAAAATATTCCATATTAATAGAAATAATTTCAATAAAAAAACAGGAGATGATGTTAAATATTTGGTCGAATCTTTTGGAATTAATGATTATAAAAACAATAAGGATTCTTTTAAAGTTCATAAATCTCAAGCATATAATATATTGGAAAAATTAGATGATAATTTATCCAATCAATCAATAAAAGATAGACAACTAAATATTGCAGTGAATAAAAGAAATAATTCTATATTGGCTCATGGTTTAAATCCTATGAATAAAGATGATGCAGTTGATTTATATAAAAAAGTTTTAAATAATTCCAAATTATTTTATCCAGATATAGAAAAATATATGAAACTTGCAGAGTTTCCAAAATTTAGGTGATGGGAGAATAATATGAAAGTTGATATTTGCAGTCTTATGATTAAAACAGATAAAGAGATAAAAGTTCCTGCTAGTAAAATTAGGGGGTATATTGGAAATCAGTTTAAAGATAAATCTATATTACATAATCATTATGGTAATGAAAGATTTTTATATTCTTATCCATTAGTTCAATATAAAATTATCAATGGTCAACCTTTAATTTTAGGTGTTGGTGAAGGTGCTAAAGTATTAAAAGATATTTCTTCTGATTTATATGAGTTTAAATTAGATAAAAATTATTTAATTGAGGAAAAAATTATGCATGAAAAAGAATTTGATATTAATACATCTAATGAAGAGTTTCATTACAAATTTATAACTCCTTGGTTAGCACTTAACACACAAAATTTTAAAAAATATAAAAAAATGGATGACTGGAAGGAAAAGAAACTATTCTTAAACAAAATTCTTATAGGCAATATATTATCTATGGCAAAAGGTTTAGGAATTATTGTAAACCGTAGAATTTATGTTAAAACTCACTTAGAACCAGTTAGTGTTAATTATAAATCAGTTAAAATGCTTGGTTTTACAGGAGAGTTTAAAGTAAGATTTAAAATCCCTGACTACTTTGGATTTGGTAAAGGAGTTTCACAGGGTTTTGGATCTGTTAAACAAATTATTGACGAAGAGTAGGTTTCTATAAAAATGATGGTTATTGTAATGTATGATATTTCAGAAGATGCTCCAAGAAATAATTTTATAAAAAGATTAAGGTGCTATGGACTTAGAAGAATTCAAAAATCAGTATTTTGCGGACTGCTGGAAATTGAAGAGAGATTTGAACTTGCAAGTGAGTTTGATTTTTACTTATCTTCAGACAAAGACAGTATAGCTCTTTTTCCAATTTGTGAATCCTGTGTTGATTCAATCTTGATTGAAGGGGCCATGTCACTGCCGCAAAAAGAAGAATATGTATTTGTTTGAGGTGATTTTTAATGAAATTAGTTGTAGACGGTTTTGGGAAATCTGTTGCAAAAAGAGACAATCAAATTGTTATAAAAGAAAATGGTAAAGAAGTTGACTATTTCAGAGCAGAAGATGTATCTCAAATATTATTAACTGGAAAAGGTTCAATAACTTTTGATGCATTAACATTACTAGCTAATCATGATATAGACTGTGTATCAATAAATTGGAAAGGATATGTCGATTACAGATTAACTCCTCCAGAAAAGAAAAATGTGATAGTTAAAAAAGAACAATTTTTTTCATTGGCTGATAAAAGAAGCGGTCAAATAGCAAAAGCTTTTATCAATGCTAAAATTGAAAACCAAAAAGCAGTTTTAGGAACACTTGCAAAATCAAGGTCAAATGATAAATTTTTAACTGCACAAAGGGATAAACTGAATTATTATTTAGATAAATTAGATGGATTAAAAAAAGATACAAGCGATAATTTAAGAAGTAAAATATTAGGTTTTGAAGGACAAGCATCAGTTGAATACTGGATTGGATTTCAGTATGTTTTAGATGAAAAATGGGGATTTAACCTAAGGAGTGGTCGTGGTGCAACAGATCCTGTTAATTCCCTTCTTAATTACGGATATGCTGTTCTTCAAAGTGAAATGTGGAAATCCATATATTTGGCAGGTCTTGACCCGTACTGTGGTTTTTTACACTCTGACAGATATGGAAGGGCAAGTTTGGTATTTGATTTAATTGAAGAATTCAGACAGCAGATAGTTGATAAAACAGTTTTAGCTATTGTAAATAAAAATCAGGTTGATGTTGATGATTTTGAATTTGATGAAGGTCAAATCAGGATTCAGGATAAAGCTCGTAAATTATTAATAGCTAAAATAATGGATAAACTAAATTCTAAAATTAACTTTAATGATAAAAAAATGAGTTATGAGGATATAATTCTTTATCAGGGAAGATTGCTTGGTAAATATTTAACAGGAGACGAGAAAAATTATGTTGGATTTTCAAGAAGATGGTGAAGATCACCTGATTTTTCTTAAAATAATATTTTTTTATAAATTATTAATACTTTTTATTTTTCAGATAAATCAATATTTTAGCTAGTTTTCTATAGATAATTCATTTAATGTACTTTTAATGGCATTACTCTTTAATTATATTTATTATTGCTTTAATTATACCTATTTTTAATAGAAAAGTATTTAAATAATTTGTGCAATAATTTATATACAGAGGTTGGGTAAAGTAAAGTTCACAGAAACTGTCACTAAATACAAGTTTTTTGCATAAAAAAGTGAAATTTTGAGAAATTTTCGCGGCTATTGCAGAAAACCATCTATTAAAATAAGGATTGTGACTTATTTCATCGTGATATTCAATAAAATTGTTTTTTATTGCAGAAAACCATCTATTAAAATAAGGATTGTGACATGTTTCTGAAGAACAGAAACATTCTATCATATCCATATTGCAGAAAACCATCTATTAAAATAAGGATTGTGACACGATTTCATCAGCATTTTTCAATGCTAATTTAAATTGCAGAAAACCATCTATTAAAATAAGGATTGTGACTTAAATCTGTTACATTTAAACATTTTTTTCACCATGTATTGCAGAAAACCATCTATTAAAATAAGGATTGTGACTTTTTAAAAACAGCATTATCACTAGTAATACAAATAATTGCAGAAAACCATCTATTAAAATAAGGATTGTGACAAACCTAATTGTGACATCAAAGAAATCCTTTAGAGATATTGCAGAAAACCATCTATTAAAATAAGGATTGTGACGGTTTTTCCTATATTTTAACATTGACTTAATTAAATTGCAGAAAACCATCTATTAAAATAAGGATTGTGACGATGTTGTATTAAAATCAATGTTTAAATCAGACAATATTGCAGAAAACCATCTATTAAAATAAGGATTGTGACTAGATTATAAATCAGACGATATCATAACAAACACCTATTGCAGAAAACCATCTATTAAAATAAGGATTGTGACATTCATTGTTGAAGTTGTCCCAGCTACTACAGTAGTATTGCAGAAAACCATCTATTAAAATAAGGATTGTGACTGTAGCCACATGTTTCTTTTTCTATGTATTTATCTTTATTGCAGAAAACCATCTATTAAAATAAGGATTGTGACTCTCTTAACATTTTTGTACTGAAAGCATTGTTTATATTGCAGAAAACCATCTATTAAAATAAGGATTGTGACTTTCTACATACCCATTTTGATGTATACTTTGATTTCATTGCAGAAAACCATCTATTAAAATAAGGATTGTGACTTTCGTATCCACTTGCTTTAAAATCTTTATTAGACATTGCAGAAAACCATCTATTAAAATAAGGATTGTGACGATACTTTTTCTTGTCTGTAAACAACTATTTCCACTTATTGCAGAAAACCATCTATTAAAATAAGGATTGTGACCTTCATTATCTGATTTTAACAACTCTATATTACATTATTGCAGAAAACCATCTATTAAAATAAGGATTGTGACAACCATAATGGTGGTGTTTGTTTATGAATTATGTTAATTGCAGAAAACCATCTATTAAAATAAGGATTGTGACTCTACAGTAATCATCTTCATTCTCTCCATTTGTTTTATTGCAGAAAACCATCTATTAAAATAAGGATTGTGACTCGTATAAATCGTTTTGGCTTAATCTGGTTTTCATCAATTGCAGAAAACCATCTATTAAAATAAGGATTGTGACTTCTAATTGACTAATATCTAATTTATTATATTCTAAATTGCAGAAAACCATCTATTAAAATAAGGATTGTGACTATAATTTTTAAATTCTTTTAAAAATTGCTTTACCATATTGCAGAAAACCATCTATTAAAATAAGGATTGTGACTTTGTAGGATACTTTATTTCATAGTTACTTTCTCATTGCAGAAAACCATCTATTAAAATAAGGATTGTGACTTTCTGAACTATTATGGTATTTTACAAATATATTGTATTGCAGAAAACCATCTATTAAAATAAGGATTGTGACCATACACGAACATTTTATTCTACTCCTTAATTTTAATTGCAGAAAACCATCTATTAAAATAAGGATTGTGACATTATCATAATATTTTTGTACTCTATGATAATTATTATTGCAGAAAACCATCTATTAAAATAAGGATTGTGACTGTTGCGTGGTTTTGGGAGACCTACGATGTATATATATTGCAGAAAACCATCTATTAAAATAAGGATTGTGACCCTTGAACACTTCTCGTAATATGTTTTATTAAGTTTATTGCAGAAAACCATCTATTAAAATAAGGATTGTGACCCCAACTACCAGAATAGCTGTCTTCACGAATAACTACATTGCAGAAAACCATCTATTAAAATAAGGATTGTGACTCTTTAAAGTTCCTATTGGAGCTGTACCAAGTGTCTATATTGCAGAAAACCATCTATTAAAATAAGGATTGTGACAAGTCTTTTTGTTTATTGACTTTATCGCCATAGCACATTGCAGAAAACCATCTATTAAAATAAGGATTGTGACATTTGGATTTTCATCTGTCTGTTTTTGTGGTATGAATTGCAGAAAACCATCTATTAAAATAAGGATTGTGACACTGTTATCGGATATACTCCAGGGGCCAATTGCATTGTTAGATTGCAGAAAACCATCTATTAAAATAAGGATTGTGACAGCAAATGGAATATAGCATTAAATTTATCTATTTTGTATTGCAGAAAACCATCTATTAAAATAAGGATTGTGACTTTACTCTCACTTTATTATCATAAACAATATTATTGTATTGCAGAAAACCATCTATTAAAATAAGGATTGTGACAATATTCTAATGTATTTGTTATATTGTCTGATTTTATATTGCAGAAAACCATCTATTAAAATAAGGATTGTGACGGAACCCAATACTCCATTAAATCATTATTATATGGATTGCAGAAAACCATCTATTAAAATAAGGATTGTGACACATTGTTTGACATTCATCACTTTTGATTGGATACATTGCAGAAAACCATCTATTAAAATAAGGATTGTGACCTTTTTCTACTACCACATTTACTTGTTGTTTATTCATATTGCAGAAAACCATCTATTAAAATAAGGATTGTGACCAACACTTACAGAAAACACACGATATACATAAAAGTGATTGCAGAAAACCATCTATTAAAATAAGGATTGTGACTTAATTTCTTTATTGATTTTTTCTTCTTTTAAATATTATTGCAGAAAACCATCTATTAAAATAAGGATTGTGACTTTCTGATAACATATTTATTACCTCCAGAAAACATAATTGCAGAAAACCATCTATTAAAATAAGGATTGTGACGTTTCATATGGAAGATGTTTAAATCCATAGTATGATTTATTGCAGAAAACCATCTATTAAAATAAGGATTGTGACGCTTGTGTTGTCCAGTCAAACTCTTCATTAAAAGCTATTGCAGAAAACCATCTATTAAAATAAGGATTGTGACATTAATCCATCTCTATCACAGAATGGTTTGTTTTCTAATTGCAGAAAACCATCTATTAAAATAAGGATTGTGACACTTCTTTTCCATCGATTTTAATATTCATATTATCACATTGCAGAAAACCATCTATTAAAATAAGGATTGTGACTTGATTCAACAAAATTTTAAATTTTTCCTTATTATATTGCAGAAAACCATCTATTAAAATAAGGATTATGACAGTAGAATTATAAATTGAAGTGAATTTTTAAAATTTATTTTAACCATAAGTTGTATATTTTATTATTAACAAATTAGTTTTGATGATTATAAATTTTAAGAAGTGATTTTATGGCAAGGAAAAAACGAGCATTATTCATGACTGTGGGGACTGGATTTAAAGATAATCAAAAGAGTTTGGCACATGGTTTGATGTGTTCTATTGTTTCAAAAGATCCGGATTTAATTTGTTTTTTCGGTTCAAAGAAATCAAAATCAACAATAGACACTCTTAAACAAATTTTTAACGAATCTAATGATGAGGATTTTGATGATTATTTTGAAACTAAATTTATAGAAAATGATAATATTGATGAGTTTAAAGATTATTTTTTTGAATTTAAATCTAAAATTCTTGAATTGGAAGATGATTATAAAATAATAATTGATTATACATCAGGTACCAAAACAATGACTATGTCTGCAGCTTTTGCTTCAATGATATTTGGAAAAGAATTATTTTTAGTTGCAGGTGATAGAAAAGATGGAGTTGTTGTTAAAGGAACTGAAAAATGCATTTCACAAAATCTTTATCCGATTTATGATGAATTAATAATGGATAAAATTAAAGATTTATTTAATAGTAATCGTTTTGAAGCTGGAAAGTTACTTATTGATGATATGATTAGTACAAATGAAAATAAAGTGATTTATTCTAAATTATTCAACACATATTATTATTTTGACAATGTAAATTACAAAAAAGCATTAGAAAATTTTGATTTGAAAATATTTAAAGAGACCTGGCCGGAGTTAGCTATTGATTTTCAAAAAAATATTATTGCTTTAAATATCTTAAATAAGCAGAATCAGGATTCAAATGATAAAACGAGATTTGTTGATCATAAACAAAAGAAATATTATATGCTGGCTTCAATAATTAATAATTCTAAACGTAGAGGAAAAGAAAATAAGTTTGATGATGCAGTAGCTAGATTATATCGTTCATTTGAGTTGATTGCCCAAATTAGACTTTTAGAAAAATATAATATTGATAGTTCTAATGTGGATATTGATATTTTAAAAGAATATGGGTTGGCTGACGATTATTTGGCTGAATTAGAAAATTCAAGAGATAAAAAATATAATGATATTAAATTAGGTTTAATTAAGGATTATGTTCTGCTTGAACAGTTAAATGATGATTTAGGTAAATTTTATTTGGAAAATGAAAATAAAATTAGGAATATTATTAAATTTAGAAATAATTCTATTTTAGCTCATGGATTTGAATTCTGTTCCAAAGAGGATTTTGAAGAGTTTAAAGAAATTGTTTTAAAAGCGGCCGATTTATTAAATAAAAATATGGGAAGGTTTATTGAAGAAACTAAATTTCCAATGTTTTCTTAGTAAGTAATTAAACACTTACTAAGACATTTTTATTGATTTTAATCTACTTTTAAAGTAATTTTGCAAATTATTATCAGCACAATAGATGTAGCAGCCTTTCATTCCGCGAGTCATCAGAGTTTTATATGTATTTTTAATAATTTCATCAGCTGTTTTTTGAGCCTTATCAGGATTTTCTTTATACATTTTTTTGATTCCTCTTAAAGACTGGTCTGTTGATGCTCTTTTGTTGAAATCAGTTATGATTTTACCGTTTTCAAAACGGATATCTTCTCCGATGATGACTCCGACATAATCAAATTCCAGACCCTGTGATGTGTGTATGCAGCCTATTTCATTTACGGAATCTTCATCAATAGCCCAGGTATCAGTATTTCCAAGATTCCAGCTCATGGACAATCCGTCAATTTCTATATCATGGATATCAGTATTTTCACGGCCTTCCTTTTCCCATTTCCAGCAGTATCCTGCAAGCAGTCGGGATTTGTTGTTGATTTTATTTTTTTCAAAAATCAAGTCTCTTAATTCATTTGGGCTGTCAATAACTTCAAAATCATAATCATAGTCAAATCCGTCATAATTGGCAGTATCTTCAATTTCCAAAACATCATCAAGCCAGGATAGGTATCCGTCAGATCCGTTGCATCTGAATTGTGAATGCAGTCTGATTTTTCTGACTTCTGCATTTAACTCTTCTGCACACTTTTCAATTTCTTCAATGCTGCCGTAATCTTTTATATGGACTTTCTGATGAGGGTCTATGAAAAATATTGAGAATTTTCCTGCATTAATCAGTTCTTTTATCTGGTTTTCGCCCTGATTTCCATATAATCCGGATTTTTTATTTAATCTGTGAGCTTCATCTACAATTACAGCATCAATTTCATTGCTTTCGGCATTGATGAATGATCCTGAACTTTTAAAGAGGTTACTGATATATTTCTGAGTGTAACTGCCTTTCAGCTGCTTGAAGTAGACATTGCGGGGAGCACTGTTTTTAGTAACATACAGTGACACCAGATCATCAGCGGTTAGGTTTACAAGCAGATTAATAGCTACAACTGATTTGCCGGTTCCAGGTCCTCCTTGGACAATCAGCACTCTTTTTTTATCATCAATATATGAATCTCTTGCCATCTGTTTTGCCAGTTCATAGGTTACTTTCTGTTCATCGACCATTATGAAATGTTCATTGTTTTTAAGCATTCCGTTTAAAACATCCTGAAGTCTTTTTGAAGGCCTTATTTTTCCATGCTCTATTTTGTATAGAATTCTCTTATTGTCACCTTTTTTAATGTATTTTTTAATGAAATTCCTAAGTTTAATAACATCTCCGTTTCCATATAATGGAGCTTTGTCAATATACTCTTTATAGAAATCATCGGATATAGGGTCATCTTCAGATATTTTATAGTTATGGAGATATGCACATGGATATAAGCTGATTTCATCTTCTTGAACAGATTCATTGAAGTCTTCAATCAGTGAAGCATAAGACCAGGCCTGATAGGAAGGATGAGCAACTTCCCTTTGTCTTTTTCCAACAAAAGTCTGGACAATACCATCCTTATCTACTTTTTTGGCACTTTCCCACTGTTTCAGTTCAATGATTATGACGCTGTCTGAATCTTTTTCATCAAAACCTGAAATTATAAAGTCAATTCTTTTTGAAGTGGTAGGGATGGTAAATTCAATAGCTACTCCTGCATTGTCCGGAATTTCAGAGTCATTTAAAACTTTATACATATATTCCATGGAATTGGTCCATGATCTGATTTGAGCTTTCGGTGATTTTCCAAGCTTTTTTTGATAAATTTGGTATATGTCATCTGTAATGCTGTCATTTGTAACGGAGTTCAGAAAACTTTCCTTGGTTGATTCATAAATAATCAAAGCCATAACCTCTATAATTTAGTGTATTTTGTTGAATTGTTTTTTGATTTGGATATAGGATATTTCAATTCATTTTTTCTGATTTTATTTAATGTTATTTCTTTAATATCCAGATTCAGACTGTCAGCCATTAAAATGCAATAATTAAAAACATCCGCAAGTTCATCAGCCACTTCCTCTAACTCGTAGGTGTTGTCCCACTGGAAATGTTCCAGCAGTTCTCCTGCTTCAATGGAAATGGATTTGGCAAGATTTTCAGGTGTATGAAATTGTTTCCAGTTTCTGTCCTTTTGAAATTTAATTATTGTTTCTTTTAATTCGTCCATAAGTAATGTTGTGTTTATTGAATATTTATGTGTTTGTGGAAAATTGTTGTGATTGTGAAAAAAATAGTAATTTATAAATATTATTACAAGATATAGACGATTATAACTGTTAAAATAATTGTAAGCATTTGGTAAAATTTAAAAGGAAAATTAAAATTTGAAAAATTTTCTGAAACGAATAAAAAAAGGAATAAAACTCAAAAATGTGGTGGATTTGATATGAAAAAAAGTTTTGAAGAATTAGAAGGTGCTGATTTAATTATTGATTGTATTTATGAGGGAGGAAATCAAAAAAATGTGGGAGATGATCCATTACATAAATTATTTCCAAAATGTGGAACTCAGGGAGGATTTAGAAAAGTAAATCGAAAGGATAATAGTAAAAAACCTGCTTATATCATATTATACACTTCCATGGTTGAATTAGAATGGCCAGATTATATTGATGAAGAAACTGGAAAATTTAGGTATTATGGTGACAATAGAGAACCCGGTGCTGAAATCACAAACACAAAAGGTAATAAATTATTAGAAGAAGTTTTTGATACTTTAAATTCTAGTAAATCATTAAAAGATATGCCTCCCTTTTTTGTTTTTAAAAAAACAGGTCATGGAAGGAATGTTCAGTTTTTAGGTTTAGCTGCTCCTGGAAATCCTGATATTTCACCAGATGAAGATTTAGTTGCTTTTTGGAGAACTATGGATGGTAAAAGATTCCAAAATTACAGAGCTTATTTCACAATACTTGACACAGGAATAGAACCAATTTCTCAAGATTGGCTCGTAAGTTTAATTGATAATCATGAAAATAATTTGAAGTATGCTCCAGCAGTTTGGAAAGAATATATTGAAAAAGGTAGAAATGGTATTAATGCACTTAAAGCAGATAAGTTAATTGATATTCCAAATAAAGAAAAACAATTAGAATGTGATGAAGAAGGAAAAAAATGTATAGATATTATTTATAATCATTATAAAGATAATCCTTATGCTTTTGAAAATTGTGCTATTGATATAATAAATAAAATGGATTCTAATTTTAATAATATTAAACCTACTCGACATGTAAGGGATGGGGGTAGAGATGGTATTGGAACATATGTAATTAGTACAGGTGGAAAAATTAATCGTCCATTAGAAATTGATTGTTCAATTGAAGCTAAATGTTATGATAAAAATAATGGGGTTGGTGTTAAAGAAATGTCAAGGTTAATTTCTAGAATCAGACATCGCCAATTTGGAATTTTAGTTACTACTAGTTATATCAATAATCAAGCTTATAAGGAAGTACTTGAAGATGAACATCCAATTTTACTTGTAACTGCTTCAGATATTGCAGCAATTCTTAGACATAATTCAATAACAACTAAAAATATAGATAAATGGTTAGAAATTATTGATGGTTGAAAAATAATAGTTTATGGGCTTGAATTTTTTAGTTTTCGGATAATTGTTGTATGGCTGTTTTTGAGTAGAATCCT